>ERZ826051.1245-NODE-1245-length-24264-cov-9.438556_pt1 | contig 24264 bp, 19 predicted proteins | sample MGYA00519928_ERZ826051 | MGnify/ENA primary metagenome ERZ826051 (study PRJEB31778, sample SAMEA3449219) | human gut metagenome | biome: human gut; feature: human-associated habitat; material: faeces | place: United Kingdom | collected 2010/2012 ...
GGCTGTCAGTCGGAGACTTGACGGCATTGGTTTGAGTGACCACCTCCATTGTAGTCGTAGTTGAGTCCTTTTGCAAGAACTTATTCGTATAATTTTCGGATTTCACAGTTTCGGTCATGTCAGGCCGATTCATATTCATAGGCAGACCTCCAATTCCTTGTAGCCGGGTGACTATTGCACCCGGCAATTTTGGCTTTCCGATGTTATCGGTTTATCCGATCAAAAGTTTCACGCGTTCCAGCTTTTCCTGCGCTGTTTCTTGGCGGAAACTCATGCCGATGCAGGAAATCGGAACGCACATTTCCAGCAGGCGGTCATAGATGCGGGCATGGGCGGTATCCTGTGGGTGGCGTATCTCGTCCAGTGTCAGGTTGGTGGTGACGATCAGAGGCTTCTGGCTGCGGTATCGGCTGTCTACGATGTTGTAGATTTGCTCCAGTGCATATTCTGTACCACGTTCCATGCCGAAATCGTCAATGATAAGCAGGGGATAGCGGCAGAGCTTGTCCACAATATCATTCCGCCCGGAAAAGCTGCCGTTCAGCTCGTTCAGGATTCGGGCGATGTTTGTCATCCGCACAGGCACTTCCTGCTCCATCAGAGCGTTCGCAATGCACCCGGCAAGGAAACTCTTGCCGGTGCCTACGCCGCCCCAGAGGAGCAGTCCTAGGTTCTCTGAACGCATGGTCTGCCATTGTTCCACATAGTGATGTGCATGGTGCATCTGCGGGCTGCGGCCATTGTCGTTTTCAAAGGTCCAGTCTAGCATTGCTGGGTCTAAAAATCTTTCTGCTTTCAGTCGCCGCACAAGGTCGAGGTGTTTTTGCTGGTTGATAAGGGCTTCCTGCTTTTCTCTTTCCATGCGCTGACAGCAGCATTCGACTGGGTGCTTATTCTTGCCCATCAGGACAATGCCCTTTGCAAAAAATGCTTCTTTAGGGGTGTAACATTTTCCGCAGTAAAGCAGACCGTCCTCGCCATAATAATCTTCGATATTTTCGGGAATACTAGATAGGGGCTGTTCCAAAATTTTTTCGATCGTCTTTATAGGCTTTCTCCTTTCTTGAATGTGTAGTCCGGAATACCCGGTGTTTGCTTCTGTTCTAACTTTTGCCGTTTCGCCCAGATGCACAGGGTAGCGGCATGATCAGAGTACTTTTTGCCGGTAGACTGGATATAAGCCGAAAGCTGTTCGACCAGGCTGTCCAGCCCGGAAAAGTCAGTCTGGAGCTGCTTGTACTCTTTTTCTGTCAGAAAGACATTGCGATATTCTCCGAAGGTTAAAGGGGCATCTGTTGTTTTTATCAGGTGGTTATCTTTCAGGTTGCTCTTATTACGTTGGTTAGGTGTGCATTTTTGCGCAATCATACTGCTCGTTTCTGCACAGTCATCCTCGGCATTTTTGCATACTGCGATGGTGCAATTTTGCGTAGTATGCGGAACCTTGAGCAGAATACGGCTGGGCTTGGAAAATCCACTGCGGATACGTTCCATGAGTTGTGCGTTTTCCAGTTCGGAGAAAGCGCGTGTTACACTGGAAATGCAGCACCCTAAATCTTTTGCCAGATGGGAAAGCGGATAGATCACATAAATGTGCCCCTGTGTATCGATCCAGTTGTTCTTTTGAGAAAGCGTTGCCCGATCCAGCAGCAGAGTGTAGAGCAGCTTCGCTGTGTGGCTTAGGTCTGTGTCCAGCAAAAAGCGGGCATAGGGCAGATATTGCGGCAAGGGCGTAGTGACAGTCAGGTAGTCGGAAATAGAATTCACCTCCAGCATTTTATATCAAAAAATGGCGCAAAGGTCTGCAACTCCTGCTCCGAAAAAGTTGACAGGCAAAGATTTGCGAATTTCTGCCCGCAGCTCGCTCGGCTTTTTCAGAGGGCCATTTTGACCCACTGATTCCGTTACGGGTAAAATCAAGTGCCGGGTGGCGGCACCTGATTTTCAGCCAACCTTGAAGTGTTACAGGTGGAATCAGGTTGTCATCTTGGCAACCTGATTTGCAACGACATTGCAGCGTTACAGGCAGAATCAAGTGGTCATTTTGACCACTTGATTTTTACGGAGTAGGAGTGACGTGCTACAGATAAAGCCGAAGTTATCAAAATGATAACTCCGGTGGCTCTGCCACGGATGCAATCAAGTTATCATTTTGATAACTTGATTTTGATACGGCTACAACCAAGTTCCCGAAGTGGGAACTTGATTCGGCAGGAGTTGCAAATCAAGTTACGGAAAGCGTAACCTGATTTCAGATGACAGCCCAAATCCCCACTTTGGGGATTTGGGAGTGAGCAATTTAAGCATTACGGTTTTTTGGCACTTCCCAGAATGGGAAGTGCCACTTTACTGAACAAAAGCGAGCGTAGATAAGGAACTTGACAAACTTCATCAAGCTCCTCAAAGAGAAGCGTGAGCCGTTACTTTACGCTTGCGGTAGTCTTTCTGCCGACAGGCGTTGCTGCAATATCTGGCATCCGCCCGAATCGGCAAGAACTGCTCACCACAGCAAGGGCAGGTGTAGGCTCCGCGCTCAATGCGCTTTTTAAGACTTTTTCGCAAGTTCAGCATCCGGTGACCGCAGGTCTGGAAGCTGCAATATTTGCGGTTCCGGGTCTGGGTGTAGATGACCTTGCGGCAGCATTCACACTGGATTCTGTGCACACTGGGGTCACCGTCAATGAAATATTCCATCAGGGTGTCCTGATTTTCACGTTCCCATTGTTCTGTTGTCATAGGCATCCTCCTTTGGCTGTTACAGGTGTGTGGTGGATAATGAAAAGCATTATTTGCCCCAAATGTTACGGGTATATGGTGGTTATCAAAATGGTAACCACCACTTTCACACAATAAAGCGTTACGATTGTCTGGTTGGTGATCAAAATGATCACCAACTAAAATCTGTGCGTTATGGCTGGGTGGTAAGTGGACAATTTGTCTATTTACCACTTCCAAGTGGTGAGTTACGGTTTTCGTAACCCACCACAGAGTGACCGTGTTACGGTAATTTGGTAAGTACTGAAAAGCAGCACTTACCAGATTTCACCGTGGCTTGACAAAATGTCAAGTCGAGGTTAAGCGTAACATGGATAGAATCAATGTGTTCAATTTGAACACATTGAACGAGCTGTAACGTAGAAGATGTTTCTGGTGAATGACGCTTTGTGTCATTCACCACATCAACTGGCCATTTTGACCAGTTGATATTGGGTGTGCCGTTCTCCCTGCATGGATTTCCTGCCCCCTTCCGGCGGCGTTTTCCGGCTCGCTCTTGCGAGGTCTTTGCCGGGTATCCCATGCAGACGGTCTTTCGATTTTCAAGGTGCGGTGCTGGATCTGACAATAAAAAATCGCCACACAACAACCGAAACCTGACCATCCCTTCCGGGATGGCCTTGGTTCGGGTTCGTTATGTAGCGATAAGAAAGTCAAAAACTTGCTCCGGCTCCTTCGGGAGCCGAGCTGGAACTCTAAGTAAATATGTTATATTAAATTGTTGGAATAGACTACCACAAAAATCGAGCTGTGTCAACAAAAAGATTTGAAAATACGCCACTTTCGGCGGGTTGCAAGAAAAGGCGATGAAAACTTTGGCAAAAAGAGAGAGGGCTGGACGGTACCGGCCCCCTTGTGGGTCATAATGCCTTTAGAGGATAAGATGCACGGTCAGCGCAATTTTGTGCTGAATGTCGGGTTTGGGAGAAGCCCAACAAGCGTTTTTGAATTCGGATTTGTAAAATCTGATTCAAAAATTGCGAGTTGGTACCGGCTTGCCCTGCTTGCTGCGGATGCAAACACGAAAATTTTCTAAGAAGAAAAATAACCGTCCACTTCAAGTTGAACTTAAAAACGGATGGTCTCAATCGCAAAATGTTTTTCAAATTTGGGAAGCGCATTGAGAGGCTTCATAGTTGTTGCAAGCAGGGCAGACGTATATACAACGTCTGCATCTGCAAGCAATGTGTCTGTCTATACAAACACCATTTGCGTTGCAAAATGCTTGTTGGGAACACCCAAACCCTTGAACTGCACCGTGCCGATGCAGGCTATATGCTCTCGCAATCCTCAAACCAGCTTCTCCCACAGTGCATTCAATGCGGCAGCAGTATCCGCATCCATGCCCTCGTTCAGGCGGCGGGCAGCGTACCAGAGGGTAGAGCTTTCGCTCTGCACATTGGCAAGGGCGGTGTCTTGCAGCGGCAGAGCAAAGTCTGCCACCGACAGAACGTCTCCTTCCGCCGGGTCGGTGCCATCCAGCGTCTGGAAGCAGCCATACCGCTGCTCCATGGCGGCGGGGTCGTCCACGATAAACAGGGTGCTCTCGCACAGATAAAAATCAGAGTTCAGCTTGTCCTCGCTGGACTGCATCAGCCGCTGCAGGGCGGCATCCTGCGTTTCAAAGTCCAGTGCCAGCCAGATGCCCTTTACCGTGACCTTCACCTTGCCATCGCCGTTCACGTCCCCGGCAAGGGCTTCCAGCTGGATCTCCAGCTGGCTGAGAAAGGCAATGTCTGGGTCGGTGCGGCTCACCACTGCCACGGTGTAGTCCGGCCGCACCTCGGTGACCCGGTTCCAGACAAAATACCCCACCGCCAGCAGGGCAGCAGCGATCAGCACCACATAATACCAGTGGTAGTGCCACCAGTTGGCACGCTGCTGCGCCGGGGTCAGGGGAGAGGGCGTTTCTTGGATCAGGTCTTCGGGTTTGATATCCCGTTCGTAGCGGTAGGATGCCATGGCTGTGTCCTCGTTTCGTCTGTTTTTCTGCATCTATCATAGCACAAATTCCCGGGCAGCGGCAGACTGCCCGGGAATTTTTCATGCTTTATTTACACCCGGGTACGCAGGCACTTGAGGTCTGTGCCGGTTACGGCGTAGGCCCCGGTGCCAGCGGGCAGGAACAGGCTCTGCCCCTTGCGGATGGGCAGGCTCTCGCCGGTGGCGGTCTCGGTCAGGGTGCCCTTGCCTTCCAGCACCAGCAGGGAGGTGAAGGAGGTCTCGTCGCAGACATCCTCAAAGCCACCCTCTACGGCATCCACCGTGAAGTAATCACACTGCGCCAGATGGCCGTGGAAGTCCTGCGCTTTCGGCGGCTCCCGGAGGGTAACATCCAGCGCCTGCGGGATGTGCAGCTGCCGGGGCTTGCCATCTGCGCCCAGACGGCCGTAGTCGTAGATGCGGTAGGTGACGTTGGAGTTCTGCTGGATCTCTGCCACCACGATGCCCTTGCGGATGGCGTGCAGCGTGCCGGAGGGGATGAAGAAGCAGTCCCCCTTGTGCACCGGCACGGCGTTCAGCACGTCGGTCAGGGTGTTATCCTGAATGCGGCGTTCAAACTCCTCCTTGCTGATCTCATGGGTGAAGCCGTAGTAGAGGGAGGCACCCGGCTCTGCTTCCAGCACATACCACATCTCGGTCTTGCCGTACTGGTGCTCGTGTTCCAAAGCGTATTCATTAGAGGGGTGTACCTGAATGGACAGGTCCTTTTTGGCATCAATGAGCTTGGCAAGTACGGGGAACTCACTGAACTTTTCGCAGTGGGTGCCAAGGCAGCCGGGGTGGGCGTTGATGTACTGCTGGAAGGTGGAGCCGTCCGGCAGGTAGCTGGGGCCGTCCGGGTGGCAGGACAGCATCCACGCCTCGCTCAGGGGGTGTAATTCGCTCTGGATGCCGTACTCGGTGCGCAGCTTTTCGCCGCCCCAGAGGTAGTCTTTGCAGCTGGGAGTAAGTTGAATCGTTTTCATTTTATATACCTCCGATATGCCTGAAATTAAATACAAAAGGGCGATTTTTCCGAAAAAAGGGTGCAAAAAAAGGGTACAAAAAAGCTGCCCCGTCCATTTTTCGGCAGGAACAAGGCAGCCAGTTTGCAAGGGATTATGCTTTCAACAGGGCAGCGGCAGCTTTGCCAAGGGTGTCATTGATGGCATCGGCTGCTTCTTCGGTGGGGGCAACGGCAGAGAGATACACCTTGATCTTCGGCTCGGTGCCGGAGGGGCGCACCATCAGCTTGGCACCGCCTGCCAGACGGAACTCCAGCACGTTTGCCTTGGGCAGTCCGGTGCCGGCGGTGTTGTAGTCCACCATGCTTTCCACGGCCATGCCGCCGATGGCGGTGGGCGGGGTCTGCCGCAGCTGCTTCATGATGGCGTCCATGGTGTGCATTCCGCTTTCGCCCTCAAAAGCGAAGCTGTGCAGGGCATTGCGGTAGCAGCCAAACTCGGCGTACAGCTTGTTGATGGCATCCAGCAGGGTCATGCCCTGCTTTGCGTACCATGCAGCGGCTTCGCACACCAGCAGGGTGGCGTTGACGGCGTCCTTGTCCCGGACGTGGGCACCGGACAGGTAGCCGTAGCTCTCCTCAAAGCCAAAGATGTAGCGGTCGGCTTCACCTGCGGCTTCCAGCAGACCGATCTGCTCGCCGATGAACTTGAAGCCGGTCAGGGTGCGGCGCAGCTCCACGCCGTACTTTGCCGCCACCGGGGTGGCCATATCGGTGGAGACGATGGTGGTCACAGCCACCGGATGCTCCGGCATGGTGCCCAGCGCCTTCCGGGTGCGGCAGATGTAGTCCAGCAGAATGATGCCCATCTCGTTGCCGGTGATGAGCCGGTAGCCGCCCTTGCCGTCGGGCACGGCGGTGCCGCAGCGGTCACAATCCGGGTCGGTGCCCAGCAAAAGGTCCGGGTGCACTTTGTCGCACAGCTCCAGACCCTTCTGCATGGCTTCCCGGATCTCCGGGTTCGGGTAGGGGCAGGTGGGGAAGTTGCCGTCCGGCTTTTCCTGCTCCGGCACCACGGTCACATGGGTGACGCCCAGCTTTGCCAGCAGCTTTTTCACGCATTCCAGACCGGAGCCGTTCAGCGGAGTGTACACCAGCTTCAGGTCGGCGGTGCCAGCCCCATCGCCCACACGCTGGGCGTAGACGGCATCCACAAAGTCGTCCAGACATTTCTCGCTGCTGTATTCGATCTTGCCCTCGGCAAGGGCTGCGTCAAAGTCCGCAGGCTGTACGGCAAAGCAGTCTACTGCTTCAATGGCGGCAAGGATCTTTGCTGCCACCTCAAGGGTGATCTGGCAGCCGTCTGCGCCGTAGACCTTGTAGCCGTTGTACTTGGCGGGGTTGTGGCTGGCGGTGACGCACACGCCTGCGCCGCAGCCGTAGTACCGCACCGCCCAGCTCAGCGCCGGGGTGGGCTCCAGACGGGGGTAGATGTACGCCTTGATGCCGTTAGCAGCCAGAACCGCCGCCGTTTCTTTTGCGAACACATCGCTCTTGATGCGGCTGTCGTAGCCGATGGCCACCTTTTTGGGCAGGTCGGAGGCGTTCAGGTAGTTGGCAAGCCCCTGGGTTGCCTTGCGGATGTTGTAGACGTTCATCCGGTTGGTGCCTGCGCCGATGACACCCCGCAGACCGCCGGTGCCGAATTCCAGCTCCCGGTAAAAGCGGTCGGTGATGGCATCCTCGTCGCCTGCAATGCTCTTCAGCTCCTCGGCAAGGTCGGTAGGCATCCCGGACTGGGAAAGCCAGCGGTCATACTGCTGTTTTACTTTTTCTTCCATAGGATCACACTTTCTTCAAATACCATATCTTTGCGGGCATCTGGCCGTAGCCGCCGGGCAGTTCCAAGCCGGTGGTCAGCAGCTGCGCCCCTGTGTAGGTGTTATTCTCTTCGTCCCGGTACTGTGCCGCCGGGTCCAGCCCTGCCAGCACCAGCCGGGGACGGGCATTCAGACTGGCGGTGCCGTGGCTGCCGGTCAAAGCATCTCCCACGGCGAACACCGCCGCCTCGCTGCCGTCCTTGGCGGAAAGCATCCACGCAGCACCCAGACCATTTGCGTCCGGGTTTACCAGCCGGTGCAGCTCCCCGCCCCGCAGCAGGGCACCGTGGGCACGATACCATGCCACAAAGGAACGCAGCTGCGCAAGCTCTTCCTCCGTGTACTTGGTCAGATCCAGCTCAAAGCCGAAGGTGCCAGTAAGTGCTGCCGCCATCCGTGCTTCCACCGTGGAGATGTGGCCGGTGCAGTGGTTGGGCACGGTGGAAAAGTGTGCACCCATCACACAGCCGGGGTAGAACAGGCTGGTGCCATACTGGATGACTAGGCGGCTCCGGGCATCGGTGTTATCGCTGCACCAGATCTGGGGGCTGTAATAGAGCATTCCGCAGTCGAACCGTGCTCCGCCGCCTGCACAGTTTTCCAGCAGCAAGTGGGGGTATTTCTCGGTCAGACGGCGCTGCAATTCGTACACCCCCAGCACATACCGGTGGTACACCTCGCCCTGCCGCTTGGCAGGCAGAACGGCACTGTACACCTGTGCCAGACTGCGGTTCATGTCCCACTTGAGGTATTTCAGCGGGCAGCTTTGCAAGACGGCATCCAGCTGCTGCCAGATGCCCGCTACCACCTCCGGGCGGCTGAAATCCAGCGTGTACTGCTGCCGGATCTCCAAAGGCTCCCGGCCGGGAATGCCGAACGCCCAGTCTGGGTGGGCACGGTAGAGGTCACTGTCCGGGCTGATGGCCTCCGGTTCCACCCAAAGCCCCATGTCCAGCCCCAGCAGATTGATCTTTTTGCACAGGCCGGGCAGACCCTGTGGCAGTTTGCGGGTGTCCGCTGCCCAGTCGCCCAAACTGGAAGAAGTATCGTTGCGTCCCTTGAACCAGCCATCGTCCAGCACAAACAGGTCGATGTCTGCCTTTTTGGAAGCCTGCGCCAGTGCCAGCAGCTTCTCCTCGTCAAAATCGAAGTAGCAGGCCTCCCAGCTGTTGATGAGCACCGGGCGGGGTGCGGCCATATCCTGCCAGTGGGGCGGCAGCAGCCGGGTGCGGATGGCGGTGTGGAACCGACGGCTCATCTCACCCAGACCTTTATCGGAGTAGACCATGGCAGCTTCCGGGGCGGTGAAGCTCTCACCGGGGGCGAGCGTCCAGTGGAAGTGGTAGGGGTGGATGCCCATCACCAGACGCTCACCGGCGTCGCAACGCTCGGCCTCAATGAGGTAGTTGCCGCTGTACACAAAGGCAAATCCCCATGCATCGCCGGTCGTTTCGTTGGTATCGGCATGGCAGAGGGCGACTGCCGGGTTGTGGGCGTGGCCGGGGACGCCCCGCATACTGCCAATGCTCTGGATGCCGCAGCGCAGCGCCGCACGTTCTAGGGTGCGCTCCGCCGCCCATGTGCCGTTGAGGGTGATAAGTTCCAGCGCATCCGGCGCAAAGTCTACGGAAAGGGAAGCGGCCTTGTGCAATGTCAGGGACTGGGTGCCCGCATTGGTGTACACGGCGGTGCGGGTAATGAGATCCTCCGCCTCGTACACGCTGTACCGCAGCTCCACTACCGGCCCGCCTGCGTCCTTCAGAAAGACCGATAATGTTTCTACACCCTCCCCGGTGCGGAACATGGGCAGGCCGGGCAGCTGCGGCTTGCCGGGGGTGACCACAGCGTGGTCAAACACAAAGGCGGCTGCTTCGGTGCCGTCAGCGTATTCCGGGATGACGGCGGGAGTGCGGTTATCAGCGGTGCCGCAGCCGGAAAGCTCCTGCGGCAGCAGGTCCGGCCAGCAGCCGGGGTCGCTGTGGGGCATCCGGGCATCCGCAAGGCTGGGCACATCCTCCGGCAGACGGGTGCCGTAATAAGTGTGCAGCACCATGCCATTGGGGGCAACTGCCAGCTGGTAGCTGGTGTGGGTGGTATGCAGGGTAAAGACAGTTTCGGTGCAGACGATCATTGCACGCTGTCCTCCGTGTCAGGTTCTTCTTCCGGTTCCTCTTCCTTGCGCCCGGCTTTTTCCAGCTGAGCAAAGGCGGGGCGCATCAGGCTTGCCATGCCAAGGGCAGAACCTGCGCCGCCGATGAGCAGCCACAGGGGCAGCAGATAGACGAACCACGCAGGGGCGGCTTTTGCCAGCAGAGGAAACCACGCCAGAAAGGCAAGATTCCCCACAGTGGGCAGCAGGTTTGCAAGGGTCATGCGGCCGCTGTCCGTCAGCACCGGCAGAACGCCGGGATAGGTGAACCGTGCCAGCAAAGCAAAGCCCCAGCTGCCGCAGCAGCCCGCCAGCACCAGCAGCAGAAAGGACGCTGCCGCCAGAATGCCGGTGCTGGGGGTGTCCTGTGCGGTGGCGGTGCGCAGCCCGGTGAGGGCGGCAAAGCCTGCCAGCAAAAGCACCAGCCACAGGGCGGTGGATTGCTTAAAATCCCGCTTGAACGCCTTGAAAAAGTCGGTATGGACGGTGTAGTCCTCCTTTGCCGCCATCTTGTTCACCACCGTGAACAGCCCCAGGGTGGAGGCTCCGGCGGTGACGATGGGCAAACAGCACACCAGCCACAGAAGGTTGGCAAAAAGCAGATCGCCGATCTTCCCCATAGTGCGGTAGAAGGGGCTGTCGATGTTGGTCTTTTTCATGGCGTTTCCTTTCGGGTGGAGGTCTCAGAGGGGCGGTTTACTCGCCGATGCTCTTGAGGTACTCCAGATTTTTGTCGATGAGGGCGCACCGCTGCTTTACGCAGTCCACACTGCGCAGCGGGTCGGCGGGGGTGTTGAAGGCGAAGTCCAGCAGTTTGTCGATGGTGGTAGAAGCTACATGGAGACGGGTATCGCTGGCTGCATAATAAATATACACGCTGCCGTCCTCATCGGCAATGGCACCGTTGGTGAACACCACGTTGGAGACATCGCCCACACGCTCCCAATCCCGGGGAGCGATCAGGAAGCCGGAGGGCTCTGCAATCACCTTGCTGGGGTCGTCCAGTGCGGTGACGAATACATAAATAACGTACCGCAGCCCGGCGGCGGTATTCCGCACGCCGTGGGCAATGTGCAGCCAGCCCTTTTCGGTCTTGATGGGGGTGGCACCCTCGCCGTTCTTTGCCTCAGTGATGGTGTGGTAGCGGCGGGGGCTGGTGATGATCTCCTCGTCAATGACGGCGTGGGTGATGTCCTCGCACAGACCAAAGCCTACGCCGCCGCCGGAACCGGTGTCGATGAAGTCATCCATGGGGCGGGTGTAGAAGGCGTACTTGCCGTTGACAAACTCCGGCAGCAGATCCACATTGCGCTGCTGGGGGCTGCGCTTGGTGACAAGGTTCGGCAGACGCTCCCAAGTCTTGAGGTCTTTGGTGCGGACGATGCCTGCGGCAGCCACGGCAGCGGACAGGTCATTCACGCTGTTGTCCTTGCTCTCGGAGCAGAACACGCCGTAGATCCAGCCGTCCTCGTGCTGGGTCAGGCGCATATCGTAGACGTTGGTCTCCTCCGGGCAGGTGTCCGGCAGCAGGATGGGCTTTTCCCAGAAGTGGAAGCCCTCCACCGGGCTGTCACTTTCTGCCACGCCAAAGAAGCTCTTGCGGTCGTTGCCCTCGATGCGTGCCACAAGGTAATACTTGCCGTTCAGCTTGATGGCACCGGAGTTGAACACGGCGTTCACGCCCAGACGCTCCATAAAGTGGGGGTTCGTCTCCGGGTTCAGGTCGAACCGCCAGCTCAGCGGGATGGATTCGCGGGTCAGCACCGGGTTTTCCCACCGGTCGTAGATGCCGTTGTAGAAATCGGTCTTTTTGTTTTTGCGGGCCAGGTAGGCATCCTGCAAAGCCTTCTGGCGCAGGTATTCGGGGTGGAGTTTAGACTGTGACATCGGGGTTCCTCCTTATCAGTTCCATGCACATTCTGCCGTTGTGGTAGGGGCACTTCCACGGCTCAAGGATGGGTTTGCGGCTGGACGGTTTTCCGTCTGCGTCCACCTCCCAGAACCATTCACTGCCGGGGCGTTTGTCCACCATTACGTTGCAGATGTAGTGGTAAATATCGGCGGCGGCATCGCGGTATTTTGCATCGCCGCTCTTGTTGTATTCGTTCACGAAGCCCAACACGGACTCGGCCTGCACCCACCACACACGGGTGGTGTTCACCTTGCCCCGGTCGCACTCGTTGACCACCGAGTGGTCAATGTAAGCTTCCTTGTAGATGTGGGCGGCAAGGTCGGAGTTGATGGCGTGGATGCGCTTGGAAAGCGCTGCATCGCCCAGCAAATCGCAGCCCCAGTCGATGAGCCAGCTGGACTCGATATCGTGGCCGTAGCTGTACAAATCGATGATAGAGTTGTAGTGCTGGTCAAAGAACACCAACTGCCGGTGCAGCTCCGGGCTGTAGATCTTGTGCTCGTAGATATCCAGGATGCGGCGCAGAGCCTTTTCCACCTCCGGGTCACGGCTTGCCTGATAAAGCCCGGCGTAACCCTCGAACACATGGAGCAGGGTGTTCATGGTCTTTGCCGCCATGACACCGTTTTCCGAGAGCTTTTCGTTGCTCTCCGGCTTCCAGTCGATGGTAAAGGCCTCCAGATAGCCCTCGCTGTCGGTGCAGTGCTGCTCGATGAGATGAAAGATCTTTTTTGCGTAGTCCAGCGCAACGGGGTCTTTGGTCAGCCGGTAGTAAGCGGAAAGGGCATAGATGGCAAAGCCCTGATTGTAGGTGTGCTTGGTGGTGTCCTGCGGCTTGCCGGTATAATCGCAGCTCCAGTACACACCGCCGTTTGCCTCATCGTAGCAGTTTTTCAGGAAGAACTGGTAGGCGTGGCGGGCATCCTCGGCAAGGTCTGCCCGGCCGGTCAGCATGGCAGCCTCGGAGAAGAACCACAGAATGCGGCTGTTCAGGATGCAGCCCTTTTCGGCTTTTTTATCCAGCTTCAGGTCAAAATCCATGTAGCCGTAAAAGCCGCCGTTTTCCTCGTCCCGCAGCCCTTTCCAGAAGGGAATGATGGTTTGCAGCAGCATTTCTTCTGCTGCCTGTTTGATGGAAGACATAATACAGAACTTCCTTTCTGTACAAAGTAAAACCCTCTCGGTCACGGCTTGCGCCGTGCCAGCGCCCGGTAGGGGACATAAAATCTCTTTTTGCAGAGATGGCGATGCGAAGCATTGACAGAGAGGGTTGCGCTTGACGCTTAGCGGATGCCCACCTCGTGGTCGGTGGGGCCTGCGTTATCGTGGGTCTTGATGTAATCCACCACCTCGTCTACGGTGGTGAAGGCCAAACCGACATAGCTGTCGGCGCAGCCATAGTACAGAGCGATGCGGCCGGTGTCGGCATCCTGCAAGGTGGCGCAGGGGAAGCAGACGTTGGGCACGAAGCCACGCTCCTCATACCACTTTTCCGGGGTCAGCAGGAAGTTGCCGCAGCGGTACAGCACCTTGCTGGGCTCGTCCTTATCCAGAATGGCACCGCCGATGGAGTAGACGAAGCCATTGCAGGTGCCGGTAACGCCGTGGTAGAACAGCAGCCAGCCCTCGCTGGTCTCAATGGGGGCAGCACCGCCGCCGATCTTCACGCTCTCCCACCAGTTGGAGCCCTTGCTCATCACATGACGGTGACGGCCCCAGAACTCCATATCCGGGCTCTGGCTCAGGAAGATGTCACCAAAGGGGGTGTGGCCGCTGTCAGACGGGCGGCTCAGCAGGGTGTACATGCCGTTGATCTTGCGGGGGAACAGCACGGCGTTGCGGTTGAAGGGGATAAAGGGGTTCTCGATGCGGACAAAGGTCTTGAAGTCGGTGGTCTTGGCGATGCCGATGGACGCACCGTAGAAGTCCTGACACCAGATGATGTAGTAGGTGTCCTCCACCTTCACAAGACGGGGATCGTAGGCGTACACCGGCATAAACGGCTCGCCCTTTTCGTTGACGAAGGGGATCTTGTCCTTGTCAAAGTTCCAGTGGATGCCGTCCTCGCTGCGTCCCAGATAGATGTAGGGGATGCCGTCGATCTGCTCGCCACGGAACACGCCGATGAACTTGCCCTCGTAGGGCACCACGGCACTGTTGAAGATGCGTGCCACCCCTTCCACAGGGTTGCGGTCGATGATGGGGTTCTCGTTGTACCGCCACACCGGGGCGGTAACATCGGCAGGCTTTTCCTGCCAAGGGATGTTGGGCAGTGCATCGCAGAACATTTTTACGTTGCTCATAAGATAAACTCCTGTAATAGAAGATTGTTTGTTTTCCTTCTGCTGTATTCTCCCGGCTTCTGCACAGAAACCGGGAGAAGCAGCAGATGATGAAGGAAAAATGTGGATGTCTTGAAAAGACTGTACTGGCCGAAAACGGCTTTCCTCTTGCGGTGCCCAGCGTCCACTTCGGCCCTTGGGCGGGCCTCGTGTCCTGCTGACCGCTGCGCCAAAAATTGCTCCCTGTTTCCGCCGCAGGCGGCGGTCGCAATTTTAGCCTTTGACCGCACCGGCAGCCATGCCGCTGTAGATCTGATCCTGACACAGCAGGAACACGATAAGGGCGGGGATGATGGTGATGATGACACCGGCGCAGATGTAGTTGTACTGGTTGCCCATGGGGCCGGAGAACACATACAGGGAGGTAGCAACCACCTGATACTTGGTCTTATCCTGCAGATACAGGTTTGCCATGTAGTATTCGTTGTAGGTGGACACACCCTTCAGGATGGCGCTGGTGACGATGGCGGGCTTCAGCAGGGGCAGCAGGATCTTGAAGAACACACCAAAGTAGGTGCAGCCATCCAGAATGGCGCTTTCGTCCAGCGTGGGGGAAAGGTTCTCGAAGAACTGCAAAAAGATATAGATGGTGATAACGTCCGTGCCCATCATCAGGATGATGTAGCCGGGCATGGAGTTTACCAGATGCAGAGCGGTCATGATCTGGTACACCGTGACCTGAGAGGCGATGCCGGGGATCAGGGTGGCAATGGTGAACAGGTTGCGGATCAGCTTATTGCCCGGGAACTTGAACCGGTTCAGCACATAAGCCAGCATGGCGCTGATCATAATGCTGCCTACCAGCACGCAGATCAGGATAATAAAGCTGTTGAGGAACGCCTTACCCATGTTGGCCTTGTTCCATGCGATGATGAAGTTATCGAAGTTCAAAAAGTTCTTGGGCAGGGTGATGACGTTGGTGCTGGCATACTCTTCCTCCGTCTTAAAGGCGGTGAAGATACAGGACACGATGGGCACCAGTGCCACGAAAGCGGCAAAGATCAGCAGCACATACTTGCAGATATTGATGAGGATGCGCTTCATTTTGATTGCGTTCATACGTTCTGCCTCACTTTCACTTGATTTCGCCGCTGCTGCGGTTTTCCAGCCATTTTTCCACAGCCTTCTGGGCGTAGGTGACGATCACGATGAGCAGCAGCAGAACCACAGCCATAGCGGATGCAAGACCCACCTTCTGGTCGGTATGGGCGATCTTGTCCATGACCACGAAGTAGGTGGAGGTGTTGAAGCCGCCGCCGGTGACAACATAGGGCATCTCGAAGGCGGACAGTGCGCCGGACACCGAGATGATGAGGTTCAGCACCACGATGGTGCTGATGGAGGGCAGGATGATGTCCTTGAAGCGGTGCCATGCGTTGGCACCGTCGATCTCAGCAGCCTCGTACAGAACGGGGTCCACAGAAGCGATAGCACCGATGAACATGACGATGTTCTGGCCGATGTATTTCCAGATAGAGCAGGCCACCAGCACGACGTTGTTGATGGACTCATCCCGGAGCCAGAAGGGCAGCTTATCCACGTTGAAGCCCACCCAGCTCAGCAGGGTATCCAGCACAAAGCCGTGGGTGAAGAAGAACTTGAAGATGAAGCCCACCGAGATGCCGCAGATGAGGCAGGGGAAGTACAGTGCACCACGGAAGAACTTGCTGCCCTTGCACTTGAAGCTCAGGATGGTGGCAAACAGCAGCGCCAGCGCCATCTGCACCACCGAACCTACCATGTAGTAAAGGCTCAGGCTCAAAGCATGGAAGCAGTCTTTGCGGGTAAAGACCGAGATGTAGTTCTGCAGACCCACAAAGGTACGTCTGCCGATGTACTTCATTTTGAAGAAGCTGAACTCTACCATTTTGAAGAAGGGCAGATAGGTGAACATGAACAGCAGCACCAGCGGAACGAACAGGAACACCAGCGTGACGATGAGCTGCTGGCCACGCATACTGTGAAAGTATTCGCTGAAGCTCTTGCGCTTTTTAGGCGCGGATACGGTTGCGGAAGATGCCATGTAAAAGACCTCCTTTCACCAAAAGCAGGGCGGACACGGGCCCGCCCTGCTGATTTATAACGATAGATCGCTTACTGCGGTGCGCAGGCATCCACAGCTGCGTCCCATGCAGCGTTCCAGTCGGCTACGATGTCGTCCAGAGTCTCGTCGCCGTTGATGCCAGCCTCCACCACACGCATGACGTGGGTCTGGTCGGCATTCAGCATCAGCTCAGCCTCCTGCTGCACCTCGGTGGCAAGGTCTGCCAGCTCTGCGGGGGCGGGGGCATCCTCGACCAGGTCGATGCCGTCAAATGCCTTCAGGGTATCGGGGTATTCCTGGCTCTTCAGCACCGGCACACCGCCCTGATCATAAGCAAAGTTGGAGCTTTCGGTCAGCCACTTGATGTAGAGCATGGCAGCCAGCTTTTTGTCATCGGTGGTGTTCTTGTTCACACCGTAGCAGTAGTCTGCACCTGCGCTGGCGTACTGGGTACCCTTGACGATGATGGGGAACGGCATATAGCCAATGTCGTCGGCGTGGTCACCGGCGGCCTGCATCTGCACGATGGCCCAGCTGCCCAGAACCATGGCACCGATCTGGCCGTTATTGATGCGGGGCTTGGAGCCCTCCCAGTCGGTGGTGGTGGGGTCGGCCTCGGTCAGGCCGCGCTTCACTGCTTCGTACAGGATGTAGTACACAGCGTAGGGACCCATATCGTCCGCACCCAGAATGCCCTTCTGGAACGGATCCTTGGTCTGGGGCATGGTAATGTTCATCCAGTCGGGGTCGCCGGTTGCGCCGCCGCTGGTGTAAGCATCCCATGCGGTCATGGTCCAGCCGGCGGCGTAGTTGGTGTACAGGGGATCGATGGAAGGATCGTAGTCCTTGATCTTCTGCAGGTCATCCAGGAACTCGTCCGGGGTCTTGGGCAGGGTGGTGATGCCGGCAGCCTCAAAAACCTTCTTGTTGTAGATGATGCCCTGTGCATTGCCGGTGGAGGGGATGCCGTACACGCTGCCATTATAAGCGCGGTTGGAAGCGAAGTTGTAATCGTTCTCAATGTCGCTCAGTGCGCACAGAGGCTCAAAGTAGTCGCCCAACTCGGTCAGGGGGATGTTGGTGGGGATCATGCACAGATCACCCCAGTCGTTGGAAGTCAGACGGGTGGTCATGTCGTTGGCATAGTCGGTGATGCCCTCGTACTTGATGGTGATGTTGGGATACAGCTTCTGGAATGCGGCAACGTAGCCGTCGAAGGTGCCGTCCTCGATGAGGTCGGTGCGGTGGCTGATGAACTTCAGATCGGCCTTCAGGTCGGTGTTGTCGGTGCCAACGGTCAGCTCATTGTAAGCCTTTGCACCGTCTGCGCTGGCAGCGGAACCGGCGGTGCTGCCGGTGGAGCCGGCGGTAGAAGTGCTGCTGCCGCCGCAGGCGGCCAGAGCAGAGGCTGCGGCCAACACACCAGTGACCTTCAGGAAGTTACGGCGATTGATCTTACGCATAGGGATATCCTCCTTCTTTAATGTGGAACCTTTTTCTAGTTTGCGAAAGCTTTTGTTAACTTGGTTTAGCTAACTGTTTTCTTTCGCTTTTTGTGATTTAAGTATAGTCTTTTCACGATGCACTGTCAATGTCACCAAAAAGATTCGGTGTTTTGGTGGCAATTCGGCGATTTTCTTGTGAAAACTGACCCGCAAATCCGGGATACAACACGAAAATTGAACTTAAAATGTTTTGTTAGCTAACAAAAATAGAGAAAATTAGCCTAAATGGTGGTTGGCTTAAAGGTTTTCAAGGTTTTTGTTGACGAAACTACCGAAAACTGTTATGCTAATTATAAAGTTAATCGGAATTTTATTTACCTCATAACCAAATCAAGAAGAAAGCTGGTCAGGAACATGGCAAAAGCAGTACGCATGGCGGACATTGCACAGCGGCTGGGCATCAGCACCGTTTCCGTTTCCAAGGGTCTGGCAGGGAAGGAGGGCGTAAGCGCCGAGATGCGTGCCAAGATCCTTGCCACCGCCGAGGAGATGGGCTACCAGCCCCCCGCCCGGACCAACGCCCACCCCGGCGGCGAGAGCATCGGCATTCTGGTGGCAGACCGCTTTTTCAACGAGAATGCCTTTTATTCCAATCTGTACCGTTCCGTGTTGAAAGCTGCCGCCGAGCAGAATATCTCGGTTCTGATGGAGATCGTTCTGCCGCAGGCAGAAAAAAGCTGCAATATGCCCACCTTCCTTGTAAACCGGAAGGTGGACGGCCTGATTTTTATGGGCGGGATCAGCCGCCGCTACCTTGCTACGGCGGTGCAGACCGGCGTGCCCTTTATGCTGCTGGACTTCTACGACGATGCCATTGCCGCCGACTGCGTGCTCAGCGACAACACCAGCGGCAGCTACACGATGACCGAGCACCTTATCTCCACCGGGCGGCGGAACATCGGTTTTGTTGGCAGCGTGCTGTCCACCAGTTCCATCATGGACCGGTATCTGGGCTACGTCAAGGCGATGCTCCGTGCCGGTCTTCCTATCCGGGACGACTGGCGGCTGGAGGACCGGGACGATCAGGGCAAGTTCATGCCGTTCTCTCTGCCCCACGAAATGCCGGACGCCTTTGTCTGCAACTGCGATGTGGTGGCCTATAATCTGGTGGAGACCCTCAAGCGCAACGGCTACCGGGTGCCGCAGGATGTGGCAGTGACCGGCTACGACGACTACCGTTATTCCACTCTTTGCAGCCCCCAGCTCACCAGCTACCGGGTGGACTTGGACGGCATGGCAAAAACGGTGGTGGCGCAACTGCGCCGCAAAATGGCGCATAAGCCTGCCATTGCTCCCACCGTCATCGTGCCCGGCGGCTTTGTAAGAAGAGAATCTACCTGATAAAAAGGGGCTGATGCACGAAGGTTTGTGCATCAGCCCCTTTAGCGGAAAATAGAGTTTATATTGGGGATGCCGGAGCGTCTGCGGACGCTCCGGCATCCTGTTTTCATTTTTACAGGATCGTTCTCAGAAAGGCGGTCAGAACCTTTGCCGCCTGCCGGTGGTTCTCTGCGCCGGGGTGCTGCCGGGCACCCACGGTTTCCGGCGTGGTGTTGGGCAGCTCCAGCAGATAGACAGAGCTGTCTCCGGTAATGGCCTTGTACTGCTCCATGCCCTGCCGCAATACCGGCAGCAGCTCACTGCCCAGCATCCCGATGCACCACACCAGCTTTGCCCCGGGGTTCTTCGCCCGGAGCAGAGTCAGAAAATGCTGTACACCATGTGCCACTTTTTGGGCGTCCGCAGGGTGGAAGTCCCCATTGGAGAGCCGCCGCAGCTGGTGGGGTTTGCCGGTGGCAGGGTCTTGCCACGGCGGGTTATCAAATGCGCCCGTGTCGTTGGTGCCCAGGTTGACGATGACGGCATCCGGTTTCCATGCAGCAAAATCATTATCCTGCTGTGCGCCAAGGGCGGCATTGCGCTGCCCCATCGCTACACCGCACACCTGCGTATAGTAGGGCGGCATCACATGGCGCACATCGTTGTCCCAGCCGGTCACGATGCCCCAGCCACTTTGCGAGATGCAGCGGTATTCGGCTCCCAGTGCATCGGCGGTCAGGCGGCCGTAGTGGTTCTCCGCAGAGAAAAAGGCTCCCACCCAGTCCTCCTCCGGCTTGGCCCCGATGGCACCCTCGCCGCTGGTGATGCTGTCGCCCACAAACTCCAGCCGATACTGCGGCTCCGGCAGGGGCAGAAATTCGCCGCCTGCATATTCCAGCCCGGTGATCTGCAACAGATGCGCCGGGTCATCGTGCATGGCCTGCACATCCTTTAGCAGCCGGAGGTGCTTTGCCTTGCCCGGTGTCATGCCCCGGAAAAGACAGATCCGGCTTTTGCCGGGGTTCACGGCAAACCGTGCCACCCATGCGCCGTTCAGCTCCACGCTGACCCACGGCTCTACCGCTTCATAATCGGCGAAAAGATCCACCCACAGCTCACTGCCGGTAAATTCCAGCTCCATGCCGCTGGCCGTCCAGAACAGGGTCAGCGGGTCACGCCCGGCGTGCCGTCCCAGTGCCCGCACCTGCGGCAGTTGGGTCAGCGTCGCAGTTGTAAGTTGTTCCATTTTCCGTTCCTCCCCTTGGTTTTTGCTTGAAGCATAGCAGATTCTGCGCAAAATCGCAAGCTAAATCTGTAAGCTAACAAAAACCTAAAATTTAGTTTAGCCTTTGCTCCTCCCGGTGCAGGGGCTTTTTTCAGGTCAGGTTGACCAGTGCTTTGCCCCTCTCCTTGTACCATACGCTGAAAATGAAGCGGCATATTGACGGAACTTCCAAGATTGCATTATACTTATTGTGCAATTTGACGTTGATTTTTGAGAAAAAAGAGGAAGATGTCATGGAGCTGGAACACAACTTTTATGGGGTGAATTTTGCACCCTTTCCCCACCGGGGCAACCTGAGCAGCGAGAATGCCCACCGCAGTATGGCAGCCATGGTGGAAGCCACCGCAGCCAACTGGGTCATCCTGTCGCCCTCTGGAATACAGTCTGGCCCTTATAGTGAGGAAATTGACTGGCGCACCGATGCCACCCCCACAGACGAGGAGCTGTGCAGTGCTATCCGCTTTGCCAAGCAGTTGGGCTTGCAGGTGGCGCTGAAGCCTACCGTCAACTGTGCCAACGGCGTGTGGCGGGCGCGCATCAGCTTTTTTGACCACGATGTGCCCTGCGAGACCCAGTGGAGCGGATGGTTTGCCAACTACACCGCCTTCCAGACCCACTACGCGGCTCTTGCCGAAGCCGAAGGCTGTGGGCTGTTCCTGACCGGCTGCGAAATGACCATGACCGAGCACAGGGAAGCAGAGTGGCGCGCCCTCATTGCCGCCGTGCGCCAGCAGTACCACGGCCCGGTGAGCTATAACTGCGATAAATACGGCGAGGACCATGTAAACTGGTGGGATGCCGTGGATTGCATCGCCTCCAGCGGCTACTACCCCCTGAAGGACTGGGAAAACCAGCTGGACCGTATCGAGGCGGTGAGCCAAAAATACAAAAAGCCCGTCCTCTTCAGCGAGGCAGGCTGTATGAATATCACCGGCTCTTCTGCCGTGCCCAACAACTGGGAGCTGAAGGGAACACGGAATGATCTGGAGCAGGCAGATTGGTATGAGGCAATGTTTTCCGCCTGCGCCAAGCGTCCGTGGGTCATGGGCTTTGGCGTGTGGGACTGGCCTGCCGACACCAGAGCAGTCAGTGCCTACGCCGTGTCCGGCCGTCCGGCGGCAAAAATTATCCATAGCGCATATCAGGGAGGAGTTTTAGAATGAATACGTCCAATTTTGCTCGCTTGAAAGAACTGTTCCGCCGTGCCGCGGCAGGGCAGGAACTGACCATCGGCTTTCTGGGAGGCTCCATTACGCAGGGCAGCCTTTCCACCCAACCCGGCAACGCCTATGCTTTCCGGGTGTACCAGTGGTTCGTGGATACCTTTCCCAAATCAAAGTTCCACTACGTCAATGGCGGCATCGGCGGCACCAGCTCCCACTATGGCGTTGCCCGTGCCGTGACCGATGTGCTGATGTACCAGCCGGATTTTGTGGTAGTGGATTTCAGCGTCAACGATCTGGACGTCCCCTTCCGGCAGGAGACCTACGAGGGTGTTGTCCGTAAGCTGCTCACATGGCCCTCTCACCCGGCGGTGGTGCTGCTGAACAACATTTATTACGATACCGGCGAGACGTCACAGGACGAGCACAACGCCGTGGGCGACCACTACGGTGTGCCCCACGTCAGCATCCGGGACAGCATTTACAAGGATCTGCATGCCGGTAAGTATGCCAGCCGCACCCTGCTCAGCCCTGATGGGCTGCACCCCAACGATTACGGCCACGGTCTGGTGGCAGGGGAGATCATCAAGCTGCTGGAGGCAGTCAACGCCCACCGGGAAGAACCGGAGCAGGAGCCTGCCTTCCCGGCACCGCTCACCGCCAACGCCTACGAGAACGCCCGGCGGCTGACCATCCGGGAGATCTCCCCCAAGCTGGAGGGTTTCCGGGCAGACCCGGAGGAAAAGCTGGGGCATCTGGACCACTGGAAAAACGGCTGGATCGGCCAGAGGCCCGGGGATAAGATCACCTTTGAAGTGGATGCCTCCTGCATTGCAGTGCAGTACCGCAAGACCATCCGCCGCCCGGCGCTGCGGGCACAGCTGGTGCTGGACGGCGACACCGCCCACGCCGCTGTGCTGGACGGTAACTTCGATGAGGACTGGGGCGATTGCCTGTATTTGCAGCCCATCCTCCACCATGGCGAGCAGAAGACCCATACCGTGGAGATCACCATTCTGCCCACGGAAGAAACCGCTCCCACGGAGTTCTACCTCATGGCACTGATCACGGCGTGAGGGTGAATGCTCCTTCCAGACTTGATTTTGGTGTGCGGCCACTCAAACCAATGCCGTCAAGTCGTGGTTGGATGAATCTGATTTTCATTTGTCTGGGAGTAAGTGCACGGTTTCTGCACGGATTTTGCACGGTTTCAAAACGTGCAGAGGGTGCTTTTCGCTGCAAAATCCGACAAAGGGTGCAGAAATTACCGGGTGAAAAATCACGTTGATTTGTTCAAAAATAGCGATGACTCGAAACTTCCATAAATTGAGACGAACCGGCGGCTTGCTCTCTTAATCAGTGGGCCCAGGGTTCGAGTCCCTGGAGGTGCACCACAAAGAGCACCAGGCAGAAATGCTTGGTGCTTTTTCTTTTGTTTTTTCAGAAAGTAAAAAGACTTCCGCCTGAGGGTCATTCTCAAAGCGGAAGTCTTTTTCTGTTTGTTACTCCATCGTGCCGTCACCGCCCATCAGAGCCGTCATCTCACGGATCGTCAGGTTATTTCTGACGGTATCCCAAAAGCCGCTGCACGAAGGGCCGGAGCGAGTGGATGAACGCTTCATCCGAAAGCTCTGTCTGATGTTCCAGTTTCCAGACACAGAGATGATGGAAAAATTTTCAAAAAAGTTGCAGATTGTGCAGGAAAAATTTCTTGTAGTCCGTTTTGTTAGGTGGTATCATTATAACGGTTTGCACCGCTAACCCAGGGCAGTATCTCGCAGACAGGTCATTTTTGGCGGCCTTGTGGGGGAAAGCACAATCGAATTCGTCAACGGTTTTCAGTGCGATTACGTGATCACGAGCACCGGGGGCATCAGCGAGGCGGACGGTCATCTGCTTGATTACCATACGGCGGACGTGAGCGTGGCGCAGTGCATGATGCGCAATGCAAACAAAGTGTTGCTTGCGGCAAGCCGTTCGAAGATCGGGCGGCAGGCCGTGGTCAGGGTAGCCCCGCTCAAGACCGTGGACGTATTGTTCACCAACAGCCCCGTCCCTTCTCGGTTGGAGGAGGTCGCGCAAGCCGCGGGCGTGGAATTGATCGCTTGTTGATGGAATAAATTTTACAACTATATGACGCTCAATATTTTTGGAAAGGATTCTATATTTTTTTAACATATTGAAATTAAATAAATATAAAATACAGCATCCGTTCATGCCGAATGGATGCTGTATTTTTTTGTACATTTTTTGAAAATGTATTGACACAAAACGACGTTTCGGAGATGGAATGAAACAGAATAGACGCAGTATTGGTTCTCGGACTGGTGACGGCAATCCCGTTAGTCCGCCGGATTGTTCCTTTCGGAACATGACGGCGCCACCCTCAAACCGGAGAGTTTCATATGCGCAAAGGTCTTTTCACTCTTCTGTCCCTTGTCTGCGCCGGCCTGATCTGGGCCGCGCCGGCCCCCGCGAACGCGGCGGACAAGATCGTCATCCGTTTCGCGCACAGCAACACGCCTTCGGACATGGACCCCTACCATGCGCTCGTCACGAAGATGAACGACAAGCTGGTCAAGAAGCTCGGCGCGGATCGCATCGAGATTCAGGAATTCCCCGCCGGGCAGATCGGCAGCGAGGAGCGCAGCTTTCAGGACGTGCAGCAGGGCATCCTCCAGATGACCGTGCTCGCGGTGAACAACGCCTCGATCTTCGCCCCCTCCCTCGGAGCGTTCGACCTTCCCTACATCTTCAAGAGCGTCAAGGAATTCGACGATTGCGTCGATCAGAACTGGGATCTCATCAACAAGCGCATGGAAGCCGAAAGCGGCACCATCGCCATCGCGTGGCATTCGCAGGGCTTCCGCTTCATCACCAACAGCAAGCAGCCCGTTGCCAAGCTGGCCGACCTCGCTCCGGTCAAGATCCGTACCCCCAAC
>ERZ826051.1249-NODE-1249-length-24225-cov-3.029913_pt1 | contig 24225 bp, 13 predicted proteins | sample MGYA00519928_ERZ826051 | MGnify/ENA primary metagenome ERZ826051 (study PRJEB31778, sample SAMEA3449219) | human gut metagenome | biome: human gut; feature: human-associated habitat; material: faeces | place: United Kingdom | collected 2010/2012 ...
AAATAACTCTCAAAATAATACTGAGCAAAATTTAAACAGGCTCTAAAAAAACAAATAAATACATAAACCTATCCTCTTAATTATTATTTATTAAGGTGGAATTTGAACAAACCGACATCATGAGAAAACAATTAGTAAAGAATTTCGGAATCCTGATAGTAATGTTAGGAATTTCAGGCCTTTTATTGGCTGAAGATTTTTCCATTGAATTAAAAACATCTCCTCTTACCGGTGCTCTCAGCGAATTGAGAATTAAAGGCGATAAATACAATATGGATTGGTTGGTAAGGACTGACGGTACGCAATATCCCTGGATAAAAGAAAATTATGGCTGGGGATTAGGTTATTTCACCATCACCAAAGATAGAACAAGCATAAAAAAAGAATGGGAAATCCCTTCGGAAATCAATGCCGATGGCATGGAAGTGACCTATCGTGAAGGAGATGTACAAATTAGAGTTAAAAGAACATTAGACAACAATGGGTTGGTAGAAAGATATACTTTTACCAATAGAGGGAAAGAAACTATTTATGTCCATGATATGGGCATCTATACCCCCTTTAACGACAATTATCCCAGTGCACAACAATGTATTAATTCCCGCACCAACGTACACATTTGGGAGGGAGAAAATGCTGCTTATGTCAATGCACTCCGCATGGGAGCTTTTGCGCCCCATTTAGGATTAGTGGTGACTCAAGGTGCTGTTAAAAGCTATGAAATTTGGGAGCGGGGGCTCGAAAAAGCAAACTCACACACGCGAGGTATTTTTGCCCTGAACCTGCCGGACATCCAATTAAAACCCGGAGAAAGTTATACGTTAGAATGGAACATTTTCTCTCACAACGGGAATGAAGATTTCCGTAATAAATTATTGGAACGAGGCAATGTACTCGTCTCATGCAATAAATATGTTCTTGAAAAAGGAGAAATTGCCCGTGTAGAACTTCATAGCTCCCAAATATTAAAAAACTGTACGGCAAAAATGAATGGGATACCCGTATCAATAAAACAAGAAGGTAATATCTATGTAGTGGAACTTCCGATGCAACAAGCAGGTGAAGTGCGCTTCGATTTCTACTACGACGGTAATAAACAGACTCATGCCAATTGCCTTGTCATCAATAATGCGGACGAATTAATTCGAAAACGCATTGATTTTATCCGTACCAATCAACAACTGCATGATTCTACCGATCTTCGGGACGGTGCTTATATGGTGTATGACAACGAAGGGGACAGCGTATATCTGAACGATACGCCGAATTGTAATCCAGTGGACCGCGATGAAGGTGCTGAACGCAACGGAATGGGAGTTCTATTAGCTAAACAATGCCTGCTGACAAAAGATACAACACTAAAAACGTCTCTGCTACAATATGCCAAGTTCATACGGGAACTCCTACAAACCGAAGATTACACAACTTACTCAAGCGTAGACCAAAAGAATCGCAATCGTGGCTATAACTACATGTGGATAGCGGAATTTTATTTCCATATGTACAAAATAACGGAAGACAAGCAATTTGCAAAAGATGGCTATCAAACCCTTCAAGCCATGTTCAGACAGTTTGGATACGGCTTTTATGCGATTGGAATTCCTGTACAATCCGGATTGAATGCCTTAAAAGACGCCGGAATGAATAAAGAATATAAGCAACTACTGAAAGATTTCATTAAGACAGGCGATGTATTCGTTGATAATGGCCTGAATTATCCGGCACACGAAGTGAATTACGAGCAGAGCATTGTTGCACCTGCTATCCAATTTTTAGCACAACTTTATCTGGAAACAGGTATCCGTAAGTATTTAGATGAGGTAAAACGCCAAATGCCTGTATTAGAATCTTTTAATGGTTTTCAGCCGAGCTATCATTTGAACGAAGTTGCTATTCGTCACTGGGATGGCTACTGGTTTGGAAAGCAAGAAATGTTTGGTGATACCTTCCCCCATTATTGGAGCACAATAACCGGAGCTGCATATCACTATTATGCCTTATGTACTGGTGACGACTCCTATCAAAAACGTGCGGAGAATATAGTAAGAAACAATCTTTGCCTCTTCTTTGAAGATGGTAAAGCCTCTTGTGCTTATATGTATCCTTATAAAATTAATGGAATAAAAGCTCAGTTCTACGACACTTATGCGAACGATCAGGATTGGGCATTAGTCTATTACTTATTAGTCAACAAAGGTATTTAACCTGAATGATTCATATACAGCGTCAAGTAGTCAAGTATTAAGCAGTTAAACAACAAGTAGTCAAGTAGTAAGTAGTTAAGTAGGAATGGCTTGTCTGATGCATTTCCCTTAACTACTTGACTACTTAACTACTGACCATAAATTATTCAGGCTAAAATACAGTTCTGTTTTTCTATTTCAGGAACCGATACATCTCACAAGCCGCCAGCAGAAATGCTCCGACTCCAAAGTTGGAAGTAGAATTGGCATCGACCACCTGTCCGGGAATGGCTTTTTCGCCGATAGGCTGCACATATCCTACTTTTCCGTCCGGCTGTAACGCCACTTCCGTCAAGTATTTCCATGCTCTTTCCACGATCGGTTGATAAGTGGCTTTATCCAGAAATCCATTATTCATTCCCCACAACAAACCATAGGTAAAGAAAGCCGTTCCGCTGGTTTCCGGTCCTGGAGCATGTTCGGAGTCGAGCATGCTGCGCGTCCAGTATCCTTCGGGTTGCTGGCAGGCAGCCACCGATTTGGACAATGTGCAAAAACGGTCGATGTATTCCTGCCGGTATGGATCGGATTGTGGCAGTTCTTTAAGCACTTTTGCCAATCCGGCCAATACCCAGCCGTCTCCACGGGCCCAGAAGTCTTTCTTGCCATTCATCGTCTTATGTTTCGGATAGACATATTTTCCGTCACGATAATAAAGCCCCGCTTCCTCATCGTACATGATGCTGTCCGCATAAGCCAGATATTCATGTAGCTTCTCCAGATAAAGAGAATTTCCGGTAATATTATACATCTTCGTCATGACGGGCATCACCATATACAACCCATCGGCCCACCACCAGTAATCATGATTCGGCGTACTCATCTGATACTCCATCACTTCGCGGGCACGGGCTATCTTATGCTCATCGGGAGTGATAGTATAAAGGTCGGCATAGGTCTGAAAACAGATCTGATAATCACCGAAAAGAACGTAGTCGTCACTCTCTCCATAACTGTACTTCCACTCATCCTTATTGTCGGACTTAGCCCCTTTCCACTGGTTGTGCTCGGCCCAGCTTTCCGAGTATTTCAGATACTCCGGATTGCCGGTGAGGGAATATACCTCCATATTTCCCGTATGGTAGGCGGCGTTATCCCAGAAAGCGCGGCCATGTTCGGGATGATTGGTTTGCCAATAGTTATTTACTTTATCGATAATCCCTATCACTTCATCCGATGCAGCAGACTTTTTCGGGCCGCCACACCCAGCGCCAGCCACCAATAAGAGCGCAAACGCTATTAAATATACTTTCTTCATATTTATATTTATTTACTGCTTAAATCTGTTTCGAGCACATAGACCATCTGAGGTTCTATTTCTGCTGTGTGTTCTCCGTCTCCTTGGCGGGTGCGTTGTACGAACAGATGGAGCTTCCGCTCCTGTTTCCACAACTCCGTATCATGTGAAGGTTCCCAGGCATCTACCGGAAAATCCGTGAGATCGGTTATCGCCCACTCCCCTGTTGCCACATCCTTAGTATGAGCCACAGAGACCCGGCTGCCCCGCTCTTCATCCCGGAAAACATAATACGTCTCACCGGCTTCCACCACAATGCGCGGACGGGCAATCGGAATCATTTTCGTTCCTCCCCCTTTCAGCGTGAACGGGGTTTTCCGGTCGGTTACCCGGCGATTATGCCATGCCTGTCCGTCGTACCAAACAAGGCGGTATTGGGGAACATCGCTGTCCGAACTGCGCCAATAGGTAGCGATATACGGATTTCCGGCGGCATCGGCACTCATACTGGTCTGGTTTATTAACTCACAGTTCTGCGGCAGGCGACAGGCATATTCGGCATTGGCAGCTCTGATGGGAAGAACGTATTTCTCCCCGCTCGTCTTATACCAAGTGACCCCGTTGTCGAAAGAGCGGGCATAGCAGATGTCATGATTCGTCTCTACCATCCAGGTTTCGCGCCACACCCACGAGAGGTGAATAGTCCCTGCTTCGTCCACATAAAGCTGCCAGTAGGCGTTCCGTTCATCTTCTCCATCGATCAGTACATCCTGCACGCGCATCCAGGCACGTTCTTTTATTGAATAGCGATTCATCACTAAGTTTCCGCGCCCCGACGATCCGGAACGATAGACAAACAAAACATCGCCACCGGCCAACGGATAGAACTCCGGATAGGTGACATTGCCTTCATCGACTCCGGTCATGGGTACTTTATCGCCCAATTCCAAAGAACGGGGAGCTACACTGCGGCAATAATTCAATGAATGGCCGTGATGATCGAAAGCTACATGAAGATACCCTTCTCCATCCACCATCATGCTGATAATATTATGTGCATCCTTTACATTCCCCCGATATTGGGAACGATGTAATGTCCACTCGGACGAATCCAACTTCCGTTTCCCTATGACCAGATAACCATCCTGATCGTAATAACTGATGTATTGTTCGCCACCATGCGTCACTAAGGAGTTGTTACGAAATACAGCCGTATTGACCGAAGTGCAACTATACCCTTTTCCCACCGCTACCAGACGCTGTGACCGGCCAACGGCAGTACAGGCTACCCACAGGCAGAAAAACAACAGAACACGCTTCATCGCCCTACTCTTATTTATCAAAAACATCCATGTTCCATTTATCACGCCAGGGTATGGTCAGCACACCACCTTCTATCTGTATGGGTAACCACACATAGCGCGAATCTTCCAAATCGGTCTTCTTCCAACGATCGAACATCGCTATATAAGCGTTCTTTTTTCCGGCCACCGGTTGCACATAAGTGCTCTGCGCATAAAAAGTCTTATCGGCATCCGGCCCGGTGCAGGGATTGCCTATGGTTCTCCATTCACCCATAATCGAATCGGCCACAGCTATCTCCGCTACGTTGGGATTCCAGCCGGTACAGCCGGAACTGAGCATATAATACTTGCCATCCTGCTTGAATACAGCAGGAGCTTCGCGCGATTCCCCGATAAAGTTACGTGTAAAGCGCCCGCTCGGTTTCAGATAATCGTCCGTCAGCAGGCTGATGTACATCGTGGCGTTGTGTTCGGAAGAATAAAACTGATAAGCACGGCCGTCATCGTCGACAAAGACAGTCTGATCGCGGCTCATCGCATCATTCGGCCGAAAACTTCCTAAGTACTTAAACTCGCCCGCCGGTGAGTCCGAAACGGCTACTCCGGCACAAGCTTTGGAATAATCGGCACTCTCGACGTGTGCCCACATCACGAACTTCCCGGTTTTCTTATTATAAACCACCTTTGGACGTTCCAATACTTTGGAGGGATGGAGGTCATGCTCCGGATCATCCTTTACGGCAGGAAGCACAATGCCCTCGAATTTCCAATTCAGCAAATCCGTGGAAGAGTAACAACTGACACCGGTTACATCCGTACGATAGCACTCCCAAGTAGCCCAGTCGGGAAGGACTGTCTTTCCTTTCTTGTACTCGCCATACCAATAGTAAGTGCCGTCATGATAGAGGATACCGCCACCGTGGGCATTCACCGGATTTCCCTCCGTATCGTTCCAGACCTCTCCCGGAACAATATATTCATTTTTCTGTGTTTGCGTATTGACGGAGCATGAGCAGATGCAGAAAGCGGTTAAAGCGACTCCGTATGTTTTTACTATGTTTATGTTCATCATGGAATGTGTTTATATAGGTTTGTAAACTAAAGTATTATTCATGAAAGGCATGATCTTTGGGGAAGTCCTCTCCTTCCCATGCCTTTTTCGATGTCCAGCTTTGCGGGGCATCCGTCCAGAACGGATGGTCGGCAGGCAGGCCCAACGGCAGGAAAGCAAGCGAAGCCATATACAGACTTCCGTTATTGGTGTACCAATCTGAAATTTTCGGTTGCTTTCCGTTGAAGCCCAATGTCAGGAAACCGTTCTCATTAAAATTATGATTATCGGAAAACATTCGTTTAATAACGGCCGTCATGGCAGCACGGACCTGTCCGTCACTCAGCTCTTCGGGTAACATCTGACGCCAAGAGAGCAATGCCAATGGCTGCAACGTGCCTGTACGATAGGTAATTGAGCGACCGAATACCGGAAATGAACCTTCGGGAGAAATAAACCGTTCCAGAATCATGCCGAAACGCTGCATGCGCTTCACCGCCTTTCCGTAATTCGCCTTGCCGACGTTCCATATACCCTTAGTCCCGGCATCGGTCATGACTTCCAGACATTCGAAATACATCGGGTGAAGTACAAAGCTATTGTAATAATCGAAAGCAAATTCCGGACCATCCGAGTACCATCCGTCACCCACGTACCACTCTTCCACTTTGCGAAGGGCCGAAGTGATGCGGTAATTATCGCTCGCAGCACCGGTTTTCTTAAGAAAGCATTCCACGGTTGAAGAAAACAATAACCAGTTCGTATAAGGAGGATCTACCCGGCGAAGTTGGGTAAACTCGGTGATATAGCGCTGCTTGGTCAAGCTGTCCAACGGTATCCAGAGGGCATCGTATCCGCGAAGGAAACTCTCGGCCACATAAGCGGCATCCACCAATGGCTGACCCTCTTTACGCCAAAGCAGGTAATCGGGACTCGCCGGATCGACAGCCTGCGCATAGCTCTGCAATGCCCACTCCCGAAGTTGCTTCCGCTGTCTGCCTTCTGTCGTATCGTCATCGGGCAAAGAGAGCCAGGGAGCCAAACCAGCCATCAGACGGCCGAAGCACTCCATATAAGTAACCCTTTTATCGCGACCGTCCCAAGTGGGGCTAAGCTCCACCTGCATATTTTTCTGCAACTCTCCCCGACTCATGTTACTCAATACCGGAGCAGCCATTCGATACATGACATCACACCAGACTTCCCGGTCGGGAACTTCCTTCACTTCTTTTTTTTGTTTGGCCGAAATTTCCCGGCAAGGGAGCAGTACAATGATCGCTGTCAGCAATCCGATAAAAAGCCTATTCATGTTCATGATATTATTTAAGATTGATTCTACTTGACAAATTTAAGGGATATAACAGAAAAAGGACTCCATTTATCTTTCAAAAGGGGAGGAATTTCATTCCGGTCTGTCTGCTTATCCATCAAAAATGGAAAATTATACGTCATTTACACTAAAAGTATACTTCTCTGAACTTCACGATTCACTTAGGGGAGTCTCCATCGGCTCTGCCATTCGATAATGGGTTTCCCATCCACCCCGAAGCGAACAGGCAACCAGATATAACGTGAATCCATTAAACTCTTCGGACGCCATACATCCGCCATAAAGATGAACGTATCATTCGTACCGGCAACCGGCAATACAAAAGTACTCTGCCCGCCGAATGTCTTGCCGGCATCTTTGCCGACACAGGGATTTCCCTCCTGCTTCCACGGCCCCCAGATAGAAGGCGCCGAGAACATACGGGCTTCATTCGGTTCCCATCCGGTACAACCGGAGGCAATCATCCAATAGGTATCCTCTTTCTTGAAAACGGCAGGCGCTTCATTGTGCCCTCCCGGAAAGAGACGAATGTATCTACCGGTGTGCCCCAAGTAATCATCCGTAAGTTCTGCAATCTGCAAAGTCAGATTTTCTTCCGATGAATAAATGTGATAGGCTTTTCCGTCCGTATCCACAAACAGCGTCATGTCTCTTGACATCTGGCCGCTCTTCAGATCCCGTTTGGCAAACAATCCCTGCTCCACAGCTCTGCGCCATTCCGGAGTCCACCATGTTTTATAATCTTTAGTGTCGAGCTTAGCTTTACGTTCCGCTTTTGTCATGTTCTGCGGATATACCCCAGGATTGACGCGACAGGAACGGACAAACCGGTAAGGGCCGGCCGGCGTATCACTGACAGCTACTGCCGCACGGGCAGCCGCATATCCCTCTCCTTTCAGTTCCAGATGAAACCACATCACGAACTTGCCGGTTTTCGCATTATAAATCACTTTGGGGCGTTCCATGATACATCCCTTTTCGATGTCGTTTCCTTCTTCAGAGGAAACAGGTAATGCTACCCCTTCGTAAGTCCAGTTGCACAAATCGGGAGAAGAGTAACAGGTCACCCCCACCTCTGTGGAGAACCCTTTGGCCGGCCGGTGTTCGCCAAACCAATAGTACCTCCCTTCGTGAAACAACACGCCGCCCCCGTGAGCATTGATATGCCGCCCGTTATTGTCTTCCCAAATCTCCCCGCTGGCTATTTCGTCTTTCTTCTGATATACTCTCACATAATCTATCTCATACTTCATAGGCAGTACCTCTTCGTCGATCGGTCCGCCGTTTATACCACCGACAGCCAGATTCAGTAACACGTATTGCGGAGTCATAAAAGGATTCGTATGATTGCCAAGACTTCCGTTCACTGTGCTGCTCAACGGAATCTCGTTCAATAACTCATCGTCCAGATAGAGCTTGATAGCTTTTTCGTCCCAGTCCATCCGCCAGATGTGAAACTTTGAGGCCCAACCGGCATCTTTCTCCGTGAAATGAGTAAAAGGAATCGCTTTGCTGTTCCATTTGGCAACATACCGTTCGTCTGTACCCCATGCGGCATTGGCAAGAATATGAGGGGCGCCCTTTATCTGATAATATTCCAATATATCTATTTCACCGCACAAGGGCCATTCCGCACTGCTGCCCAATGTCCAGATGGCAGGCCATGCTCCTTTCGCCACGGGTATGCGGGCGTGAACTTCGAAACGTCCATATAAGAACTCTTTCTTTCCGGCAGTATTTACGGATGAAGAGGTATATCCTATAAACTCCCTGTTTTTTCTCCAATCCCGGCTTCCGGCTTCATAGCATGGATTACGACGGTTGTTTTCCTTGTGTGCTTCAATCACCAGACATCCGCCTTTGCAAACCGCATTGTCCGATTGATACCACTGCGCCTCTTCATTGCGGGCAAACCCTTGTTCGAAGTTCCATACGGAAGAATCCGGCGGACCGTCCGTGTCGAATTCATCACTCCATACAAGTTGCCAATCGCTTTGCGCAAAAGAGAATGCAGGGAAAAGTAGGCAAGAAAGCCAAAGACTTAAATATTTATGCATAAACCATATTTAAAAAAATAAAGAAATCAGATCCATCTGCTTCATTGAACAAATCGGGTGTTAGTTCAATGAAGCAGAACATCGACAAAAATACCACATATAGTACAAAGAAGACTCTATACTTCTTTCAAAAAAGGGGAAATATCCGTCATACTTTCCCCACTCATAATAATACAGGCAGAATCACTATATGTCAATCCTGCCTGTCTACATTATATTACCCTATACACCGAAAAAAGGGAAATCTGATTGTATTTATCATTACTCCAAACCTAATAATAGTAATTCACCTTCAACCACGAAGGAGGTAATCACGGAGAGATCCAGAAAGTCAACTCCGGATTGTACTCCTGAGCAGACTTTATATAAGGGAAAATCGTCTGCTTGTCACAGTCAATTTTGAAATTACATTATAATTTAGCGTTATTCTATTTATTATTGAAAAATCCGTTATCTTTCCATTTCACCCCTTTTTGCGGTTGTGCAGAAGTGGCATTAACCTCCATCGGAAGCCACACTTCCATGTCTCCCTCGCCACGGTGTGCCCAAGCATAATAAGGGATCAGGGTCAGTTTTACATCTTTCACCGCCAACTTTCCGGCTTTGTCATAACTCAAAGCCTGGGCATCGGTTACAATCTGATTGAGACCGTACAGCAGTTCCGGCCTCTCCACCACACGCAATTCCGGACGGCGGTTCATCAGCAGGGTATGCACATTAAAATCATTGTCGGGCCACTCGGCACAATAAACCACCGGACCACGCTCCACGGCCACCCGTCCACGATCGGCCGCCACCTTCTCATTGGCTTTCACCAGACGGGGAAGCATATCGAAATGAATCTCCACCACATCGTTCTTTTTCCATTTACGGTCGATGGTGAGATAACCGTTGTGCAGTTCACCCTCTACTTCCTGCCCATTGACCATCACCCGATAAGCCGGTTGCTGATGATCGGCATACGCATACAAATCACTGGGAAGCACACTACCGCGCACCCATCCGGGAATGCGGACATTCATGCCGAAAGGTTGATTACCCTGTAGCACTTTCAAGCGAATGTCTCCTGCTCCAAAACCACTTTCTTGTCGTTCACCTTCAGTTCGGCACGATTGGAAAGGAAAAGATTGACATACACCTGACGGTCTTTGACTGCATAGACATAACCGGGCAGAGAGGGAATGAAACGGCTGATATTGGAGGGACAACAGGCACAGCCGAACCATGGTTTGCGACTATACCCGCCATCCGAAGCCAACGGATTGGGATAGAAGAAAGAACCGCCGTCGAGCGATACACCGGAGATCAACCCGTTATAGAGAGTACGCTCGAGCACATCGAAATATTTGGCATCGCCATGAAGCAGGAAAAGACGATAATTCATATAAACACTGCCGATAGCCGCACAGGTTTCGCAATAGGCGGAAAGATTGGGCAGTTCGTAATTATCACCGAAAGCCTCTCCCTGATGACGGGCGCCGATACCACCGGTGATGTACATCTTCTTCGAAACAATATTGTCCCAAATCCGGTCGATGGCCTTGATGTAAGAGCTATCTCCCGTAATGGCAGCCACGTCTGCCATGCCAGAATACATATAAACAGCGCGTACGGCATGCCCCACAGCTTCATCCTGCTCGATGACCGGTTTATGTGCCTGGCTGTAAGCATCTTTCCGGCCAGTGTATCCGCGTGCATCCAGAAAGAATTTAGCCTGATCGAGGTATTTACGGTCGCCCGTCACTAAATAAAGTTTCACCAGTGCCATTTCGGCAATCTGATGTCCGGGCACGAGTCTCTTCTGCTCCGGAGCATTCCCTATGGCCCGGCAGACACAATCGGCATACTTAATGGCAATATCGAGAAAATTCCGTTTACCGGTGGCTTGATAGTGGGCAATGGCACCCTCGATCATATGCCCCAAGTTATAGAACTCGTGGCTCAGATTTTCCACAGCCACCCAACGCTCCTTCCCTACCCAGTCATGAGGATGTTTAGGATTCATCGTACGGGCGGTATACAAATATCCGTCCGGTTCTTGGGCAGTGGCTACAATAGCGAGAATACTATCGATGTATTTCTCCAACCGCTTGTCGGGATAGGTTTGCAGCGAATAGCTGGCACCCTCGATGGTTTTGTAAATATCTGTATCGTCAAACGAGAAACCCTCCACCTTATAATCTTCGCTGGGATGGGCAGCTTTCTCGAAGTTTTTAATGCGTCCCGTCTCCTCCGACTTCCGGAAAGCCAACGGAATAGTAACCTCACGGCTGGTTTTCAGTCGCTGCCCCCAGAAATGATCCGTCACTTTTACCGAAGTAAAAGGAACAGGATCGATCGGATAGCCAGGATGTAGCGGCTCTTTCTGCGCAAAAACCGTTCCCACCGCCGTAAGAACCAATGATAATATAAATGTCTTTTTCATGATTTACATGCTATATATAAAGATTGTTTTTTATAAAAGTAATACCGGTATACGATAATTGTCACCGGTTACCGGTCGAATGGATGCGTATCACAGTAAACGAATAGGCAGGCATCTCATAAGAGAAATTATTACCCGACAATTCGAAGCCGGAGGATACAGGCTTTGCCTGTTTATCTTTCGGATCGCCCGTGAGGACGGTCTTTATAGCCGAAGGATGAATCAATGCACCCCCGTCCAATTCCACTTGCGAACGAACACTTACAGGAAGCAGGTTCACCAGTTTCACGATGATGTCACCACTTTCATTCTCTTTCACAACCGATGCGCCGACGCGCTTTTTCACCGCCTCCTGCCGGTTGTCCAGATCGATAGCGGAAAACAGATACTCGTTACCGGAGTTTTGTCCGTACATCAACTGCGTATAATAGCCGACTGTCGGTTTCACCTCCGTATTATCGAAATAAATCAAGTCCGGACTCCACTGTATATGTCTGCCCTTTGCCAAGAGCGGAGCGTAGGAGGTCATGGAAACGATGTCGCCATTGCGTTCCACCGCCGTTAGGTAGAGGGCTTCGGAAAGGGCGGTCTCTATGTTACTGGGACGGCCGGGCAGATGGGCGGCATATTCGCCAAGATATACTTTCGACTTCGTACGATCGTAACGATCGTAGAAGTCCTGGTTATGGATCAGCCACCCCGGAGAGACGTAATAGTGCTCATCGACCATCGGCACATCCAATTTGGTGGCAAGAGCCCATCCCTCTTCGTAATCGGTGCCTTCATAAAACGGGCCGGTAGTGCCAATTACCGTTATCTCGGGATATTTTTCCTTTACGGCATTGAATATCATGGTAAATCGTTCGGCAAAGATATCCGTGATCAGATCTTCATTGCCAATGCCGATAAATTTCAAATTGAAAGGTCTCGGATGTCCGGCTTCGGCGCGCTTCCTGCCCCAAACCGTCTTTTTGGCATCGCCATTGGCATATTCTATCAGATCGAGCACATCCTGTACATAGGCTCCCATCTCTTCCATCGGAATGCCGCCCTGCTGTCCCATGCAGCCCAATTCACCTTTGGAATGGTGGCTGCATGTACCCGAATTCTGACAAGGAACCCCTGCCGCCAGTACAGGAACCGGCTCGGCACCTATATCTTCGCAAAACTGGAAATATTCGAAATAACCTAAGCCGCGGGTCTGATGGTATCCCCAAAGGTTACGCATCGGCTTGCGGGCTTCCAACGGACCGATAGAGCCTTTCCAGTCGTATATATTATCGACCCCATCGCCATGAGCCACGCATCCTCCGGGAAAACGCATGAAACGGGGATGCAGATCGGCCAATGTCTGTGCCAGATCGGCACGAAGTCCGTTCTTACGGCCTTTAAAAGTCTTTTGCGGAAAGAGGGAGATCATATCCAGCGCGTACTCTCCGGCAACTTGCGGACAGATGGACAGAACGGCATCAACGGCATCGGCGGTTACAGTGAGCACAGCACGTTGCTGCTTCCACTCTTTGGAAGAGACGGAAACAACCGTTTGTGCAAGCTTCCTGCCCGCTCCGTCTACCAAGCCGACCTTTACCTTTCCCCCTTTGCCTTTCATTGCTTTCGAGAAAAGTGAAAAGTCGTATTTCTCTCCTTTCTTCACTACAATACCGTCAAAGCCGGCATTCTGCAAAGCGGCTCCCGGCTGCCGCACATCAAGCACGGCATAATGGGGATTATTGGGATGGATCGGGGCATCTGTCCGGATGTTCAATGTAGCACCGTCGCCCTGCACACTCCACGAATGGGTGGAATTCCAGTTCCGGTCGTTTCCCCGATCGGTGGGAGCATATTCAAAATCACGGTTCTGAATCAGCTCGGCGTATAGTCCGCCATCGGCAGAATAGTTGATATCCTCAAAGAAAATACCGATGAGGTGTTCACTGATAGGCTTGGCATCGTTCATCCGCACGCGTACGATAGCTTCCACCGGTTCCAATCCGGCGAAACGGACAGGGTCTTGTTCCATACACTCTTCATTCTGTATCTGGCGATATTTCTTATGATCGGCAAAACGAATCAGTCGTTCCACAGTAGCGTAAGAGGTCTTCTGCATCCATCCGTCCTCTTCCCTACCCTCTATCATCGTTTTCCGCTCTGCAGTGGGAACGGGATCTACCGGAGCATATTTACTGCGTTCTCCGGCCGGAGCATAAACCTGACAGCTCCATTTCAAGAGGTCGGGCGAAACGGTATAAGCAAGAGTTTCTCCGGTCACGGTAGCTGCCCAAAGGCAATGCCACTTACCATCCTTCCGGCTTTGCAGCAATTGCGGACGAAACATTTTCTTTCCGCTTCCCCACGGGCCGAAATCGGATTTTAAATAATCGAAACCATCGGCCACCGGCAACCATTTCGTCCCGTCGATGCTCCAAGCAAACTTCAATCCACTCCCTCCGTCGACATGTGCATACGAAAAGAGAAATACCGAATCGGGCTCATTTTCTACTTTTGCCTGTGCAGGCATTGCTACTATCAGAAGCAGGCAAAAGTTTAAAAGGTTTGTCAATTTCATGGTATTATATACTAAATGTGTTATTTACTGACCCAAATGGCACCTCCCTGCGGCTGAATCACCACTTGAAGACTGCCGTCGTTCTTTATTTTCTGCGACTGCAATTGCGGTTGTTGCCGCTTGTCATCACCGTAGAAAGAGACCGTTTTTCCGGCCATCATCGGTAGATTCAGCTTCAACTTCAACGGCTCTTTAGTGGCGTTGATGGCAGCTACATACCAATGGTCGCCTTGGCGACGGGCCAGCACGACATATTTTCCCGGATATCCGTCGATGAAACGCGTTTCATCCCAAGTGGTAGGCACCTTTCTCAGAAAGTCGAGACAGAGTTGCGGAGCATCCGTCAAGTTATTCGGGGCAAGTGCAAAATTCTGAATCGGATTCTGAAATAAAACCGCTGTTGCCAACTGAAAAACATCAGTGGTACAACGAATGTTTCCTCCGTCGTTTCCTCTGTTCAACCGCTTATTGAGAAAACATCCGCCAAACTCCATACATCCCACCGTATTCCGGATAAAAGGATGCAGAGAAGCATTAAACGCCTCTTCGTCACAAAAGTGTTGCTGGAAGATCAGATTCTCCGAAGCCAGCACCGCTTCACTACCCACGTAATTGGGATACATGCGTTCCCATCCGCGGGGAAGCGTACAACCATGGAAGATGACCATCAATCCATGATCATCGGCATCACTGAGAATGTCTTCATAAAGACGCATCGTCTCCTGCTTGTCACCACCAAAGAAATCCACTTTAATGCCTTTCACTCCCAACTTTTGCATCCAGCGCATCTCCTGTTTGCGGATAATGGCATTATCCATCCGGTTGACAGGACTCTGCTCGATATCATTCCAATAGCCACTGGAACTGTACCAGAGAAATACCTCCACCCCTTTACTACGGGCATACCGGATGAGTTGTGCCATGCGGTCGTGGCCGATGTTCTTATCCCACCAATTATCAATAAGCACATATTCATATCCCATGGCAGCAGCGAGATCAACATATTTCACTTGGTCTTCATAATTTATACTGTCATCCTGCCAAAGTATCCAACTCCAGGTGCCACGCCCCATATTGTAATTGTGTTGTGTTTCATAAAGAGATTCTACCACGTCCCAAGGAACGGTAGTTTCTACAATCGGTCGTAGTGTCTCACCCACCGTAATCGTACGCCAAGGAGTAGAACCGGGTAAAGCAAAAGCGGGCGCAACCGTTCCGTTGCCATTATTTTCTTCGGGCATCGGAAAAGCGATGGTATACACACTTTCGTGAGCATCGCTCAGATGAGAAGCGCAATAGCGGCTATCCACTCCTGTTTCGCTGACCAGCACCCAGCCCTGCTCACCAATACGGAACAGACAAGGAAAGGTGTATCCGTGCCCGTACTGTGAACGTTCATTCATCGGTGCATCAACGCGATATTCTTCTTCATAACTGGGTTTGGTTCGTTTCCAGCCTATCATGGCATCGCTCTGGGGGCAAAGAAAAGTGGTAGTCTGTGGCGGGAAATGAAAACCGGTCTGCTCTTTGTTGACAACAACGCTCCCTTTTCCATTCTGCCGGGGCAAGGTATAACGGAAAGCGACATCATTATTACCTACGCGGAACGTCACGCCGATCTTTTGTCCTTCTGCACTGGCAAATTCACAAGCCAGTTCATTGGCTTGGTAATGCACACGCGAAGTCTTGATACGCGATTGGTTATAAACCGTATCTATTTTCCGGACATCGTGTCCCGACCATTTCATCCCATCCGAGAAATTCCCGATATTCGTCTCCATCCCTAACGGAGAAGATTCCAACATCTGCCTTCCATCGTAAACGATCGAATATGAAACCGAACCTCCACCGGCAGGGCATGATACGGTTAACTTCAATTTCTCATCAGGGCTATCTATCGTCACATCCTGTGCAAGCAACGGCAATACCGAACCAGCCAATAAAGCCAAGCCTATAAAACGTCTTTTTATCATAGTATCCACTTTATACATTATTATTCAACTTCTAAAACTACAATAGATTTTGCCGGCAGTATAACCGATAGCCTGTCATCTTTTAGTTTTGTTCCCTTGAAGGGTTGGGGTTTCACTGCATCGGGCTGCTCAAAGGAATTATAAGCTTTCATATCTTTGGCGGTAAGTACCTCTCCGCTCACCGTCTTCACTTTATAGTCGCCGAGAGTCAAAATGACGTTCTGCTCTTTCTTCAGGTCTACATTCGCCAAAGAGACATGGATCTTTCCGTTTGCATCGCGTGAAGCAGAAGCGCTGACCATAGGAATGACACGACCGTCGCGTACCGTCTTTTGCTCGCACATCAGATCGAGCGGCAGATAAGTGGCATCCTGATGCGGCTGATACATTTTAAATACGTAATAAGTAGGAGTCAGTACCATTTGTCTGTCATTGGTAAGAATCATCGATTGCAACACGTTCACCACCTGTGCAATATTCGCCATTTTAAGGCGATCGGCATATTTATGGAATACGTTCAGTGACAGAGCAGCCACAAATGCATCGCGCAGCGTATTCTGTTGATAAAGGTGTCCGCGAACGGTTCCCGGTTCTTCATCCCACCAAGTGCCCCACTCATCGAGCATCAGGGCTACATTTTTCTGGCGGTCGTAACGGTCCATAATGGTAATATGTTTTTTCAGGACATCTTCCACTTCCAGACATTTACCCATCGTCCAGTAATAATCCTCATCGGTAAACTTCGTTGCCGCTCCTTTGCTGCCACTCCAACCGGTCACGGTGTAATAATGCAATGAAAGACCGTTCATACGTCCGCCTACATTCTTCATTAACACCTCTGTCCAGTTATAATCGTAATCACTCGCTCCACTGGCTATTTTATAAAGGCGGTTACCGTCATAATTGCGGCAATAGGTGGAATAACGGCGATACAAATCGGCATAATACTCCGGACGCATGCTTCCGCCGCATCCCCAACTCTCATTGCCCACACCGAGGTATTTCACCTTCCATGCCTTATCGCGTCCGTTCTTGCGACGCAGGTTGGCCATCGGGCTATCACCGTCGGAAGTCATATATTCCACCCACTTGGCCAGTTCCTCTACGGTGCCACTACCTACGTTTCCACTGATATAAGGCTCGCATCCAAGCAGTTCGCAAAGATTCAGGAACTCGTGCGTGCCAAAGCTGTTGTCCTCGATCGTACCGCCCCAGTTATTGTTCACCATCTTCGGACGGTCTGCCTTCGGGCCGATGCCGTCCATCCAGTGATATTCATCGGCAAAGCAACCGCCCGGCCAGCGAAGAATAGGCACTTTCAAGTCCTTCAAAGCATTGAGAACATCCGTCCGATAACCGTTGATATTGGGGATTTGGGAGTCCTCGCCTACCCAAAGGCCACCATAGATACAAGTACCGAGATGCTCGGCAAACTGTCCGTAAATATTTTTATCGATCACCGTAGTTCCCTGTTCAGGATGAATGCGGATAATCGTTTCCTGCTGCGCAGGAACAGTAGTAGAGGCCAACAATAAAAGGCCCGTCAAGAGGTTTTTCATGATAGAAAGAATTTATTATTAGTAGATTAACCTCCACTCGATATAAGAATGATGCTACATAGCTTCTCTTCCTCCTTCGGGAAGGAGAAGAAACCACGCGGAATAAAAATTATATTGAACTTAGGTTAGATCGGTGATTTATGTTGTTTTTATCGTTTTACCTGATCCGGTAGACGTTGAATGATTGAGGGGCAATCTCCAATTGCAAATGGTTACCGTCCATGTTAAGCGGGCGGACATGGGGAACGATCCGTTCCGGTTCACCCAACACGTTCTTCGCTTTCAGGTCATCGGATGCAAGGTATATGTGTGTACCTCCGGACAAGACGCGTTTCTTCAGGCCATCGACAGCGAAAGATAGCGACTGAGACGTCTCGCTACGGTTGACAACTTTCAGGATAATTTCCTTCGTTTTGTCATCCCAAACGGCCGAAGCATACAATACTCCCTCCGTTTTGCCTTTCAGCGTAACGGGAAGTATATGCGTGCCTGCATTCATGCCATAGAGCTGCTGCACATAATAATTGGGAGTACGCACCATCTGCAGGTTATCATACCAGATGAGGTCGGGATTCCACTGCCAGGCATCTACATGCGCAAACAACGGGGCATAAGTAGCCATATGGACAACGTCTGCGTTACGTTCCAGCCCCGTCATAAAGGCTGCCTCGGAAAGGGCTGTTAGGAAGTTATTATCTTTCTTTGTAGTATGATCGTGCGAAGCATACTCTCCGGCAAAAACTTTCGGACCTTTGCGATCGTAGTTATCGTAACGATGTGCATTGGCAAAGAACCATTCAGGCTCCATATAGTAATGCTCGTCCACAAGGTCCACACCAATGCGTTTCATTTCCGGCCAAAGATAATCGAAATGCTCGCCGTCGGCACTGGGACCGGAGCTTCCCACTATCTTCACATCGGGATAACGGGCACGGATGGCCTTTACAAACATCTCCAAGCGTTCGGGATAAACAGATCCCCACTGTTCATTGCCTATACCGATAAACTTGAGATGAAAAGGTTCGGGATGTCCCATATCTGCACGGATCTTCCCCCAGACGGAAGTGACAGGGCCATTTGCAAACTCAATCAGGTCGAGGGCATCGTCGATGTAAGGTTGCAGGCTGTCCAGTAGCACCACTTCGTTACTCTCGTATTGGCAGGAAAGCCCGCAACTCAATATCGGGAGCGGTTCTGCCCCGAGGTCTTCACTCAACAGGAAATATTCGAAAAAGCCCAGACCGTAGGACTGGAAATAATCGGGAAAAGCCTTGTGCTTAAATGTATAATTCCAACGGTTTTCATTCGACGGACGGTTCTCTACCGGCCCCACGGTATTTTTCCATTGGTAACGGGTAGCCAGTGAATTACCCTCTACAATACAACCGCCGGGAAAGCGGAAAACTCCCGGATTCAAATCGTAAAGCGCCTGAGCCAGATCCTTGCGAAGCCCGTTTTCGCGACCTTTCCATGTATCGGCAGGGAAAAGGGAGATGTGATCCATATCCACCGTACCCCGGTTTTTCAGCACGATGCGTAAACGGGAATGGGTATCTGTAAAAGGAGATGTCAGTCGGGCAGTAATCTTTTGCCATTCGTTTCCCCGTATTTTGATATCCTTTTTTAGCGGGTTCTCTCCTCCCCGGTTCACCAGCTCCACAGAGAGTGTCATCGGTTTGTCGTCCCGGCTACGCACATAGGCCGAAAAGCAATATTCCCTGCCCTCCTTCAATCCGATGCCACGGAAACCTTCGTTGTCCAGTCCGGCACGAAGCAAGCGGCCATCATTCGTAATAGATACATAATGTGGATTACGGTCGAAACAAGGCCTATCGGTTTTCACCTCTACCTGTCCGAAAGGCACCCATCCCACTAAAGGTTGCGGAAATTCAAAAGAGCGATTCTTGATAAGTTCAGCATACAGCCCACCATCGGCTCCAAAATTAATATCTTCAAAAAAGACACCATACATAGTAGACTGTATAGGAGCACCGAGACGCGAAGCATCGATCTCCAAACTCGCCACATCAACATCTCCGGTGGAAGGGACTCCGCTTCTCTCCTGTGTCCGATTCTTTTCTTGCCCATCGGCAACTAACTCTTTTTCTGTAAAAGCCCGGCCATTGAGCACAGGCAAAATTAACAATATTAACAGGACTTTTATCTTCCTCATATTTTTCATGATATTATTAAAACTGCCTCAAAAATAGGTATTTTGCTTCTGTCAATGTTCTATTAATAAATCAAAAAAGGAAAATTATCAGTCAAAAGAAGGAATTATACTGCCATTTCCTGTTTTTTTAAGCAGAAAAGTGGTATAACGAACCAATTCGTCCAAATATCAATGCAACAACCGATACCCGAAATAAAAATACGATCAAAAATCGATGCATTGATTTATTCAAGAATCAATACAGCGGTTTATTATCGATGAAAAACAAAACAGCGATGATACGAAAAGTAAAAATGAAAGATGCATTGCAATTGAATAATTTGCCAATTTGCCAATATGCCAATGTGCCAATTGGCTGTGCTACCATTCCGCGCAGCTAATTGACACATTGGCGCATTGGCATATTGGCAAATTATCTAATTATTTATCAATACTTAAAGTCTGTCGGCTTCACATAGATACGATATTCCTTAATCATTCCCGGATACCCTTTTTCGGCACGGGGCAGATAACGGAAACCTGTGAGCGTTTGCTCTTTATCCAAATCGATAACCAGTTGATGAGGATAGGCCACATTATCCACTGTCATCCAGAAAGTAGATTCCTGAAGATCGAAAATTTTATCAGCCGTACGATTTCCACTACGGGTTTCCTCACTGTCGGCATACCGGATTTTCCAATGCTCGCGGGAAACCGGTTTACCATCATCACCCAAGACATCGAACTCTGCAATAGCGGCTATATTATCCTCGGCCTGTGGAGAAAGAGCTTCCAGACAGAAATAACGTCCTTTCACCGGATTGGCAAAACGTACCTCCTGCCAGCCGTTACCCGGAATGAAAGCACCTTTATGAACGGGAGTTTCGGCTGAAAGATTCAAATGTTCACCCTCTTTGCGGTGAGTTTCGGGAGCTTTTTCGCGCAGTACATCGAGAATTGGCTTCTTCAATCCCTTTACCATAGCTTTTTCAGGACCTTTCAAGTCGAGAACGATAATCTCATTCACTCCCTTTTTCAGCCAGCAACCCGGCATAAAGAGCGTCTGCTGCGGACCGATTTCCCAAAAACGCCCCATCGCATGGCCGTTCACCCACACCATACCTTTGCCCCAGGTACTCATATCGAGGAACGTATCATCCGTTTTCGAAAGTTTGAAAGTCGCTTTATAGTAAGCGGGCATCGTCTGCTTGCCACCCGAAACGTACTGCTTATTGCTCGCAAAAGCATAATCGACCGGCAGATTATACACCTGCCAATTCTTTACTATTTGCTTATTACCGTCCGTAGCCGCCAGCACCACACTCTCCGTGATACCTTTACGGTCGTGAATGGACTTATCGAAATTAACACGTCCCATAGCTTCTACCAGAATATCAAGCTGGGTACCCTTTTTCAAAGCAGGCAATGTAACGGTAAATTCTCCTTTCCGGCGATCCAGACGCGCCAACAGGGTATTGTTGGCAAAGACTTGCGCCCAGTCGTGCACTTCGGTGATTTCGAGCACTGTTCCGGCTTTTACATCCTGTGGCAAAACAGTGCGGTAGAGGATACTTCCCCAACCCTGATCGAATTGTTCCATCGGCTGAATATCTATTGCCTGTTTTGCTACGGGCAGATTGCTGAATAAAGGAGCCACCTGCGTGAATTTGATCTCTGGAATTTCCATTACCGGCAGAGCTTCGGGAATAGTCGGCAAAGACTGTCCGGCAGGCAGATAACCCTTCAATAAATCACGAAGCAGGAAATATTTCTCAGTAGCCCATCCGGCTTCACTAATCGGGGCATCATAATCATAAGAGCTGCACATGGCAGAATAAGCAGGATTATTGGCTCCTCCCCAGTGTCCGAACGTGGTACCTCCATGAGTCATATACAGGCTGAACGAAATATTACGGTCGAGCATATCTTTCAATCCCTGCACCATATCCTTGGCCGGACGTGTTTCGTGTTTACGCCCCCAATGATCGAACCATCCGCTCCAAAACTCGCTGCACATCAACGGCGTTTCCGGACGCAGTTCCTTTAGTTTCTTAAATTGCTGGTCTATGTTGGCTCCTGTTCCGAAGTTGACTGTCCACAGCAAATCATCCAAAGCATTGTTGGTGAAATTACTGCTCCAATCGCACTGAAACAAAGGTACTTCCGTGAAACCGGCACCACGCACCATATCGCGAATGGCAGAAACGTAAGGCTTATCCGTGCCATACGAACCGTATTCATTCTCTACCTGCACCATGATAATATTACCGCCACGAGTAATCTGCAAAGGGACAAGCTGTTCACCCACCTTTTTCATAAAGATTCCCACGCGCTCCATATAATAAGGGTCGAGCGTACGCAAAGCAATGTCTTTTTTCTTCAACAACCACCACGGCAGTCCACCCATCTCCCACTCCGCACACACATAGGGGCCGGGACGAACTATGACATACATTCCATGTTTCTGTGCCAGACGACAGAAAGCAGCTATATCGTTCTGACCGGTAAAATCGAATTGTCCCTCTTCCTGTTCATGAATATTCCAAAATACATACAAGCAAATAGTATTCATCCCTAATGCTTTACACATTTTGATCCTATGCTCCCAATAAGGTTGTGGAATACGTGTATAATGCAGCTCGGCCGCTTTTACAATGAAAGGTTCTCCATTCAGTAAAAAAGTCTTTTTTCCGACTTCAAAAGTTTTAAATTGCTGAGCCTGTCCCGGAAGTGCCAGGCATGTACAAAACAGTAACAGATAAATAATTTTGTTCTTCATGTTTATTTCATTCTTTATTCTGCTACAAAATTAAAGCAATATGATAAAACCAAGGGTATAATTATAAGTCAAAAAAGATACAATTATCAGTCATTTTATCTTTTTCCCATAGAATTGTTTATAAAACAACCAACAAAATCTTCGTTCTCTTTGTTATATTAAAAGTAATCCATTAAAATATCTAAAATTATGGAAGAGAAAAAACTAACATCTGCCAACGGTCGTCCCATTGCCGACAACCAGAATTCACAGACAGCAGGCCCTCGTGGCCCGATCACCTTGCAAGATCCGTGGTTAATTGAAAAACTGGCTCATTTCGATCGGGAAGTAATCCCCGAAAGACGTATGCATGCCAAAGGTTCCGGTGCTTACGGAACATTTACCGTCACACATGACATTACAAAGTATACTCGTGCAGCCATTTTCAGTGAAGTCGGAAAAAAGACAGAATGTTTTGTACGTTTCTCTACCGTAGCCGGAGAACGCGGAGCGGCCGATGCAGAACGTGACATACGGGGTTTTGCCATGAAATTTTATACAGAAGAAGGAAATTGGGACCTGGTAGGAAACAACACCCCCGTATTCTTTCTTCGTGACCCGCTAAAATTTCCCGACCTAAACCATGCCATTAAACGCGATCCGAAAACAAATATGCGTAGCCCTAACAGTAATTGGGATTTCTGGACACTGCTTCCCGAAGCATTGCATCAAGTCACCATCACCATGAGCCCGCGCGGTATTCCTTATTCTTACCGTCATATGCACGGATTCGGCAGCCACACTTACAGTTTCTATAATGCAGAGAACAAACGCACCTGGGTAAAATTCCACCTTCGTACCTTGCAAGGTATTAAAAATCTGACAGATCAGGAAGCAGAGGCGATCGTAGCTAAAGACCGTGAATCTCACCAACGAGACCTTTTCGAAAGTATCGAGAAAGGTGATTTCCCGAAATGGCTGTTCCAAATCCAAATAATGACGGAGGAGGAAGCTGATAATTATCGTATCAATCCATTCGACTTGACAAAAGTATGGCCGCATAAAGACTTTCCCTTGCAAGACGTAGGTATACTCGAACTGAACCGCAATCCAGAGAACTACTTTGCCGAAGTGGAACAATCCGCATTCAACCCGATGAATATCGTAGAAGGAATAGGCTTCTCTCCGGACAAAATGTTACAAGGACGTCTCTTCTCCTATGGAGATGCCCAGCGTTATCGTCTCGGCGTGAATTCCGAACAGATACCGGTGAACAAACCACGTTGTCCGTTCCACGCTTACCATCGTGATGGATCGATGCGGGTAGATGGCAATTATGGCGCAACCAAAGGTTATGAACCCAATAGTTACGGTGAATGGAAAGATTCTCCGGAAAAGAAAGAACCGCCCTTGAAAGTTCACGGTGACATCTATAACTATAACGAACGGGAATATGACGATGATTACTACAGTCAACCGGGCGACCTTTTCCGATTGATGCCGGCAGACGAACAGCAATTACTCTTCGAAAACACGGCTCGAGCCATGGGTGATTCCGAACTATTCATCA
>ERZ826051.1252-NODE-1252-length-24200-cov-3.090495_pt1 | contig 24200 bp, 15 predicted proteins | sample MGYA00519928_ERZ826051 | MGnify/ENA primary metagenome ERZ826051 (study PRJEB31778, sample SAMEA3449219) | human gut metagenome | biome: human gut; feature: human-associated habitat; material: faeces | place: United Kingdom | collected 2010/2012 ...
TTGGGAAAAGTTACCCGACGGTCCGAATACCGACGTAAGCGAGATTCTCGAGCGCAATGCGCTTTCGGGACGTCCGGAATCGGCTCGGGAGTTCGTCGAAAATGCGAAAAAAGAGTTGGACAAAGGGGCTATCGTCATTCTGGCAGGCGACCTGAACGAGCCCTCGCATCTGGACTGGGTCGAGTCTACGAAAGATATGTTCGAGCATAACGGTTGCATCGTACCTTGGCAGACTTCGCTGCTGCTGACCGAGAGCGGTTTCATCGATGCTTTCCGGCAGATGTATCCCGATCCGGCAACGCACCCGGGCCTGACGTGGCCGGTCAACAACAAAGGCATTCCCGTATCGGATCTGGCATGGGCCGCCGAAGCGGACGAACGCGACAGGATCGATTACATTTACTACTATCCCGACAGCCGATTCAGTCTGGTGGATATCAAAATGGTAGGTCCTACCGGAACGATCGTCCGGGGCGAACGCGTGGCTGCCGATACGCAGGAGCCCATTATCGATCAGGCCGGCGAGCATTGGCCGAGCGACCACCGGGGACTGCTGATGACGATCCGATGGAACGAATAAGCTCGGGGTAAAACCGATTGCCGAAAGCCTTTCCGACTTCATGACGGAAAGGCTTTCGTTTTTACGCCCGCATCCTTTCCCGGCCGGGCATGCTCTTGCGGACTACGGGCTGAGTCCGAACGTATGCGGATACAGAGCGGGAAAATATCGGGCGATCCGTCGCACGGACCGAACCGAATCCGTTAAAAATCCTTATTTTTGCCTCGTCATCGCACTGAAATGGAAACGGATGTCTTGTCGAAGCTATCCAAGGAGCAGCTCGAAGAGTTGGTGAGAACGTACGCGCGCAACATGCTGGCTTTGGACGGCGTGTGGTTCCAGTCCGTCGAGCGCGAGCTCGGAATGGACCGGGCCATGAGGCACGACGAGCGGGTGTGGCAAGCCTTCACCCAAACGGAGGCACGGCGCATCAAAGGATTCCTGCAGTTGCCCGACAGGCCGGGACTGGACGGACTGGAGCGGGCGCTTTCGCTCCGCTTCGCGACATTCGCCAACCGGCAGGTCGAGCTGATACGGGAAAGCGATTCCCTGACATTCCGTGTGGTAGATTGCCGGGTACAGTCTGCGCGCAAGCGAAAAGGGATGCCGTTGCATCCGTGTCTGTCCGTAGGAATCCGCGAATACGCATTTTTCGCCAAAACGATCGACGATCGCATAGTATGCGAACCGGTAAGCTGTTTCCCTCGGGTGAGCGACCCCGGATGCGCCTGCTCGTGGCGCTTCACGATGGGGAATCCGGAAAACGGACCGGAGGAAGCCCCGGACAACAACGGTCAAGGAAAAGTTTAACCGGCCCGACGCTGTCCGAGAACGAGGACAACAGGGAACGCTTCGGCGGTCCGAACGGGCGTAACATTCGAAGATATGATGAAATACGGTTTGAAATGGATGCTGCTCGCGGCAGCGGGAATCCTGCTGTCTGCACAGCGGTCCGAGGCGCAGACGTACGTAAAGCTCAACGGGCTGTACGCATTGGTCGGGGTGATCAATCCGGCCGTCGAGTTCCGGCTGAGTCCCCATTCCACTTTCCAGTCCGAGTTCGTTTGCTCGCCGTGGAAATCCATCGAGCATAACGGAGCGCACAAGCCGATGCTTTTCGGAATCTTCATGAACGAGTACCGCCGCTATTTCAAGCAACACAATACGGGGTGGTATGTTGGGGCGAATGTCGGCATGATGGCGTTCAAGATGTCGAAGCCCACGTTCGCCGGCGGCAAGCTCGGGCTACAGGATCGCTACAGCAAGGGTTACGGCCTGATGTTCGGCGTCTGCGGCGGATACGAGTACCGTTTTGCCAACCGGTGGCTGCTGGACGTCTATTTCGGGTGGGCTTACATGGCAAGCTGGTACAACGGATACAATCTGGACGGCACGGTCCAGTGGCATCCGCATCGCCGGGACGAGCCCGAGCATCCCGACCCGTTCAACGGCTCGGGCGAATGGCTGCCCAATAAGATCGGCGTATCGATCGGTCTGATGATTTTCAATCCGGACAAGCACCGAAAGAAACGGTAGCCGGCAAGCGATCGCACGACAATCCGGCCCTCTGCATTTTCTTATGCAGAGGGCCGGATTGTTTTGTACTCGGAATGCTTTTGTCGCGTCGACTACCGGAACCGCCCATATGTGTTTTCCGTTTTCAACTTTTGTAGCGGAAATCGAAGCAAGGTCGGATCCGGAGACAAGTCCGCCGCTTTCCTGTCCGATCGACGCACGGGCCGAAATCGCATATCGAAGCCACGAAGCGGGGACGAAACATGGCGTGAAAATTGAACGGTTCCGCTCGACGACGAAAGAGTCGGAGCACGAATCGGACACAGCACATGGAAACAGCAGACATAGGCCTGATCGGACTGGCCGTCATGGGGGAGAATCTCGCTTTGAATTTCGAAGGCAAGGGCTACGCCGTAGCCGTATACAACCGTCGCTCGCCGGGACGCGAACATGCCGTAGACCGGTTCGTCGAGGGGCGTGGCCGCGGCAAGCGGCTCATCGGAACGCATTCGATCCGAGAACTGGTCGAATCGGTGAGACGGCCTCGGCGGATTCTGATGATGATCCGGGCCGGGGAGCCCGTCGACGAGGTGATCGGACAGCTGATGCCTTATCTGGAGCAGGGAGACGTGGTGATCGACGGGGGCAATTCCGACTATCTCGATACGCAGAGACGGGTCGCGCAGGCGGAAAAGGCAGGGCTGTCGTTCGTGGGATGCGGCGTATCGGGAGGCGAACTGGGCGCTTTGCACGGTCCTTCGCTTATGCCGGGCGGATCGGCTGCGGCATGGCCGCTGATCAAAGAGCCGTTTCAGGCCATCGCGGCCAAGCTCGACGACGGCTCGCCGTGCTGCGAGTGGATCGGACCGGGCGGATCGGGTCATTTCGTCAAAACGGTCCACAACGGCATCGAATACGGCGACATGCAGCTGATAGCCGAGACCTACTCGTTGCTGAGAAATCGGCTCGGCATGGATAACGAGTCCCTCGCCTCGCTGTTCGAGTCGTGGAATCGAGGCGAACTGAACAGCTACCTGATCGGCATCACCGCCGAAATTTTCCGCTTCAAGGACGACGACGGGGCATATCTGCTCGATCGTATCCGCGACGTGGCCCGGCAGAAAGGGACGGGCAAATGGAGCGTGTCGGCCGCTCTGGACCGGAACGATCCGCTGACGCTGATTGCCGAGGCGGTATTCGCCCGCATGCTTTCCGCCTTGCCGGACGAGCGCAGGACCGCTGCGGAAGGCTATCCGGACCCTCAGGCCCAGTCCGTAGTCGAGACGCTGACGGCAGGACAGATCCGGGCCGCGCTGTATGCCTCGAAGCTGGTCTCGTATGCGCAGGGATTTTCGCTGATGCGCCGCGTGTCGGAACTTTACGACTGGCGACTGGACTACGGAACGATCGCGAGGATATGGCGCAACGGCTGCATCATCCGCTCGGCCTTTCTCGAAAAAGTGACCGAGGCCTTTCGGACCGATCCCGATCTGCGCAGCCTGTTGTTCGACGATTTTTTCCGGGACAAGATCGGACAGACTCTGCCGGCATGGCGCCGGGTCGTGGCGCACGGTGCGCTGGGTGCCGTCGCCCTACCCTGCATGAGTTCGGCCCTGAACTATTTCGACGGGTTGCGCACGCTCCGTTCTCCGGCCAATCTGCTTCAGGCCCAGCGCGACTATTTCGGGGCGCACCGCTACGAGAGAATCGACCGGGACGACGGGACGACGTTCCATACCGACTGGACGGGCCGGGGCGGAAATACCAGCGCTGAAAGCTACGAGGCATGAGTGCGAACAAGGAATCATACGACCAATTGCTGGTCATTTTCGGTGCTTCGGGCGATTTGACCTCCCGTAAGCTGCTGCCGGCCTTTTCCGAGCTTTTCTCGCGAGGGCTGCTGCCGGACCGCTTCGCGATTCTGGGTGCCGCGCGAAGCGATTTTTCCGACATCTCGTTCCGACGGTCGCGCCGTCAGGTATTGAAGGGCGACCGCGCGGACGAATTTCTCGGGAAAGTCTATTACCTGCGTTTCGATCCGGCCGATCCGAGGGCCTACCCAAAGCTTGCGAAGCGTATCGTCCGGCTCAGGGGGGAATTGCGTCTGCCGGATCGGATACTCTACTATCTGGCCACGCCGCCCTCCATGTATCCGGTGATCGCGCAGGGTCTTCTCGAAAGCGGACTGAATGTACCGGAAGGGGAAGGCGGATGGCGCCGGATCATCGTCGAAAAACCGTTCGGCAGCGATCTGGAGACGGCGCGCAGACTGAACGGACTGCTCCGAGGAATATTCGCCGAGCGCGAGATATACCGGATCGACCACTATCTGGGGAAGGAAACCGTCCAAAACATTCTGGTACTGCGTTTTTCGAACGGAATCTTCGAGCCGCTGTGGAACCGGAACTACATCGACCGGGTGGAAATACGGGCTACCGAAACCCTCGGCGTAGGAAACCGGGGAAAATACTACGACGGAGCCGGCGCCATGCGCGACATGGTACAGAATCATCTGATGCAGCTCATGGCCTTTGCCGCTATGGAAGCGCCCGCCGTGTTCGAGCCGGAACCCATGCGGGACGAGATCGTCAAGGTCTTCCGCTCGCTGCGTCCCTATACGGCGCAGCGGATGGATCGCGACATCGTGCGGGCGCAATACCGGGGATACCGCGAGGAAAAGGACGTTTCGCCGGACTCGACGACCGAGACGTTCGTCGCGATGAAATTCTACATCGATAACTGGCGCTGGGGCGGCGTGCCTTTTCTGCTGTACACGGGAAAGAAGCTGCACCGGAAAGAGTCGGAAATCGTCATCCGCTTCAAATCGACGCCCCAGCGGCTGTTCGCCGGCCAATGCTCGGGCAGCTCATGCAACAAGCTGACGATCAGAATTCAGCCCGACGAAAGCGTGTCGCTGGGCTTCGGACTGAAAATGCCGGGGGCCGGATTCCGAGTCAAGCAGGTCAGTATGGATTTTCGCTACGATTCGTTGTCGCACAACTATTTGCCCGACGCTTACGAAAGATTGCTTCTCGACGCCATACTGGGCGATTCGACGCTTTATGCGCGAAGCGACGCGCTGGAGGCGAGCTGGAAAATCATCGATCCGGTTCTGCGTCACTGGGCCGAGCATCCGTCCCGCGGACTGCGCTTTTATACGCCGGGTTCGCAGGGACCCGAGGAGGCACTGGCGCTCGAGAGGCCGGACGACTCGCTATTGTGCGAGGAAAACTGAAAAAATATGCAACTATGAATATTCACTCGTATTCCGTCGCCCACGAGGCGATCGAGGCACTGACCCGGCGAATGGCCGACCGGATGCTCGGCTCCGCCGGAAGCTTCCATGTGGCCTTGTCCGGCGGAGAAACGGCCAAACGGCTATTCCCATTTTGGAGCGGACCTTTCGCCGACCGGCTCGATTGGGATCGGATTCGCTTTTACTGGGTGGACGAGCGCTGCGTGCCGCCCGACGATCCGCAAAGCAACTTCGGGACCGCCGAACGCCTGCTGTTCTCGCCTCTGACCGTGCCAGCCTCGCATGTGCACCGAATCCGGGGAGAACAGCCTCCCGAAACCGAAGCCGAGCGCTATACGCATCTGATCGGACAGGAGCTATCCGGCCCGGACGACATGCCCCGTTTCGACTGCATCGTACTCGGCATAGGCGAAGACATGCACACGGCTTCGATATTTTCGGAAACGTCCTTTCTGCTGACAGCCGAACCCGGCTATCGGGTGTCGATCCATCCCCGTTCTGCTCAAATGCGCATCACGATGACCGGGTCTCTGATTCTCGCCGCCCGCCTGCTGCTGGTCCCGATGCTGGGAGAGCGTAAACTGGCAACGGCCCGCCATTTGGCCGAAAAGCAGAACGACCGGTCTCCTGCCGGCTATTTGCTGTCGCGGGCCGAACAGGCGGAGCTTTTCGTCGGCGCATAGAGTGTATGCTTTGTAAGAAACGGGCTCCGAACTGTTGCGGCCGAGGTAATTCGTCTGCCAGAATACGCGTGGCGGTTGCATATTTCTTATGCAGCCGCCACGCGTATCGAAGACCGGATTCAGAGCAAGTCGAGTAGTTGAGCGGGACAGTCGATGACGAACGTCGCCCCGTTCTGCTCCAATTCGGCGCGCGGACGAAATCCCCAGCTCACGCCGACCGAGCGTAGACCGCCGTTGCGCGCCGTCTGCATATCGACGCACGAATCGCCGACATAGAGCGTTTCGGCGGGAGCGAAGCCCGTCCTCGAAAGAATATCGCGCACGATCGTCGGGTCGGGTTTCGGCGCGATCCCTTCCCGCTGGCCCAACACGACGCGGAACGTTTCCTCGCCGAAAAAATGAGCGACGAGCTTTTCCGTAGCGGCCTGATACTTGTTCGACGCTACGGCCCGGACGATTCCCCGCCTTCCCAGTTCCGAAACCGTTTCCCTGATACCGGGATAAGGCTTGGTCAGGTCGGCGCTATGTTCCGTGTAATATTCGACGAAGTCGCGGCGCAGCCTTTCGACGTTCTGCGCGCTCCTTTCCGCTTCGGGCAGCGCGCGCTCGATCAGTTTGGCGACGCCGTTGCCGACGAAATAACGGTACGCCGCGAGCTCGTGCTCGGGATAACCGTTCCGGCGTAGCGCATAATTGGTACTCGCCGCCAAATCGTCGATCGTATCGAGCAGCGTGCCGTCCAAGTCGAAGATGACCAGTCGTGTCATATCTTTGTCGTTTTAGCAGGGCAAAAGTAATCATTTCGGACCGAATTCCCCAACATGCCGTTGTGACGGCAGCGGGTTCGACCGGGAGGCGGAATGCCGGTCCGGAAGTGTCGCACGGCGACCGGTGCCTGAGGCAGGGCGTCAGAACGGATAGCCTATGGCCAAATGGAATCCCAACCCGTCTTTGAAGCTCGATATGTTGTAGTAATGGGGCTTGTCCGGGTTCGGATAAGGCGTATGGATCGCTATGCCGAGGTCCGCCCTGAGGATGATGAATTTCAGATCGTAGCGCAGCCCGAATCCGGTCCCCAAAGCCACTTCGTTCAGAAGTCCTTTCCACTTGAGCGTTCCCCCGGGACGGTTCGGGTCGTTCTTGAGCAGCCAAATATTGCCTGCATCGACGAACAGCGCGCCGTGCAGGTCCCCCATCAGCGGGAAACGGAACTCGACATTGGCCTCCATCTTGAAGTCGCCGGTCTGATCCAGATAGCTATTCCGGTCGCTTTCTTTCGGATGATAACTGCCGGGGCCCAGCGAGCGGACCGTGAAAGCCCGGATACTGTTCGCTCCGCCGATATAGAACTGCTCGCTGTAGGGCATGACTTTCGAGTTGCCGTACGCATAGCCCGCGCCTATCAGCAAACGGGTGACCAGCCAGCTTTTCCTGCCTGTCTTGAACGAGTACCGGATTTCGCTGACCCCTTTGATGAACTGGGAAAACTGATTTCCGAACAGGTATTTCGCACCCCGCTTGCCGAACAGCTCCATGGCCCCGTAGAGCAGGTTGCCGGCCGAAGTAATCGAGTTTTGCCAGAATATGCGCTTGTTCTGCCTCGGCCCGAACGTATTATCGTAGGTATAGGTGTAATTCATCGAGGGAATGAACTGATCGCGGAAGCTCAGCGCGATGGCCGGGTTCTCGTCCATCGTCCGGTCGAACTCGGCGGTCGTGTGCAGCAACTTGTTATACACCAACTTCAGAACGGTGAACGAGTGAAAGCTGCGCGGCGATGACTGGAAATCGTAGCTGGCCGAGCCGCCGAACGAGATCAGCTGAAAGAACTTGGGCCGGTTCATCAGATCGACCCCGATCTGGAACGACGTTTTGGCCGGATACCTCGTTCCGCGCGAGATGAACTGCGGGACGAGCAGGCGCTTGATGTCGAGCGTCGCGTTGAGTCCGAACTCGTAGGAGTTGAGCAGCGACGACTTCTCGTCGCCCCGCTTGCTGTTGCCCGTCTGCCACTCGTAGGCTCCGTTCAGGGCTACGGTGAACACCTCCCCGCCGTGAAAGAAATTGTTGTTGCTGACCTTGAACGAGGCTCCGGGCCCCAGAAAGCTGTTCGACTTCGACGACACGTTGACCTCCAGCTCGGCCTCGAGCGGATAATCGAAGCCCGCGTCGATCGTCACGTCCAGTCTGTCGCCGCCCTGAAGCGAGTCGAGAGGAGTCACGCTCAGATTGACGTACCGGAAAATGCCGAGCTTGTTCAGATTGGTCTGGGTCGCGTTCTGAGCGTCGACCGTAAAAAGTTCTCCCGGACGCAGGTTCACGTTGCGGGCGAGCACTTTCGGGCGGATTTTCCGGGGCGTGTCGAAATAGACCCGCATGTCCCGCACGCGCATCGAATCGCGCGATTTCGGACGGATATTCTGCAGGTTGACCGTGATATCCCCTATCCGGTAAGATCGGGTCGCCTGAGCAGGGATGCCGGGTTTGAGCAGCAGACGCAGGTCCACTTCGCGGCGTTTCCGAGTCGTATCGGCCTGATATTCGAAATATTCGGGACGGAAATAGTAGTAGCCTCTGTTGCGAAGAATCCGGGAAAGCCGGGTGCGCTCCGCAGCCAGCGTATCGATATTGTACTGAGCTCCCGTTTTCAGCAGCGACGAACTCTGCAGGCTGTCGACCAGCGCGGTCAGCGGTCCCCGGACGGCCGGATAGGCGATCCGGCTGTAGCGCCACGGCGGCGCTGCATAGACACGGTAACTGAGCCGGGCTTTCCTGCCGTGCTTCTTATAGCGCGTCTCGTACTCCGCCCGGGAGCCGAAATAGCCGTAGTTGGCCAGAATGTCGCTTACCATTTGGACGCGCAGCTCGGGCTGTACCGAAGAGACCAGCACGGGGTCCTTGGCCAGACGCTCGTAAAGCCAGTGCTTGAATCCCTTCGTCTTTTCGGTATACAGATAGTTGTACGCCCACAGTCCGACCGGAAGCGGAGTTCGTATGTAGGGACTGTACAGAGGATTGTTCGGTTTGACCGAGAGCGGGTTCTTGACGGCAGATTCGACATAGGAAGGCATATGTACGCCGGAGTCTGCCTCGATCGTGATTTTGCGGACTCCCGTATAGAGCACTTCGTCCTGCCCCAAACGCTTGGTCGTGGAACAGCCGGCAACAAGGGCGGCGGCCGTCAGAAAAGCGATATGCAGTCTGTATCGTTTCATCTGTTTAAGGTTCGTTTGCCGGCGGAACCGGTACGGGTTCTTCGACTCCTGTCGTTTCGTTTCCGGCCGCGTCCGTCTTGCGTACGACATCGCCGGCGGACGCAGCGTCGTTCGTCGCAGGGTTTTCCGTCTCGACGGAATCGGCGGCCTGCACGCGGTTGCGCATGATCCGGAACAGGTCGGAAAGCTTGAGCAGCTTCTTGCGGATCACGAAGCCGAGCCCCGTCTGAGTGACCTCTCCTTCCAGAATGCTTTCGTACCCGGTGTGCCGGAACAGCTTGAGGAACATGTTGTCGCGCTTGGTGAGCCGATATTCCAGCGAAACGTCGTCGATCAGGTTTTCCTTCAGGTTCTCGTCCGGATCGGCATCGGAACTGATTTTGCCTCCGATCACCGCTTTCAGCCGATTGTTGAACAGACTTTTGGACAGCTGATAGGAGTAGTCGGTCCGGTTGCCGCGACCGCCGGTCGCCTCGTCGTCGTAAGAGTCGATTCCGAAGCTCAGATCGACGCCCTTGAGGCTGTTGGCCGCCCATTGGTTCAGCTCTTTCTCGATGAAGTTGTTCAACGGGTTCGACGAGTTGGTCTTGGCGGTTGTTCCGGGACCCGTGTAAGTATTGTATATCAACAGGTTCATTGCCTGAGTAGCCCGCTGCTCGGCCGTCAGGGACGACAGCTCGTTCTGCATGGCCAAATCCTCCGGAGCCGACAGATCGAACGTAATCGATAGATTTTCGAGCGTATTGCGAATGCGGATGCTGATATTGAAGTTGACAGGACGGCTGCTCTGTCCCTCGGTCGATACGTTCGTGCGCATCGTCTCGACAGCCGTGATGTTCAGCATCGGATCCTCCATGTTGCCGGTCCACTCGACGGAGCTGCCCTGCGTGATCTTGAAGACGAGTTCCGAGATGACGGGCGGGTTGTAGCGGACAGTTCCGCCGCTGACGACGTATTTGCCCGAAAAGCGCGTGTCGCCGAGGCGGTTCATCGTATAGGTGAGGTCTCCCCCGCCCTGCAAATCGATTCGATTCTGACCGTCGTCGGACAGATCGACGGCCAGCTTGGCCGAACTGTTCACGCTCACGTTGACCAGCATGTCGATGCCTCCGATCCGGATCGGAGCGACCGAATCGGCCGCCTGTACGGCCGTCGTATCCCGGAACGAGACGAACGTGACCAGATCCTGCTTCTTATTCTGCACTTCGAGCGGCGAGTCGCGCATGACATAGGTAATCTCCGTCCCGTTGAGCAGGCCGGCGTCGCCGCGCACGGTCAGCTCGTCCAAAGGCCCCTTGACCGTCGCGTCCAAATCCAGATAGCCCGTGCCGTATACCATCGAACGGCGGTTCTTGCGCACGTCGATCATTTCGAAATCGCGGGCCTTCATGCGCAGGTCGGTCGTGATCTGCGAAAAATCCCCTAAAGAGATCCGGCCGTCGATCGTAAGCGGCTTTTTGTTCGGCGAAACGATCGCGAAATTCGTGAACAGCACTTCGTTGTCGCGGATTACGATCGGCGTTTCGGACAGGCCGAACGAAGTTCCGATCATCGGCACGCCGACGTTCGTTCCGGCGAATGTCAGCTCGCCGTCGATGCGCATGTCGGAAGTTTTTCCCCGAATGCCCGCCTCTCCGCGCAGCATGCCGGCGAGCGAAACGGTTCCGGCCGGCATGAAGGCATTGGCGGCCGCAAGCGGAATCCCCGGAACGGTCACGTCGAAGTCGAGCGGGCTGTCGCTTCCTGCGCGATAGACGCCGTTCGCGGCCAAGACGCGCTCGCCGTCTATGTCGACGCTCAGACCGGCATTCTGTCCGAGACTGTCCGGCCGGTAGTTCAGCGCGACTTCCAGATCGCCTATCCGTTGCCTGTCATAGATAAGACTGTCGACCGTCAGCGTACCTCCGATCTGGAATCCGGCCGCTCGGGTCCGGAGATCGAGGTTTGTGCCGAACCGGCCTCCGAGCGGAGGAGCTCCGGGAAAGAGCGCGAGCGTCGAGCCGATATCTATGCCGACGATATTCAGTGTCAGCGCCTGAAGCGTGGAATCCACCGAGGGCAGCGTGCGCAAACTGAAACGTTGTCCGGGACGGGTCAGAGTCAGGTCGGCCTCGATTTCCCCGCCGGAGCGGTAAGCGATGCGGTTATCCTCGTTGACGCTCCATTTTTTAAAACCGAGCGTCGGATGCTCCGGGAACATACTGATCGTCAATATACTGTCAATCCATAGCGCGTTCAGTCCGAAATCGAACCCGAGCTCGCCGGAGCGCGTCCGCTGCCTGCAATTCAGGCTGGCCCGGTTGCCCTGAGCCCGGCCGAACAGGGCGATCTGGGCCACGTTATCCATGTTGCCCGGACTGTTGGCCAGTCTCAGGAGATAGTTCAGACCGGAGCCGTTCTGCCATATTCCCGTCGTGATCGTATCCAACACGATGCCTCCGCTCGAGAAACGATCGATCCGGAGAATCATCCGCAGCGGTTTCGGTTCGATCGTGGATGTTTTGACCGACAGCGAGTCGAAATGCATACCCTTGCTTCTCAGAAAATTGTTGACGATATTGTCCGGACCGGCCGTCAGGCTGAGACGCAGCGACGGCATGCTGTCGCGTATGGGCCGCATGTCGAGGCTGCCGATCTGCAATTGCTCGGCCACCCGCTGCGACGTGCGGTTCAGGTTACGAACCAAGGAGTCGGTTCCCTCGGGAGAGAAAAAGTCCATGCGCAAGTCTCCCGAGCGCAACGCGGCCTCTACCCGATCCCGGCCTGCATAGGCTTCCAGCGATATGGGACGAATCTTGTCGAGCTGCCACTTGTTGCGCACCTCGATCCGATCCGTGGCCAGACCGAGCGTATAGCTCCCGCTGTCCGTAGCCGAAGCGGTCAGATCGAGCGACAGGGCACAGGAGAGTCTGTCCCGGGTCAGATTCATCCGGTGCAGATCGCAACTGTCTATACGACCGTTGATACGGACCTGTCGGAATCGTTCGGTCAGACGGCCGCTCAGATCCAGTCCCAGTTGCAGAGCCTCGTTCGAAGCGGAGATTCGCCCGGTCAGGTCGTTGTTCCGGAGAGCCGCTTTCAGACCGATTCCCCTGTAGTCGAACCCGTTGTAGTCGAATTGCCCGATCTCCAGCGAAGCATCGGCTGCGGTCGACGCCGCTAGCGGTTCGAACCCGCGGCCGTCCGCCTCGAGGCGCATGCCGAGCAAGCCGAGAGAGTCTTTCGGCAGGAAACGTCCGACCGGGAATCGCTCGGCGGTCAGTTCGGCTCGGTATCGCTCCGTTTGCCGGTCGAGCATGCCCTTGACGGCCAGCAGGCCGGAATCGACGGCCAACTCGACGGCGGGGTACAGGGTTCCGGTATCGGCTTTCAATGTCCCCGAGAGCCGGATGTCCTTCGGTATGGAGACTCGGTTCCTCAGCGAGGTGTCGGGCAACAGGACCGTTACGAAGCCGAGATCGTCGAATAAGCCTTTCAGCCGGAGGTTTCCGGAAAGCCGCTCGGGCTCGGTCGGCGAAACAAGCGTTCCGTCGAGCGAAAGGGAAGCGATCCCGGGAACGGCCACTTCCGCCGGAGCGATGCGAAGCCGTCCGAGCGTACCCGAAAAATCGGCTCCGGCACGAAGCGTTTTGCCGGCAGCCAGATTTCTCAAAGTGTCGCCGACCGGAAACAGATGCGCGATTTCGGGCAAATCGACGTCGGCTTTCAGACTCAGGCGAAGCCGTGCCTGCGGAGACCGATCGAGAACGGATGCGTCGGCCGAAGCATCGGCACGGACGGAGGAGGAGGCGGTCCGAAGCTGGAAATCCGTCAGGAACAACCGGGCGCTGTCCATTCCGAAACGTCCTTTCATGGAACGGACTGTCAAGCCGCTACGCTCCTCGAGAGACAACCGGTCGACGTCGATCCGGACAGCGCTGCCCCGATTGTAGATCGAATCGGCAGCCAAATTCAATCGGGAAACGGCCAAATGGCTGAAGTCAAGTCCGGCTTTAGGTACCCCGTATAAAGATCCGTATTTCAGAGAATTGTCGGTTATCTGTACGTGATCGACACGAATGATCCAAGGCAAAGTATCGGAAGTTTCGGGCGTAACGGTATCCCCCGTAGCCGGGGAAACACGAGTCGTATCGGTCAGAAAAACGTAGTCTCCCTGTCGCAGATAGACGGTCCCGACCGCCACTTGTTGCGTGCCCAGATCGACGGCGGCCTGTGCTATGCGGCCCGACTGCAACGCGACGCCGAGCCGCATCGAATCGGGAGAGGATCCGCTCATCGAAAAACGGATGTCGGTCAGCTTCAGTCGTCCCGCCAGCAGTTTCCATGGAAGCGAGGTCGTATCGGCGGCGACCGTGTCGGCCGGAGTTTCCGGTTTGCCGAGCATAATGGCGATATCGCCGCCGGTCAGCTCGGCCGAGGCGATGTCGGCCAGCCGCTCGCCCAAATCGACCCGGTTCGTCCGTAACGAAAATGCGTCCAGACGCGCCCTCAGATCGAAAGCGGAGGCCGTGTCCCTATAATGCACCTGCGTACTGTCGAGCACGAAGCGGCGGACGACGACCTCCTTACGCAGTAGCGGCCATAGCGCGACATGCGCGTCCAGCCGCTCGCAGCGAAGCAGCGTGTCGCCGTCGGGCCGGACGGCATATGCCCGATCGACGACCAGTTTCAGCGGAAAGGAAAGCCGTATGCGCTCGGCCGAGAGGTGCATCTGCGTTTTTCGCTGGATGTAGTCGAATCCCTCGCTTTTGACGAAATCCTGCACGAAAGGCATGTAGAGCAACAGCAGGATGAGGAGAACGATCGCCACGAGGACCGAGACGACTTTCAGCGTATATTTCAGAATCTTTCCAATCATGATCGACGGCTCGCTGGCAGACACCGGACTGCTGAAGGCCTTGCCAATTTTCAGGCCAAAGTAACTCTTTTTCATCGATTTTTACAATCCGTCTTGCACGGAGTGCGCAAACGGCTGCCGCCGTATGCGCCGCGCTTAAAAAAATTGCGGACGAATTCGAACCGTAAATCGAGCCTGTCTGTGAAAAAATCGCTACTTTTGCAAAAAATCGAACGTTTTATGCCGATAAAGAGCGAGGTGGCGCAGTTGCTGCTGCATTGTCCCGACAAGCCGGGAATTCTGGCCGAGGTGACCGACTTCATCACGGTCAACAAAGGCAACATCGTCTATCTGGACCAATATGTCGACCATGCGGAAAACGTGTTTTTCATGCGGATCGCCTGGGAGCTGGACGGGTTTCTGATTCCCAAAGAAAAGATCGAGGACTACTTCCAGACGCTTTACGGCCGCAAGTACCAGATGATTTTCCGGCTCTACTTTTCGAATGCCAAGCCGCGCATGGCGGTCTTCGTCTCGCGCATGTCGCACTGCCTGTACGATATGTTGGCCCGTTATACCGCCGGAGAATGGAACGTGGAAATTCCGCTGATCGTCAGCAACCACCCCGATCTGGAGCATGTGGCCCGCCGCTTCGACATTCCGTTCTACCTGTTCCCGATCACCAAGCAGAATAAGGAGCGGCAGGAAGCCGAAGAGATGCGCCTGCTGGCGGAGAACCGGATCAATTTCATCGTGCTGGCCCGCTACATGCAGATCGTTTCGGAGAAGATGATCGAGGCGTATCCCAACCGGATCATCAATATTCATCATTCGTTTCTGCCCGCGTTCGTCGGCGCGCGCCCTTACCATGCGGCCTACGAGCGGGGCGTGAAGATCATCGGCGCCACGAGCCACTACGTGACCACCGAGCTGGACGCCGGGCCGATCATCGAGCAGGAGATCGTCCGGATCACGCACAAGGACACGATCGAGGATTTGGTCAACAAAGGGAAGGACCTGGAAAAGATCGTACTGTCGAGAGCCGTCCAAAAGCACATCGAGCGAAAGGTACTGGTATACAAGAACAAGACGGTCATTTTCAACTGACGACCGTTACGGCTCGGGACGGCATAGCATGGAACCGTTCTGATATTGAAATCAATCGGGATAGGCGATCGCTTCCATGAAAAGAGTTATGACCGTTCCCTCCCTGCTCCATGCTCCCAGCGCGCGGTCTCGGCTCACCAGCGTATATTTCGACAAAGGCGCGACGGTAATCGGAAATTCGAGTCCCCGGAAGGCGGACTCGCCCTGTTTTCCGTCCAGAAAAGTCATCGTCACGGCAAAGTCTCCCGCTTTCACGTGCACGGGACATTCGCTCAGGTCGAGATCGACCCAGCCCGTATAGCCGTCGGGCAAATCGAAACGAATGTCCTTATCTCCCAGAATATCTTTCGGCAAGCCGTTTTCCGCAGAATAGAAAGTCAGCCTGAAAGAGGCGCTTTCAAAACCGTTCTTTCTGACGAAAAAGGACAGCCTGTTCACCGTGCAGTCGTACCGACTGCTGAGCAGCATGCCGCACTCTTCGCCGAGAGGCTCCGGAGAGCTGAAACAGACGGTCGCGGCCGACAGCAGATCGGTCCCGATCTTGCTTCGTCCTATTTTCATACGTCGGCTTCGGGAAGTACGGACTACGGTTTCGGGAATCGGGCTGTCGTTCCGCTTCAAAGCGAAGGAGAATTCCCGAGAAAAATCGATCTCCGATACGGGAATTTTCCGGGGAGCGTATCCGACGCAGGAGAACAGCAGCGTATCGGCACGGCCCGCCGCATCCGCCACAGACAGCGTGAAATTCCCCTCGGCATCCGACATCGTTCCGACATTTTTCCCTTCGATGCCGATACTGACGTAGGGCACGGCCGAACGATCCGCCGAATCGAGTACGCGACCACGCAACAAGTCCTGCGAGCGCGCAGGGGAAAGGCAGCACGCCAGCACAGAAATACAAATACAAACTCTCATACCGTATCGGGTTTACACCGAGAACGATACGGCATGAGAATTTATTGTGAATCAGAACGGATATTTACTTCGGTTGCGTTTCGCGGTCGAATACGTCGACTTGCAGCTTGGCGTAGGCGCGCGCCGTTTTCTCTCTCGCCTTTTCGACGCTCTCGGCGCGCGCGAGCAGAACGGCCATGCGCCGGTGTCCCTCGATCTCGGGCTTGCCGAAAATCCGGATCTGCGTGTCAGGCTCCGAAAGCACGTTCTCGAGGTTGGCGAATTCCATCCGGTTCGTGTCTCCTTCGACCACGACGGCCCGCGACGCCGAAGGACCGTGAAAGGCGATGTTGGGAATCGGCAGTCCCAGCACGGCGCGTACGTGGAGCGCGAACTCGGACAAATCCTGCGATATCATCGTCACCATACCCGTATCGTGCGGGCGCGGGGAAACTTCGCTGAAAATAACCCGGTCGTCCCGGACGAACAGCTCGACGCCGAACAGTCCCCAGCCACCGAGCGCCTCGGTAATCCGGCGGGCGATCTCCTCGGCCTGTGCGCGAACGGCCGGATTCATCGGCTGCGGCTGCCACGACTCGCGGTAGTCTCCGTCCTGCTGATAATGGCCGATCGGCTCGAGGAACGAAGTCCCGCCGCAATGACGTACCGTGAGAAGCGTGATTTCATAGTCGAAATCGACGAACCCTTCGACGATCACGCGTCCGGCTCCCGCCCGACCTCCTTTTTGCGAGTTCTCCCAGGCCCGGTCGATCTCTCCGGAAGAGCGGACGACGCTTTGCCCGTGTCCCGAGGAGCTCATCACCGGCTTCACGACGCAAGGCGTCCCGATTTGCCCGACGGCTGCGACGAATTCCTCGTAGTCGGAAGCGAAGCGATACGGCGAAGTCGGAATGCCGAGCTCCTCGGCGGCCAACCGGCGGATGCCTTCGCGGTTCATCGTGAGGCGGGTGGCCCGGGCCGTCGGGATCACGTTGTAGCCTTCCTTTTCCAATTCCAGCAGCATATCCGTAGCGATCGCCTCGATCTCGGGAATGATGTAGTCGGGCTTTTCCTTCTCGATGACGGCGCGCAACTGCGCCCCGTCGAGCATCGAAAGCACGTAAGAGCGGTGAGCAACCTGCATGGCGGGAGCGTTCGCGTAGCGGTCCAGCGCGACGACCTCGATGCCGTACCGCTGCAACTCGATGGCGACCTCCTTGCCCAGTTCGCCGGAGCCGCAAAGGACGGCTTTCTTTCCCAGCGGGGATAATGTTGTTCCTATCTTGACCATGTAATTGTGTTGTTTGGAGCAGACAAAGTTAGCAATAAACGGCATAATCCGTCTTTTTTCGGCGGACAAATATCCCGGGCGCCGTTTCTATCCGGAAAAATAATCGGTATATTTGTACGCTCATCAAAAAGCGAACGTCATGGAGGATACCCGTCAAAGCGCCCCGAACATGGAGGAGATCGATTTGCTCAAACTTGCCAAGTCCGTTTGGCGCAAGCGCGCGTTCATTCTGAAGGTTGCGACCGCCGGTGCCGTTGTCGGGCTCGTGGTCGCGTTCAGCATACCCCGGGAATACACTACGACGGTCAAGATGGCTCCCGAGGGCGTGAAGACCTCCGCTGCCGGCGGCATGGCCGATCTGGCCGCTATGGCCGGCATCAATCTGAGCGGCCAGAACCAGTCGGGAGACGGCATCAACCTGATGCTCTATCCCGATATCGTGAGCAGCACGCCCTTCATCGTTGAGATGAGCCAGATTCCGGTCCGGGGAAAAGAGATGCCCTCGCCGGTTTCTCTGTACGACTATGTGGACCAAGAGTTGTCGGCGCCTTGGTGGAGTCATGTCATCGGGGCTCCGATGCGTCTGATCGGCTGGATTTTCTCCTCCGGGTCTGAGGACGACGGTACGGCCGAGGCGCTGAATCCCTATGCGCTGTCCCGCAGACAAAGCCTTGTCCTGAACGCGTTGCAGCATAGAATAGCCATCTCCGTAGACAAGAAAACCGGCGTCATCACCGCGACGGCCACGATGCAGGATCCGCTCGTAGCTGCTCAGACAGCCGACTCGATGGTCGGCAAGCTGGAAGCGTACATGTCCGAGTACCGCACCGAAAAGGCCAAGCGCGATCTGGCCTTTACCCAAAACCTGTTCGACGAGGCGCGGCAACAATACTACGAAGCCCAGCAGCACTATGCCCGGGCCGTGGACGCTAACCGTAACATTGCACGCCAGTCGGCGCAAGTCGAATTGGACCGGTTGCAGAACGAGCAGCAGCTGGCATTCGGCGTATACAGCCAACTGGCGCAACAGCTCGAAAATGCGAAAATCAAAGTGCAGGAGCAAATGCCCTGCGTCACGATCATCGAGCCGGCATCGGTACCTGTCAACCGGTCCAATATGGGAAAACCGACCATACTCTTTATCTTCGTTTTCCTCGGCTTGATGGCGGGGACAGGCTACGTCGTCATCAAAGAATTGTTTTTCCACCCCGCCGATTCCGAATAGAGCCGCGCCCGACCGCACGCCAGCCGTCAGTTGAAAAGCAGCATGAAAGTCGTCTTGCCTGCCAGCGAATGCTTCAGCATGATGCTGCCGTTGTGCATACGCATGATTTGCCTCGATACGCTCAGGCCGATGCCCGAGCCGTTCGGCTTGGTCGTAAAGAAAGGAACGAAAATATTGGCCGCCACATCGGCCGGTATGCCGCAGCCGTTGTCGGTCACGTCGACGGCCACCTGCTCGGCCTCGGTACAATAGGCGGTTACGACGATCTCCCCGTCCGGTTTTCCGGCCACGGCATGAGCGGCGTTTTTCAGCAGATTCAGCACCACCTGTCCGATCAGGTCCTCGTCGGCATAGACCAGCAGATCGCTCGGAGTAATGCGAAGCCGGACGGAAGCATTTTCCTTTTGCGTGTACGGTTCGGCCAGTTTCGCCATGCGCTCGAGAAACGGTTTTACATAGAACGACGTGGGCCGGGGAGTCGGAATGCGGGTCACCTTGCGATAGGCTTCCACGAAGCGGATCAGGCTCCTGCCGGTCGAATTGATCGCTTCCAGTCCCTCGCGAACCTCTCCCTCCACTTTGTTTTCCATTCCCAGCAGCGTATCGCTGAGCGACGTGATCGGAGTGATCGAATTCATGATCTCGTGCGTCAGCACGCGGATCAGGCGAATCCACGACTCGGTCTCCCGCTCGTCGAGCTCGTTGTTGATGTCGTTGACCGCCAGAATGCGCAGCCTCTTCCCCCGGATCGTGATTTCCGACGCGTTGACCGCCAGATAGACCGTACCGCGCTCGTTCGAGTAGGAAGCCTGTTTTCTCTCCCCTCCCCGGATCGCGAAGAAAAGTTCCTGCAGCGAGCGATCTATCGTGGCCAGCTGATTGATATGGGTAAACCGGGGAAGTCCGATCAGCCGCCGGGCTTCGTTGTTGATCTGGTACACGTTTCCGGTCTCGTTGAGAACAATCACGCCCGTATGAACGCTATTGAGAATCAGTTCGTAGTACCTTTCCTTGTCGATAACTTCGTTCTTAGCCTTGACCAACAGATCCTTGATGCGGTTCAACGTCAGATTCAGCAGGTTGTCGCTGACCGGAGCGTCGTACTCGGTGAACTTGAACGAATAGTCTCCGTTTTCTATCGAGTTGAACATGAAAGTCATCTTGCGGATATTCTGGAAATGCAGCCTGAACAAGGCCGAAAACAGAAATATAAGCGCCGGAACGGCCAACAGCAGCAGCATCCATTGGCGATAGACGACCGACAGCGTCGTGCCGACTATCGCGGCAGTCAGTAAAAGCAGCAGTCTGGCCAACCGGTATGTCGATCCCTTGAACATAACAAATGCTACAACCCGTATTTCTTGATCTTGTTATAAAGCGTCTGCCGTGTAATTCCCAACTGGGCGGCCACTGCGGACATATTGCTTTCGTGGAGCCGAATGGCTTGGCGAATCATGTTTCGCTCCATTTCCTCCAACGTGGAAACGCCGCCGGCATTCGGCTCTTCCTGCTGAGGCGTCATCAGCAGGCTCTCCTGACCGATGGTCATCGAGTCGCAGATGATGATGGCTTTCTCGACGGTATGCTGCAATTCCCGGATATTGCCGTACCAGTCGTATTCTTGCAGCTTCCGGCAGGCTTCCCCATCGATCCTTATTCCTTGCTTGCCGTATTTGGCCGCGTATTTTTCCAGAAACAGGCGGGCGAGCGGAACGATGTCCTCGCGCCTCTGCCGCAGAGGCGGAATCTCGATATGAATCGTGTTGATACGGTAAAGCAAATCCCGGCGGAATCGCTCCTGAGCGACCATCGCCTGCAAATTCTGGTTCGTGGCGCAGATCAGTCGCACATCGGTCTCGACGGACCGGTTGCTGCCCACTCTCACGATCGTACGGCTCTGAATGGCCGATAGCAATTTGGCTTGCAAATGATAAGACAGGTTGCCTATCTCGTCGAGGAAAAGCGTCCCGCCCTGAGCGATCTCGAACTTTCCGATCCGGTCGGTATGAGCGTCCGTAAAAGCGCCCTTGCAATGTCCGAACAGCTCGCTTTCGAACAGCGACTCGGGCAACGCTCCCATATCGACGGCCACCATCAGCTCGTCCCTGCGCAGCGAGCGACGGTGTATTTCCCGGGCCATCACTTCTTTTCCGGTCCCGTTCTCGCCGGTAATCAACACATTGGCATCGGTCTCCGCTACTTTCTCGACCAGTCTGAGAATACGGCGCATTGCTTCCGACTCGCCCCAGAACATCGCCTCGGAAGACGAAAGCCCTTGACTGACTTCCGTCAGATACTTGACTTTCCGTTTCGACCGGCCCAGATTGTAGACCGACAGCAAAGTGGAAATCAGCTTGTCGTTGTTCCACGGCTTGACGATAAAATCGGCGGCCCCGTCCTTTATGGCATTGACGGCCAGATCGATGTCGGCATAGGCGGTAAACAGCACGACCGGAAGCGACGGATTGGTCTTTTTGATCCGGGACAGCCAGAACAGACCTTCGTTTCCGTTGTTGATTCCTGCCGAGAAATTCATGTCGAGCAGCACCAAATCGATCCTCTCTTCGCGCAGAATCGTCGGAATCCGGTTCGGAGAGGAAATCATGACCGTTCGGGCGAAATATTTTTCCAGCAATAGCTCGAGAGCTTTCAGAATGCTTTTATTGTCGTCGACTACCAGAATGGTTCCCTGCCTGCCCATATGCGTTCCGTTTTCAACTCTCGTAAAGGTAAGCATTATTACCGGAATACGGCTTCCCCTGTCAAAAAACAGGACACGCCTGTCTAAAAAGTTGACAACAAAGAATTTGCAAAATCAGCATATAATCCTAATAAACAATAAGATACGCACGCAGGCACGATATTGGCACCGATATCGAATCATAAATTAAAAAAACAAATATCGGTATGAGAAAAACCGTCCTCGTCATCGTATGGTCTGTTTTACTTATCGGCGGATTACAGGCTCAATCCGCAGAAAAAGTCTGGACGCTGGAAGAATGTATGCGCTACGCGATCGCAAACAGCCACGAAGTCAAGAAACAGCAATACACCAATGCCAACTACCGCCAGGATTACATCTCGGCCGTGGCCCAAATGATGCCGTCGGTCAGCGGCAGCGTAGACGTTTCGTCGAATTTCGGCCGTTCGCTGGACCCTGCGACCAATACCTATGCCTCGAACGTCAATTTCAACAACTCGTACGGAGTCGGCGCTTCGATCGGAGTATTCGGCGGATTCACCGCGATCAACAATCTTCGATTGACCAAGGTCGCCCGCCGGCAGGGAGAGGACGAGCTGCAAAAGGCTTCCGACGACATATCGCTCAGCGTCATGGAGAACTATTTTCTGGTGGTCTACTACGAAGGCGTCGTCCGCATGTCCGAGGAGCAATTGGAGGAAAGTCGCCTGAAACTGCGTCAGACCGTGGAACAGGAGGCTTTGGGACTGAAGAGCCGGGCGGACGTGGTGCAGGTGGAGGCCGAGGTGGCGACCAACGACGCCGCGCTGACCAGTGGCCAGAATAATCTGACCAATTACCTGACCCTGTTGAAAACGAAAATGAACTACCCTTTGAACGACACGCTTCGGATCGACACGCAGGTCGATCTGCTTGCTCAAGAAATGTCCGAAACGGCGGAAAGTATCTATTTCGACGCCCGGAGGCAAAATCCCACGGCCAAGATCGCCGACTTCAACCTCCGGCAAAGCCGATTGAGATATTCGATTGCCAAAGGCAATTACTATCCTTCCTTATCCATATCGGGCGGATACCAGACCAACTATTTCATCGCGGACATGGATCATACCGATCAGTCGCCCTCGTTCAAAAATCAGTTCCGCGATAACCGGGGGGAATATATCCAGGCCTCGCTCAGCATTCCGATTTTCAACTCGCTTTCGCGCCGCACGAACGTCAACCGCTCACGCAACAACATGCTGATTCAGGAACAGAACAGAAACCAGACCCTGCAACAGTTGCAAAGCGACATCCGCAAGGCCGTCGACGACTGCCAAGGCTATGCCAAGCAGTACGAGCAGATGAAAAAACGCGTCGAGGCGAACCAACTGGCATACGACGTCATGCGCCGCAAGTACGAAGAAGGGCTGGTCAGTCCGCTCGATTTGCATACGAGCGCCAACCTGCTGCTGTCGGCCAAGGCCGACCAACTGAAAACGAAACTCGACTACATCATCCAGTGCCGTCTGGTAAAATATTACAAGGGAATTCCCCTGATCGAGCAATTGCAATAGCAAACCGAACCTAACATAACGAAATAAAACGCATATCATGGACATCGCTATCGAAAAGAAAAAAGGATTCAAAAAGAAGCATATTCCGTACGTATTGGGAGCCCTGTTGCTGGCATTCGTCGTCTGGCTGATTGCCAGCGACCACTCGTCCACGCTGAAGGTGGACAGTCGCTCGGTCACGATCGGGAAGGCCGAGAAAGGCCCGTTCAAGGACTATATTCGCATCAACGCGCAAGTACAGCCGATGACGACGATTCACCTCAGCACGACCGAAGGCGGGGTCGTCGAGATGCGCAACGTGGAGGAAGGAGCCGTCGTCCGAAAGGGAGACGTGATCGTCACGCTGAGCAACCTTTCGCTCCGCGTGTCCATTCTCCGCTCGGAGGCCGAGCTGGCCGAAAAGGAAAATATTCTGCGCGACACCAAACTGAAGCTCGAGCAGGACAAGCTCGACTTGCAACAGCAGCGGCTGGATGCAGAGGTGAAATTCAGACAGGACAAGCGTAAGTTCGAGCAATACGAAAAACTTTTCGAGGAACGACTGATCTCCAAAGAGGAATACCTACAAGCCAAAGAGGCTTACTCGCTCGCCGAACTGAGGCTCGAGGTCCTTATCAACAGACAGAGGCAGGATTCGCTTCAGAGAGAAGTGCAGATCGAGCAGCTGGAAAACAGTCTCGACAACATGCGCGAAAATATGGTGCTCGTGCGCCAGCAACTGGAAAATCTGAGCGTCAAGTCTCCGATCGACGGCCAGGTAGGCCGGCTCGACGCAGAGCTCGGACAGTGGATCTCGGCCGGCACGAAGATCGCCCAAATCAACGACCTGACCGATTTCAAGCTGCAGGCTCAGGTCGACGAGCATTACATCGACAAGGTACAGACGGGACTCAGCGCAAGCTACGAGGAAACCGGCGGCACGAAATATTCCCTGCTCGTCAAGAAAGTCTATCCCGAAGTGCAGAACGGCCAGTTCAAGACCGACCTCCATTTCGTGGGCGATCGGCCCGAAAACATCCGCACGGGCAAAAGCTACTATATCAATATCGAGTTGGGCGAGCCGACCGAAGCGGTGATGATTCCGCGCGGGACGTTCTACCAGAAAACGGGAGGCAACTGGATCTACGTGCTCTCGCCGGAAGGCGACCGGGCTTTCAAGCGGCCGATCAGGATCGGTCGCCAGAACCCGCAGTCCTACGAGGTAATCGAAGGACTCGATCCGGGCGAGAAAGTCATCGTTTCGAGCTACGAAACCTACGGGGATAACGACATTCTCGTACTGAAATAGGAAAGGAACGAGCGTCCCGCGCAGCATCCGAAATCTCCATGCGTATTCGAAATATGAAAATTCATTCCGACATACC
>ERZ826051.1300-NODE-1300-length-23528-cov-3.644357_pt1 | contig 23528 bp, 17 predicted proteins | sample MGYA00519928_ERZ826051 | MGnify/ENA primary metagenome ERZ826051 (study PRJEB31778, sample SAMEA3449219) | human gut metagenome | biome: human gut; feature: human-associated habitat; material: faeces | place: United Kingdom | collected 2010/2012 ...
CTCTCGCCGGCTCAATGGTTTTCTCGTCAGCTCTGGCAAAATGCGTAAAGATTCCCTCAATCTCGATGCCAGGAAGTCTGGAAATCGCATAAATGACCTCAACATTATCTTTTACAGGCTGAAATCCAATGCGCCCCATTCCGGTATCGACTTTAATATGAATCTTTGCCTTCTTTCCAAGACGCATTGCCTCTTCACTGAGAATTTTTGCCATTTCATAACTGTATACTGCCTGAGAAATATCATTTTTGATCAGATCATCGTACCAAATTTTTCCAGTATGTCCCAAAATCAAAATCATCTTAGTAACCCCGGCTTTCCGAAGTTTCAATGCCTCTTCAATAATAGCTACACCATATGCATCCACTTCGTCTTTTAATGCCTCTGCGACTTCGATATCGCCATGACCGTAAGCATTTGCTTTGATGATTGCCATAATTTTTACCTTATCTCCCACTTTTTCCCGTTCACACCGGATATTATGCTTGATTGCTTCGAGATCAATCTCCACATACGTTCTGTCATATTTTTTCTTTTCCAATAATTCGTCCATCTCATTCTCCATTCTGGTGGATTTTCTGCAGGGAATCGATCAAGTCACGTGCCATCATTCCATGCTCACCATATTTCTCTTTGTATCTGTCTCCTGCCAGCCCATGCAGGTAAACGGCTGCTTTTGCCGCTTCAAAGCAGGACATCCCCTGCGCGACAAGACCGCCAATCGTTCCGGCAAGCACATCACCGCTTCCACCGGTCGCCATTCCGCTGTTTCCGGAAATATTGACATAGCACTCATTTCCGTCACTCACACAAGTTCGGGCATCCTTTCCGACGACAATGCCGCCCTGCTCCTCTGCAAACTGTTTTACCTTCTGTAAAAACTCTTCTTTTAATTCAGCCATCGTCCAGCCGGAAATCGTACAAAATTCCTTAGGATGCGGGGTCAGGATCCAAGGGGTCTTCGTCTTTTGCAGCTGCTCACGGCTGCACATTGTGATACCGTCGCCATCCAGCACAATGGACTTGTCAGAATTTTCCAGTACATATGCTATTATCTTTTTCGCATTCTCTCCGGTTCCAAGTCCCGGTCCCAGTACGATCACATCCGCAAAAGCCAGTCCCTCGGCAAGTGCCTCCTCTTCTTCATACGAATCCACCAGGGCTTCCGGAAGCATCGTAAGGATCGTCTGGCGGTTTTCCTTTGCCGACAGAACTTTTACCAGGCCTGCCCCCATCCGATATGCCGCCTTCGCTGCAAAAACAGCCGCGCCGCACATATTTTTACTGCCTCCGATCACAAGAACGTGGCCAAATGTCCCTTTATGGCCGTCCGGTCTTCTTTCCGGCAGACAATGTTCCAGATCTCTTTTATCATAATAATACGCCGGATTCTCTATCGCCTCATAACTGCAGTCCGGATATCCGATATCTCCGATCACTACGTTTCCGGCATACTGACATCCGGGATAAAGAACCAAACCCAGTTTATTCACTCCAAAAGTAACCGTCGTTTCTGCTTTCACCGCCGTTCCAAGAACTTTTCCCGTATCCCCATGAATGCCCGACGGGATATCAATTGCAAAAATGCGTTTCTGTGACCGGTTCATCTGCTCGATCATTGCCTGATAGACGCCTTCCACCGGCCGGTTTAAGCCCACGCCAAAAAGCCCATCCACAAGGATTGGATATTCTGCAGAATCTACTTCTGCTGCCGTAACCGCCTCAACATCGCACGCTGCAGCCAGCCGCAATTGCAAAAACAGATCTTCCGACATACGAGAAGTCTCTCCTACCAGCACAATCGCCGTATGGTATCCCTGCTGTTTCAATATTCTTGCCGCCGCAACCGCATCTCCGCCGTTATTGCCACATCCGCAGACAAATAAAATTCCTTCGTCTTTGCGAATCGACTGTTCGATCACCGAACTTAATACTGTCGCCGCTTTTTCCATCAAAACCGCACCGGGAAATCCCACTTCCTGTATGGCGTGTTCATCCAGCTGTTTTGCTTGTTTTGCCGTAAATAAATATTGCATATGCCACCTCACTCATTCGTCATAAAGGGGCTGCAATGCTGCCTCTTTTTCATCTGTCGCCACGACAAACGCCGTAACTTCGTTCTTTGTATTGGTAATACTGATATGTATCTGAGTAATTCCCAGTCGTTTTGCTATCTTTTTTGCCTTTCCATACAGCCGCACATACGGTTCCTCCAGTTCTCCCCGCAGCACCTCGATCTCTCTCGGCTCACACTGGTAAAACCCGGTACGAAAGGCTTTCGCCACCGCTTCTTTGGCAGCAAAATCCGATGCCTTCCGCACTTTATGCTCTGCAAATTGTGCCATTTCTTTCGTTGTAAACGTTCTTTCCACAAAATGGCTGCTCCGCTCACACGCACGCAGTACCCTCGCGATCTCTATTGTATCGATTCCAATCCCCAGAATCATAACATACCTCTTTTCTATCACTTATAATGATCAAATACATTCATTACTTCTCGCCCAAGTAACGCATGCATCAATCCATATGTCTGATCCACACTCTCCTCTAATTCCACTTTATCTGCCACTTTCTGCTTAATCTCTGCACGCTGTACCTCGATGTCCTGCGTCAGTTCCTGCAGATATTCTTCTCTCTCTTTGAGTTTGTCATAACAATACGTAATGGACACGACGAGAAGTTCCTCATTGGTTTTCCGGATTTCATAAGGCACTTCCATAAGACGATCACTTTCTTCTTCAATCTTCTGCTTTGTCTCAATCAGCAGTTTTTTCTGTTTCTCTTTTTTTCGGTCATTTTCTGCCTCATTCATCCCGGACACGATCGCGTCCATCAGTTTTTTCTTGCCTCTTCGCAGATCCTTGATCTCATTGACCAGTTTTCCTTGTTCTTTCAGGAGTTCATTGCACTTTTTTTCCAAAGTTTTCACTTCTTCCGGTTTCACTCCACCGGGAAATAATTTGTACCAGCGCTCATCCAAGACAAGGATGGGAAGTTTTTTCCCATGCACCAGCTGCTGCAATGGTGGCAATTGGTCTCTAGTTCCTTTTGGCATACACACCGCCCCTTTCCTTTTACTTATCTTTTTCTGACAGACGATAAGAAAGACGCATCAAACTCTCTGCCAGATGAACATTTTCTACCACAACATGTGAGGGCACTTTCAGATCGGTAGACGCAAAATTCCAAAATGCCTCCACTCCGACTTCCGCCAGTCTCCCGGCGATCTTCGACGCCTGATCTTTGGGAACCGTAAGGGCTGCTATGTGAACCGGGTGCTCTTTTACAAACACTTCAATATCTTCAATCGAATAAACCGGAATGTCGTTGATCTTTTTTCCGATTTTTTCCTTGTCGACATCAAAAATACCAGCCATCTGAAATCCCCGCTTCGTAAATCCTCCATAATTTGCCAATGCACGTCCCAGATTTCCGGCTCCGATAATAATTACATTATAATTATGTTCGAGTCCCAATATTTTCCCAATTTCATCATGAAGATACCCTACATTATATCCATATCCCTGCTGTCCAAACCCACCAAAATTATTAAAATCCTGCCGGATCTGGGAAGCCGTTACATTCATTTTTTTGCTCAACTCATGCGACGAAATCCGATCAATCCCTTTTTCGAGCAATTCACTCAGATATCTATAATATCTTGGAAGACGCTTGATTACTGCAGATGATATTTTCTTTTCTTCCAATGTGCCAACCTCCGTTACGTCCGTAACGATTCAGGGAGCCACCCAATAACACCGCCCCTGAATAGTTACGTTTTTATATATTATACTACATTTTCTTTTATAAAAAAAGATGTAAAAATCAACTTTTTATGCTATACTGTCTTTAGCAAATATTTTGATTGGAGAATGTTATGATATTAGCTTGTAACCATATAGAAAAAAAGTTTAATGACGAAGCGCTCTTTTCCGACGTTTCTTTTCATATCAATGAACACGAATGTACTGCTCTTGTGGGCGTAAACGGCACCGGAAAAACCACCCTTTTGCGAATTATCGTCGGAGAACTTCCGGCAGATAACGGCGATGTCATTCTGGCAAAGGATACTTCTGTCGGCTATCTTCCGCAGCAGCAGGGATATCATTCGGACAAAAGTATCTACGATGAATTGTGGGAAGTGAAAAAGGACATTGTCGCTCTCGAACGTGAGATCCGCACGATGGAAGAAACGATGCAGACCGCTTCCGGGGAAGAATTAAATCCCCTTTTGGAACGCTATCACCGCATGCAGACTGAATTTGAGGCAAAAGACGGCTACGCCTGCAAAAGCCAGATTATGGGAATCATCAACGGACTTGGATTTGTCGGAAATGATATTGACAAATCGATCAATACTCTTTCCGGCGGACAGAAAACCCGTGTGGCACTCGGAAAACTCCTTCTCCTTGAGCCGGATCTACTGATCCTCGACGAGCCGACCAACCACCTTGACCTCGCTTCAATCCAATGGCTGGAAACGTATCTTTCCAACTACAAGGGAAGTGTCCTGATCGTATCGCATGACCGCTATTTTCTTGACCGTATCGCCGACAAAGTGGTCGAACTTGACCACGGAAAAGCAACTGTTTTCAAAGGAAATTACAGCGATTATGCGCAGAAAAAAGAACTTTTACGCCGGGATGCGATCAAACAATACGAAAATTATCAGCAGACCGTGCGCCACCAGGAACAGGTCATTGAAAAACTGCGTTCTTTCAACCGTGAAAAATCAATCAAACGGGCAGAAAGCCGCGAAAAAATGTTGGAAAAAATGACACCTGTGGACAAGCCGGTAACAGAACAAAAATCCATGCACTTTTCCCTTGTTCCGGAAAAAGAAAGCGGAAAAGATGTTTTGCGTGTGGAAAATTTCGGAAAGTCTTTTGGTGACTTACACCTTTTTCAGGGTGTTTCCTTTGAATTGTTCCGCGGAGAACGTGTTGCTTTGATCGGGAAAAACGGAACCGGTAAAACCACTCTTCTCAAAATGCTCTGCGAACTAGAATCTCCGGATCAGGGTACTGCCGTCTTTGGCACGAACGTGGAACTTGGCTATTACGACCAGGAGCACAATGTACTGCACGAGGAAAAAACGATTTTTGATGAAATCCACGATGACTACCCGGATCTTAACAATACGAAGATCCGCAATGTCCTCGCTGCTTTTCTCTTTACCGGGGAGGATGTCTATAAAAAGATTTCACTTCTTTCCGGTGGAGAAAAGGGACGTGTCTCCCTGGCAAAACTTATGCTTTCCAAAGCCAATCTCCTGCTTCTCGACGAGCCGACCAACCACCTGGATATTGACTCCAAAGAGATTCTGGAAGATGCTTTGAATCATTATACCGGAACGGTCTTATACGTATCGCACGACCGCTATTTTATCCAGAAAACCGCTACCCGGATCCTGGATCTGACCAATGAACATATCCTTTCATACGATGGAAATTATGACTATTATCTGGCGAAGAAGGATCTTGTCGAAAGCCGCTATCTCGGCAACACGACAGAATCTGCGCCAAAAACGGAGGCTCCGTCTACTGCCAAACTCGACTGGAAGGAACAGAAAGAACGGGAAGCCAAAAAAAGAAAGATTGAAGCTGCGTATGAAAAAGCAGAAAACGAAATCCAAAAACTGGAAGAACTTATCGAAGAAACCGATGCGCAGATTGCCCTTCCGGAATACGCTTCCGACGTTGCCAAATTGACCGAATTGTCAAAGCAGAAGGAACAGTATGAGGCAGAACTGGAAACCGCGATGGAGGAATGGGAAAAAGCAGCGCAGGCGTTGGAAGAATTGGAATAAGACAAGAAATCCCCCGAGTAAAAAGCGGACAAGCTTCACCCGGGGGATTTGTTTTTTGTTTCTATTTTGTCACTTTTATCTTTATCTTATTCATTACACCATTTTGTGCAACAGCATACACCGTCGCTTTTCCCGCTTTTTTTGTCGTAATCTTTCCTTTTTTAGATACAGACAAAACCTCCGGATTCGACACGACGTAGCGTATCTTATCGATATGCCATTTGCATTTTTTTCCAGTCGGAAGGACTACCTTTGCTTTCAGTTTACTTGTCTCACCAAGTTTGAGCATACGCTTTTTCTTTCCCGCAATACGCACCTTCAATGGATTGGCATATTTTTTATTTCCCTTAGTCAAAGCATGAAGCTGCAAAGAACGTCCATATGCTGTTTTTTTACCATTTACAATACGATATGCCTGAATTTCATACTTATACCAGGTGTCTTCTTTCAGTTTTTTATTGATAAATGAAGTTTTTCCTGCTGAAGTAATCGTACAAACAAGTTTCAAATTGCGGATATCTTCTCCCTCGCTGCATCGGGAAGCATAGATAAAATAACCATCGGCTCCTTTCACTTTGGTCCATCTTAGTTTCTGCCAAACGTTCTTTGATATCACCGGCTGAATCAAATCTATCATTACAGGCAGTACTTCGTTTTTCACAGATGGACTTATCGCCGTCTGTCCCGGTACCGGTGGCACTGTTACCGGTACCGATGTTTCTGTCGGAGCCACCGTTGACGATGCCGTTGGCGATGTCGTCGGCTGTGGAGACAATTTAGGAATCACCATACTTTCTTTGGTAACTTCTTTCGTTCCCTGAGCATCTTCAAAATATTTTCCACAGTCTTTACATTCATAATATTCTTTATTTCCTTCTGTCTTTTCCGTCGCTGCCACTGCTTCAATCTTATCCAGATTGTGCGTGCATACAAGGCGCTCTACCACAATCTCTACCGTTGTATTTTCATAGTTTTCTTTATCCGCTCCTATATACTCTGCGGATACTGTTATACCTCCTGTCTCCGGTATGGTCTTTCCAATGAATTCTTCCTTTATTTCCCAATCACTGCCATTTTTTAACATATCCTTTGTGATCGTCTTTTGTGAAAATGATACAGAAAGATTCTGTGCCGGTGTCTGCATTGGTTTTGCTGCTTTGAATATGGTATATTCCTTGGTCACCTGAGCATCTTCTATCTTCATAACAGCGGTGATCGTCCCTGCCGACTTAAGATCAGTCGTTGCTTTTCCATCTCGCAGGTATGTGATTTTACATTTTTTCAACCCTTCATACTGTCCCCAGGTATCTGCATAATCCTCTACTGCGGGATGGTCTTTTTTATCATATTGTGCATTTTCTGCCGTAAGCATCACATTCGTCTGATGCGCCGGATTCACTTGACATGTTGCAACAATTCTATCTCCATCCGTCGTATAATCAAAAGAATGGGTCAATTTACTATTCGGTGTATTGGTATATACTTTTTTACACATGTCATACCCATCATATACCGTATTTGCTGCATTCTTTTTTAACGTCGGATAGATATCTGCCTTTTCTCCAAAAAGGTTCTGATACCACGCCTGCGTTCCATCGGATATTTCATTATTTAAGTGATAACAAACCTCTCCCGATTTCATTCTCTCTTTGGTTCTTCCGATGCCGGCACGTATATCAGATTCTTGCTTTTCTTCATCCACGTCGGAGTCATAATAACAATTTACAACCGTTCCAAAGTTTGCAGCAAGCGGGAAAATAATCTCATCTTGACTCGCACCGTCCAAAATCTGTGTTGTATCAAATTCATTGTTCACTGTCAGACAGTTTTTTATCTCTCCCATATTCACACCGGTTACCGTCCCCACCGGATCATACTCATAAATTCCACCACTGCTTCTTTTTATCGAAATCGAACTTCCATCCACCTTGCAATTCTCGATCACTCCACGGTTAACACCACAGACTGCTCCCACGGACCCTTCGTTTTTATAATTTCCACCCGGCAGCAAAACATTCTCAAGACAAAGATTTCGAATCGTCCCCTTCAATGTACGACAGATGGCACCGGTCGTTATTTCACCCCCCTGCATATTTTTGATGGAATGTCCTTTTCCATCAAAGATTCCTATATAATTTTCAACATCTGCACTTAACCCGGCACCTTCCATATCAATATCTGCCTCCAATCCGGCATTGATACGATCATCTGCATCTGCCATCATAGAAAAGCGATTTAATTCTTCTTTATCAGATATCCGCACATAGTCTACCCCTTTTTCTGTAACAACATCCAGGCTTTCCAGTGTCATATCCTGCATCACACGGCTTCCCCCATAATAACAGCTGCCAAAAGCTCCCCACTCATCCGGCGGATCCAAATATATTTTACCGGCCGGCAGCGTACTCATCGACTTGGTAACTCCGTCAATTGTCACATTGTACTCGCGGACAGATGATGTCATCGTAACTTTCATATCCGAGCTAACCACTGTATCTTCGTTAAATTGCGCACCATCTTCCGTCTGATATGTATAAGTATATTGATCATCATCAAACAATTTTCCAAATTTTGTGTTTTTTTCTACTTTTACCGTACAATATGCATTTTTGTTGCCGGCAAGAGCAAATTGAACTGTACACAATGCCGGATTGGTTTGTTTTTTCAATTGCGATGTACCGTCATCCCATTTATAAAGATAGGATTCACCGTTAATTTCAATGACGTTACTTCCCTTTCGCAGATAGGCTTCTAACTTGCCCTCTTCTGACGTTTCTAAGGTACTTGCCGGATATCCGTTAACAGCAGTTACTTTCTGATTCACCGGCAAATCAGAAACCGTCATTTTTTGCAATACATAGCCATTTCTATCCTCCAGCTGACCAATATATGTCGATCCAAACAATCGTGCCGTTCCCATCTTTGCTGTATCTGTCGATCCAAGATAATCAGACGTTATATCTCCATCCAAAAACCGGTAAACACCTTTATCATTTAGGTTAGCCTGGCCACATATGATGGACCCTCCCATCATATACCATTGCGCCAAATTGTTTATCTTTGCCCCTTCTGCTTTTACCGTTCCTGATTTCATGATAAAACTTCCTCCGACATTATCCTGAGAACCACCTCCATGCATTAAATAGCCTGCATTATTTAATTGCAAAGAAGAATTTGGTGTATCAGCATCTTCACTGATTGTCAACTGTCCATACAATTTGAAAATCATTGAAGTATTTATGCACCCTTGTGTTTCGTGTAATTTTGCCATACTAACCGTATTTTTTCCTTTAAGATATAAGTTCGCCGTCCCCATGATTTCCATAAACGGAAACAATTGATCCCTCTCATCAGACGATGCGCAGTTTCGAATATCAAGATCATACAAATCATCATTTTTGATCGTTACATTGTCTAAGATCACATTGGCCTTTACTCCATCTGCTACTGTAATATGTACATCAATATAAGCACCATTGATCTCATTGTCTCCTGTGATTGTATAGGTGCCGTCTTCCGTGATATTAATCTCTATGATTGTTACATCATGCTTCGTCCCTCCATAACTCGTAATGGTCTTTTCGACAAATAATTTCGGATCATCAAGATTATATGTTACATTCTTTGCCGACAAAACACTTGCTTCCTGTGCATAGGCATTGGTCGGCGGAATCACTGGGATTCCTGTCAGTACTGTCGCCGAAAGTGTCCCTATGCAAACGACTTTGGTCCATTTTTGTTTTAAATTTTTTCTAATCTTTTTCCCCTGCAACTGATTGTTATTATAAAAAAACTGTTTACGCATATACTGCCTCCATTTCATTTCGATATTTCCAATATCTGTCTCCTAAAACTTTTGTTTCCGTATTCCATGGTTTTTCCGCACTCGTATAATGAATGATACATGGTTTTTCCCGGTAAAGATCTTCATACAATTTTCGGTTATTCACATTTTCTTTTGCTATCTGTTCTGGAATATATGTCATATAATTCCATCTACAGTCCATCACTTTTACTCTTCCATCAAATAAAATATTTAACACATCTTGATCGTTATATTTATAATTATGACGATGAAGGATTTCAAACACCTGTTCCTGATTGATTCTTTGTCTGGTTTTTTTCAGATCTATCACAAGCACACCGGCATTAAAATAATTCTCAGGCACTTGCATGCCAAGAGCTTCCGTCCGATAATTGTCAACATTGTAAGGGTATCCCTCCAGAAAAATCGGACTCTTCGTCTTCGATAAAAGCCGAAAATCTTCTGATCGAACGGCTGCCACCTCGCAGTTTCCCAGTTCAATATCATACAATTTGCTGATATCTCCCTCTACAATAAGATCACAATCCAGATAAAGTATCTTATCATACTTGGCAAACATTTCTCCAAAAAGAAATAAACGATAGTTTGTTTCAATCGAATAATAAACTCCGACATCATATTCTACTTTCTTTTCATATTGTGCCATCGAAATAAATCGAACGGATACATTCCCTTCTTTTTCCATATTTTTTATTTTTTCCTGCTGCTCCCTGCAGATATCCTTATGCAGGATAATTATATCATACATTCGCTTTGTATCACAGTTTTTCAACAGCGAGTAAAGAACTGTTGCCAGATGCGGAGCATATTTTTCATTGCTGGCAAAGCAAAGATTTACAGATTGATATGCTGGTTCAATTATTTTCATATATTTCTTTCCTTTTTTATTATGCTTATTTCCTTTATTTCTTTTTCACTGTTACCTTAATCTTCACCACTTCTGTTCCACTCTTAACCGTGATAACGGTCTTTCCGGCTTTTAAGGCTTTGATCTTTCCGTTTTTACTCACCTTTGCCACCTCTTTGTCTGAAGATTTGAATGTTATCTTCTCCTGCGAAGTCAATGGTGTCAGTTCCGTCTTTATCTTAAAGGTCTTTCCTTTTTTCAATGTCAGTTTCCGTTTTTTGACATTGGTTACGGTCAGTTTCTGTGTCTTAACTTTTTTCTTCTGGACTTTTACCTCTACCGAAGCAGATGCACCTCTTTTGGTGGTAACAGTTATGACAGCCGTCCCCGCCTTTTTGGCTTTTATCTTTCCTTTTTTGGTTACGGTCGCAACCTTTGTATCGGAAGATTTCCACTTTTCAATGGAATCGCCGTTGCCAAGTGTCGCTTTTACCGCCGTTGTGCTTTTTCCTTTCTGCAGGACAATAGCAGAAACATTTAATGTTACTGTTGCCGCCGTTGGCTGCGGAGTTCCCGTTGGCTGTAAAGTTCCTGTTGGCTGCGGAGTTCCTGTTGGCTGCGGCGTTCCTGTAGACTGTGGCGTTCCCGTTGGCTGTGGAGTTCCCGTTGGCTGTGGAGTTCCCGTTGGCTGTGGAGTTCCCGTTGGCTGTGGGGTTCCTGTTGGCTGTAACACCGGGGTCGCCGTTGGCTGTGGGGTTCCCGTTGGCTGTGGGGTTCCCGTTGGTCTGGGAATTTCATTCCACTTTGCATAAAGTATCCTGTCTCCGGTCACCGGTGTGGCAAAGTCATAAGCATTTGTGCAGGCTTCATCCGTATACCAGCCTCCAAAGGTATATCCCGTTTTCGTTGGATCCTCCGGTTTAGTAACCGGTGTTTCATAATCCGCTGTTTCCACATCGACAGAAGATCCTCCTACGGAATCAAACGATACCGTATATGTATTGATCGTCCACTTTGCATATAAGATCATATCTTTTGTCACCTGCGCAGTAAAGTCATAAGCATTCTGGCAGGCTTCATCCGTATACCAGCCTCCAAAGGTATATCCTCTTCTCGTTGGATCCTTCGGTCTGGTTACTGCTGCCGGATAAGTTACTGTCTGATCCTCGACAGAAATTGTATCATCACCGGTAGAAAAGCGGACCTTGAAAGTGACAGCTGTATACTCCGCATAAAAATCTGTATCTTGAGTAAGAGTAATCGTTTCTCCCGTATCAACCGGTGTTTGTAAATTCTTATCGGTACACCACTTTGTTACCGTATAATATTCGGTATCCGGAAGATACGCTGGGTTGATCGTGCTGCCTTTTTTTGCATAATAGGTCTGCGTGTAATCTGAATAATGCAGCGTAACAGATACCTCCTCATCGCCCTCTGAAAGAGCGGATCGTAAGAGAGTCTTATCCGGCACCAGTCCGCTCGTGTACGCTAATTTCAAGCCGGCACTGCCGTCGCTGCCGGCTTCTCCGGATGCAAGCGTAGTGTTATTATCATCCGTATAGTAGGTACCTGCCGCACCACCGGTCCCTCCGGTTCCGGGAGGATAGGTTACAGTTGCTCCGGAAGAAATGGCATAAAAACTTCCTTTAAAAGAAAGTGCATCGCCGCCGTTACCGCCATTGGTACCATTTGCCGTTCCGTATGATTGAAACTTATTCTTAAGGCGTTCATAACCAGAATCACCTCGCCCGCCATTGCCACCGGTAAGAGTAAGACGAGCATCGTCACGCACCAACAGGCTGCCGCCGGTAAAGTTCAGTGCACAGCCTCCCGGAGTACCATCCAGTCTGCCGTCGCCATATTTATCCCCACTCACTCCCTGGTATCCATCTGAACCCTGAATGGTAACCTGACTTTCACTATCCACTTCCAGTGCGGCACCGGAAAACTCTATCCCGGAACTTCCGTTTCCAGATCGCTGCCCCGCCGTATTTCCGGCCGCCGCCGTTCCACCGGTGATTGTGACCGTTTGCTGTAAGATCAGGGATACATTGGGAGAAGTGACGCGAAGACCCACGGCACCCTGTCCATCATACCCCAACGTTTCGATTCCGTTACCACCTGTTAAATCGGCATTTTTCAAGATCAATGTACCACTCCCGGCAATCTCAAGCGCAGGCGTAGCAGAATCAGATTCATACTTAATTTCATCCCGCCCATGGATGGAATAGCCTTTTCCATCCAGAATAACGGTTTCTCCCGGTGCCAGAGTGATCTTTAATCCATTTGTGACATTACCTGTCAGGGTATAGACGGTCTGTCCCTCTGCATTTGTCGTGATACTGACAGGCGCCCCTGACTCTGCCGTGATCTCTGTCCCATCATTTTCAAGTGTTGCTGCTTTTACTGTCGTCTTTGTCACGATCTGCCCGGTAAATACCGAGGTAAGTACAATCGCAAGAGCGAGCAGGTATGCAAGCAGTTTTTTGACTTCTTTTTTCATTTTCTTTTCTCCTTTTTGATTTTTCTTTCGGCGTTTGATAAACACCGGAATCCATTCATTTACTTTTTTACTTCATCTATATAAAATTTTCTCTCCGAAGTGGTACAACCCGGATAGCACTACCTGTTTTACCACTTTTGGAGAAGAAAATATTATGCATTGATAACCTTTGCCAGATACAACCGCAATGCCTTCTCACTGCTTTTTTCACCCTCGACATATTCGATTTTCGTGATATCCTTTAGGATACACCCACAATGCCCCGGAAATGTCGGGAAGCATGTCACATGCAGATACGTGTCGATCTCCGGACTGCAATCTATGATTTCCAGGATTCTGCCATATAGGACAACCTGTTCATAACTCCGGAGCCATTTGGCATCCATGTTCGCAAAAACAGACCCAAAAGAACTTCCGATCAAATCTTTTAACGGTGTTTTCTCGATTTGGGCAAGTGCTTCATTGCCATAACAGAAAATCCAGTCTACCGCTTCCGCATTATCGTCAAATACCATCTCAATATCCGCAAATGCAAATGGCATATGATCAAAACTTCGGTAATGTTCCGCATAATCCTCATAAGTCATCGACTTTTTACTCGCACGAAGTTTCTTCAATATCTTCTTCTGATTTTCAAGCTGTGTACAAATGATTCTTTTTTTATTTCGGTTGCTATAGGGAAGTTTCTCTCCGGTATTTAAAAGAATGTATTCCTTCGTTACAGAATGAATGGCTTTGGATGCTGCGATACACTGGCGGCTGATACGAATAAACGCCTTGCCCAGCTGCTCCTCCAATACCCCTATAGAATTCGAATAATAAAATTGTTTTCCGTCTATCATATAAATCCACGGCTTGGCATGACTTTCTTCTTCTGTTTTCATAGCATACAAAATATCCTCCGTATTTATTTTGAATTCCTGCTGTGAAGACTTGTTTTTTACAGTCAGAAATGTCGCTTCTTCCTTCATATATGTTCTCCTCATCTGATTTGTTTCATCAACCATCACTTATGGATTACAACCATGTAATCTTATCCTATCATAACTGTATCGCAAATTCAATAAAAATATTATTTATTAAAGAGTATTTTGTCCGCTTTTTGCAAAATTCTTTTGTTTTTCCCGCAATTAAGGAAGTTTTGTTCCTCAAGTCCAAATTCACGCAAAAAAGCAGTTCCGGACCCCCTCCCGTTCATGCTCATTCCAAGCCCTTTTATGAAGTGAACACAAAATTGGATTGAAAAGCAGCTTTCTTTCCTTTATAATATATAATATGTTTATACATTTATTACCAAAATTCGTCATTGAGAGGATGGAAGACTATGAAAAAAGAATGGAATGGACGGACTGTATTTTTTTTGGCTATGGCAATGACACTGATCTGTTTTCTGCCATTTCTAATACGTGATAAAGGATTATTTATTTATTTTGGCGACTACAATATGCAGCAGGTTCCGTTTTATCTCAAGATACATGAAGCGGTTCGTAATGGACATTTTTTCTGGGATATGACCACGGATCTGGGAAGCAGCATCTATACCAGCTATTCGTTTTATCTGCTGGGAAGCCCTTTTTTCTGGATAACCGTGCCTTTTCCAAAGCAGGCGGTACCATACCTGCTTCCTTTTTTGCAAATGATAAAGATCGCCCTTGCCTGTCTTGGAGGCTATTATTATAGCAGACAATTTGTCAAAGATACCCGATGTGCCTGCCTAAGTGGTCTTCTTTACGGTTTTAGCGGCTTTACTCTAGTCAGTCTGGTCTTTAACCATTTTGGAGAAGTCGTTGCCTTTTTCCCATTTTATCTGCTGGCAGCGGACCGGCTTGCACAGAAAAAAAACTATGGCCTGTTTTCACTTCTTACAGCACTGATGGCAATTACAAATTATTTCTTCTTTTTTGGCGAAGTTCTCTTTCTGCTGCTGTATCTGCTGATACGTTATGGGACAGATACCGCCCGGCATATGAAGGAAAAACTCTCTCTTTTGGCACGTTTTATCGCGGAACTCCTGACCGGTGTCTTTCTTTCCGCTTTCTTTCTGCTCCCTTCATTGCTTGCCGTAGCAGGGAACACCCGTCTGTCAGAAACCATTTTTGACAGAAATCCCCTTATCTATTCGGATGTCAGGACATATCTTGCCCTGTTGAAAAATCTTATCCTGCCACCGGATACCATTCAGGGTGAGACATTGTTCGGAACAGAGGAAGGCACCCTTGCTTCTCTCAGTCTGTTTCTTCCTCTGTTTGCCTGCTGTGGTGTAATTGCCTATTTTATCCAGAAAAAAGGATGGGATTTTTTCAAAAAATTGTGTCTTGTCTGCCTCCTGCTTGCTGTCATTCCGCTTGGTAATTCTTTGTTTGTCGCAGGCAATGCCACATATTATACAAGATGGTTTTTTATGCCGCTCCTGCTGATGGCGGTCATGACTGCCTCTGCCGTAGAATCCTTTGAGCCAAAGCCATTTACCGTCGGAACTCTTTTCTGGGGCGGAATGCTGCTCTTCTTTTTGCTGACTAATATAATCACAAAGTCTGCAACTGTTGATGCAACCGGAATCTTTTTGATCAAAAACCGTTCTTCTTACGAAACAGAATTGACCGTTGGCATCTGTAGTTTCCTTATTCTTGTCTATCTTGTATGGATTTTGAAAAAAGATACAAAGAAAAAATATCTCACGGTATTTCTCGGTGCTGCCATTCTCTGCTGTGCTGCGACTTTTTATCTTCATATGAATACCGGTTCAAGTCAGGTCACGGATACCGGTAGATTCATCTATAAGAATCAGCTGGATGCGGATACCAGCCAATTTCTTCCCAAAGAGGATGATTTTTACCGGTTTGAGACAAACACCGGTAGCAACCATTATATTTTGACACAGGAAATGCCATCCATCTCCTGTTTTCTCAGTACTGTCTCAGGCAGTATTATGGATTTCTATAAATTTGCAGGCATCACCCGCACGGTATCCAGCCAGATTCCTTATGACCGGACAGCCCTGCGCGATCTATTGTCCGTGCGCTACTTCCTTCAGGATGCACAAACGCCGGCAGATCCGGGAGATTCTTCACAAGAACTTTTGTCCGCCTATCAGTCGGTGACAAAAGAAAACGGATATTTTGTTTACGAAAATAAAAATTACCTGCATATGGGAACTATTTTTTCCTATTATATGAAACGTTCCGAATACGAAACTCTTTCTGAAACCCAAAAGGATGCGGTACTCCTTCATGCCATGGTGATTGAAGATAAAGACTGTGAAAATTTGGAAGATTCTCCCGAGGTTACGCTTCTCTCCGCCGAGGATTTTAAAGAAATGACAAAAGACAGCAGACCGGAAGATGACGAAAACGCTCAATGTACCGCCCTCAACCAGACAGCTGCCACAACATTCTGCTATGATAATACCAGCCTTACTTTTACCTATGATCATGCGAAAAGTGGTCTGGCATTTTTATCCATTCCTTACAGCAGCGGTTTTACTGCTTATGCGGACGGAAAAGAAATACCTCTTTTCGTAACCGATGGCGGCCTGATGACGACAATATTACCTGAGGGTACGACTAATCTTGCGCTTGTCTACCGGGAACCGGGGCTGGTACCGGGCATTGTAATCAGTCTGATCGGGATTGCTCTGCTCGCCGTATGGGTATTGTGGCACAGACGCTTTCTGAAAAAGAATGTCGGTCGATGAGAGATTTTCTTCCCCATTCATTAAAATCCACCATTTTGATATGCTCTGGCAATGACATACGATGGTTCATAGAATGCACTGCAATTGTAATTATCAATAACTTCACAAAGTTCGTCATTATAAACCCGAATGATCGCCTCTACATAATTTTCTTTGGAAGACATCGTATCTCTTACCAATCTTTGATATACTGCCCCCATATCCAGCGCAGAGGGAATGATTTCTGCGAGTTCCCTGTCAACGGCTGTAATATCAAAGTTCCCTTCCTTTAAGTCATATTCTTTAATCCAATCATTCTCGACTTGAAGTGGATTTTCGCAATGCAATACATTGGCACAACTCAGCAAATGATATAATTCCTCTTTTCCAATTGCATTTACAACATATTTGTTTTTCTGCTTAATGTGACGTGCTACCCTTTCGATCATATAACAGATAAAATAAACGTCATCTAACTGTATCTCTTCCTCCGGAAAATACTTATTTTTCATAGTGTATCACTTCCTTCAAATGTCAATGTTTTCAATGCCTCTTCGGTGCAAAACACAATCTGGTGCGTAGGATAATTGAACTTTGCAATTTCCCAAAATGCTTTTCGAGGAATTCTTCCATCTATAAAGGCTTCCACATAATTCCAAATCTGATCGTCTGCCATTGGTCCCTCAATAATATCATAATCATGTTCTATACCTCTGCGGCAGTTCACAACAAAATCCAGCCATTCATCTGTCATCTCATCGAATTTTAAGACTTTTAACCCCGAATCCTGCACATACTTATAGCGATTAATAACTGAATTTTCCTTTTTGGTCATTGCCCACCGTTTCGCCTGTTTAAACAAGTTCGTACAATAAAAACCATATCCAAAATCTTTATAAAAACCATTCTGAAGCACTCGCGGAACCGGTACTTCTACGTTACTTCCATGGTATACAATATTCTGCATAGAATTCCCCCTGATAATTTTAGTAGAAAGGTGCCGCCACAATACATGCAACGGCACCTTTTTTCATTTATGCCGAACCCCTATCAGATCTCGACATCCTCACTATAATCTACATTCTCATAGCCAAAACCGAACATATGATAAAACTCATCCCAGTATTCTTTGATATCACCGAGAGTCTCGATGGATTCCGAATCTACTTTGTCCCATACTTCGGAGATCTTGTCCTGTACTTCCGGACGCATCTCATAGTCGTCAAGACGGATTCTTCCTTCCTCATCGGTTTCCGGGCCGTTTGGCAGTTTTTCCATAAACAGGCGGTCCATCTGCTCGATACAGCCTTCATGCAGCCCTGCGTCTTTCATCACACGATAAAGCAGGGAGATGTAAAGCGGAACAATCGGAATCGCTGCGCTGGACTGCGTTACAAGTGCTTTGTTTACGGATATGTATGCTTTTAATCCAAGGCTTGCAAAGTCCTCATTCATCTTCACGGAAGTCTGATACAGATGCTTTTTCGCCTGTCCGATGCTTCCCTCTTTATAGATCGGATGCGTAACTTCCGGTCCGATGTAAGAATACGCAAGCGTTACAGCATTTTCTGCTACGACACCGGCATCGGCAAGTGCCTGAATCCAGTCATACCAGTCTTCGCCGCCCATAACCTGGATCGTCGCCTGAATTTCTTCTTCTGTGGCAACCGGAACGGTCACCTCTTTGATCTCATTCGTGCGAAGATCAATGGTTTTATTGGTAAATGGCTCGCCGACGGTCTTCAGTACAGAAGAAACAGTCGTTCCATCCGGCAAGGTTCTGCGTGGTGCTGCCATACTATAAACGATCATATCAACTTTTCCAAAATTTTCCTTTATGCAGGCAATGACATCTTCTTTCATTTCTTTTGAAAAACCATCTCCGTTAAAGGATTTTGCATAATAGCCATCCTCTGCTGCAATCTTTTCAAAAGCCTGCGTATTGTAATAACCGGCGGTCGCTGTACGTTTGCCCTTGGCTTCACGCTCAAATGCCACACCGATCGTATCTGCTCCATATCCATACGTTACAGCGATACGGGATGCCAGACCGTAACCGGTGGAAGAACCGATCACTAACACTTTCTTAGGTCCTTCTACCTGCTTTTTTTGTTTGGTATACTCAATCTGTCTGCGCACGCTTTCCTCGCATCCTTTCGGATGAGCTGTCGTACATATAAATCCTTTTACCTTTGGCTCAACTACCATTTTAATCCTCCAATCTTTATCTCATGATTACATAAAATAATATCATAAAGAAGTGCAATACACTTCCTGCGATAACAAATAAATGAAAGATCGAATGCATATAACGTTTCGTCTTTCCGAGGCCATACAACACGGCTCCAATCGTATACGCGATTCCTCCGCCGACGAGATATACCATTCCACCAAAGCCAAGCAGTTCCATCGTCGGTTTGATAAACAAAATGATACACCATCCCATGCCAAGATAACAGATCATCGCCATTTTCTTATATTTTTCAAGGTCAATTGCGGTAAATGTCGCCGCACCAAGACAGCACGCCCACACCATACCAAAGATCACAAATGCAATGACCGGATGATTGACACGGATTCCTGCCAGCGTGATCGCAGTATAAGTACCTGCGATCAAAAAATAGATCGTGCAGTGGTCAATGACCTGAAACACTTTTTTTGCCCTTTCGGCTGTCAGCCCATGATAAATGCTTGACATCGCATATAAAGCAACCATTGTACCGCCGTAAACTGCCGATGCCACGACAGCCCATGGATCACCTTTTAAGGCAGAAAATATGACACAAAGTACCAAAGCGGCGATTGCCAGCGCACCTCCGACGATATGGGAAACCATATTAAAAATTTCCTCGCCTCTCGTATAATCCGGAAGTGTTCGATCTTTTAATTTTGTTCTCTTTTTCTTTTCCATCTTCTTACCCTCCGTGTCTGCATATTAGATTTCCATTGCATTACATAGTCCCATGGATAACACAAGGCTCATGCCGATCAATACTACATTTTTGCATTTTGCCTTTTTGAGTAAAAAAAGATTCAAACCATAAATGGCAAAGATCATGATCAGTATGGTAAACCATGGATATTCTTTATTTTGCGCCAATGTCATACTGGATTGTATCAATCCTGACATGACGGTCAATAAAAGTCCTGATACGATCACTTTAATGGATTTCTTTATATTAATAAATACCTCAATATTTTCCAAATATTCATAAAGGTGATAAACCACATCAAATACGACCGCAGAAGCCATCACACTCATCGCAAACCCGGCAAGTGCCATCCACATGCCGCCTGCTATCGTGCCTGCCAGTCCATATCCATAAGAATAGCCGATTCCCGACAACGTCTTACATAAGATGGATCCCGGCAGAATATTTACAATAAGTATCAGATAATTATAAAAAGAGTTTTCACTGATATAATCCGGCACAAACAGCCCATCCGCAATTGTCAGATAGGCATCGCCGCCTCCAAATGAAATCAAGGAAGACGCAATTCCTTTTACAAAAAACGGTAAACACTGCTCAGCAAAATAAAACATCGCCGGCAGACTGAGAAGAACCGCCGCAGCTATCCATACTGCACTTTCTATCACCAGTGGTTTTAGTACCTTTTTTCGTTTCTTTTTCTTTTTGACCGAACTTTTCTTAAAACTGTATACCGCCAGAACGATCATAACAACACGCACCGTCCACGTCACGATATCATTATCTATGATCTTCGCTTTTCCAACGCACAAAAGGTAAATGCCCGCCACGATACCGGCCGGTACCATCGTCTGCCATTGAAATTTACAATCTGTGACTAATATGGCAAAAAACGCAATTGCCAGCATTTCAATCGTAGAAATACTAAATAACGGCGTCTTATCAATCTGAAAAATACGAAACAGATTGCGTCCGGCTGTCAGTATAAATACACCGCCGCACACGCCAATTGCCTTTCCACGGTGCTTTTTTACCACACAGTCCTGAAAGGCATTGTCAATATATTCCGTTAAAAGGCACATGATAAAGGCGGTGATCCCAATCGATGCATACTGAATCTGGGTCAGCACTTTCGGATTCAATCCGTCCATGCCTGCCATCAGAAGTACCGTCATCAGGGCGCCGGGAAATGCCATCGCGATCGCCGCAAGGATCATTCCTTTTTTCCCGGAAACCGCTTTTCCTACACCTGCTGCGATTTCTACCGGAAGTGCTCCCGGAGTCAGTGCGGCCGCCACAATATCTTTCTCGTACTCTTCTCCCGTGATAAACCCCTTTTCTTCTACGACTTCCTGTTGAATCACTGGAATCAGTGCATTTCCGCCTCCAAATCCGATCAATCCGATCTTATTCATGGAGACAAGCATTTGTACTAACTTTTTCACGTCTTTTCCTCATTTGACAAAAGATGAAACAACACTGCTTTGTAGATCAAAACAAGCCGTACATCTTTGTCGCAATATCGATTCTTCAAAAATTCTATTGTTTTATATCCATATACCAAAACCAGTATACTTAAAGCCACAAGTTTTATTTCCGGAAGAAGAGGCATACAGATCAGAAAAAGAACGGCCGCCGTAAATCCGGCGCTGATCACCCCAAACAAACGGCTGATCGTTACCGACAAGCGCACGGTCTGCAACAGATTCAGCAGCCGTCTGTCAAGATGTTCTTCCTTATTTTCTATTAAGACAAAATAGATATCACAAAAAATATCCATACATTCTTTTTCTTTTAATTTTGCACAATACTCTCTATAGCGTTTTCTTCCAAACTCTTTCTGCATTAATCTGCCTAATACACTAACCAATTTTTTTCTCCTTCGGTTTCTGCCTTATCTCTATAGTATTCGGCAATACCTTGTTTGGTTATACGTAAAAGATCAGCAAAATTTATAAATTGTCGTTGATGTAAATGTGTCGCCTGCTTTCAAAAGACAGGATTCAAACGACGGAATATTGATGGAATTTGGAAAATACTGAGTTTCAAAGCAGACACCGTTTCTCTTCGTATACTCTGCCCCTTCTTTTCCTTCTTCTTTCACAATAAAGTTTCCGGTATACAACTGCATTCCCGGAAGATCGGTATATACTTCCATCGTTCTGCCACTTGTGCTTTCCGAAACTTCTGCCACTTTTTCAACGCCCTTTGTCTTCTTATCCAAAGCAAAGTTGTGGTCATATCCGCCGGCAAGGATCAATGGTTCATAATCTGCTCCGATATCTTTGCTGATGGCTTTCTTGGTTCTGAAATCCATCGGTGTACCGGTTACATCGATAATCTTTCCGGTCGGGATCAGATCATCTGTCGTCTCGGTAAATCCGTTTGCCTGAATCCAAACTTCATGATCTGTGATGTCGCCGCCATTGTGTCCTTTCAGGTTGAAATAAGAATGATTTGTTACATTACACAATGTATCTTTGTCGGATTTTGCTTTATAATCCAGTTTCAATTCATTGTCATCTGTCAATGTATAGGTTACGGAAATCTCCAGATTTCCCGGATAGCCCTGTTCCATATCCGGACTTACACGGGAAAATGTCACACTGTTTTCTCCGGTTTCTGCCTGATACATTACCTTATTGTATCCCGGTGTGCCACCGTGAAGATTGTTCTTTCCGTCATTTTTCTCCAATTCATATGTCGTACCATTCAGTTCGAATTTAGCATCTCCGATACGGTTTCCATGACGTCCGATAAAGGAACCAAAGAAACATCCATTGACTTCATACGCTGCTACATTGTCAAAGCCAAGGACAACATCAGCAAATTTGCCGTCTTTGTCCGGTACAAACAACGATACCAGATTGGCACCGTAATCAATAAACTGCGCTTTCATGCCATTTTTGTTTTCCAATGTGTACATGGAAACTTCTTCACCGGCACTTGTTTTTCCAAAACTTATCTTTTCTACACTCATTCTTTTACCTCTTTTCTAAGCTCAATACCTAATTCTTCCAGCTGCTTTTCATCTACAATATTTGGTGCATCTGTCAAAAGACAGGAAGCATCTTTTACTTTCGGGAAGGCGATCACTTCACGGATACTGTCTTCTTTTGCCATCAGCATGACGAGACGATCCAGACCGTAAGCCAGTCCTGCGTGAGGTGGTACTCCGTACTTAAATGCATTCAACAGGAAACCGAATTGCTCATGTGCCGCTTCTTTTGTAAACCCAAGGCACTCAAACATTTTTTCCTGAATGTCATTCTGATGAATACGGACAGATCCTCCACCGATCTCTGTACCATTTAATACAATATCATAGGCTTTTGCACGTACTTTGCCGGGCTCCGTGTCGATCAGATCAAGATCTTCTTCCATCGGCATCGTAAACGGATGGTGCATTGCCTGATAACGTCCCAGTTCTTCGTTGTACTCAAGCAGTGGGAATTCCGTTACCCACAGGAAATTGTACACGTTCTTGTCAAGAAGATCCATTCTTCTCGCAAGTTCCAGACGAAGATTGCCGAGAACATCGTATACTACTTTATTTTTATCTGCGGCGAACAAAAGAAGGTCACCCGGCTCTCCTGCCATCGCTTTTATAAGGGCATCCAGTTCTTCCTCTGTCATAAATTTGGCAAATGATGATTTTACATTGCCATCATCCTGAAGCTGGATATATGCAAGTCCCTTTGCTCCAAAATCCTTGGCAAAATTAACAAGTGCATCAATTTTCTTACGAGGCATCTGGCCACAGCCTTTTGCGTTAATACCACGTACGCTCCCGCCATTTTCAATCGCACCGGTAAATACTCCAAAGCCACATCCCTTAACAACCTCAGTAACGTCTGTAAGCTCCATGCCAAATCTTGTATCAGGCTTATCAGAACCAAATCTGTCCATAGCCTCTTTGTATGTCATTCTCTGGATTGGA
>ERZ826051.1315-NODE-1315-length-23235-cov-21.982442_pt1 | contig 23235 bp, 23 predicted proteins | sample MGYA00519928_ERZ826051 | MGnify/ENA primary metagenome ERZ826051 (study PRJEB31778, sample SAMEA3449219) | human gut metagenome | biome: human gut; feature: human-associated habitat; material: faeces | place: United Kingdom | collected 2010/2012 ...
GCACTAAAAAAATGACACGCGAAGATGCCCTTCGGAGATTGGAAGAAGCAAGGAAGTTAAAGCGTGAATATGTTAAAGAGCTGGAAAAAAAAATGAAAGAGGATTTCAAGAAACGTACAGGGCAGGAAGCTACCTATTTTGAAGTATGGTAGACCTTAATCTTGATCGTATTAATTCTCATTCTCCTTATGTGGTAACTGCTTCTGAAGGTTCAATGTCCTTTCAGTTTGTTACGGATTTTGGAGTAACTTATAATGTCAGTTTCCTTGAAGATGAACTGATGCTTAGTGATGAGTCGTATCAGTTCATTATAGCCAATACCAATAATAAAAAATCGCCACGAGATTCTAAAATGAGGCAAACGATAATGGCTATCGTTTATGAATTTTTTGAATGTTCCAATACAACCTTATTATATATCTGTGAAACAGGGGACAGTAAACAGGGAATGCGTAATCGTCTTTTCGAAATTTGGTTTAATTCTTCATTGCGTAAGTCCGATTTTGTTTTTATGTCTGCTGATATTCGAGATGCTGAAGGAATACCGAATTATGCAGCGATTGTTGTCCGCCTTGATAATCCTAGACTAACCTCTGTCATTGCAGAATTTACCGAAACAGTTCAATTACTTAGTCAGAAGCCTGAATAGTATTTGGCTTTATGTTTTTTGTGATAGCTAAATATTACATTTTTTTCTCTGAAAAAAATCTATTCAATGGATATGTTGAAAAAATTAGACTCTGATATTGAGTTAGGATCAATGAAACAGTTCTCTGCTTTTTTACTAGTCGAGGATGATACGCTAGATGCTCTAATTTGGACTTCAGAGTTTGCCGGACGATGGGAAGATAATCGTACAGCAGATGAGGTTGTTGAGGACATACGTGGTGCGAGAACTTCAAATAGGGAGATTGAATTATGAAACAATATCTTCTTGATACTTGTATCTGTGTATTTCTGTTTCTAAAAATATAAAGAAGTTGATGATTGAAATTTGGGCGGAAAGATAGTCCTTAGCCGTTGTATGTAGCATATTGAGATGCGGAAAATATTGCAATAATTAGTAAGCTGGTTTCATAGGCAAGGTAAGTTAGCTTACTTGCCCAACTAACTCAACTTAAATGGCTCATGAACTTAACTTACTTTTTTGAGTGCTTACTTATGTCTGAATGCTTTGGAACTTGAATCCAGAGCAGAAGCCCCCCTGTCTGATATGGGACGTGAAGCTTTTTTAGAATTATCCAGGACTTGAAGGAAAGCATAAAGAACGCTAATGAAATGCTTCGTTCATTGCAGGATACTATGCGTAGTCTTCAATCAGAATTGGATCGTAGTCATTCCCATTCCGAACAATATCTGTCCTTGATTACGGATTTACAAAAGAAACTGGATGAGCGCGAAAAAGAAATTTCAGATTTGCGTGACCTGAATAACCGGTATAAGAAGAGGACATTCGACAATAAATCTACCAGCCGGAAGCATAAGCGTGCGGATCAGAAGCGCGGTCGTGATGAAGAGAAGGAAGACTGCGGAGAACGTGATTCGGCTTCATCTGAAAAGACAGATTCTAAAGAGTCGGAAGATCCATTAGATAAAACCCTATATGAAAGGGCGATGAAGCTGTTGAACAGCAAAAGAAGGCATTACGGTGAGATGATGAGGAAGTCGCTGAGTTATATAATCAATGGATGGGAGGAGCTTCAGAATTATAGAAAGGACGGTCGATACACTATAGACAATATGCTTGTTGAAAGAGCCTCCGGCCTTTTACAGTACATAGAAAAAACTCTTTGTTTTTTAGTAGCGAAGAGGATGTTAAAACAGCACTGGCATTTTTCACTCTGATTGAAACCTGCAAGAATGTAGGTCTGAATGCTCGCGACTATATCGCAACTACAATAAAATTTTTGATGGATGGGAATAAGAATTATGATGATCTCGTTCCTATGTCAATGACTATATAAACCATTATAAATCGTTAAATTTTAAAATACTCAAAAGTTCATCTTCTTGATTTTTAAGAGGGTGGACATGCTTGAGTGCTTACCAAAATTATTGTTAATGTCAATTGACTCAACAAAAGAACGTGTGGCAAAAAATGTTATGATGCTTTATATGCGTTTGTTTTTAACAATGTGTATAAGTATTTATACTTCAAGGGTTTTGCTTAATTCATTAGGTGTTATAGATTATGGTATTTATAATGTTATAGGGGGATTAGTGGGAATGTTATCCTTTTTAAATGGTTCTTTAACTTCTTCATCCCAGCGTTTTCTTACATATAGCATTGGAAAAGGAGATTCTAATGAAGTCTCGATAATTTTTACTAATATAATTTATATTCATATTTTATTGGCTTTAATTGTTGTGATCCTGTCTGAAACGGTAGGTATATGGTTGCTTGATGGAAAATTGAATATACCAGTAAACAGAATGCCGTCTACTTATGTTGCATTTCATTTATCTGTATTGTTAATGGCCATAAACATTGTCACTGTTCCATATAATGCCTTGATCATAGCAAATGAACGCATGTCTTTCTTTGCATATTTATCAATATATGAAGTAACTACCAAACTTATTATTGCATTTCTTATTACATATATAGATTCAGATAAACTTATAGTATATTCAATTTTAATGACTATAACCCAATCTTCTATTTGGCTTATCTATAAGATGTGCCGCAGGAAATATTTTCCCAATATTAGATTTCTTAAGTCATTTTCCAAAGATAAAATCAAGCAACTTTTATCTTTTATATCGTGGAATATGTTTGCAAGTATTGCAATTATGCTCATGTCTCAAGGTACAAACCTAATATTAAATGTATTTTTTGGACCTGTTATAAATGCAGCAAGAGCCTTGGCGCAACAGGTACAGTCTGCTTTAACGCAGTTGTATATTAACTTTCAAATGGCAATCAATCCTCAAATAACAAAATCTTATGCGCAAAATAATTTGAAACAGATGCACTTGTTTATGTTTGCTTCTGTAAAAGTAGCTTTTGTTATAATGTCCGCTATTGCATTGCCGTTTTTGTTTGTATGTGATTATGTTTTAGGAATCTGGTTAGACATTATACCCGAATATACTTCTACTTTCATAAAAATAGGACTTCTTATCAATGTCATTGATGCAATATCAAATCCTTTTATTATTGGATGTATGGCGACTGGACAAATAAAAAAGATAATGATGATTTGTGGAACAATGTTTTGTATGGTTATGCCTATCTCGTATATGCTTTTTACATTTGGATTTCCACCTTATTATGCTTACATTTCACAATTTTCCATAACGGTTATCGCCTTTTTTATACGGTTGTTGATTGTAAATAAATTATTGTACTTTGGCGTTTTGAAATTTAGCAAGTCTATAATTGTTCCAATGGTTGTTGTAACTTCATTATCATTTTCTATTTTATATTTAATAAATCAATTATTTAAAAATGATGATTTTATAAAACTTGTTGTGCTAGGATTATTATCGGTGTTTTCGGTTCTTTCACTTTCTTTTATCTTCCTTTTTAACCAAAATGAAAGACGCTTTGTCGTGGAAATGGTAACAAAAAAAATGAATGGATTATATGTTAAGAAGAATCTTGAATAAGTTGTTGAATTATATTGGAGTAAGGAAATTCAGTTACATAAACTGGTTTGCTACATGGACTTTTAATTTACGTTGTTTTGATTTGAAAACAGCTTTAAAACTTCCTGTGTACATATATAATAAAGTGGATATCATTTATCTGAATAAAGTAAGGATTGATTCTCCTGTTATCTACAAAGGAATGATTCGTATAGGTTGTTCTCCAATGAAGGCGCATAATAATACAAAAATATCTCATTCTGGTACAATTGTTTTTTATGGTCCTGTAGAAATTTGGGGAGGATGTATAATTGAAGGTTATGGAATTTTAGAATTTGGCAATAATGTTGTGCTTGGAGAAAGTTGTAAAATAATGTGCTGTAATCATATTAAATTTTATAATTACATTCGTGTAGGTTATGAATGTATATTTATGGATACAGATTATCACTATATTATTAATACGAAAACAAATAATATTTATCATAATAAAGAAAGTGTTATTATTGGAGAAGGTACGTGGATTGCTTCGACTTGTAAGATTATGAAAGGTTCTATTATTCCCAAAAATTCGATTATCAGTGGTGGCAGTCTTGTTAATAAAGATTTCTCTAAAGAAGATCCATGCCAGATTTATGTCGGTGTTCCAGCAAAGCCTATTAAAGGTAATAGCCGAAGGGTTTTTAATGTAAAAAAGGAAGATGAGTTTGATCTCTACTTTAAATTGCATCCTTATGAAAAGAATTATATTGTGGAGGTTGACAATATGGATGAACTGTGTTTGCAGAATTTTTTCAGGAAAAGATAATTCGGTTGACTGTCATGAGGCGTTATGTGGAACGTTTACGCGTAAATGCAAGGTCTATAGTTGGTAGGATAAACTATTATATTAATGTTCTATATCTTTTATATGTCTTAATTGATTTATCATATCTGTTTCTTTTTAGCCTCTAGTTCTGATGTTTACAATGAAGATTGTAGATATATTTTTATTCAACTCTTGAAAAGATAGTTTTTTAATTACGTACTGAAAATGTAGCTATGGGTGTTTTATTAATATTAAAAGATATTATAGAAATGTTTTTTAGGAATGATAAAATAGTATCCAAATAGAGGATGCTTTTCTGTTATCTATATTAAGTTCTAATGTGTAAGTAATATAATAATTTATGAAAGGAAATTATAAAATAGTTGTTAATACAGCTGCTGGTCGTAGAAGATATTTACAGTATTTAATTCCATTTGTAGTTTCAAATGAATTAGTGGACAGATATGATTTATGGGTTAATACGACTGACAAATTAGATATCTGTTTTTTGGAAGAAATGTCAAAGAAATATCCGAAAATAAATTTGATATGGCAACCGGATGGAGTTATCAATGGAGTCCTGAGTATAGATGCCTTTTATCGTTATTGCTGTGATGATGATACTATCTACATAAAATTAGATGATGATATAATATGGCTTGAGCCTAATTTCTTTGAAGAGTTGGTTTCTTTTCGAATAGCTAATCCATCTTATTTTATGGTATCTCCTTTGGTTATAAATAATGATATTTCTACGTATATACTTCAGTCTAAAGGGTTGATACAATTTAAGGAATATTTTGAAGCAAAGAGTTATAATTTAATATGGTATAATGGTTATTTTGCTGAGGAACTTCATAAATGGTTTATAGACAATTATTTGAAAACAAATAGATATGCAGAATTGCATTGTGGGCATCATGAGGTGGCATTAAATAGATATGCTATAAATGCTGTAGCATGGTTTGGAAAAGATTTTTCAGCGTTTGGTGGTGAGGTTGTAGGAGATGATGAGGAATTCTTAACAGTAATACATCCTTCTAAAATAAATAGAATCCACTGTTTTGATTGTAATACGATAGCTGTGCATTTTTCGTTTTCCATGCAAAGACGGATATTAGATTCGACAAATATACTTTCTGTTTACAAAGATATTATAGAAAAAGGATTGGCTCAAAACAAACAATTAAGATTAATATACAATGAAGCAAGAGCTGTATCTTCTTATGTGGATGAAAGTAAGAACGAAATTTTAAAAAAAACATTACCGCATTCTTATGTTCAGGTGGTTAAACCTGTGAGATATAGAGTGGTTAAAGAAATTTTATCATCGGTTTTGCATATTAATAGAACTTATTTTGAACTTCTGTATAGAATCTATATCCAGATTAGAAAAGCAAAAAGAACTTATATAGTAAATGGAAATGATCCCAAAAGTAATTAATTATTGTTGGTTTGGAAGGAATCCGCTTCCACCATTAGCTATGAAGTGTATAGAATCTTGGAAGAGATTTCTTCCAGATTATGAGATAAAGGAATGGAATGAGGATAATTTTGATGTAAATATAATTTTATACACTAAGGAGGCGTATAAAGCGAAGAAATATGCTTTTGTGAGTGATTATGCTCGTTTTTGGATATTATATCATTATGGTGGTTTGTACTTTGATACGGATGTGGAAGTGATAAAACCAATGGATAATATTATAGCAAAAGGACCATTTATGGGATGCGAAAATGAGTATGATTCTTTAAAGATAAAAGAAGGAGCAATGGCATTAGGGGTTGCTCCTGGTCTTGGTCTTGGTGTAACTCCTGGTCTCGGTCTATATAAGGAAATGTTGGATCTCTATGCTACACTTTCATATTTTAATCCTAATGGCACGCAAAATATAAAGACGGTGGTTTCTTACACATCTGAACTGTTGGTGAAACATGGAATGAAATATACTCCCGATATTCAGCTGGTAGCTAATGTATGGATATATCCTAAAGATTTTTTTTGTCCCAAAGATTATGTTTCAGGAAAAATAGAATTGACCGTTAATAGCGTCACTATACATCATTATGGAGAATCATGGCAGCCATGGGATCATCGTTTGGAAATGAAAATTTGGCGATTATTTCGTGTGAAAAGACATCCTTTGGTTACATGGCATATTCGTCATTGGCTGAGGTTAATTGGCATTAACTTTTGAGTATTCTTGTATGTTTCATCTATTTTTGGCTTCAACTATAAATATAGATATCATTTATGTATTGCTGAATTTAATATTACTATTTGTGTTTATCATAGCAGGCATAAATGTTTCACAACGACAACCGTTTTGGGGTAATGCGTTGATTTGTAGTGTTTTTTTTGTTCTTGTTGTTGGTTCAAGATATGGAAGAGGTGTTGACTATTTTCATTATGCAAGCGTTTTTATACATGATGAAGATATTAAGCAGCCTTTTTTTAGAACATTCAATACTTTTTTTAGGGAAGTTTTGTCAATTGGTAAATATGCTATTTTTTATGTGTATGCAATACCGTTTATATTTTGCGGATTCAAATTCTTAAAGAATTTTGCAAAACATGCAAAATGGCTTTTTCCCTTGTTTTTGGTATCAATGTTGAATTTTGAAGAATCTTTGATTAGACAGGCTTTCTCTTTTTCATTTGTTTTTCTTTTTCTTGATGAGTTTATTTCAAATGATGCGAAAGGAAAGAAGATAATATGGTGTAGTGTATGGATCTTGTTAGTTTATAGTTTTCATTCAGCCAATATCTTTTTTATTGTTTGTTTCTTAGGTATATATTGCACTTGTAAAAGTGTAATATCTTGGAAAATAGCAATACCTGCATTGTTCTTTGCGTCATATTTCTTTGCAGACTATTATGATATTTCTCTCTTGCAACCAATACTTAATTTATTAAGTGGCACGAATGAAAAGTTTAGTCATTATATAGAAGGTGATGCTGCTGAAGCATGGTTTGGAAATAGTGCATTGCAATTGGAAAACGCAAGAAATCCTGTAATAAAGGTACTTGATTTTATAGCTCATTCTTCAGTGTTTTACTTTGCATGTAAAGTTTTAAATAACCGTGACTTGGCAAATAAACAGGTAATACTATCCATGACTAATATTTATATTATAGGAGATATTGCAAGACAGGCTTTCCTTTATTTGGAATTGCTTAATAGAATGTCTGGAATGCTTCAAAGGATGTGGATATTTCCATTTGCGATGGTTATGGTATACATTCCATTCTATAGTCTCAAAGGCATAGAAAAAATAGCTTATCTATTTACATATTTTCTATTATATGACTATGCGAAATATTTGTTTGCCCCTCCTTTGGGTATGACAAAATTTTTGTGGGATATATAATATCAATTAAAGACGAAGAAAATGTTACTATCTATTATTGTTCCAGTTTATAATGTGCAAGAATTTCTTGACGATTGTGTGAAGTCTATATTGAATCAAAGAATGACTGACTTCGAGTTAATATTGGTAGATGATGGTAGTCCTGATGAATGCCCTCGAAAATGCGATGAATGGGCAAGAAAAGATTTGAAAGTCAAGGTAATACATAAGAAGAATGGAGGGTTAAGCGATGCGAGAAACTATGGAATAGCAAATGCAAAAGGTGATTATATTTGGCTTGTTGATAGTGATGATTTGATTACAGAAAAAGCATTGCAGAAGATAAAAGAATATATTCAAAGGTTTCCTGAAGCAGATGTATTATCAGTTCCAGTGCTATTATGGCAAGATGGGAAATATAGTTTGCATGGTAGTAAGGTCGGGCTGAGATCGGGAATTGCACAGCTCTCAAACTCTGATTATGTATCAAAGGGATATACTTTAACGCCATCAGCTAGGTATGTAGTGAAATCGTTTATGTATAAAAAATACAATTTGCAATTTATTAAAGGTGTGTTACATGAAGATATCCCATTTGCCCATATGCTTATGGGGCTTGCAAAAAACATAGCAGTACTGCCTGAACCGACTTACATATATCGGATTCGAGAGGGGTCTATAACAACGACTCCATGTATAAAGAGTTGTTATTCGTTAGTAGAAAGTTACAAGCATATAGTGGAATTTAAAAAAGTCAATATAACTCCCGAAGAAGAGCCGTGGTTCTTGAACTTAATGTATGATTATTTTTATGAGATATTCTTACGTATCTATCCTTTTCTTGGGAAGAAGGAATATGATGAGTTTATGGCAAAGTATGGTGATTATGTAAAAAGGGAATTTAATAAGATTAAAATAGGAATACATGGTAAGCGAAAAATACTTTTGTATATCTTTAATATTTCGCCAAAACTTTTCAGCTATTTGATTTATAAAAAAAGAGGTAGTCATTAAATATACAAAATGAAAATCGCAATAGACCTTACTTCACTCTACGGGCGAAAACGTACGGGAGTGGAGATGTATGCAATAGATCTGTACAAAGCATTGTTAAGCACAGGGCATAAAATTGTACCAATATTTCATGTAGAGAATGAGATAGATAGTAATCCGGATGCTGTGATAATAGAGAGAACTTTTCGTTTATTATTGGAAAACACAAGGCTGACTAAATTTATAAAACGAGTGGATGCTGATATGGTAATGTTCCCCATATTTCCTCCTCCTTTAGATATATATGGTGGACGGGCGAAAATAGTTCCTGTCATTCATGATCTGACTTTTAAGAAGTTCAGAGCTACGCAGAATTTTGCGGCAAAATATTATTATACCCCCAAAACCTATGTCTCGTTGAAACATTCAGATGCAATAATAACCATATCCGAAACAGTGAAAAAGGAATTATCTGAAGTTACAACACTTCCCATTTTTAATTGTGGTGAAAATATTTCTTCAGAATTTGCAGAATGTTTGAATAATGTCTCGATTGAATATTTAAAGCAGTTTGACCTTGAACGTGGTAAATATATAATTTCCGTATCCACTCTTGAACCAAGAAAGAATTTTAAATATTTGCTTAAAGTTATAAAGCCCATTTTGAGAGAAAAAAATATGAAATTGGTACTTGTGGGTAGGAAAGGATGGGGGAAAGATAAAGAATTGTCATGTTTAATCAATGATATGAGTGACATAATCGTATTCACAGAATATGTCGGTCATGAGTGTTTAGTATCTCTTTATCATTATGCTCACGCTTTTGCTTTACTTTCAATATACGAAGGGTTTGGGCGTACTCCTTTTGAAGCTGTTGCGTGTGGTTGTCAAAGAATTATTCTAAGTGATATTCCTATTTTTAGAGAAACGTTTAATAATCATGCTTTATTTCTTCCTTTAGATGCTGAAAGCTCATGTATATCTTCTCTTATGGATGGTTCCATTCCTTTAGTTGATCGAGATTTTAAAATACCATTTAATGTTTTGGAAAATAGAGTGCCTTTATTTTTGAAAGATATTGAGTGTTGGCAGAATAGAGATAAAAAGTAAAGATAGTTGAAAAAAGTCTAATTATGGATTTAAAAATAGATATTCTTACTAGCAGAAAATATGAAAAAAGACCATGGTTTGATTTGGTATATGAATGGGAAGATGAGATAAAAGAACTTTTAAATTGTAAATTAATATATGAACCAACAATCTTTAAAAACAGATATTATGAATTCCTTCCATTGGTTTATCATTTTATATTGATGTTTAAAAATGGAGGAAAGCCAGTTTTATTTTTTGAGATGAAAGCTAATGTGTTTCATTTGTGGAAAAATTTGAATTATTTGATTCCTTGGATTATTGATTGGTATGTGAATCCTAATAATCAATGGTGGTATAATTGGCTGTATAAGAGACATAAACTTATATTGGTTTCTAGTAAAGAAGTTTATGAATATTTGCTGGCTAAAAATACACGGCTGAATATAAGACATTTAGCTTTGTCTTTATCCGATAGATATAAAATCACTTCTAATACTTGTTATGAGAAAAAATATGATGTCATATTAATAGGAAGGCAAAATCCTGTACTAAAGGATTTTTTGGATCAATATAAAAAGACGCATCCGGATTTGATAATATTTATTCCTTCAAAGCAGGAACTTGCTTCAAGAGATGGATATTTGGACTCAATGAAAAAAAGTAGAATAGCATTATATGCAACTCCAGGGATTGATGGAGGAGAAAAGCGTACTAATGGCTTTTCACAAGTTACACCACGTTTCTTGGAAATGGTAGCGTCAGGGTGTAATATCATTGCAAGATATAAGACTAATGCTGACACTGATTATTATGAACTGGAGAAATTTTGTCAAAGTATCAATACTTATGAAGAGTTTGAGAAAGAAATGGATAAATGTAGGATAAAAGGGCCTGATATGACTTTTTACTCGTCTTATCTTAAAAAACATTATACATCAAAAAGAGTAGAGGAGTTGCAGGTAATTTTAAATGAAATTGATTGGTGATTTTTTTGTTTGATAATAATAAATTAATATGCAAAAAATAGCGATTATAGGAGCAGGTGTGTCTGGTATGAGTGCTGCTCATTTTCTTAAAGACCGTTATAATGTTACTGTTTTTGAGAAAGAAAAGACTCCTGGAGGTCTTATTAAATGTTGTCGTATTAACGGAAGCCTTTTTCATACTTGTGGTGGGCATGTCTTTAATTCAAAACATTCAGATGTGTTAGACTGGTTTTGGACAAAATTTGATCGTAATAAAGAATTCTCAAAAACAGATCGTAATTCAGCCATTTTTATGGAGGAAGGGGACGAAATTCCTTATCCAATTGAAAACCACGTATATCTTTTGAACTCTGATATTCAAAAGAGGGTTATTAAAGATCTTGTTGAAATAGTAAGAAAAGAGGGCGATAAGGCTCATAATTTTGAGGAGTTTTTAAAATCACAATTTGGAGATACTCTTTATAAGATATATTTTCAGCCTTATAATGAAAAAGTATGGAGGCGTGATTTAAAACAAGTACCACTTTCATGGTTGGAAGGTAAATTGCCTATGCCAACAGTGGAAGAAATGGTTTATAATAATATTAATCATGTGAAGGAAAAGTCATTTGTTCATTCAACTTTTTGGTATGAAAATATGAATGGCTCTCAATATATTGCTGATAAGTTGGCTGAAGAACTTCATATTTGTTATGATACTGATATTAAAAATATTAAGTATGTTCATAATAAATGGTTAATAGAAGAGGAATATTTTGATAAAGTGATATTCTGTGGGAATATTAAAGATATGGTTAAAATAGTTGAAGGCTTTGATATTCGGGAATATGAAGACGAAATAGTAAAATTGGAATATCATGGTACTACAGCTGTGTTTTGCGAAATTGATAAGAATCCATATTCATGGATTTATCAGCCAAGCAAACAGCATGAAAGTCATCGCATTATTTGTACTGGTAATTTTGCAAAATCAAACAATGGTAATTGTGTTCCAGAGGGACGCATAACGGCTACTATAGAATTTACTGATGAAATATCTAAAGAAGATATTATAGATAATCTTTCCCGTATTTCGCTTCATCCTAAATATTTGGCTCATAAGTATAATCCTTATACTTACCCTATTCAGAATGTTCATACTCGTGATATGATTAAAAGGTTAAAAGCCGATCTTTTTCCTGTAGGATTCTATTTTACAGGACGTTTTGCGGATTGGGAATATTATAATATGGATATTGCTATGAGAATGGCTATGGATTTATGTAAAAAGATATAAGCATAGATACTATTTGTAAAATAGCTTATGCAAAAAATCAAAATATTAAATATAGGTATTGATAATGTTTCTTCTCTCGAATTGTTGAGGAGTTTGAAACAAGGTGTACTTGTGACTCCAAATATAGATCATTTGGTGAAATTGCAGAAAAACAAAGAACTATATAATTTGTATAGTAAAGCGGAATGGATTGTATGTGATAGCAAAGTTATTTATTTATTTTCCAGATTATTACAGTGCTCATTAAGAGACGTGATTCCTGGTAGTAGTTTTTTTCCGAAGTTTTATATGTATCATAAGGATGATATGGATTGTAGGATATTCTTACTTGGTGCTATGGAAGGTGTGGCTGTTAAGGCAATGGAGAATATTAATCAAAAAGTAGGGAGAAAAATTGTAGTGGGAGCTTATTCTCCTTCTTATGGCTTTGAGAAGGAACAGAATGAGAACGAGGAAATTTATAAAATGATAAATGAAAGTGGTGCCAATGTTGTGTTGGTAGGCGTAGGTTGTCCCAAACAAGAAAAATGGATATTTACCCATAAAGATAAAATGCCTGAAGTAGATATATGGATGGCTCTTGGCGCTACCATCGATTTCGAAGCAGGTAATATAAAACGTGCTCCTAAAATATTCCAAATCTTGGCGATGGAATGGTTCTATCGCTTCCTGAAAGAACCCAAGCGGCTGTTCAGACGCTATTTTATAGATGATATTCAATTCTTTTATTATTTTGCAAAGCAATTATTGGGGCTTTACAAAGATCCTTTTGCATAGTTTCCATAAGCTATGTAAGGAAACAATAGGTAGGAGCAGAATGAAAGACACCAGCCAAACCATCCCATTCAATACTAATAACACTATTGCTTGCAAACGTTTCATGGAAGCAAAGATAGATTGAATTCTCATAATAATGGGTAGAAAAATACGATTAATTTTAATATGCCTTATTGCGATTAGCTCGTTACAGAGTCAGGCACAGGCGCTATATGGTACAACGGGACTTCTTCATGCCCCCACTGCCGAGATGCAAAAAGACAAGACATTTATGGCGGGCGGGAATGTATTGCATCTTGTTCCGTTGCAATATATCAGTAGTAATGAGATAAAATACACATTCAATTATTATCTGAACATAACCATCTTTCCTTGGCTCGAAGTGGGATACACCTGTACCATCAATTATGCAGAGCATGGCTCCACTTATTTTCCGGAGCAGTCTTGGGGAAAGTATACCAATCAGGACCGTGCCTTCAATGCTCGCCTGCGGTTGTGGAAAGAAGGCTGGTGGAAGTCTTGGACTCCGCAGATAGTCCTTGGTCTGGACGATCCCACCTCGCATGAAGCATACGGCGGTGGGGCTATCAAGTTCGATGAGGACGGTATGCAGAACAATCATTTTACACGATATTATCTGGCGGCAACCAAACATTTCAGTTTCACCGGGGTAGGGACGCTGGGTGTTCACGCCGCATACGTGGATTACCGTGCCTGCTGGTTCCCTCATTACAGAAAGCCTGCCGCGGGGGTGAATTTCAAATTCAACCTATTGCCGGAAGACAACCTGGCAGTGAAAGCTTTGAACGGGCTGGATCTGATGGCCGAATATGACGCTCGCACAGTGAACATCGGGGCGCACTACCAGCTTTGGAAAGACCACATCAACCTGATTGCCGAATTGAACAACGGGAAATACTTCTCCGGTGGCATTTACTTCAAAATCCATCTGAAATAACTTAATTAATGTTCATTTCTATGCCTAGTTTTCAGAAGATTATAGACATACTGTCCAATGCGTTCAGCATATTGGATTTTTCCTATATTGTTTCCGGTGGTTTTACATTGGGTATCGTTCTGTTTGACCTTCATTATCATTACTATGAGTTCTTTATACGAAACATATCCATAACTATTGTTTGCGGAATATTTTTGGCATACATTTGCGGACTTTCTTCTTGGATAATCGGGAGACTGATTCGAAAAATAGTTCAAAATACAGATAAAGATTTTGAAGAAACCTACGACGGAACAATGAATGCTTTGGCTTCTAATGCTTTATCTTTATCAGTTTCGGATAAAAAACTAGCCTATAGTTACATGTGGATTGAATTACATAAAAAAGAAGAAGCCAAAGAACAGATTATCTTTATGAACAGAATGTGGGTAATGCAGGCTGTTTTTGAAGGATTGATTTTTTCTTTTATAGTAGCTATAGGTGTATTGATAGATTTAAAATGGGGACTGAACAAGGATATATCATGGCTCGAGTTCATTGTCATTTTCGCTGTATTGTTATCATCGGTATGGTTGTCTGCTATAGAAGCCAAACGATATGCCAGAACCCAAATAAGAGAAGTGATATTAAGCTATTATAGCTATTGCTGTTAACCGTAATTTTTGTAAGATGGAGAATAAAGTAGTTTTAGATTTTTCCAAGTGTGATTATTCGGACGCTGCACCCTATGACGAACAGAGCCTGATACACCGTTCCAAAATGAGACAGATTATGCGAATGTGGGATCAGTTGTATGACAATGCCATAGAAGTTGGGGAAAATACTGATTTTCATAGATTTCATAGTACTATTTCTGTTTTTGCCAGTCGTGGGGCAGGGAAAACAACTTTCTTATTGTCTTTTCTAGATAGAATAAAAAGAGACAAGGGAAAGGATATATTATGCTTAAGTCCTATAGATCCTTCATTGATTGAAACGAAACAACATCCGTTTATCAATATATTGGCCGCTATTCAGGAATGTGTGGAAAACGCTTTGAACGAAAATTATTATTCCGTCAGAGACAAGCGCTTTGAAGAACAGAAAAAACATGCTGACTGTTATAATGACTTGCTAAAGGCATTGCCTTTTATTGATGGCATAGGTAAAGATAATGTATATGACGGATGGGATGATGAAGAATTCATTTCTATACAGGGTATGAATAAAGCCAAGGCTTTTAATAATTTGGAAGAGAGATTCCACATCTATATCAGAGAAACGTTGAAGTTGCTGGATAAAAAATGTATTGTGATTCCTTTTGATGATATTGATACGGATTTTAAGAAAGGATTTGGAATATTGGAAGTGTTGAGAAAGTACATTACTTCCGGGCAGATAATAACCATACTGACCGGAGATTTGGAACTTTATAGCAAACTGGTAAGAAAAGCCAACTGGAAATGTTTTGATGATGACTTCTTGAAAAAGGAAATGGAGTATGCCGGACATAGAAAAGAGGAATTTGCGGAAATGATAGACCAATTGGAAAATCAATATCTGATTAAACTTTTGAAACCGGAATACCGAATACATTTAAAAACAATCAGAGAGTATCTGGAAGAGGATGATTATTCTTTGGAAGTAATCTATACGGATACGAAAAAGGGAAAGGCTATTGTCAAATGTTATAAGGATTTGTTGAACCGTATCGGGATATCATCGGGAAATGAAAGGATTAATACTGAAATATGCCATTTCCTGTTAGGATTATCTTTGAGGGGACAGGTACGTATCCTGACTTTATTGAACTTCAATTCTGCCCAAAAGGAGAAAATGGATATAACTACAGGACTGCTGAATGTTTTTGCAAATGACATCAATCAAAAGGCGGCAAATACTAAATTGTTGATTAACGGGACACCTGTGTATACTATTGAAATGCTGAAGTTCCTGATACATGCTAATGCATTGTATACAGGCGGTAACTTCCTTCCGGAAACCAATGATGATATATTGAACAAGGCTCTTTTTGCTGTCGGAACTAAATTCAATCAATTGGTACGAAAAAATCGTTTCCTGATTTTTGATTATTGGATACGTTTGTCGTATATAGAGGTCTTAAGCGAAAGGTTGGGAGGAAAGCTGTCGGACCGGAGTATGGTGCGTGACTTACTTGAATTTTCACAATTGAATGCTAATATCAATTTACTGAAGAGTGTAGGGTTGGCACAGGCCTTTTGTAACAGCAAGTTGAATAGGAACAAACAGGAGAATGTTGAAACCATGGCGGGAACTATATTTATAGGCAACAATGCTCCTGTCTTGCTGTCGGAAAGCAATCAGGTGCTTTCCATGCTTCCTATGTTGGGGACAATAGATACTCGGCAACATGAGAATGTTTTTCTTTCTGTTTACAGGTTGCTGGCGATTATCAGAGAAACCTTGTTTTACAGTAAGAACAACGGTTCGGACAGCTTAGAAGAAATGTTATCCAAAGAAGCTCCATATAGTAATTTCCTGCAACCCTTCTTCTTGGATCCGGTGAGTCGGAAAGAAGGATTGGCCAATTGGAACGATGTCACCATAGATATAAAGGAGGATGATTTGTGGACAACCATTATTAGAAAATTGAAGGAGTGGTCGGCAGATATGAGTGTGGAGGTTTCGACATCATTACTCTATCATATTTTTATCCGGTTCTATAATACGATGTTACAGATAGATGAAGATGATAAATATAGAAGTGCCGGTATGAAATTTAATGCGTATATTGTGGCTCTGCTGAATGCTGCATTGGTGGAAGAAATGGCCGAATACGGAATTCCCAATATGAACTTTAATGTAATAGGGGATATTGAGACCATCTATATTCATAACAGAAAGGCGGCATCTTCTAAAATGACGATAAACGGTAAAACTGATTTTTATAAATGGCTTTCAGAATGTCCTCTGCTAGAGATTTTTTTGAATCCCTTTTTAAAATACTTGATGCAAAATGATATTGAGGAGAAAGAACAGTACTTGAATGAATTGTTAAAATATGATCAGATGAATAATAAACTGGCTTTATTGCTAAAAAAGCAGGAGAATGTGTTGTGGAAATTGAAAAGGTATAATGGAATTCAAGAGTGGATAAAGTATTTTATCCAATTGAAGGAAGTGGAAGAAAAATTGTCAACATACAATACGTCTGAATTTTTGTTACCTGGGGAGGAAGAAGAATTCCAGCAATTGCTGAAAGAGAAACAGACTCTTCGTAAAAAGACAAAAAATATAATAAAGGTGGATGAATTAGAAGTCTTGCTACATAATGGCATGGATGAGATGCAGGTGGATTTCATAAAAGATGATATATCAAATAAAATGAGCGAGACAAAACTTGGTCTTAGGGAACTGTTCAATGAAATAAACTTGTTGAAAGGAAAAATAAAAAATGTAGCTGATTTTGTAAAAGCGAATTATGAATCACTGCATCAGTCTGATTCTCCTGTCTTTGCTATTCTGAATGCAATTTATATCTGATAAAGATGATTCCGATATTATCTCAACTATTGTGTGATAACGAAAGCTTGTTTGAGTATGAACGTTATTGGGGAACAAGTAGACAGGTGTCCATCGGACAGGTTCAGCGAAGGTTGATTGCACTGGAAAGACAAAACGCTCCTCTAAAGCATGATTCTTATTATGAAGGATTGGCAAAGAATGCATTAGCGGCTTACCAGGATTTGCCGGACTTGATAGGAGGGATTCCTTATGACCTTGCCAAAGAATATTTGATATCGGTAAATCACGAATTATATGTAAAGGCTGATCGTTTTACAGAATGGATGGAACTGATAAAGCAGTTTCCCCCTTTGTTACTGATTTCCGCTTTCTTTGCGGATAAGTTTACATCGGCATTACAAAAGGATAGGAGGAAAATGATGGAGTTTGCCAACTGTTTCTTGAAGCAGTTCAAACATACGGTCCAGTTACTTCCATACATACCGGCATTAAACTATATAATGGAGAAGGAAGGAGGGCTGAATGACTTGCATCTTCATTTGAACGGAACAACAGAGACGGATGTGTTATGGAATTTATTGTTGAGGAGTCCTTATAAGATGACGAAAGATTATCAGGATGCGTATGAAAGTAAAGCGGCAGTCAGGAAATTGTCGGAACAGATAATCTCGGATTTTACACCTCTCAGATTGTATGAGCGGATGAAGCAGGCGGCGGACTTGCGCGGCAGATTAATAACACAAATAGCTATTAGTAATGGCTTGATTAAGGAGGAGGAGATCATAAAAAGGGAAAAAGATTATTCATCTCCGGTTGGATTGAGAAATTTGTGGGGGGATTTTGGGGGGATGAGTGAAACTGGGATGATGATAGATGAATTGCTGTTCTGCTTGTGTGTCATGAGTGAAATGAGGAATTATCATGATACCAAAGTGGCGGGTATGTTCCATCATTACTTGTTGATAAAAGGCATGGTTCATCGGTTTGTGGTGATGCAACGGCTTCAAGTGGGATTCCCGCAATTCCAGCTCTTGACAGAAAATTCATTTAGGTGGCATATTGAAGAGTTTTATGAAAAACGTTTTTTACAGCTGGCAGGATGTAACTTTTGTACAAAGCTAGCTTTAATCGAAGGCCGTTTTTCTCCAAAGAACTCATCCGTAGAAAACAGTTTACTGGTTAGCAGAATACGAAGAGGTTTCGAAGAGGCTAAAAGAAAATCGGAATTTTTGAAGGATACGGATTTGCGATTGATTGCGCATTTCATAAAGCGTCCGGAAAAAACGTTCGAGAAGAAGTTTAATATCAGATCCCGTTTCCTGCGAAAGGAACTGAAAAGAAAAGCCATTGCTTTGGCCGTTTTTTTGAAAGAAAGTCCTGATAACAAACAATATGTAGTGGGAGTCGATGCGGCTGCTAGTGAATTTGATGCAGGACCGGAGGTTTTTGCACAAACGTATCGTTTTTTAAGAAACCAGGGAGTGAAACATTTCACTTTTCATGCAGGAGAGGATTTTAGCCACTTAGTGAGTGGACTGAGAACTATTGTAGAAGCTGTGATTTTTTTAGACTTGTGGCCGGGCGACCGTTTAGGACATTGTACGGCGATAGGCATATCACCTGATTTGTGGATACGGAGAATTGGGAAAATATGTTATTTGCCACAAGGAGAGTGGTTGGATGATTTGGTATTTGTATGGAAACTGATACGTGAATCAAAACATGAAGGGTTGCAGCATCTGGTTCTGCCTCTTGAGAGTGAGATTGCGGAATATTCTTATAAGGTATATGGGAAGTATTATCTGCCCTATTTGTTGAGCAAAGCTTGGGAGTACAGGCAGTATGATCCGTTTCTTCTTTTGGAAAAGGGGGATATGCGTTATGATAGCTGGTATTCCAATTATTCATACGAGCAGTATAATGATATACAAACTGAGTTTGGCAAGTCTGGGATCAAACCAATTATAGAAGCTTATCATGCATCGACAAATGGGCGGAAGTACTTGGGAGATACTGTAAACAGCCGGAAGAATTATGATGAAGTGATAGAAATAGAAACGGATAAATTATTTAGTTCTGATGTATTGGGAATTATACAATTGCTAATTTTGGAATATCTTGCCAAGAAGGAAATTGTTATTGAAGCTTTGCCTACAAGCAATTTATGTATCAGTCACTATCAACATTTAAAAGAATATCATTTGGAGAAATGGCTTGAAGTTGACGAAGAAAAAAGATTGCTTCCATCTGTCGTGTTAGGTAGTGATGACCCGGGGATTTTCATGACAAATATATATAATGAATATGCATTGGTCTATATGCATTTAGAGACATGTAATTGTTCGGCTTCCCGTAAAATGGAGAAGATTCTGAATTTGCATAGCAATAGTAACATCTATAAATTTTGTAAAGATGACAAACGATAAAAGGGCATGTATCGCTTTTATTTGTGGAATGAAAGTGAATCCTTATCGTAACAAACAAATGGTCTTTGATTATTCAAAGGGTGAATATTTTCATTTCTTGGTTATGCATCGTTCTATTTCTGGAATTCATGTATTTGATTATCAGAGAAACGGACATGTAAAAGGAGCTTTTGATATGCTTTTTGATTATGTAGCCAATTATCATGTTACTATAGAATGGAATAAATCAAAATTTCAAGGATTTGATTATGAATCTCAATGCTATTTTACAGGTAAGGTCGATAATCAAAATATTGAGATGTTTGATTATGAGAACGCTAGTTATTTTCTATATCAGATGCTTTGATTGTTTTTTTAGTAAGCACTCAATTTAGGGCATCTCCTTTTGCCTAAACACTTTTTCAAGTGCCTATACACAGAATGGTTAAAAAAATAACTTGCTTGTTAACTGTTGGCATATTGCCAATCCTATTTTATGTAAGCAGTCAAAAATGGCTATTAATTGAAAGTCCTATCTTCGCTGCCAACCAAATTTATAGAATTATGTATAGCAGTGAAGATCTTGAAAGGTTTTACTTTCAGTACCAGATGGAGGCCTTGCCTCATGGAGAATCTCTCCAATCGTTTTGTGTTAAGCACAAGGTTCCTTATAACATCTTTCAGAAATGGTTCGTTAGCATCCAAAAATGACGTATAGGATAACCGATAAAAAAGCCAGACCATTGCTTTCGTTGAATCAAAATCCAAGTTTATGTATAGTTACAATGATTTTGAGCGTCTATTTTTGCGCTATAAATTGGAAGGTATCCCTGCGGGTGTTTCTATTGAGAAATTTTGTATGTCCAACAAAGTGCCTTATAACCTATTTTTCAAATGGTACAAGGATACCCGGAAGAAGATAGTCCCTGTTCAGGTTTTGGGTGCTCCCTCATCGGAATCAGAAATGCCGGAAAGTCCTTCGCCAATTCCGGAATAAAAGCCAGAATCGGATTCTCGGCTTTCTTGTCATACTGAACTTCGAATCCTGATGGATATCCGCATGAGCAATGGTGTTCATATCAATCAGAAAAATTTAAGCTACGAAGGTTTGAAAAGCTTGGTGGAGAAACTGGAGGTCTTATGTTGAATATTACAGGACTAAACCGTTTTTTCTTTGTTCGTGATTTTCATGATATGCGCTGTAAATATGATAAGGTTTTATCCATCATCCATCAGCAGTTGAACCGTGAGCCGGAAGATGGTGATGTCTTTATCGTGATGTCTAAAGATTTACGTCTGGTTCGTTTGTTCAGCTATGACCGACGGTCTTACAGTATGTTTGAGAGACGTTTTAGACCCGGATACCAGTTTATGCAGGTAACCTATAATGGTGCTGAAAGTATTTTGCCGTACTATGAGTGCCGACAATAGAGTTTGTGCCGAACGTTTTATTCGTCCATTGGCTGGTGAGCGTAAGAACTCGTTATTCTTCGGAAGTGACAAGATGGCCGGTGTCTCAGCGGTATATCATACCATCATCTTCACTTGCAGGATGCAGGGTGTGTCTGTGCTTGACTATTTCAAGAGATTTTTCAGCGAAATTGTTAAAGGACGTAGGTATTATGAATATTTGTTACCCTTGACAATCGGACTGGAGCAATAACAAATATTAAAAATCAGTATCTTTTTTGACGTTAATTATTGGAGAACTGCCTTGTGGCGGCTTTCCTTGGGGTACACGTCAAAATTGGACGATAACATAAAAAAAATCTATTATTGCTTACCGTGTTCAAAAGGCTGATAGCGTTTTTATTGAAGCTTCGGACAATGCTACCATGAATCATTGGAATTTGGTTGCAAATCGTTTGTATTATGCTGTCTTCCACATGGCTTCCGCATTATTGATAGATAAAGGTTTTACATCTAAGACCTATAGCGGTGTAATTTGTTTGTTGGGGCAGGAATTTGCAACTAAAGGGTTGTTGGACAAAGATGAGATGCGTTTGGTCTCTCGTTTACAGAATATGCGTCATGCCGGTGATTATGATGACATGTTCGATTGGGCTGAAGAAGATGTAAAACCTCTTTTTAACCGAACTGAACTTTTAATCAAAAAGATGAAAAGTTTATTATCGTTGGTGGAATAGTATGTTTCATTTTGTTAATCTTACCCTTCTTCATAATATCGGATTGGCATGGGCCAATCGTTGAGAAATCGCTTAAATTATTAGCTCAAATGTTTTTTAGGCACTTTTCAGTGGCTAAAATCAAATATTTACAATTCAATCTTACGATACATCCCAAACCCCAGTGAATACAGGAGATAAGGACTATTGCCATAGGGGTTGGATACTTATAATATGACGGTTACCGTTCGTTACCTTTATTCTTTTCCGTTTGAAAGAAAGGAAGCACGGAAGAGCGTCTGAAGATAGCTCGCAAGCTGAAAGACAACGGCTTGTCCGTGGAATTTATCGTTCAGACTACCCAGCTTTCAGCTGAAGAGGTGGAAGGGTTGTAACATTTCATTCTGCTTTGGACAAAGGGGCTTTAAATGATAAAAAAGATAATCCGGTTAAGATTTCTGAAATAGATTTTGTTCCTTTGCATAAACGGTAAAAGCGAAAGATAATGGAAAAGCAGCAGTTGAAGAGATGCCTGATAGTTTTGAGGAAATCATCAAGAAGGATTACCTCTATATAGACAAGACGGAGTATATTTACCGGATGGCGAACGGTGTCTCCAAATATTGTTTCCTGAGCCGTCCCCGACGGTTCGGCAAGTCGTTCTTACCTCCACGCTGCACAGCTATTTTGCCGGGAAGAAAGACCTTTTCAAAGGACTTGTTATCGAAAAGCTGGAAACCGAGTGGACGGAATATCCGGTGCTACACTTTGATATGAGCCTGGCCAAACATTTGGACAAGGAGAAACTGAATGAGTATCTGGTCTGGCAGTTGCGGGAATATAATGGGAAATATGGCCTGACGAAAAACAATGATGCGGAGGTTAACGTCCAGTTGGCAGACTTGATAAAGCGTGCCTATGAGCAGACGGGCTGGCAGGTGGTAGTTCTCATTGACGAGTATGACGCGCTCTTACTGGATGTGTTGCATGAGGAAGAGAATCTCCCCGTACTTCGTAATGTGATGCATAATTTTTACAGCCCGCTGAAGGGGTGCGACCCTTATCTGCGCTTTGTTTTCTTGACCGGTGTCACCAAGTTCGCGCAGCTCAGCATGTCCGGCACTTTGAACAATATCTCGAATGTCAGTATGTTGAAACCATACGCTGCCATTTGTGGCATCACTCAGGGAGAAATGCTGGAGCAGATGCATGAATATATAGAACGGCTTGCCGTTGCGCAGGAAATGACTGAAGAGGAAACGCTGCGGAAGCTGAAAGAGAAATATGACGGCTATCATTTCACTTGGTCTTCGCCTGATATTTGTAACCCATTCAGCCTACTGAATGCCTTAGAAAGAAGGAGGATAGACAATTACTGGTTTGGCA
>ERZ826051.1319-NODE-1319-length-23180-cov-8.130465_pt1 | contig 23180 bp, 16 predicted proteins | sample MGYA00519928_ERZ826051 | MGnify/ENA primary metagenome ERZ826051 (study PRJEB31778, sample SAMEA3449219) | human gut metagenome | biome: human gut; feature: human-associated habitat; material: faeces | place: United Kingdom | collected 2010/2012 ...
CGATAGCCTGGCGCAGACGCTCCACCGCGGGCAGGGCGGAGCGGCGGTGCATCTTGATCGCCTCCCGCCGGACGGCGTTGGGGCGGATGGGCTGGTAGAAGAACAGCGGGTCGGGGCCCAGACAGCCCAGGTCAAAGGCCTCCCGCTCCTGCTCAATGAGTTCGGACAGGCCGGCGGGCAGGTCCGCCAGCACCCGTTGGCCAAACGTCAGGTGCGCGTAGTAATTGGGCATGGTATGGATCAGCGCCTCCTTGCACAACGCGGCGATATTGCCTTGCTGACCATATTATAGCACGCCAGTCAAGGGGAGGAGATGGAAAACAGCCCGGCGGAGCGCGCTCCGCCGGGCTGGGGCTGTCGATAAACGCTCCTACCAAAGGTTTCGGAGGGAAGGATAGTGTGAAAGGGAACCGTCAGGGTTCCCTTTCGCGTTGGATCAAACAACTTTTTGAACCTTTTTGAAGGTTCAAAAAGTTCAGCAGCCTGTCGAAAAGACTTTTTCGACAGGCTGAGCGGCCCCGGAACCGACGGGTTCCGGGGCCGTTCTTTTTGTGAAGGTTATTGGTACTGAGCCCAGTTTCCCGCAGGCTGGAGGCCGGTCCAGGTTTCGTGGACAGTGTCGGCCTTGCGCTCGTAGTCGTGGCTGTTGGTGGCTTCCTGGACAGCCAGGTAGAACCAGGCGCTCTCGTTCTGGTTGTCGGGCCAGGTCTTCATGTCCTTGTGCAGGTCATCCTTCGTCTCAGGCAGGCGCTTGAGCACGCGGTTGACCAAAGTCATAGTCTCAGCGCGGGTGATTTTCTGGTCGGGCTTGAAAGAACCGTCCTCATAGCCCTTGATAATACCCATCTTGCTCAGGGTAGACACCGCGCAGGTATACCATGCGCCGTCCTTCATGTCGTTGTAGCTGTTGCTCTTGGTCATGTTGGCCTCGCGGGTCTCGTCGGTCAGCAGACGGAAGAAGATGGTCGCGACCTCGGCGCGGGTGATGTTGTTCTGCGGGCGGACCTCACCGTTGCCGTAACCGACGATATAGGCGAAGTGATCCGTCGTGTTCAGACCGAGCGCATCGTCATCAGGAATCTCGACGGTGGGTGTGGAGGGAGTGGGCGTGTGCTTCCTTGCAAAGGTAGCGTGAATCGTGTGGTTATCCACCACATTTTCAAACGTGTACGTGCTCACCGCGCCGACGCTCTTGCCGTCCACCAGCACGTCCTTGATGTGATAGCCGGAATCTGGCGTGATGGTAAAGGTCTTGCTTTCGCCCTTGGGTACGGTGATCGTGCCCGCGGCGGGGGCGATCTTGCCGTGCTCGTCGGCGGTTGCGGTAATGACACGCACTTCATCGACCTTGACCTGCAACAGATGCGGTCCATGCGTCGCATTGGCGTTCCCAGCACCGATACCGTTATTTGCACTGAGATAGAATGGCGTATCGGCCTTTTTGCCATTCACAACATGATAACCGAACACCACTACAAGATAGTAGTCATTATAGCCCTCATAGGAGCTGCCTTCATATCTCGCGTGTTCCGTCTTTGCAATGGGAATGGTATTATGCTTGCCGTCCACATATTGAATTTTCACATTGCTCGTTGCGGCAGAAAAGCGCTTCTGTTCTTCCGTGCTTCTCGGGCCGTTCAGAGTGTTCTTTCCGTCCCCGAGCGATACTTCGTCAAACCAGTAGTACTCAAAGTAAACATAATCCTCGTCAGTGCCCTGATTCTCCTTCAGCAGTGGATGATCGACCTGAATACCGATCGAGTGCTCCTTGCTGTCGCCGATGGTCACGGTGAAGGGCTGGTTGGCATCGACCAGCTTGGATTCCCCATCCACAAGGTAAGAGATTGTGGGCGCAAGGATTTCATACTTGCCGCCACCGGAAACAGCCGTTACTGCATCTTGGTCAGCTTTCAGATTCTTGGTAACGTCCAGAACCTCATCGTTTTCTTTGAGCTTCCAGCCACCGCCGGTCACATATTCATATCCGGGCTTCGGATCAACAGGAGTGCCGGAACCCTGTGCTGTGGGCAGTGCATACGCATCATTGAGTTCCCAGAATCCGGTCGTATTATCCAGCTGATACCCAAGCGGCTTGCCGTTCAGGTGCAGTTCTGTTTCATTGGTACCATCAAAGGTGATTTCGACCGGATAGGTTAAACACCCTTGTGCTTTCCCTGCACCTGAGTAATAACTATTGTAGGCCGACATAGTCGGCAAAACAATAATTCGCTTCGAATCACGCGAATAAACTTTGAACGCATCGCCTGAGTACTGGCTAATATCTTTATTCTTGACTACAATCTGAATAATAGGGTCTGCTGAACCATTATAATAGAACGCTTCTTTTTCAATCGTCTCCACACTCGCCGGAATAACAACCTTGGCATTCACATCAGGAGCAAAGCAATTCTTGAAGCATTGATAACCAATGGAAGTTAAGCTTTCCGGCAACGCAAATACAACACTTTCCGGAGAATCCACCAACCGAATAGACTCTACGTGTTTGCAATCTGTAAATACAGAAGAACCAAGCACCGTCAAAGTGTTCGGTAAGATAACATTTTCCAAGGATGTGCAATCACCAAACGCAAATTTACCGATGACCGTTACCTGAGTATTGGACAGGTCAACCGATGCCACCGGAGAGTGCATAAATGCCTGATTGTCGATCTTCTCCAGATTGGTTGCATTGCTGAAATCGACAGCAACCACTTTTTTCCCATTAAAAGCATCTTGACCGATACTTGTTACCAGCGTATCGTCAATTTCCGCCGGAATGGTAACGGAAAGGGTCTTATCCTTATTTTCGGCAAGCCAATCCGCATCAATGCCCGTGATCACGCCGTTAGCTTTATCAAAAATCAACTTATCCGCGTGAACAGCAATCGGCGTGTCCGCTGCCGCAGGTGCGGCCAGCAGCATGGGCGCAGCCTCCGCAGGAACGGCGGTTTCCCCCGCTTCCGCGCCTGCAACAGGCGTCAGTACAGCCTCGCCGTCTTCCGCTGCTTCGTCCGGCGCGTCTGCCGCCAGCATTCCGACGGGAAGCAAGGTCAGCACCATGGTGGCTGCCAGCAGCCATGTCAAAAACAACTTGCCGAACTTCTTCTCTCTCATAAAAAAATCCTCCCTCTTGTCCCTGTGGACCCGAGGAAGGAGAGTTCTCCGTCTTAGGCAGCCCGGCTGTCGTGCGGCTTGCGCCGTTTAGACCCATAGCTTTGCGACACCGGCTTTCGCCGGCTGTGCCTTTTTCTGTACGCTTTGCCCCACTTTCGCGAGCCGCACAGATCATTCGATTGATAGATTTATTATAAATAATCTTCAAACGGAATCCCGTCGAATTTTGTCGGCAGTTAAACTTTTAATACCTGTTGAGTTTTGTCAGGTTTCAGAAATACCTTGTAGTTTAATGGGTTTTATGACAGAACAGGAGGGGCGGATCGCTCCGCCCCCTGTCCTCTCTCAATCTCGTCTCTCTCGTTCACTTGCAGTACTGGCGCAGATCATAGCACAGGCGCTCGGCCTCCTGCTCGCCGCGGGCGACGATCGCCACGGCGTCGTTGCCGGAGATGCAGCCGAGCATATCGGGCAGCTTCATCGCGTCGATAGCCGCGCCCGCCGCGTCGGCGAGCCCCGGCAGCGTCTTGAGCAGCACGACGATCCCCGCGTAGTCCACGCCCACGCTGCACTCGTTCAAAATGAGCTTCAGGCGCTTCGTGTTGTCGATGTGGTCGGCTTTGCCGGACACGGCGTAGCGGCTGCGGCCGCCGCCGATCGGCTCCTTATAAAGGTACAGCTCCTTGATATCGCGCGAGACGGTCGTCTGCTTGCTCTCGATGCCGCACTCGGCGAGACGCGCAATGAGCTCCTCCTGCGTCTCGATATTGTACTTTTCGATCAGCTCCAGGATCTTCTCTTGTCGCTTGCTCTTCATGGCTCTCTCCCATTTTCCTCCGCCCGGCCAGCTGCCGGCGCGGATGAGCTCTTCTCTCTTCTCTCGTTCTGCGGTGGAATTTTTTACAGGTCGTCGCGGTTGACGGGGCAGGACATGCAGCGCGGGCCGCCGCGGCCGCGCGACAGCTCGGCAGACGGCACGGTCAGCACGTCGAGGCCGTGCTTTGCGAGCAAGTCGTTCGTCACATAGTTGCGCTCATAGGTGATGACGCGGCCCGGCGCGATACACAGCGTGTTCGAGCCGTCGTTCCACTGCTCGCGCTGCGCGGCCATCAGGTCGCCGCCGCCGCAGCGGATCAGGTCGACCGCGGGCAGCTTGAGCTCGAGGGCCAGAATGTCCTTGAGCTCTTCCTTGATTGCGCCGAAGCGGAGCTCGCCGTGCTCGTCGAGCGTCATCTCATAAACGCTCAGCGGGCCCTCGATCTCGGGATGGATGGTGAACTTGTCGTAGTCGACCATCGTGAAAACCGTGTCGAGGTGCATGAACGCGCGCGTCTCGGGAATGTCGAAGGCGAGCACCTTCTTAAAGTCGGAGTTTTGCAGAAGATTGCGCGCAAACGTCTCCGCGCCGGAGACCGTCGTGCGCTCGGACAGGCCGACGGCCACGATGTCCTTCGACAGCACGAGCACGTCGCCGCCCTCGATGGAATAGCTGTCGGACAGGTCGTACCACATCTTGTTGTCCTGCGTGGCAAAGTCGCGGTTGTAGAGGAACATGTACTTTAAGAGCAGACTCTCGCGTTTGCGCGCGGGGGTGTGCATGCGGTGGATGTTGATGCCATCGCCCACGCAGGCACCGGGGTCGCGGGTGAAGTACAGGTTCGGCATCGGGTCGGAGACGAACGGATAGTCGTCGTCGACTAAGTCCATCAGCGACGTCGGCTGCTTGGTGGCGACCTCGCAGCGCTTGATACCCGCGATCATCTTCGTCACCATCTGCTTGGGCGGCATGTCGAGAAGTAAGCTCGTCATGCTCGCGCGCAGTCCCTTGGCGTGGATCTTACTGATGTTCAAAAAGTCGTTGACGAGCTGGATCTGGCGCGCGGGGTCAGCGATAGCCTTGGCGACCTCGTCGACATAGTAGATGACCTCGACGCCGTTTTCGCGCAGGACCTCGGCAAAGCGGTCGTGCTCCTCCTGGGCGACCTTTAAGTACGGGATGTCGTCAAACAGCAGGCGCTCGAGCGTCGCGGGCGTCAGCGATTCCAGCTCCTCGCCGGGGCGGTGCAGCAGCACCTTGTTGAGCTTTCCGATCTCGGAAAAGTTATGGATGCCTGAATACATAAGTCGTGCTCCCTTTCCCGGGATGCCGGCGGCTCTCTCATCGACCGCCCGTACACCCCGACCTGTTTTCCCTGTCCGTGCCGCCGGAACTCCCCGACGGTCCGCGGATCGTTTTACCGTTATTACGCAGTAAAGTATACACTTTCAAAAGGTGCTTGTGATGTATCAGTGCTTTTGCCATTTCGTGTGCCAGTCATTCCTCCAGCTCTTCTTCCAGCGCTTTGCGCAATACGTCCATGCCCTGCCCCAGCCGCTCGTAGGATTCATAGGAGTAGTTGATGCGGATATGGTCGCGCCCACCGTTCTTACAGGGGTAAAAAACGTATCCGGGGATCAGCGTGACGCCCATGTTGTAGGCCCTGCGGATAAACTGCTTGCTGTCCACCCCGTCCGGCAGCCTGCACCAGACATATACGCCGCCTCTCGGCTTTGTATAACTCACGCCGAGCGGCGCAAGCTCGTCGAGCTTTTGGCATACCAAATCTCGATTCGTGCGGTAGACGTCGCGAAATTTTAAAAGCGACGTGTAGTAAATGCCGTCGTCCAGGTACATGCCGAGGAGCTTTTGCGTCATCCAGTCCGAGGCCATCAGCCGCACGGAGACGAGGTAGCTCAGCGCGCGGATCAAATCGCGGTTACCCGTGATGAAAGCAAGGCTCAGTCCCGGGATGAACGTGAGTGAAAACGAATAGATGTAAATGACGTTGCCCATCGTGTCGAACGCCTTGATCGGCGGGAGCTTATCGCCGTCGTAGACGAGTTCGCTCGCCGCGTCCTCCTCCACGATCGGCACGCGGCAGCGGTTCGAGAGCTCAACGATCTTCTTGCGCCGCTCGAGCGACAAAATGTTTCCCGTCGGGTCGTGGTAGCTCGAATTGACGAAGATGAGCCGCGGGCGCGTCTGCGTGAGTAAGCTTTCGAGCACCTCGCAGTTCATGCCGTTCTCGTCGACGGGAACGGTCAAAATTTTTGCGCCCGCAAGCTCCATCACACGGTACATATCAGGGTGGACGGGCTCCTCCATCACCACGCTGTCGCCGGGCTTAACGAGCAGCGGCACGATAAAGTCGAGTGCCTGATTCGTCTCCGATAGGATCTGGATTTCGCCCGAGGACGCCTTCACGCCCTTCGTGCCGAGAAAGGCCACGAGCTTCTGCCGCAGGAATTTATCGCCCTTATAGGGGCTGAAAAAATACTGGCACGGGCCGCTGCCCGTGAGCAGCGCCGCGATATCGCCCGCAACGCGCTCGGACGTGTACACCTCGCGCGAGGCGACGCCGCTGCCGAGGGAATAGTGGCTCTCGTCCGTAAAGCGCTGGAACAGGTCGTCAAATGTCTTTTCCATGTCGAGGTACTTTTCCGCCACCTCGCTGACCCAGTTGACGCGGCCGGGCTGCGCGCCCTCGCCGCCCCTTTCGTCCTGCGCGTCATTTTCGTCGTTTGCCGCGGCCACGATGTAGCCCACGCCCTGGCGCGACTCGATCCACACGTCGCTCTTGAGCTCGCTGTACGCCTTGACCACGGTATTGCGGTGCACATCCAAGATCTGCGCGAGCGCGCGCTCGCTCGGCAGCGCGCTCCCGCGGGGCAGCGCGCCGCTGATGATCTGCGACTTGATCTGGTCGGCGATCTGCAGATAGACCGGCACCTTCGAAAACTTGTCGATGCTGACTTTCATGTACTTCTCTTCTCCCTCTCGCCGGCAGGCCGTGCTCTCACCCGCAGCCGTCGGAATTTGCGTTGGTCTCGCAGAGGTCTCTCTGTTCGCATTTTACCACATAACCGTGTGCGTTGTACAGTCATTTTTGTGCATATGACATAAAATCCAAAAGGAAAGAGCCAAGGCATCCCGATGAGATGCCTCGACTCTTTCAGGTCAGCAACCTGAGTAAGGGAAAAGAAGCTTTTCCTTTTTAGAACAGCAGATGCGCGATGGGGCAGACGATCAGCAGGCTGATGATGGTGCGCTCCAGGAAGATGACGAACAGCTCCCAGATGTTGAGAGGAAGTTTGGAGCCAAGGATCAGGCCGCCGACCTCGGAGAGGTAAAGCACCTGCGTGACGGAGACGACCGCGACAATAAACTTGGCCATCTGGCTGGTGGACTCCGCGATCAGGATGGCGGGGGTGAGCATGTCGGTGAAGCCGACGATCATCGTGGAGGCAACAGCGTCCGCTTCGGGCACCTGAAGAAGCTGGAGCAGCGGGCGGAACGGGATGCCGAGCCATTCAAAGATCGGGGTGAAGTTTGCAAGGATCAGTGCGATGGTACCGATGGCCATGACGGAGGGCAGAACGCCGAACCACATGCTGCAGGCGTTCTTGGCGCCGCTCTTGAAGAATTCACCGATGCCCTTGTGCTCGGCAACGCGCTTCATGGCGAGGTCCATGCCGTACTCAACGTTGCTCTTGTAGCCCTCAGGGAGGGTGTCGGGAGCGGCCTTGCCTTCGACTAAGTACGTGTTGGGCTTTTTGCGCAGGGGGTAGAGGTAGGGACACACGATCGCGCAGACGATACCGACGAAGCAGACGATCAGGTAGTAGATGCCGAAGTAATCGAGCAGCCCCACCGTTTCGAGAACGACGAGGGTAAACGTGATGGAAACAGCGGAGAACAGCGTGGCGATGATGCTTGCTTCCTTGGCGGAATAGTAGCCGCCTTCATACTGGTTGCAGGTCAGCATAACGCCGAGCGTACCGTCGCCAATCCAGGAGGTGATGCAGTCGACCGCCGCGCGGCCGGGGACCTTGAACAGGGGGCGCATGACCTTGGTGAGCAGCGCGCCGACGAATTCGAGCAGGCCGAAGTCGAGCAGCAGCGGCAGCAGCAGGGCCGCGATGACGAAGATGATAACGAGCGTGGTGAGCAGGTCATAGAGGACGAAGCCGCCCTGACCGCCGCCGGTGATCATACCGATGAGACCCACGTCTTCCTCGCCGACACCCAGATAGGTGAGCCACACGAAGATGACCGCGAGCACGCGGAGCACGACCCAGATGGGTTTGCAGGCGAAGCATTCCTTCATGATGTCGCTATTCATAATGAATTTGGGTTTTGCCAGTGCGATGACCGACATCACCGCGGAAACGGTGAGGATCAGCACGCACAGCAGCGGCAGGAAGCCGCCGATGTAGCCCGAGATGATGTCGGCAAGGATCTTGACCACAACGGTCCAATCGCCGTCAGCATTCTTCACCGGGATCATAAACAGGATGATACCAGTGATCGACGGGATGATAAACAGAGCTTTCAGTTTCGCGTTACTTTTGGTTTCCATTCTCTCTCCTCCTTCATATTGGCAAGTCGGGCCGGAAGGCGGTCTCTCTCATAGCCGCTTCCCCGGCAGACAGCTCTTGCCTTTACTTTATACGAATTCAGCAGTAAAGCAAGTGCCAGCAACGTTCTCAATTTGTATACCAGCAATAAATTTCTCCATTTTGTCATTCACTTTTTTGTCGAACCTGTATGTATCTTTTTTGCTTTTTGGGAAAAAGCCCATTTTCCCTTGCCGTTTCAGGGATTTTGGAGGAGAAAAAGGGAGACGCGATACGCGTCTCCCTCCCGTTTGCTTTATTGCAAGTTTTCAACGTCCTTCTTGCCGACCGCCATGCGCTTCCATTGCTCAGGAAGGCCCGGCGCGATGAGCGGGAACAGATTTTCCGTGTCCGACGTCGGCTGAATGTTATAGGTGCCGTACTTGTTGACAAGATCGGCGCAGTCGTCCGGCTGGCCGAAGCGCGCCTTGAGCATCGGCGCCAGGTCATACGGCATGCCGGGGTCTTTTCGCGGCATAAAAATCACCTCCGGACTTAGTATGTCCGGAGGCGGCAGATTTTTTCGATTTGTCTCGCTCACGCGCGCAGCGTTTTGGGGTACACGCCCGCGTCGTGTAATTTCTGAAGCTCGCGCTGCACCATTTCCTTATCCTCGTGATACGTCATGCCGAACCAGCGCGCGCTCGAGCGCAGAACGGAGACACTGAGCTCGCCGCGGTCGATGAGCTCGCCGATCAGGCTCGGCAGCAGGCACTCTTTTTTGAGCTCGCCGTCGGGCAGCGCGCGGAGGAAATCCTTAAAATACGCGTCCAGCTTTTCAAACAGCCACGGCGTAAAGCCCCAGAAGTTCATCGAGACCGGCGTCTCGGGCGCGTAGACCGGGTCGTCGCCGTTTTCCTGAATGTCGCGGATCTTGCCGTCGTCGCAGGGCTTTAGGTGGAACGTTTCGACCACGCGGTCGAGCATCCCCTGTTCGTTCACGTGGCACACGCCGCGCGTGACCGTGCCGTGCTCGCTCACGGTGTTGCAGAGGTCGTATCCGACCATCGTGCCCTCGCCGCTTTCGGCGAGCTTTGAGAGCTCTGCGTAGATCGTCTTGAACGCGTCCACGCCGTAATAGTCGTCGGCGTTGATGACGACGAACGGCTCGTGCACAAATTCGCGCGCGCATAAAAGCGCGTGCACCGTGCCGAACGGCTTGACGCGATCAGACGGCACCGTGTAAAAATCGGGCACGCTCGAAAAATCCTGATACGCGTAGCAAACCTCGACATTGTCCCCGTCCGCCGTTTTGCGCGCGGCAAGGTGATGTCCGACCATGTTCTCCATCAAGTCGCGCATGTCGGGCTTGATGATGAAGACCACCTTCGTAAAGCCCGCGCGCAGCGCGTCGAAAATGGAGTATTCCATCAAAATTTCACCGTTCGGACCGATGCCGTCCACCTGCTTATTGCCGCCGTAGCGCGAGCCCATGCCCGCCGCCATAATCACGAGCGCTGCTTTCATAAAAACAAAACTCCTCTCAAAGTTCTCGATCTCTTTTTCTCCGGGCGCGCACTGCGCGCTCATCTTCGCCCATCATAGCGTATCCGAACCGGCATTGCAACCGTCTTTTTCGTCTCTTGTCTTTTGCCGCAGGCGTGTTATACTGGTGTAACTATTTCTTAACACCGAGGTCACACCATGGAAGGATTTCTGCACGCGGTCTCTTCCGTCACCATCATCCTGCTGCTGACGGCGACGGGCTATTTCTGCGCGGCCAGGGGCTGGATGGGCCCGCAGGCCAAGGCCTTTATCGGCAAGTTCACGCTCTCTGTCGCCATCCCCTGCATGTCAGTCTACGGGCTGACGAATAACCTGACCCGTGATCTTCTGGTTCAGTCGGGCAGCTTTCTGCTCGTGCCGCTGCTCGGCACCGTGGTCATCACGATCCTGTCACTGCTCGTCGGCAGGCTCTTGAAGCTGCCGCGCAAAAAGCTCGGCGTTTTTATGATGATGTGCTCGGTGTCGAACGCCATCTTCGTCGGCCTTGCGATGTGCACCGAGCTCTTTGGCGACACCTGCACGCCCTACGTCATGCTCTACTACCTCATCAACACCAGCTTTGTCCAGCTGCTGTTTCTCTCGCTTGTGCGCTGGTCGGGCGAGAGCCGCGGCTTTGACCTCAGGATGCTCCAGAAATTCCTGACCACGCCCGCCGTCATCGCCGTTTTCGTCGGCCTCGCGCTCGTGTGGTTTGAAGTGAGGCTCCCCTCGCTCGTGATGAGCTACTGCCGCTATATGAACAACCTCGTCACGCCGCTGGCGCTGCTGCTCACGGGCTATATCATCCACGACATCGGGCTCAAAAATGTCCGGCTCGACCGCGACTTAGGCATTGCGATGGTCTTCCGCTTCCTGCTCGCGCCCGCCCTCTCGGTCGCGCTGTGCAGGGCGTTCGGCGTGACGGGCCTTGCTCACGACGTGCTCATCGTCGAAACGGCGATGCCGGTCGTGACGCAGACGGTCGTCGCCGCCGCGGAATACGGCGCGGACGAGGAATTCGCCGCGCAGGGCGCGGCGCTCTCCACGATTGCGTGCTTCGTCGTGATCCCTGTGCTGATGCTGATTTTGTAATCAAAAAAGTGGCAAAGCCACTTTTTTGAGAAGGTTTCGCTGCGTTCTGTGCCTCGGTTGTCCGCTAAAAGCGGACAATTCGACCTTACACCGTTGCGGCACTACGATTCCCGCGCCCTTGCAGGCGCGCCAATCGTGCCGCTTCCTCGAAACCGACTTGCTGTTTCCGCCGCTGGCGGCACTTCGCCGGTTTCCACTTCGCGCAAAGAGTTTTCTGCCAGAAGGTGAATTGCCCCGCAGCGGGCAAGAGAAGCCCCTCTGGAGGGCGCACATGTCGCGGCGGAAAACCGATTTGAATTTATTTCGTGCCGTGCGCGGCACCTGGCCGGCCGTTGGCAGCTTTGCTGCCTTACGGATGTTGCGTACCCCTTGCGGGTAAATACTCTGCGAGGCTCTCTACCCTGAAAAGAATTCCGCGCCGTGGGCGCGGGATTCTTTTTGTTTTCAATTTCCGATCAGTGCGGACAGGCCGCCGGTTCTCAGCTCGTCTTTATAGTAGTTGAGCTCATCGCCGATGAGCTCGTCGAGCACGCGCATGCCCAACACCTCGACAGGGGCCTTGTCGTCCGTCAGGATGCAGCTTCCGCCCTCATAGGGCGTGAGCTTGGAGTACACCGTGCGCATCATATCGGCATAGTCGCTGTCCTTGAGCTTTGCGATGCTGCGCAGGAACGTCTCCTCCCAGTCATCCGCGTTCGTGCAGAAGACCTCGGTATTCGTGTTGCCCCTCACCGGCACGGTGACGGTGTGCTTGAAGACACTCGCCATCGTGTCGCAGAGGTATTCGTTGATCGAGCCGTTCTCCGCGGACGTCATGTTGAGGTTCACGACCATCACGCCGTTCGGCTTCAAATGTGCCTGCACTTCATTGAAAAACTCGACGCTCGAGAGCTGGAACGGGATGGTGATATCCTGATAGGCGTCCACCATGATGACGTCAAACTTCTCCTTCGACGCGGCAAGGTACGCGCGCCCGTCCTCGACCGCGACGGTCACGCTGCCTGGAAGTCCGAAGTAGTCCGTCGCGATGTCGGCAATTTTTTTGTCGATCTCCGCGCCCTGCACACTCGCGCCGGGGAAATAGCGCGTGCAGTAGCTCGCGTACGTGCCAGAGCCCATGCCGAGGATCATCACGCTGCGGTTTTCGCTGTCCGTGCCGTCCATGCCCGCCATGCAGGGCGCGGCGAGCGCGTAGTCATAGTACATGCCCGTCAGCGCGTCGCCCTTGACCTGCACGCTCTGCACACCGAAGAGCACGTTCGTCGAGAGCGTCGTGCGCTTCGCGTCATCCTGCACCTGCAAATAGTTGTAGATGGACTCGTCCTCAAGCGTGATGTCGCTCTGCCAGAAGGCGAAGCTGTAAGACGGCAGGGCAAAGCACAGTCCAGCGATCAAAAGGACGGAGACGATCCCCGGCACGCTCTTTTTCTTCTCGAACACGAAGTACGCGATGCCGATGGCCGCGAGCACACCGGAGAAGATCAAAAACGTTGCCGCCGTGCCGACGGCGGGGATCGTCACAAACGTCGGCACGAAGGTTCCGATGATGCTGCCGATGGTGTTGAGCGCGTTGAGCCTGCCCACGGTCTTGCCCGTGTCGTCGAGATTGTCGACCGTGAAGCGCGTGAGCGACGGCGTGACGGTGCCGAGCAGCACACACGGGAACGCGAAGATCACAAGGCACGCCGCGAGCGCCGCCCAGACGAGGAAGTTTTTCGTCACAAAAAGCGCCAGCAGCAGCGAGATGCCCGCGATCAGGTACCGTCCCACAAACGGGATGAGCGCGATCCAGATGGCCGCGATGATGAGGCGGCGGTAGAGCTTATCGGGCGTCGCGCTCTTGTCGGCGAGCTTGCCGCCCCAGACGTTGCCGATGGCCATCGCGATCATAATGACGCCGATGATAACGGTCCACACGATCTGCGACGAGCTGAAGTACGGGGCCATGAGCCTGCTCGCACCGAGCTCGACCGCCATGACGGACATACCGGCAAAAAATTCGGTCAGGTATAAAAAGTATTTGCTGCGGATGAGTTTATTTTCCATGCAGGACCTCCCTGTCGTTTCGTTTGTGCCGTCTTTGGTGTAGACAAAGAAATTATAACACGCCTGAACCGCTTTGCACAACGTTTTTGCCGCGTATTCATTCCCGATGCGCATATTCCCCTTCTGCACGCATATAGATGGAGCAACATGAGTCAGGAGTGTGCTGCATGAAGGGTAACATGGAAGAGCGCGCCTGCGCGCTGGCCGCCTACATCATCGAAAACCGCGCCACCGTGCGCGCCGCGGCAAAAAAGTTCGGCGTGAGCAAGTCCACCGTGCACAAGGACTTACAGGACCGCCTGCCGCAGTTCAACCGCAGCCTATACTTGCAGGTCAAGGAGGTGCTGGAGGTCAACAAGGCCCAGCGCCACATCCGCGGCGGCATGGCCACGCGAAAAAAATACAAGGGATTTTGAAACTTTTTTCGACTTTTTGCGTCTAACATAAAGAGTGCGCCTCCTGCGCGGCAAAATTACTCTTGCACAATTCCGCCGCGCAGGGTAGAATACCGTTATTGTAAACCAAAAGAAAAAAAGAACGGAGCAACAAGATGAGAAAGCAGGACTATTACGAGCCAAGCATCGGCCGCGAAAGCGAGCCGCGCCGCAGGCCGAAGAAAAAGAAGAAACGCGCAAATCGCGGTGAGCGCGCGGTCGTCACGCTTCTGTCGCTTCTTTTCCTGACCGTGGCCATTGTGGCGACGGTCAAGTACGTCGTGCGCGCGCCTGAGCCCGTCACGGACGGTGAAGACCAGCAGACGCAGCAGGACGGCACGGCGGAGGACAGCGACGCCATTCAAACCATTTCTAACGGCAAAGAGCGCAAAAAATACTGCTATACGATCCTCGCCTACGGTGTGGACAACGACGCCGGCGGCAGCGACACGAACATGCTCGTGCGCTTTGACGCGGAGAACAAGAAGATCGACGTCGTCAGCCTGCCGCGCGACACGCTGATGAGCAACGGCCGCAAGCTCAATTCCTCCTACAATAACGGCGGCACGGAAAAGCTGCGCAGCAACATTGAAGATATGCTCGGCGTCCCCGTGGACTTCTACGTCTCCGTCGACCTGAAGGGGTTCATCGCGCTCATCGACCAGATCGGCGGCGTCGACTTCGACGTGCCCGAGGATATGGACTACGACGACCCCTACCAAGATCTGCACATTCACTTCAAGGCCGGTCTCCAGCACCTGAGCGGCCAGCAGTCTATGGAGGTCGTGCGCTTCCGCCACAACTCCGACAAGGATAAGCCCGCCTACGGCGGGCGGCAGGATATCGGCCGCATTGGCACGCAGCAGGCGTTTTTGAAGACCGTGGCGCAGAAGCTGATGAAGCTCGAAAATGTCCCCGCGATGGCGGAAACGTTCTTAAAATATGTCAAGACCGACCTGACGCTCGGCAACCTCGTGTGGCTCGCCAACCAGGCGCTCTCCATGGGCGGGACGGACGCCATCAGCTTTGCCACGCTCCCCGGCGACGGCGCAGGCTGGTACAAGGGCAAGTCCTTCTACACGCTCTATCCCGAGCAGGTGCTCGAGATGACGAATTCGATGCTCAACCCCTACGCTACGGATATCACCGCCGACGAGCAGAACATTTTAGTCCCGTGATCCCCGTGAAATTTTGAGAATGTGAGAAAGAGAGAGCAAACGCCATGAAGTTCCGCTTTGCGCTGCTTGTCGCGGCGCTCGCGCTTGCGCTGAGCATCAGCGCCTTTGCTTACAGCGAGGAGCCCGCGCAGGACACTGCCGCTCCCGCACAGGAGGAAACGACGAGCGAAGACAGCACCCCGTTCGTGCTGCTTCGCGTCTACGAGGGCCAGTTTGCCGACGTGAAAGACGGCGACTGGTTCGCCCCCTCGGTCGTCTCGGCCTATGAATACGGCTTACTCAATGGCCGCGGCGAGAGTTCCTTTGCGCCGAACGGCAATGTGACGATCGCCGAGCTTTTGACCATCGCCGCGCGGCTGCGCGCCATCTACACGACCGGCAGCGACGCGGTCATCCCCACAGCGAAGGAGAATGAGGCGTGGTACGCGCCGTATGTCTCGTACTTGAAGAGCCAGAATCTGCTCGACAACAGCTTTGAGGGCTTCTACCTCCTGCCCGCGTCGCGCGCGCAGATGGCGGGCATTTTCGCCTTCGCCGTGCCGGAGGAATGGTACACTGAGCCCAACGCCTCGCTCGTCACCTCGGCCTACGCGAGCCGCGAGTACATCGCCGATGTGACGGACAAAACGCCCTACCGCAGCGAAATTCTGCTGATGTACCGCCGCGGGCTGCTCTCCGGCATGGACGCAAAGGGCAGCTTTTATCCCGACCGCAGCGTCAGCCGCGCGGAAATTGCGGCGCTTCTGACGCGCGTTGTCAAACCTGAAACGCGCCTGACGCTCACGTGGACGGTCGCGCCGTATCACTCCGTGAAAAACGCGACGCTCGCGAGCCTTGTCAAAGCGCCGGCAAGCACGTCGCTCCCGACGTCTGCCAAGGATACCGCCGCCATCGACGGTTTGGTTCGCAATATGCTCGCGCGCGGCGAGCACACGATCACGCTGAACTACTCCAAGGCCCTCACCACCGCCACCGCCAGCGCGCTGACGCAGGCGTTCACCTCCTGCGTCAAAACATACTGCGAGCAGATGTACAACGCCGTCTCCTGCCGCTCGTATTCGACGGGCAAGGTCGTACTCACGTTTTCGTCCACCGCCTGTACGGACAAAACGCTCGAATCGTACCGCGCCAAGGCGCTCGCCGCCGCGATCAAGGTCCACGACTCCCTTTGGGAGAGCGGCACGCTGAGCTACGACATGAGCCAGTATGAGATCGCGCGCACGTATTTTCAATGGCTGTGCGACCACTGCCGCTACGATAACGCCGCCGCAGACGATTCCGCGAGCCATCTTGCCTACGGCGCGCTTGTCAGCGGCCTTGCCGTGTGCGACGGCTACACGGGCGCTTACAATCTGCTCTTGAAGCTCGAGGGCATCGAGTGCACCTCGCTTTTTAACAACAGCCACATCTGGACGCTCGCGACGCTGGACGGCACGCAGTACCACATCGACGTCACCTGGGGCGACCAGTACGGGCGCACGGACCTGCGCTACTTCGGCATGAGCGAGGAACAGTCCTACCAGTGCCACCCGTGGGGCACAGCGGACAAAAAGAAATAAGGATCGACATATAGGGAGCCCTGAGACGGTATGTCTCAGGGCTCCCTTTTTTATCACCATTCGAGCTTTGTGCGCACGTGCGCCAACGGCAGGTGAAAGCTCTCCCGCAGGACGTTGCGATGTTCCGGAGGAAAGTGCTCCTCTGAAAATTCATACAGCGGCAGAACCGAACCGTACTGCTGCGCGGTCTCGTAGAACCAGCAGCTGAATTCCAGACGTTCGAGCTTCGTTTGCAGCGCCGTGATCTGCGCGCGGACGTTGTCGCGCTCTTTGGCAAGGATGTCGCGGCGGGCGCTGAGTGTCTCTCCGCCGGGCCGGATGAGCGGCAGGAACGAGCGAATCTCCTTGAGCGGAAGACCGCAGAATTTCAGGTACTCGATGATTGAAAGCGTTGCAATATCGTCGTCTGTGTACGTTCGCTGCCCGTTGCTGGCGCGCACACCGAGAGACAGCAGCCCCTCCTTTTCATAGTAGCGCAGGGTCGATGGGGCAATATTCATCATGCGTGCCACTTCTCCGATTGTATAAGGCATACGAAAATCTCCTTAAAAAACTGTTAAGATGACCGCGCGAAAACCTATTGACTTAAAGGCGACTTTAATAGTTACAGTTTACTTATTCAAATCGGTATTGTCAACAGGAATCAACGGGTAAATTTTCTTCCGTTTGTGCATGATGTTCCGATGCCGACAGTTTTTAAGAAGGAGAAAGAAGCTATGAGAAAAATGATGCAGCGATCCCTGAGCTGTCTGCTGACTCTCGCGATGGTCGTCACGATGCTGATGACCAGCACGCTCGCAGCAGAGAAAAGCGCAAAACTGGAATTTGACTATTCCGCCAACTACGAATCCTCCAAGGTCGTCAGTCTCGAAGTCTACAAGGGCTACCCCGCAGACAGCTATGCCAAGGAAGAAGAGATCTTCTCCCAGCTCGAAGCGATCACCCCGCAGGCTGACGGCAGCTACGTCGTCACCGCTCCCGGCACCTATGCCTACCATGTGCACGGCACCGGCTACTACAACATTCTCCAGCTCTTCAACGTGACCGAGGCCGACCTCACCGCCGGCGTGAAGAAGCTTTCCGTCATCGGCGGCAAGCTCGGCGGCAACGGCTTCGAGCCGACCATCAAGCCGGAGAAGGCCCCCGCCTCCTATAAGGTAGACCTCCGCGACAGTATGCTTATCTTCTGGCCTGAGGAGATCAACAAGCACTTCGCCCTCGAGCCGCAGAACTACACCACCCCCGCCTTCGACGGCAAGCACGCCGCCAACGAGTTCACCTCTCAGGAAGAGCTGATGGCCTTCCTCAAGAAGATGGACGCCGCTTCCGGCACCATGCATCTCTACTCTGCCGGTACGACCCCGAACTACAAGTATGACCTCCCCCTGGCACTCTTCACCACCTCCGAGATTCCCGCGAACGCCACGCTCGCCGAGGCCGCCAAGATCGTCAAGGGCAACGGCAAGCTGAACGTCTGGTATCAGGCGCAGATCCACCCCAATGAGCCCGCCGCCGGTGAAGGCGCGCTCGTGATGATCGACAACTTTGTCAACGATCCCACTTACAAGGCCCTGCTCGACAAGATCAACATTGTCATCGTTCCCCGCATCAATCCCGATGGCTCCTATCTCTTCAGCCGCGCCACCTATGACGGCTTCGATATGAACCGCGACCATATGTCCCTCAAGGCAGCCGAGCTTGCCCAGCTGCACACCGCCTACCGCCTGTTCATGAGCGAGGTCGTCCTCGACACGCATGAGTTCACCTTCTACGGCGCTTACAACGACGACTGGACGAGCGCCGGTGAATACATGGAGAATGCGGACGATCTTGAGACCACCCCCGCCACCAGCCTGAACAACGACCCCGCCGTGACGAAGATCGGTCTCAACATGGCCAAGCGTGCCTTCTCCGACGCTACGAACGCCGGCCTGCGCGTCAATCACTACGGCACCACCGTCAATAACCCCATCGGCCGCGCCTACTTTGGCCTGTTCAACGCGGTTTCCTTCCTCATTGAGACGCGCGGCATCGGCGCCGGCCGCCAGAACTTTGAGCGCCGCGTCTTCTCTCAGGAAGTTGCCGCCACCTCTTACATCACCTATGCCGCTGAGCACGCCGACGAGATCATGAAGGCGGTCGCCGCCGCCCGTGCCGATGTTGTCGCCAAGGGCAAGACCTATGAGGAAAGCGACGTTCTCGCCCTCTATCAGACCAAGTCCGGCAAGACTCTGACCGACTACACCGCCGCGACCGTGCAGTACAGCGTCGCCGACGGTAGTGAGAAGGTCAGCAAGGCGTATCCCCTTTCCCTGAACGACACTCTGACCCGCAGCCGCGTCCGCCCGACCGCCTATGTCATTCCCGCGGACACCGCCAACATTGAGAAGATCCTCTACATCATGGACAATCAGGGTGCTGAGTACTACAAGCTCAACGCCGGTACCACCGCAAGCCTCCAGCAGTACTACTATGTCGGCGACTACATGGTGAACGGCAAGGCCAAGGGCATTGAGGCCGGCCTGCGCGACACCGCCGACGTCACCTTCACCAACGGTGCTTATGTCTTCCCGATGGATCAGGTCGCCAGCAACGTCATCGCCATGCTTTGTGAGCCCGACGTCACCGACTCCAACGGCTACGACGGCACGCTCTATCAGTACAAGCAGATCGACTACGATAAGGACAGCAAGAACTTCCCCATGTACCGCTACACCGGCAACGACCCGCGCACCACGCTCGTGAGCAACGGCACCTCCGCCGAGCCCACCCAGCCCACGCAGCCTGAGAAGCCCTCCCAGCCCGCGAGCAGCGATACCTACACCGTCGTCTCCGGCGACAGTCTGTGGAAGATCGCCAGCAAGCAGCTCGGCAATGGCAACCGCTGGACTGAGATCTATGACCTGAATAAGGACACCGTCAAGTCCCCCTCGGTCATTTTCGTCGGTCAGATCCTCAAAATGCCTCTCACGGCAGTGAGCCAGTAAAAAATACGTCAGTGTTTTTTCTCCACAAATCCCCTTCGAACGGGAAAGCGCCTTCCGCGATGCGGAAGGCGCTTTCCTTTTTATTTTCAAATCTCGAATTGCTGACCGTCGCGCGTGATGCGCGCGATGATGCCCTTTTCGTCCGGGTGCGCGGCGATGTAGCGGTCGATGACCTCATACTTTTTCCACATGTGCATCGGGAAGATGTGCTGCACCGTCACATTCTTCAGCAGATACTCGATGCCGAGGCCCTCGCTGCCTTCACCAAGGCGCGGGTCAAGCGGCGCCATCGCCGCCGTGATCTCGGGCGCGATGTTGTTGTCCGTCGCCTCGTTGCGCACGGCGGAGGCGAGCTTTTCAATGGCCGCATGGTAGTGGACGGTCATGTTGTTGCAGTAAGCCTTGCCCTCGCTCTCCCAGTTCCACCAGTTGAGGTCGCCCCCGTGGTAGACCATCTTCCCCTCAGCTCGCAGAAGATAGGCATTGCCGATGTCCGTCGACTTGATGGCGCGGATGCTTAAATCCTCGCCCGCGACGTCGGTGAGCAGGATGCTGTCGGGCCGCAGAACGGTCGTGCGGGCAAAGGCCTCGTCGGAGATGTTCAGCCATTGCCGCTTGCGCTCGGTGAGGCGCGTATCGCGCGAGACGAAAAAGCGCGCGTCGGGGTACTTTTCCAAAAGTGTGAACACCTTGGCGTCGAAGTGGTCCTCGTGGCTGTGGCTCGCAAAGACGAGCAAGGGCTTTTCGGGGTTTAATTCCGGCAGCGCGCCCGTGTAGTCGGGCTCGTAGGTGTAGTCAAAGAGCGTATAGAACTTGTCCCACTCGACAAGATACGCGCTGTGGGCGATAAACGTGACGGTCATGCGGTTTCTCCTTTCGCTGTGGAGGATGGAAGTTTGCTTGTAGGATTATAGCAGACACCGCGGCGCGGCGCAAGGGAAAAGGCTTTGCAAAATCGCGCGGATATGGTAAAATATTTGAATCTATCCCCTGACTTCACGAAAGGAGCCGCGCGATGCTGAAAAAAGCCTATGTCGAGATCACAAACCGCTGCAACCTCGCCTGCTCCTTCTGCCCCAAGACAAAGCGCGAGCCGCGCACGATGAGCGCACAGGAATTCGGCCTCGTCCTCTCGCGGCTTGAGGGGTATGTGCAGTACGTCTACCTGCATGTGATGGGCGAGCCGCTGCTGCACCCTGAGCTTACGACGCTTTTCGCCCTCGCCAAAGCGCGGGATATGAAGATCTGCATCACGACGAACGGCACGCTGCTCCAAAAGCGTTCCGATGAGCTGCTTGCCGCCGAGAGCCTGCACAAGATCAGCGTCTCGCTCCACAGTTTTGAGGGCAACGACGGCGCGGACGAGCAGGAGCTTTCTTACCTGACACAGGTCTGGAACTTTGCTGAAAAGGCCGCGAAAAAAGGCGTCATCGTCGCGCTGCGCCTCTGGAACGATGGCGGCGCGGACGAGCGCAATGGCGAAATTCTCGACTTTCTGCGCTCCCGCACAGGCGACAACTGGCCCGAGATGCGAAACGGCAGCTTTCTTCTGCGCGACCACCTGTATTTGGAGCGCGCGGGCAAATTCGACTGGCCCGATCTGAGCGCCGGCGAATCCGGCGCACAGTTCTGCTACGGCCTGCGCGACCAGCTCGGCGTGCTTGTCGACGGCACGGTCGTGCCCTGCTGCCTCGATCACGAGGGCGATGTGGCGCTGGGGAACCTCTTCACCCAGCCGCTTACCGAAATTCTGACCTCCCCGCGCGCGTGCACTCTGCGCGAGGGTTTCTCCCGGCGGAAGCCCGCCGAAGAGCTCTGCCGCCGCTGCGGCTTCGCCGCGCGCTTCAACAAATGATATGATGACAGAACATTGGGAAAACTTAAATGTCCTGACCGCGCCGCTGCTCACGTGGTATGACTTAAACGGCCGCACGCTGCCATGGCGCAGCGTCGTCACGCCGTACCGCACGTGGGTCTCGGAGATCATGCTCCAGCAGACGCGCGTGAGCGCCGTCATTCCCTACTTCGAGCGCTTCATGGCAGAGCTGCCCGACGCCGCGGCGTTAGCCACCGTGCCGGAGGAACGGCTCTTGAAGCTCTGGGAGGGACTCGGCTACTACTCGCGGGCGCGGAATCTGCAAAAGGCGGCAAAGGTCATCGTCTCGGACTTTGGCGGCGAGTTGCCGCGAAAGTGTGCAGCGCTCAAAACGCTCCCCGGCATCGGCGACTACACCGCCGCCGCCATCGCCTCGATCAACTTCGGCGAGCCGGTCGCCGCGGTGGATGGGAATCTGCTGCGCGTCGCCGCGCGCGTAAGCCAGCGTGGTTACGACCAGATCGCCGCGGTAAAAATCCGGAAGCTGCACGCGGGAGGGGTCGTATTCAAACAAAACGGCCGCCGTCACGGTGCGCTCCAGTCCGTCCCGACCGGCGATCAGGCGCAAATGCTGAATGTCTTGAAGCCGAAACAGCTCTTTAATGTGAATCAAGCCCGTTCCCCTCCTGCGCTTTTTTGCGGATGAACCGCGTATATTTTAGCATTTTTTGCTTTTTCCTGCAAGATAAAAGACGACCGGATTTCTTCTTCCGGTCGTCCCTTCGGCAGTCCGCCGCTTGGGCGGACTGCACAGCTTGTTGATATAAGCAAACTTGGCTTGGATAGCAAAATCAAGAAATTCAGCTATTCTTTCATTTGCGAGAAGGGCTATTCTCCCCCCTTCGGGGGGGAGAATAGCTTTTGGTCTACAGTCTGGGCAGTCCGCCGCTTGGGCGGGCTGCAAATTACATGGTGATCTCTTTCTTGCCGCTCACCTTGAAGAACACCGCCAGCGCGATGATCGTCGAGAACGTCAGGATGGCGGAAATGGCGGAAGCCACGCCGTCGTTGCCGCGGATGATCTGGGAATAGATTTCCAGCGTCATCGTCTTGGTCTTGCTCGTGTAGAGGATGATGGAGGTGGACAGCTCCGTGATAATCATAATCCACGAAAGGATTGCGCCGGAGATGACGCCGGACATCATCATCGGCACGGTGACCTTGAAGAAGGTCTTGAAATCCGACGCGCCGAGGTTGATGGAAGCCTCCTCGATGCTGGGCGAAATGTTGCGCAGAATAGCCGAAGAAGAACGGATCGTATACGGCATACGGCGGATGGTATACGAAAGGATCATGATGAACGCGCCGCCCGTCAGCAGCAGCGGCTTTTTGTTGAACGTGGTCAGCAGCGCGATGCCGAGGATGGAGCCCATGACCGTCTCCGGGAACATGGAAACCACGTCGATCGCCGCGTTGAACACGTTGCGGCGGCGCACCACCACGTAGGAGACGAACAGCGACACCAGCACAATCACGAAAATCGCGGCGAATGCCAGCGCGTAGGTGTGCACGATGGAGCTGCCGACGGTGGAAAACGCCTCCTTATAGCTGCCAAGGCCGAAGCCCTCGGTGTAGAGCTTGCCGCTCGTGTTGCGGAAGGAGGAATAGATGACGTAGCACTGCGGCATGATGGCCAGCCCGACCAGAATGTAGCAGTACGCATGCGCGAGCACGTTCTTCACGCCGTGGAGCTTTTTCGCCTCGACGGGATGCAGCGCGCTCATGGAGAACACCTTGCGGTTGGCGATGTACTTTTGCAGCAGGAACCCCGCCGTCGTAATCACAATCGCGATGATGGAAATCGCCGCGGCCATGCCGTCGCTCGAACCGATTTCAGAAAGGAACTCCTTGTAGACGACGACCGGCAGGGTGTTGTAGTTTTCGCCGATGAGCATCGGGGTGCCGTAGTCGGCGAACGTGCGCATGAACACCATCAGCGCGCCGGAAAGCAGCGTCGGCAGAATCAGCGGCAG
>ERZ826051.1334-NODE-1334-length-23011-cov-3.527923_pt1 | contig 23011 bp, 21 predicted proteins | sample MGYA00519928_ERZ826051 | MGnify/ENA primary metagenome ERZ826051 (study PRJEB31778, sample SAMEA3449219) | human gut metagenome | biome: human gut; feature: human-associated habitat; material: faeces | place: United Kingdom | collected 2010/2012 ...
CTGCCCTTCACACCCTAAGAAAGCACCACAGAATCTGCGACACTACGTCAATTAAACTCCGGTTAAGCCGCAGCTTTCCTGCCGAAGAGCTTTTTCAGACAACTGAATGCAACCATAACACCAAGTACCATAAGAAGTACGGCAACAACAAATTGAAGTCCGTCTACAAGAAGTGTTGCATTACCGCTCATGAAGTTGCTGACAAGGGCAATTGTTTTCTGAATCAGAGCAGTGAACGTAACTGCCAGCATAACAAACATTGGAATGTAAAGTGTCCATCCGGTACGACCGGTTGTTTTTAAGAAAACCGCTAAGGCGATCAATACAAGTGCTGCAAGCAGCTGGTTTGCAGAGCCAAACAGCGGCCAAACGTTGCTGTATCCGCCGAGTGTCAGCAAATATCCGAAAAACAGTGTGATCACAGTTGCAAAATATTTATTTGTCAGTACACGCTGTACCGGTGTCATATCTGCAGGATCGGTGGAATCTCCGTAGAACAATTCCTGGAAAGACATACGTCCGATTCTTGCAACAGAGTCAAGGGATGTCAGTGCAAGTGCAGATACACACATGGTCATAAATACAGTTGCAACGGTAACAGGGACACCGAGTTTTTCAAGGAATCCTGCGACACCGGAGGAGAAGATGGAGAATGGAGTTCCATCCGGTTTTGTTCCGTTTACGGCGACTGCGCCGACAACAACTAAGGAGACGATACCGAGTAAGGATTCTACGACCATGGCACCATAACCGACCATAGGCATATCTTTTTCGCTGCTGATCGTCTTAGAGGATGTTCCGGAAGATACCAGACTGTGGAAACCGGAAACAGCACCGCAGGCGATCGTTACGAATAAAGTAGGGAATAAACTGCTTCCACCTACATTGAATCCGCTGAATGCATTTAACTGCATGGAAGGATGTGCAACAATGACACCGACAACGGCACCGATGATCATACCGAGTAACATGAATGTTGTCATGTAATCTCTAGGCTGCATTAAAAGCCACATTGGCATAACAGATGCTAAGAACAGGTAAGCCATTACGATGTAGATCCATGCAGTTTTGGTCGTGCAGATTGGGAATTTCATACCGATGATGAACATAACGACTAAAAGTACAATTGCAACGATTGCTTTTATCACTTCGTTCATCCTGCTTCCAAGGTGTTTCTGGATCACACCGAAGATAACAGCGACAACGATAAATAACATGGAAATCGAAGCGGCGGCAGAATTGGCGTAAGAGGTTGCATCTGTCATACCTTCAACTCCGGTTCCGACAAATGTTCCGGCAACCATATCTGTAAATGCTGCGATTACTAATAAAGTAAATAACCAGCAGAATAACATGAAAAGTTTCCGGCCTGTTTTACCGATGTACTTCTCAATGATCATACCCATGGATTTACCTTCATTTTTTACGGATGCATATAAAGCACCGAAGTCCTGTACAGCACCGAAGAAAAGTCCGCCGATGATGAGCCAGAGCAATACCGGAACCCATCCAAAAACAGATGCAAGGATCGGACCTGTGACAGGACCTGCACCTGCGATGGAAGAAAACTGATGTGAGAATACGGTAAATTTGGAGGAGGGAACATAATCTTCGCCATCCTCATGTGTGTAAGCGGGGGTTTTGGCATTTGGGTCGATTCCCCATTTCTTTGCAAGCCAGCGTCCGTAGAAGAGGTAGCCTGCACCAAGTGCAACGATACCGATTAAAACAATAACTAAACCATTCATAACTTTTTTCCGCCTTAAGGCGGCTCCTTTCTGAAAATGTATTTTTTCTGGGAACAAAATACATTGTGCAAAGTGGAAACAATGGGATTCACGTCCTGCGCACAGTCTGCTGGCATGAAAAAAAGCCTTCATCTCCGGATATATTCATATCTCAAAGACGAAGGCTTAAGCTTCCGCGTTACCACTTTGTTTGCCGTAAAATACGACCTCTCTGTCTTATCTTTGTGGGCAGATGCCTACAACAATAAGCTTCTAAATAACGGTAGAATACCGGTGACACCTACTATGAAAATTCAGTGCACTGCTCGCAGAGGATAGTTCCTGAAGCTGTATACTGCCTTACACCAACCGGCAGCTCTCTGTGATACAGGTTGCTCAGATAACCTTGTTCTGTTCGTTGCATTTTGTTCTCTGTTTGAATAACAAAATAGCACTTTGATCTGGTAAAGTCAATGGTCCATTTTTAATCTGTTTTATTGATTTATTTTAATCGTTACTGTTCACTCGTATCTCGTTCCAGTAATTTTTATTCCGCATTTAAAGAACTCATATAGTCTGTAACGGAATCAAGGTTTGCATAAATGGTTTCCATAGGCTTGTTTGCCTCATAAGCACTGTATCCGGAGTAACCGGCCCAGCCGATGATACCGGCAGCGACAAGACAGCCAGCGACATAACCGGCGATACGCATTCTCTTTTCCTTTGCCATAATTTTCTTACGATTCTTTTTTTCTTCTTTATAACGGTCTACTTTTGCCTGACTCATAATCAATCTCCTAACTTCTTAAACTTTCTTCACTATACTGCATTTTACTGGAAAAATCAATGAAATTTGGTAGAAACAGAAATGAACTTTATGACAAAAATATATCGCAGTCATAAAATATTCGAATAACAGTCGGGATGTTATTTCTTGCACTTTATACGAAAATTGGATAGAATAGTACTGTTCGGATCGTACATGGGCATTTTACTGCAAAGGTACGAAAGAATGAGATTTTCAAATGTGCAAAATGATAGAAAGATGAGGATAGAAGATGAGTCTTGCAGACAAGATTTTTGTAGATATGTGTAAGGATATTTTAGAGAACGGGACAAGTACGGAGGGCGAGAAAGTCCGCCCACACTGGGAAGATGGAACGAGTGCCTACACGATCAAAAAATTCGGTGTGGTCAACCGTTATGATCTCTCAAAAGAGTTTCCGGCAATCACATTAAGAAAAACTGCCATCAAAACATGTACGGAAGAGATGCTCTGGATCTGGCAGAGAAAATCAAATAACATCCATGATTTAAACAGTACCGTATGGGATGAATGGGCAGACGAAGATGGTTCCATCGGAAAAGCATACGGATACCAGTTAGGGGTAAAACATCAGTATAAAGAAGGCATGATGGATCAGGTTGACCGCGTGATTTATGATCTGAAACATAATCCGTTCAGCCGCCGCATTATGACAAATATTTATGTGCACCAGGATCTTCATGAAATGAATTTATATCCGTGTGCCTACAGTATGACATTTAACGTGACACACAAGGAGGGAGACGAAAAGCTGACTTTGAATGCTATTCTGAATCAGCGTTCCCAGGATGTGTTAGCGGCAAATAACTGGAATGTGTGTCAGTATGCGGTATTAATGCATATGCTTGCGCAGGTGTGTGATATGCAGGTCGGCGAGCTGGTACATGTGATTGCGGATGCTCACATTTATGACCGTCATATCCCGATCATTAAGGAACTGATCGGGAGAGAGCAGCATCCGGCGCCAAAATTCACATTAAACCCGGAAATCAAAGATTTTTATCAGTTTACGACTAAAGATATTACCATTGAGGATTATGTGACGGGGCCGCAGATCAAAAATATTCCGATCGCAGTATAAGCCTGACTGGAATATTTTATGAGAGGATAAAAGACAGGATAAAATAACACGGCACTGACAAGTGATACAGAGTGAAAAGTTGGAGGAAATATGAATTTAATTGCAGCTGTAGATAAAAACTGGGCAATCGGATGTAAGAATAAACTGCTGGTGAGTATTCCGGCAGACATGAAGTTTTTCCGTGAGACGACAACCGGGAAAGTGGTCGTCATGGGAAGAAAAACGTTGGAGAGTTTTCCAAACGGACAGCCTCTCAAAAAAAGAGTGAACATCGTGCTGACGCATGATAAAAATTTTAAGGCGGGAGATGCCATTATCGTTCATTCGATGGAAAAATTGCGGGAAGAGTTAAAGAAATATCCAAGTGAGGATATTTATGTGATCGGTGGAGAGACCATTTATAAACAGCTTCTCGATGACTGTGATGTGGCGCATATCACAAAGATCGACTATGCATTTGAGGCAGATGCCTATTTCCCGAATCTCGATGAGATGCCGGAGTGGAAAATCACGCAGGACAGTGAGGAACAGACGTATTTTGATCTGGAATATTATTTTTACAAATACGATAAGATTAAATAATATCAATAAAGTTGTTAAAATATATCATACCAAAAAGATGAAAATTGATTTATAATTGCTAAAACCCAGACAGAGAGACTGCTGGGTTTTACCTTTACTTGAACGAGGAGTTTCCTGATAGGAAAAAGAAAAAAATGGAAAATTTTATCTATAGTATCAACGTGACAATGCCTATTTTTCTGGTCATGGTGATCGGATACATTTTAAAGCAGATCGGAATGCTGAATGATAACTTTGTCACAGTGGCAAATAAGTTCAATTTCAAGGTCACGCTTCCGTTTATGCTGTTTAAGGACATTGCAGGCGTTGATATTAAAGCAGTATTTGATATTAAATATGTGCTTTTCTGTGCGATCGTGAGTACCATCTGTTTCTGGGTGGTATGGGGTACAGCAAAGCTTCTGGTGCGGGACAAAACGATCCGCGGGGCATTTGTACAGTCGTCTTTCCGTGGAAGTGCGGCGGTTATGGGGCTGGCTTTTATCCAGAATATCTACGGTTCCTCTGCAATGGGACCGCTGATGATCGTCAGTGCAGTGCCGCTCTATAATATTTTTTCTGTGATCGTGCTGACATTTGAGGCAAATGACAGCACAGGGATTGACAAGAAAGCAAAGATCCGACAGGCGGGAATCAATATATGTAAGAATCCGATCATTTTAAGTATCCTGGCAGGACTGATCGTGGGACTGCTTGGGATTCAGTTCCCGACGCTGGTAAATAAGACGGTCAGCAACGTGGCGCAGATGGCAACCCCTTTGGCACTGATCACCATCGGAGCAGGATTTGAGGGAAGAAAAGCGCTGGCGAAGATCGCACCGACCATGGCGGCGTCTATGATCAAACTGGTGCTTCAGCCACTTGTTTTTCTGCCGGTTGCTGCCTGGATGGGATTTTCCGGGGAAAAGATGATCGCAATTCTGATCATGCTGGCATCCCCGACAACGCCGAGCTGTTATATCATGGCAAAGAGCATGAACAATGATGAAGTGCTGACGGCGAGCGTTATTGTAACAACGACATTGATGGCGGCGTTTACGTTGACAGGATGGATTTTTTTACTCAAAACATTAGGGTATATCGGTTAGTCAGAGGAAAAAAGATACATATTCAGCAGAAAGTATCATTTTATGAAAGCACAGATTATTTTGAAGTATAAATGGAAAGGGTAAGACAGAAAGATGGATATTACAGGTAGAAAATTATTTGTCAAGGCATTACAGGAAGAGGGTGTCGATACGATTTTCGGTTATCCGGGTGGAACGGTGACGGATCTTTTTGATGAATTATATAAACAGGATGAGATTGAAATTGTCTTACCAAGACATGAGCAGGGACTTTTACATGAGGCAGAGGGATATGCAAAATCGACAGGAAAAGTGGGTGTCTGTCTGGTGACCAGCGGTCCCGGTGCAACGAACATCATGACAGGACTTGCAGATGCACATTATGACAATATTCCGCTTGTCTGTTTTACCGGACAGGTGCCGTTGAATCTGATCGGAAACGATGCTTTTCAGGAAGTTGACATTGTCGGAATGACAAGAAGTATTACAAAGTATGGCGTGACGGTCAGAGACCGCAAGGATTTAGGAAAGATCATTAAGATGGCCTTTCACATTGCAAGCACAGGAAAACCGGGACCGGTCTTAATTGATCTTCCAAAGGATATCCAGACGGCGAGCGGACCGGCAGAATATCCGGACAGCGTGCAGATCCGTGGATACAAACCGAATGAGAGCGTGCATATCGGGCAGTTGAAAAAAGCATACAAACTGTTAAAGTCAGCAAAGAAACCATTGATCCTGGCTGGTGGCGGTGTCAATATTGCAAAAGCAAATGAGCTGTTGAAAGAATTTGCAGAGAAAATGAACGTTCCGGTTGTGACGACCATTATGGGAAAGGGTGCGATTGCCACGACGCATCCGCTTTATATCGGAAATACGGGAATGCATGGAAAATATGCAAGCAATAAAGCAGTCAGCGAGTGTGATGTTTTATTTTCCATCGGAACAAGATTTAACGACCGTATTACCGGAGATCTGAATGAATTTGCACCAAAAGCAAAAATTGTACATATTGACGTGGACACTGCTTCCATTTCCAGAAATGTTGTGGTAGACGTTCCAATCGTATCGGATGCAAAACTTGCCCTGGAAAAATTGCTGGAATGGGCAGAACCAAAGGATACGGCTGCATGGCAGGAGAGAATTAAGGCATGGGATGAAAAGAATCCACTTGAGATGCGCAGAGACCGCGGCATGACACCACAGATGATCATGGAACACATCAACCATACGTTTGACGAGGCGGTTTTTGTCACGGATGTAGGACAGAACCAGATGTGGGCAACGCAGTATCTGGATATTGACGAAAAACGCCAGATGATCACTTCCGGCGGGCTTGGAACAATGGGATTCGGTTTTCCTGCGGCGATCGGTGCAAAGATTGGAAACAGGGATACGGAGGTAGTCTGTGTCACCGGTGATGGCGGTTTCCAGATGAACATTCAGGAGATGGCAACAGCGATCGTGCAGGGGACACCGGTTATCATCTGCCTGCTCAATAACCAGTATCTTGGCATGGTCCGCCAGATGCAGCAGCTTTTTTATGGCAAACGCTATTCCGCAGTATGCTTAAGAAAGAGAAGAAGCTGTCCGGCAAACTGCAAGGGACCAAATGAAGCATGCCCTCCATATACACCGGATTTTGTTGCACTTGCAGAAAGCTATGGTGCGCATGGCATCCGTGTAGAGCGGGAAGAAGACATTCAGGCAGCTTTGGATAAAGCGAGAACTTACAAAGATGCACCGACAGTCATTGAATTTCTGATCTCTTCGGATGAGATCGTGCTTCCGATGGTAAAGGGCGGAAATCCGATGAGCGAGATGATTTTGAAATAGGCGGATACAGATATGGTGAGAGAGGAAAATATCATGAAAGACAGATGGATTGCACTATATGTAGAAAATCAGGTTGGTGTTCTGGCAAAGGTTTCCGGTCTTTTTTCCGGGAAATCATACAATTTGCAGAGTCTGACAGTTGGCACGACAGAGGACGAGACGGTTTCCCGTATGACCATCTGCGTTACCAGTGATGACATAACATTTGAACAGATCAAAAAGCAGCTGAACCGTATGGTTGAAGTAATCAAAGTCATTGATCTGACAGATGTACCGATTCATATGAAAGAGATTCTGTTCGCAAAGGTTCTCCGTGTGAATGCTGCGGAAAAAGAAGAAGTATTCCAGATCGCACAGGTGTTTAATGTGCAGGTGGTCGATATCGGAAATGACAGTGTCCTGTTGGAATGTAAACTGACTGCCCGCAGAAATAACGAGCTGATCGCATTGCTGAAATCAAAATTTAAGACCATTGAGGTAGTGCGCGGCGGAGCAGTAGCAATTGAATCCATCAGTACAAGCTGTAGATAATAAAATTTTTCGAAAATTATAGCAAAAGTAATGTACAACTTAAATACCCTGTGATATAATAAAAATGTTTTGAAATGTAGTATTAAAAACTACGTTGGAAAACGTATATTTAAGAATAAGAAGTCATAAAGCTATTTTGCAGATGACAGTAGTAAATAAACGAGGTATTTATGATGCAGAAAAAAGTACAGATCATCAGTGATGGTTCCCTGGATCTCTCACAGGAACTCACAAAGGAAAAAGATATTGAGGTTGTTCCATTTTACGTGTCTTTTGACAGTGAAACGTATCAGAAGGAAATGGTAGAAGTCGGTGTCAGGGAATTCTATCAGGAAATGGTGGATCACCCGACCGTTTTCCCAAAGACATCCATGCCATCCGTGCATGATTATTATGAGGTGTTTGAAAAACATGCGAAGGAGAAGATGCCGGTCATCTGTATCTGTATCACCAGAAAATTCAGTGGCTCCCTGCAGTCTGCGACAACGGCAAAAGATATGATATTAGAGGAATACCCGGATGCACAGATCACGGTCATTGATTCTACAGTCAATACTGTGCTGCAGGGATTATATGTATTAGAGGCATGCAGACTGCGCGATATGGGCTTAGAGTATCAGCAGATTGTAGATGCGTTACTGCCGATCCGTGAGACAGGAAGAATTTTTTTCACAATCGGAAGTATTGACTATTTAAAACATGGCGGAAGGATTGGAAAATTAGCCGGGATTGCAGCCAGTGCATTAAAAATCAAACCTCTGATCACGTTAAAAGAAGGTGAAATCTTTAATTCCGGCATTACAAGAAATCGTCTTAAATCCATGAAAAAAGTTGTGGATATGACAAGGGAATATTTAGATGAAGTCAATGCAAAACCGGGAGAGTACAGTTTCTGCATCGGTTATGGATATGATTATAACGAAGCACTGGAGTTTCGAGAGATGTTAAAGGATCTGGTCAAAGAACGTCTTGGAATTGATGAGATTGGTATTTACCAGATCGGTGCAACCATTGGAGTGCACACAGGACCATATCCGATCGGGATCGGAATTATAAAGCATGCATTGACAGAGTAACTGATATGTACCCCTTTTACTGGACATCCAGTGAAAGGGGTACATATCATATCAGGGCGATTTTTAGTTCCTGTTTCCGGAACTAATGATAATATTTTAAGAATAATCCCGTAAGATCTCCTTTTAAGTTCACACCGAGGAAAGTAAGCGTTTCGGAAAGAGCGTACATGGTTGCGGCCATATCTTCAAAGTTTGCGTTATTTCCCATGTGACCAATGCGGATCACTTTGCCGGAAAGATCATCAAAAGATCCGGCAAGCATGATATTGTGCTCTTTTTTCATGCGGGAAAGAATTGCATCGCAAGTGGTCTCTGCCGGAATGTCAAACACAGTGACGGTATCGGAGAAACCGCTTTCCAAGTGAAGCTTTAAGCCGGCTTCTGTCAAAGCGCGTCTGGCTGCTTCGGCGATACGGTGTGTGCGTTCTTCTAACTCTGGATCGGAAGCGATATTGTCAAAAGCAGCACGTAAGCCGTAAATATCGCTGATCGGCATGGTATAAGGAAACCATTTTTTCTCATAATATCCCTCAAAAGCCAGAAGGCTTGCATAGAAGGAACGGATCGGAGTCTTACGCTCATGCATGGCATCTTTCACAGCATCACTTATGGTGACAAAAGTAAGTCCCGGAGGTGCGGAAACCGCTTTCTGGGAACCGCCGCACAGAAGGTCAATCTGGAACTTGTCCACATCCATATGATTTCCGAACATTCCGGAAACGGAATCTACAACGGTCAGAATGCCGTATTCTTTTAAAAGCGGACAGATTTTCTCTACCGGATTGAGCATGCCGCTTGGGGTGTCACAGTGAACAACGGTCGCATATTTATAATCATGATGCTCCTTTAAATAAGAAGAAAGAGCATCCGGGTCGATGGCATTCAGGCGGTCGGCATGATAAAATTCCGGCACACCACCGTACATGGAAACAAAGTCCGCAAAGCCTTCGCCGTACACGCCGTTCTCAATGATGAGCACCTTATCTCCCGGCTCAGTGAGGGAGGCGCAGGCAGCTTCCAGACCTAAAATTCCCTCTCCATCCAAAATGAGAGTTTCGTTTTTCGTGCCGAGCAGGGAGCTGATCAGTTCGCAGGTATCTTTATAAAATTCTACGAAATCTTCATCCAGATCAGGATTGGTACATACGAGGCTTCTTGCCATACGCACATTTTCTTTTACCTGGGTTGGCCCAGGAGTCATGACTTTATACATAATTACTTCCTTCTTTATCATAGATTGTTTTGTAAATGAGATTGATGTTACACAGCTTATAACATTTTATTTACGATTTTCTGAAGCTGTCCGACGATCAAAAGAACGATGACAGCAGCAACACCGATCTGGACAAGGTTTCCAGGAATGGAAGTAACCGGTGCGATCCAGTTTCCGTAAATGATACCCTCTGCAATGTAGTAACCAGCGACTTTGATCACGCATGCAACTGCGATCGCAAGTGTGTTCCAGCCAAAGCCGTGATGTTTTTCTGTGATGGCACCTACGGCATATCCCATCAGACCGACAATGATCAGTGTGAATGGCGCCCATGCGGTCCAGCCGGAGAGCAGATCGAATAGTCCCATGCCGACACCGCCGGCGATCGCACCACTTTTCTTACCAAAAATAATGGCGCAGATAAAAAGAGGTACGTTTCCGAGATGGATCAATCCGCCGTTTGCAGTGATTGGAAGTCTTATATTAATAAATGCAGTGAATACGTAGGTCAGGGCAATAAAAAGAGCCGTGATCGTGATAAAACGGATATTTGATAAAGATTTTGAATCAGCAGTCTGTGCTGTAGAGGTAGTTGATGTTTTCATAAATAAAATTCTCCTTTTTATGGTTTGTATTTGTGTCAATTCCCAGGATTGTTGTTGGGATTACTATATACAAAAACTGTCATGAATTAAAAATCCAGTTTAAAACAAATTGACCATGCCAGTTTTAAATATATAATAATATTGACAAAACAATACTATATGATGTATAGTATTAAATAAGAAATAATATTACAAATAAAATAACAAGGAGTGAGTACATGGTATTTAATACAGGCGCAGCCCTTTTGGATGCGATTGTTCTTGCTGTCGTGTCAAAGGAGGAAGAAGGAACCTACGGATATAAGATCACGCAGGATGTGCGGAAAGCGATTGAGGTTTCAGAATCCACACTGTATCCGGTTTTGCGAAGACTGCAAAAGGATGGATACCTGATCGTGTATGACAGGGAGTGCGGAGGAAGAAACCGGAGATATTACCAGATTACGGAGACCGGCGAAGAAAAGCTGGCAGAATACCGCAGCGAGTGGGAATCGTATTCTTCGAAAATATCAGAACTATTTTCAGGAGAGGAGTCAGAAGAATGAATAAAGAAGAATTTTTAAAACGTCTGGAGCAGCTGCTTTCGGATATTTCAGAGGAAGAGAGAGCGGATGCACTTGCCTTTTACAGAAGTTATTTTGAGGATGCCGGAATTGGAAATGAGGCATCAATTTTAGAGGAACTGGAGTCGCCGGAGAAGGTGGCGGAAGTGATCAAGAAAGATCTTGGGGTGAGTGAAACGGCTGATGCGGAAACACCCGAGGAAGATGTGCGCAGCGAAAAAAATGAGACTCATACAGAAGGGACATCTGGGGATGGTCAAAATGCCAAAACACGAATGGATGATCCATATATGAACAGTTTATATGGAAGCAGTACTTACGGGTCAGGTAATTATGAGCAGAAGAATACTGCTTATACCGGCGGAACTTATGGCAGTCAGAATACGTCCGGCCAGATCGATATAGAGAATCTGAAAAAGGAAAATCAGAAGAATAAAACAGAAAAAACAGTTTTATGGGTGATCCTCGCAGTTTTGACAAGCCCGGTCTGGATCACGGTTGCAGCGGTTCTGGCGGCGATTCTTGTAGCAATTTTAGCGTGTGTGTTTGCAGTGGCAGTCAGCATTGTTGCAGTGATGGCGGCGTTAGTGATCACCGGATTTGTATTGGCAGGCATTGGTGTCGGATATCTTTTCACAAAAGGCGTGGCAGTAGGTCTTGGACTGTTAGGCGGTGGACTTTTGGTTCTTGCGCTTGGAGTACTTGCAGTGTGGCTTGTGGTATGGTGCTTTGGCTGGTTTGTCCCATGGGCAGTGAAAGGCATTGCAGGGCTTTGCAAAAAGGCATTTGGCAAGACAAAGAGAGGAGTGTGAGATGAAATGAAAAAATTTACAAAGATTATATTGATCATTGCAGGAAGCTTAGCCGCACTCGGAATTGTTTTCAGCGGTATCGCCGCAGTGATGGGAGCCGGATGGTCAACCATCCACCGGAAAGCACTTGCCGGTGAACTTGATTTTGGCAACTGGCATATTGGCAATGGAGTTTATTATGCTTATGATCAGGGACATGGCATCTTGGATCATTTTTGGGATGATGATTATGATGATTGGGATGATGATTATGATGACGATGATGATTGGGACGACGACGACTGGGATAATGACGACTGGGATGATGAGGATGACGAGCTCATGGATGATAATAGGGCGGTGGAGAGTTTTGGTTCCTGGATCCTGAATCTTACGGATTTGAAGAGTGAACCGGCAGGAACGGAAAGCTGCATTATACCTTATCCGGCATCAGAAGCTGCTTCCCTGAAACTGGAACTGGATGTGGTAAATGAACTTATTTTTGAAGTGTCGGATTCTGCGGATGAGATCAGTATTAAAATGGAAAATAATCCCTTCATCCATCATATCCTGGACTTCCTTAGAAACAGAAGGATTCCAATCTGAAGGTATCCTATCACAGCGGACACCACCATTTTGAGAAAGGACCGACCTTTACGGTAGTTCTGCCAAGACAGTGCGAAAATCTGACACTGGACATTGTAGTGGGAGCCGGGGATATTTCCATGGAAAGCGAAGCGTTTACGGCAAGAAAAGTAAATGTGTCTGTTGGAGTGGGAGAACTCTCTGTGAATCAGATTTCAGCCAGCGAGAAAGCCGTGTTTGAAGTTGGTACAGGAGATGTGTCGATTCTGAATGGACAGTTCCCGAAAGTGTCTATCGAAGCAGGAGTTGGAGATGCCGTGTTCAGCGGAAGCGTTTCAAATAAACTAGAAGTGGAGGCAGGAACCGGCGATGTCAATGTCTCTCTTACCGGAACAGAGAAAAGCTATGCATTTGATCTGTCTGCCGGACTTGGAGAAATCAGGTTGAACGGGCAATCGAAAGGGGCTTTTGATGCGGAGTATGAGACCGGCAGCAACGGCGGAGCAGAAGTGGAACTGACTGCAGGAGTGGGAGATATTTCTGTTTTGACACAGCAGTAAAAGAGATAAAAAATAGATGGTTTACATTTTTTGTCTTTATGGTATAATATAAAAATAAAAAGGTGCTGCCGATAGACGGTTAGCCTAGATTATATGTGTTATGTAAAAATAACCGCAACCTTGGCCGGGGCGGTTATTTTTTCTGCCGTGATTATCTTTCCCGATAAGGTAAAATAATCCGGCAACACTAATTAACAAACTCATTAACTGTAAAAGTTCACTTGTTGTTATCATTAGTATCCCCTCCATTTCAGGTAAAAAATTCCTAATCTTTGTCTTTTTAATCACAATATGATATGATGAACACGAAAGAAAAAACATACAAGAATTCGTATATTTTAATAAGAAGAACAGGAGCAGGGGAATGGGAAAAAGAACACGGATTGTTTTATATGCACTGTCACTTGTGACAATGCTTGCAATGGTGACACTGATTATTTTTTCACATGGAAGACAGAGCGGTGAGCCGGCGAAAGATGTGCTGTCCGAGACGGATATCAGCAGCACGGAGGAACCGGTTCAGATACCGGAAGCGGAAGAATCAGAAGAGACGGAAGCAGCAGACGGGCAGAACAGGATCCAAAACGACACAGAACAGGAAGAAGCGGACATAGCAGGTGGAGAAACGGACAAGCAGGCAGAAGCAGGGAATACCGAAGGAGACGGCAGCACGACACTGATTTTTGCAGGGGATGTACTGTTTGCAAACGCCTTTAAAAGCAACTATGATGCGGGCGGAATTGAAAAAGTGATCGAGCCGCAGCTGCTGCAGGAGCTGCAGGATGCAGATATTTTCATGGTGAATAATGAGTTCCCATTCAGTAACCGTGGAGAGCCGATGGAGGACAAACAGTTTACGTTTTGCTGTGATCCGAAATATGTGAAAGCTTTAAATGAGATGGGCGTGGATATTGTATCACTCGCCAACAATCACACCTTAGATTATGGAAGAGATGCGTTGTCTGATACGTTTACGACACTGGACGGAGCCAGTATTTTGTATGCAGGAGCCGGAGAGACTAAAGAACGCGCATATGAATTGCAGATTATCGAGAAAAATGGAAAAAAATTCGGATTTCTTGCGGCATCCCGCGTGGTGCCGGAATCAAACTGGAAAGTGGAAGAACGGACACCGGGAATGCTGACCGCTTATGATGATACAAAATTGGTACAGTTGATCAAAGAAGCCCGAAGCGGATGTGATTTTCTGTCGGTCTATATCCACTGGGGCGTGGAATACGATGCGTATCCGCAGGACTATCAGACAAAGATTGCCACAGATTGTTTTAATGCAGGGGCAGATCTGATCCTTGGAGCACATACACACTGTTTACAGGGAATTTCCTATATCAGTGGGAAACCGGTCTTTTACAGCCTTGGAAACTTTGTGTTTGGACAGAACATTGATAAGACGGCTGCAGTGAAAGTACAGGTTTCGTCCGATGGAACCGTATCTTATGGATTACTTCCGGTTTATGCGGCGGGGGGCACAACAAAACTGATGGATACAAACAGTGCATCTGCGCTGTATCAGTATATGACACAGATTTCAGATGGCGTTACGATCGGTGCGGATGGAAAAATCAATTAAAGGGGAGAAGAACATGAAAAAGAAACTTATGAGAATGCCGAAGGTGGTTACGATACTCGTTGCGGTACTGATTGTAGCGATTTTTCTTGGAAGTATGGATGTGGCAGCGTTTTTTCTTGCAGATACAGTTTCGCTTCCGGGTTATGGAAGCAGTATGATCGCAGAGTTTATGGCAGGAGTGGTTGCATTTCTGCTTTTGTGCCTGTTTGGTTATCTTGGAGTGCTGGGAGAAAAAGGAAAGGGATTTATCCATGGCCTTTATATCGGCGGATTCCTGACAGGATACTGTTGTCTGGAACTGGCGGCACAGCTTTATGTACAGATGATGACACCGGATGCAAAAGTCGTATCTGCATTGGAAATCCTGTTTTTTGCTGCAACCATGTTTCTGATCGGATGGACGGAGGAACTTATTTTCCGCGGTGTGATCCTGAATCTGTTTCTGGAACGTTTTTCCAAAACGAAAAGAGGGATTCTCTGGGCGATCATTCTCAGTGGTGTATTGTTCGGGGCGGTACATTTGACAAATATTTCACAGGGAGTGACGGTGACAAGTGCGATGATCCAGGCGATCAACGCTGCCTTTCTGGGTGTGATCTTTGGCGCTGTTTATGCCCGGTCAGGAAATATCTGGCTTGTAATGACTTTTCATGCACTGGTCGATTTCGCAAGTCTGATGGGCAGCGGAATTTTTGGAACTGGAACAACTGTGGAACAGATCAACCAGATGTCTGCCGCTAATTTGATTGCCGTTCCTGTTTTGCTGATTCCGTGTATTGTGCTGCTTCGCCCGAAAAAACTTCTGGAGATGGAGCAGGAGGCAAATCATATCGTGGTGTTTGAAACATTCGAGGAGGCAGACCGGAATGCTGCTCTGTCGCTCGCACTTGGAATGATATCCATTCTGACAGGCTTTATGGGATATGGTCTTGGTATTGGGATCGCTGGGCTGATCGGTGGCAGACTTTCAAGAAAGGTGCAGCCGGAGAAAAACGGAATGGCACTGGCGGGTATGATTTTATCCGGAATCGGTATGGCGGTATCGATCATTGGAATGATCGTGCTGTGTTTTGTCTATTCAAATCTGAATGGTCTCTCTGCCGTTATGATGATGAATGGTGTGAAGTGATTTTAAGACAAATAAGCTAAAACAAGTTTACATTTACTAAAAATAAGGTTATTATTTCAATAACCTTTTGAGAGAGCGGTAAAATCTTTCAAAAATAGCAGGAAGAAGATAGGAGAATTGCGATGAGTTACATGGAAACCTACAGAGAATGGTGTTCAAACCCATATTTTTCAGAGGAAACAAGAGCAGAATTAGAAGCAATCAGGGACAATGAGGCAGAGATCGAGGACCGTTTCTACCGTCAGCTTGAGTTTGGAACCGGGGGACTCCGCGGAGTGATCGGGGCAGGAACAAACCGTATGAACATCTACACCGTAAGACAGGCGACACAGGGACTTGCAAACTATATCATTTCCCAGAACGGGCAGGAAAAAGGAGTTGCCATCGCACACGATTCCAGAATCATGTCACCGGAATTTGCCGAGGAGGCAGCACTCTGCCTGAATGCAAACGGAATCAGGGCTTATGTGTTTGACAGCCTTCGCCCGACACCGGAGCTTTCATTTGCAGTCCGTGAACTTGGCTGTGTTTCAGGAATTGTGATCACAGCAAGCCATAACCCAAGAGAATACAATGGATACAAAGTTTACTGGGAGGATGGTGCGCAGATCACACCGCCTCATGATAAAAATATCCTTGCAGAAGTTGCAAAAGTAACTTCTTTTACACAGGTTAAGACTATGGAAAAAGAGGATGCCGTGAAAGCCGGACTTTTTGTGACGATCGGAAAAGAAATCGACGACCGTTACATGGAAGAACTGAAAAAACAGTCCATCCATCCGGAAATCATCAAAGAGATGGCAAAGGATATCAAGATTGTATACACACCGCTACATGGAACCGGAAATCTCCCGGTGCGCCGTGTGTTAAAAGAACTTGGATTTGAAAATGTCTATGTTGTAAAAGAGCAGGAACTTCCGGACGGAAATTTCCCGACCGTAGCATATCCAAACCCGGAATCTCCAAAGGCATTTGAACTTGCCTTAAAACTTGCAAAAGAAGTGGATGCAGACATCGTGCTTGCGACAGATCCGGACGCAGACCGTCTTGGCGTATACTGCAAAGACACAAAGACCGGAGAGTATGTGACTTTCACCGGAAATATGTCCGGAATGCTCATAGCAGAATATATTTTAAGAGAGAAAACGGCAACCGGAACGATGCCGGAGAATCCTGCACTTGTAGAGACTATCGTTACAACGGACATGGCAAAAGCGATGGCAGCTTCCTATGGCGTGGCACTGATCGAGGTACTGACCGGATTTAAGTATATCGGAGAGCAGATCAAATGGTTTGAACAGAACCACTCCCACAACTATGTATTCGGTCTGGAGGAGAGTTATGGATGCTTAGCCGGAACATATGCAAGAGATAAAGATGCCTGCGTAGCAGTCATGATGTTGTGCGAGGTGGCTTCCTGGTGCAAAAAACATGGAAAAACATTGTGGGATGCCATGATCGACCTGTATGAGAAATACGGTTACTACAGAGAGGGACTTTCCACGATGACCTTAAAAGGAATCGACGGAGCCGCCCAGATCCAGCAGATGATGAGTGATATGCGGAACAATCCAAAGAAAACACTCGGTGGATTTGAAGTGCTTGCAGTCCGCGATTACAAAGAGGATACAAGAAAAGATTTAAAGACCGGGGAAGTGACAAAAACAGGACTTCCGGCTTCCAATGTTTTATATTATGAACTTTCTGACAATGCATGGTGCTGTGTGCGCCCGTCCGGAACAGAGCCTAAGATCAAATTCTACTATGGAGTCAAAGGCACCTCTTTGCAGGATGCAGAGGAAAAACTGGAAGCATTAAAAAAGGATCTTGTGGAAGAATAGATAAATGAATATTTGCAGAAGTTGTGATTGCCTCTGAGAAAAAAGTAAATATATAATTTAGATTTAATATTTATACCAAAATAAAAAACAAGAATCAGAGACAGAGAAGGAGAATCACATGTTTGATGACAAATTTGTCTGGGGCGTGGCAAGCAGCGCATATCAGGTAGAGGGAACTGACCCGGATGACGGAAGAGGAAAGACGGTCTGGGACACTTTTACGGAGCAGGGACGCATTTTTCAAAATCAGAATGCGTACACAAGCTGTGATCATATGCATCATTATAAAGATGACTATGCATTAATGAAAAATCTGGGGATAAAAGCATACCGTTTTTCCTTAAACTGGGCGCGGATTCTGCCGGAAGGTACCGGGCGCGTCAATGAAAAAGCAATTTTGATGTACCGTGACATGATCCTTACAATGAAAGAAAATGGCATTACACCATATATTACCCTGTTTCACTGGGAGTTTCCACAGGCATTGCAGGAAAAAGGCGGCTGGCTGAATGAGGAAGTGGCAGACTGGTTCGGGGAATATGCAAAAGTGGTGGCAGAGAATTTTTCGGATCTCTGTGAGTATTTTATCACGATCAACGAGCCGCAATGTGTGGTTGGACTTGGACATTTAAGCGGTGTTCATGCACCGGGATTGAAATTATCGGTTCCAGAGACTTTTCAGATTGCACATAATCTGTTGAAAGCGCACGGACAGGCAGTGATCAATTTAAGAAAATACGCAAAACAAAAAATACGGATCGGCTTTGCACCGACCGGGGGAGTGGCTTATCCATACACGGACAGTGCAGAAGATATCGAGGCTGCCAGAAAAGTTTATTTTGGATTTTACAATCCGATGGATAACTGGACCTGGAATATCTCATGGTTTTCAGATCCGGTCTTTTTAGGTCATTATCCGAAAGAGGGACTGGAAAAATTCAAAGAGTATCTGCCGGAGATCACAGAGGAAGATATGCAGCTGATTCATCAGCCACTGGATTTTATGGGACAGAACATATATAATGGCTATTATGTGCGTCAGGGCGCAGACGGCGAACCGGAGTTTGTGGACCGGGAACCGGGATTTCCAAAGACGGCGTGCAACTGGCCGGTAACACCAAAAGCATTTTATTATGGAATCAAATTTTTGACGGAGCGGTATCCGCTTCCTTTGTATATCACAGAAAATGGTATGTCCTGTCATGATAATGTGAGCTTTGACGGCAGAGTACATGACAATGATCGCATCACGTTTTTGGATTCCTACATCGGAGCCATGCAGAGGGCATATGATGAGGGAGCCGATATCCGGGGGTATTTCCTGTGGACATTTCTGGATAATTTTGAATGGTCCGAGGGATACAGGGAACGTTTTGGCATGATTTATGTGGATTTTATGACACAGCGGAGAATTGTAAAAGATTCTGCGTTTTGGTATCAGAATGTGATTGGGACAAATGGAGGCAATTTATCAACAAATCAGACCACGAAAGAAATTTTATTTTTAGATCCGGTATGTACACACAACATCTGGGGCGGTACGCGATTGAGAGAGGATTTTCATTATCCGGTCGAGGGTGATGATTTATGGGAGTGCTGGGGAATTTCTGCACATCCAAATGGAGACGTAACTTTAAGAGACTGTGGATTCCGTGGAATGAAGCTGTCCGAATTGTGGAAAAAACATCCGGAAGTTTTCGGAAAGGTGGACAGTGACCGTTTCCCGCTCCTGATCAAAATTATCGATGCGAAAGATGACCTGAGCATTCAGGTACATCCAGACGATGATTATGCAAAAGTCCATGAAAATGGTTCACTTGGAAAAACAGAGTGCTGGTACATTCTCGACTGCAAGAAAAATGCGACGATCGTTATCGGACACAATTCAAGGACAAAAGAGGAATTAAGCCGGATGATCCATGAGGGAAAGTGGAGTGAATTTATCCGTGAGATCCCGATCAAAAAAGGCGATTTTCTTCAGATCGATCCGGGAACAGTTCATGCGATCAAAGGCGGAACACTCATTCTGGAAACACAGCAGAACAGTGATATTACCTACCGCGTTTATGATTATGGCCGTCTCTCCAATGGAAAGCCGAGAGAGCTACATATCGACAAGAGTATTGACGTGATCACTGTGCCTGCAAAATCGGCTGCAGACAGTGTGAAATCGGTGGCAGATCTTCCGGTCAATACGTTAAATGAACTGTATGCCTGCAAATACTTTCATATCTATAAAATAGATGTTTCAGGTAAAATGACTTTTGAGCAGAATGCACCTTTTATGAATATGACAGTTACGGATGGCAATGGAATCGTCAACGGTCAGCCGGTGAAAAAAGGAGATCATTTCATACTTCCAAATGGCTTCGGAAACGTGGAATTGCAGGGCAGCATGCAGATCATTGCCTCCACGATATAAAACAAAACCGTTATTTGCTTTCAGAGGAAGAAACTGCTATAATGTGCATAAGCAATGAGCAGTGCCAGACACGTAAGAAACAGCATCTGGCTGTTTACAGGCAGGATGCTGTTTATTGCGGGGTAGAAGCATGTAGATCAAAATTCCCCAGAGAGGAAATACACAGATGAATCAGGAAGAAAGACGAGAGAAACGAAAAAAAGATACACAGAGTGCGGTCATAGTTGTGGCAGTATTTTTTATAGTACTTGCAGTTTTGATCGGAGGAATTGTGTTTGCAGTCCATAAATTTGTAAAACCGGGAGCAGATAAACCGGAAAAGAATACCGAGAGCGTGACAACAGAGGCGACAGAAGAACCGGAAACAACTCCGGTAACCGAAGTCAGCGATCCGTTGATGGATCAGGCAATGCAGATTGCTGCTGGCATGACCTTAGAGCAGAAAGTAGCGCAGATGTTCATGATCACACCGGACGCACTGACCGGAGTGGACGGAGCAACGATGGCAGGAGATTCCACAAAGACAGCCTACACGCAGTATCCGGTAGGTGGTCTGATTTATATGGCAAAGAACCTGACCGGAACCGATCAGACGGCACAGATGCTTACCAATATGAAGAGCTACAGTCAGGAAATAGTAGGAATTCCAGTGTTCCTCGGTGTGGATGAGGAAGGTGGAACAGTAGCAAGGATTGCATCCAACAGTGCTTTTGGAGTGACAGATGTTGGAAATATGAGTGATGTAGGAGCGACCGGGGATTCCCAGAATGCATACAATGCAGGAAGTACGATCGGAACGTATCTGAACACACTTGGTTTTAATATGGATTTTGCTCCGGTTGCGGATGTGTTGACGAATCCGGATAACACTGTGATCAAAGACCGGTCATTTGGTTCAGACAGCCAGCTTGTGGCGGATATGGTCTGTGCTGAGATGCAGGGACTGAACGAACACCAGATATTAAGCGTGGTAAAACATTTTCCGGGACAGGGAGCTACAGCAGGGGATTCCCATGACGGGGCAGTTTCTACAGATAAATCTTTGGATGACCTGCTGGCAAATGAGCTTGTTCCATTCCAGCAGGCAGTGAATAACGGAGCATCTTTTGTGATGGTAGGACATATTTCAGCACCAGCTGTTACAGGGGATGATACGCCGGCTTCGCTTTCCTCTGTCATGGTGACAGATGTGCTTCGCAACCAGCTTGGCTTCCATGGTGTAGTGATCACAGACGCAATGAATATGGGGGCGGTCACCGGAACATACAGTTCTGCTGATGCGGCAGTGACGGCAATTCAGGCAGGTGTGGATATGATCTTAATGCCGCAGGATTATGAGACAGCATATAATGGACTGCTTCAGGCGGTACAGGATGGAACGATTACGGAGGAACGCATCGACGAATCTGTGGAGCGCATTGTAAAAGTGAAGCTGCAGATGCAGTAAACCAAACTTTACAAACAACGAAAAAAATAGGATAATAGTAATAAAATTTACATATGAGATACGAATGGGGAATACGACATGGAAATAAAGCGCGTAGGAGAAAATAAAATCAGATGTGCCTTGACCGAGGACGAGATCCGGGAGATGGGATTTGATATTGATGAGATCATTGGCAATGGAGAAGCAACACAGAAGTTTATGCGTGTTGTTTTAAAAATCGTGGAGGAACAGGAGAATATCAGCCTTGAAAATATTTCTCCGATGGTAAAAGCAGAGCTGCTTTCCGATCACAGCATGGCAATCACATTTGGCGGAGATTCCGATCTGAGTTTTCAGCAGCTGATGGATGCGATTTCGGATCTGGTTGGGCAGATGACACCGGAGAAAATGCAGGAGTTTAGAAACCTGAGCAAAGAAGAACGTCAGGGAGTGTTAGACGCATTCTTAGACCAGAAGAAGGACACACAGGAACAGAGAGTAGCAGAAGAGAAACAGGAAAAAGAAAATAAAAAGAAAGGACAGGTAATGAATATAATTAATAAATTGTCCGTTGTTATTTCTGTATATAATGAAGAAGCAGTTTTGGACAAGATGTATCAGGCTGTTGTGCCAGTAGTAGAAAGTCTGCCGTGTGAATATGAACTTCTTTTTGTCAATGATGGAAGCAAAGATGCTTCTCCGGCTATATTAGACCGTCTGGCAATGGAGTCAGAAAAGGTAAAAGTCATTCATTTTTCCCGAAATTATGGACATGAAGCGGCGATGATAGCAGGTATTGATTACAGCACAGGTGACGGAGTCATTTGTATGGATGCAGATTTGCAGCATCCGGTAGAATGTATCCCACAGATTTTAGATGCATTTCATCAGGGATATGAGGTAGTCAGCATGGTGCGGATGTCCAATAAAAGCGCAGGACTTTTTAAGAATATTACATCAAAATTATTTTATAAAATATTAAATGGAATTTCAGAAACACATTTTGAGGAGAATGCTTCTGATTTTTTTGCAGTTACAAAAAGACCGGCGGAAGTGCTAAGAAAGCATTTTAGAGAAAGTTCCCGTTTCCTCCGGGCCTATGTGCAGAGTATCGGTTTTAGAAAAACGACAATAGAGTATACAGCAGGAGAGCGGGTAGGTGGCAGGAGTAAATACAGTCTTCGTAATCTGTTCAGGTTTTCCGTTAAAGCAATGATCAGTTATTCTGATTTACCATTAAAAATAGCATCTCTTTGTGGAACATCTGCCGGAATTGCAAGTGTGCTTCTGATTATTTATTCTATTTATATGAAAATACACGTTGGTGCACCGGGAGGATATACAACAATTACCGTTGTAATTTGTTTTTTTTTTACCGTACTGTTTTTCCTTTTGGGAATTATCGGAGAATACTTGTCGGTTATTTTAGGAGAGATTAGGAGAAGACCGATATATCTGGTGCGGGATACAGTAAATTTAGAAAAAGAGCAGGAAAAAGAGAATGAATATATTTAAAAATTTAAAAGGACATTTTTGCACGATTACCCACCACAAAATGT
>ERZ826051.1343-NODE-1343-length-22801-cov-4.956959_pt1 | contig 22801 bp, 19 predicted proteins | sample MGYA00519928_ERZ826051 | MGnify/ENA primary metagenome ERZ826051 (study PRJEB31778, sample SAMEA3449219) | human gut metagenome | biome: human gut; feature: human-associated habitat; material: faeces | place: United Kingdom | collected 2010/2012 ...
CCATTGTACCATCTGGGCTGACGGGTCTTCAACTTTCATTTTACTTTACAGTACGCGAAAAGAAACAAGGAGGAATTGCTTATGAAAGCAAAAATGAAACTTAAAAATCTGTTAAGCTTCCTGCTCGCCCTTGTGATGGTAGTGACGCTGCTGCCCGGCATGGGCATGACCGCGCTGGCGGCCATGATGGCGGGAGGGACTGCTACACCGGATCCGAGATATAGTCATATACAGCTGAAATTTTCCGAAGACTATATTGGCGACAGCGATCGTATCCTGTTGCGTGACTGTGAGTACATCACGGTAAGCAGTCCCACTGCGATCCCTAAGCTTTTACCGGAAGATGAACTCGAGCAGGTCGAGTTTGCTCAAAACGGCGACTATGTAGCGCTCTACTACAACGGCAGTCTGCATCTGAAGGGCAACCTCAGAGGGGCGTGCATTGATATGCAGGCACCCAGGTACGGTGACGCCCATGTTAAAACCATGATGATCTATGTGCGGGATAATGTGACGCTCGACGGCAAGTCCTGCCTGCTGTATGGCTATGATCAACATCTTTGGCTGCGTATCGCCCCCGGGAAAACGCTGACCATCAATGCAGACCGCAGCCAGCTGTATAAATACCGTGCAGCCATTTACTCCAACACAGGCGACGTGACTGTTTCCGGCGGCGGCACCCTGAACATCAATTATCAGGGAAAAACGAATCCGGGAGAGTACGAATACAAAATCGTAGAAGGCATTCGCGGCAGCCGGGTGTCCTTTGAGTATGATGACCATCCTCTCTACCTCGGCAGCCCCACCGTGAACATCAACATGAATAACGGCGAGAGCGGCCCGGAGGGCGATGCTGTCTATGGCATCAGAGCCAGCGTCCTGACCGTGGAGGACGACGCCAAGCTGAAGATCGAGGTAACCGGGCGGAATGTCAAGAGCTCCGGTGAAAGCGATTCCGACGGCCGTGTCAACCATGCCATCGTCGGCAACAGCATGAGTGTGCTGGACAATGCTTCGGTGGATATCATCTCCCACAAGAACGTCGTCACCGATATTTCCCTTACAGGCGACGGCGATGCGCTGACGGTGAACACCACCGGCCACCTGAACATCAAAAACGAGGGCAATGTCACCTTTGCTGACGAAAGTGACGACTGGAACCGGAGAAACGGCTACCCCAACGTCAATATCTACTTGAGTGAGAATAATGCCACCTTCAAGATCGAAAAGGCAGAGGGGGGCGTCTCCATCGACTCCTATTCGACTGCGGTCGACACGTGGTATACCGGCGGTACTTTCGATATGGACTGGTACTGGCCTGTCCGCGGCAATATCACGCTGGGGCAGAATATGTACCGCGGCAACCACCGCGTGGGCGTTCTGGTCGAGACCGGGACTTATACCTCTGAATACACGTGGGGCAGCGCCAAGTATATCTATTCCACCACCGGCGTCGCTACCGTGAAGCAGTCCCGCGGCCTGATCATGGACTCGCATGCGCCGACGGACAATCCCCACGGCAGCCAGCTCTACTACGCCAAGGTTCTGGAGCCATCGCTCAACGACACCCACATCGTGCGCAAGGGCGACAACCTGACGTTGATGGCGGATGAGGCTGTCCCAAAGGGCCAGTTCCTCTATTGGTATGACGCACTGCGCCCGGAGGGCAGCGAGAACGGCACAAGCTGGACGAACATCACCCAGACCTTCACCAATATTCAGCAGGATATGGTGCTGGTGCCGGTGCGTGACCCCATGAAGACGGGCCCCACCTTGAGCGATGTGGGCTACAGCGTCCAATGGGACGAAGGCGTCACCAAGGAGACCCGCTACGCCTATCAGGACATGACCTTTGAGAAGGCGGACCGCCTCAACACCGGAAACGGCGGATACAGTGTTATGCTGGTGCCTGCGCAGCTGCCCCGGTACGGCGAAAACACCTATGCCGTCAAGGATTTGCGGAATAGTCCTATCATGAATTTGCGCAACAGCCGGCTGTATGCCGATAAGAATGCCCACGGCACAAATGGTGCGATGAACGGCAGCTTTTTAAATATCCCGACGGGGAGCTACCGCATTGCCTACCATGACGAAGCCGCTGGCAGGTGCTTCTTCAGTAAGCCGTTTACCTTTGAACCGCCTGTCGCCCCGCCGTATATCGACCCCATCACCGCGATTTTTGACACGAACGACGGCGGCACCAAAACCGTGACCATCACGGCGGAGCGGGGGGCAACTATCCGGTACTGCCTGTGGGACTACGCCAAGAACAAGTGGGGAGGCTACAATCTCTACACCGGCCCCTTTGATGTGAACGTCACCGCCGATCAGGACGTGCGCATCGAGGCCTACGCCGGCGCCCCCATACTGAACAGAAGATCCGAGGTGCGCTATGCCGTGCGGCCCACCGGTAAGCCCACGGTGAAATACGGCGACATGGTGGTCAGCGACGGCAATCGGCAGTACTTCTACGACTCGATCGTCCTGACGGTGGAGGCGCCCGAGGGCTATGAGGTCTGGTATCGGGTAGGCGAGCAGCCGTCCGAGTCCAACATGGGCACCAAGGTGGAAAACGGCAAGGTCACCATCACCGACAGCGGCTCGCACGGTATCCTCTACTTTAAGCTGGCCAAGGCCTTTACCGTGGACGGTGTGACATACCGGAAATTGAGCCATCAGCACACCACGGTTTATCTGTCGAAGCTGGACGAACTGCCCGCCCCGAAGGTGACTGTGACGACCAAGGAGGGCGGCAAAACGCTGATCCCATCCGGCAACACCTACACCATGACGGAGAATGTGGTAACGGTGACGCTGGAACCGAATGGCAACTGGCCTCTTAACGCCACCATAGCGTACGATACCAACGGCAACGCAACCCCCAGGCTCTCACAGAGCTACACCGGGCCCTTTGATGTGCGCGGTGCGGGTACCCTCAGCGTATTCACCCTTGCGCCCAAGGCGAACGGCGAATACAATTTCGCGCACGCGGCGTATACCTTCAAGCTGGATTCGAGTTTGGAATGGGTGCCGGTTTCGACCTATAAGGGCAACTGCACCGCCTACTATACGGACGAAAGCGGTGCGGAGCAGGAAATCACCGGCTTCAGCCAAGCTCTCAAGGTCGGCACAAGGGTGCGGGTCGTACCGAACCCGCCCGCCGGGCAGGTGTTCAAGAAGTGGGAAATCTCCAATTATGATGAATATAATATTTGGGGAGCCTACGGAGGAAACGAACTCTATAACCCGGAGCTGATCTTCTATGTGCCGAAACCCAAAAACGATTATAGCGGTAAACCCTTGACCTTGAGCATAACGGCGACATTTGGAACGGCTGCCGAGGCAAATATTTCCGGGGAGACGAAGGTCGACCTGGTTATGAGCAAAACGGTGGGTGAAAGCATTTCGCTGAATTACAACAACAAAGAGATGCGTACCATCTCCTGCCAGTGGTGGGTGGGCGACAGCGCAGGCGCGGAGGATGACGCCCTGCCCGGTGCTGTGACCTTTGACCCCGACAAGACCTATACCGTCAAGGTGACCATCAAGGCTAACCCGGGCGCGAGCTTTGCCAACACCGCCGGTGTGGCGATCGGCAGTTGGGGCGAGCATTTCACGGTGCCCAATAATAAGATCACCCGCACAAATGACACGCTGACCTTTACCGCCACCCCGATCCGGCAGATCGACCTGACCATGCCCGCGCCCCTGACCGTCGGCGACCCCCTGCCCACAGCTGCGCAAATCGGCGGGCTGCCGGCAGGCGTAACGGTGCAGGAGCTCACTTGGCCGTACATCACCACCGGCGGCAACACCGTTCCGGAAACTAATGATGGGACAGTGCGCGCTGCTCTCACGCTGAAAACAGACGGCACCCACCCGATTTTGGTGGGTGAGTATAAGTTCCCCACCGTCAACGGTGAGGAGTATATGTATGATCGTAACGGTAACAGCGGTAATTACTATACTGTCACCAATGGCAGTACGGTAACGGTGGGGAACATCGACCTGCCCGTGAAGCCCAAGGGCGTGGAGGTGAACGGTACCATCACCAGCTACGGCAGCGATAGCGAGAGTGTCACCGTGCAGCTCATTGAGAGCGGTGCATCCGAGCCGGCCTATGAGGCTGTTGTCAAGGGCAACTCCGCAAGCTACGCGTTCGACGCCGTTGCCCCCGGCACCTACACCATGAAGGTAATAAAAAACAACCATGTCACCCGTGAGTATACCGTAGTTGTCGGTAACAGCTCCGTTATTCAAGATGTGAAGATACATCTGAAAGGTGATATCAACGGCGACGGCAAGGTGACGACGATCGATTTTGTGAGAGTAAATTCTCATGCACGGGGAGTTACCTTGTTGAGCGGTTATGAACTAAAATGTGCTGATGTAGTAGGTACAGACGGCAAGGTTACGACCGCTGATGCGATACGCATTAACGCACACGCCAAGGGTACTTCTCTGCTTTGGTAAGTGCTATTCCTTGTCTTAATACCCGTATCCCGCCCCATAAGCCATATGGGACGGAAAGATATCTACGGTGGACGTTAACAAAATAAATTCTCACGCCAAAAAAGTAAATCTTCTTTGGTAAAATTCTGTCTTAATGCGGAGACTTCCGCTCTGTGATCATACGCGCGGATGCCGGAACCCGAAAAATAAATCGGAGAGACATCTCCCCGTCAATATCGCCTGAAAGCTGCCGATATATATCCAGCAATTCAATTGATACGACAGATATCGGTCAGGTTTATCGGGTATTGTTCGGAATAATTTTGAAAGAAGAGAGGATCGCGTATGAAGAAAGTATTTTGTCTGTTTTTTACAGCAGTATTACTTGTCTGCTTTTTATGCGGATGCTCGGTATTGCCCGGAGAAAAGACCTCATACCCGGATGAAAATCAGGTCTCCGATGGCAGCTCCCCGAAGGAACCGAATAGCACAATCGCGGAAGACCCTGCTTTGACGGCACTGCAGCAGAAGATAAATCATCATAGCAAGGGCGCCGGCGTCGCTTTTATCGGCTATGTGGACAGCGAAAGCTCCGAGGTCGATCTGCGCACCTATTATGCAGGCAGCGAAACGGGAAAGGCCTATCCCGACTTAGTGCGTGCACCGCTTTACATGGCTGAGGGGCAGGAGCTGTATGCGATCATCCCGCCGAATGACAAGGGAACGATAATAGTGTATCCATCCACGATGACCGATGACGGCGAGTATGCAGATGATAAGAGTAACCCGCTCTGTATAGGGGAACCCGGCGAGGCACTTTTGCTGCGATGCAACCTCAGCGAAATATACGCCAATGTGTTGATCGCCGTTACCGATGGCGGAGGAGCCTTGGATTTCCGCCCGTCGCTTTCTATGGAAAACGGTCATTTGCAGGAAATCGCAGGGGTGTATGATTTCTCAATATACGAGGAAACACCGGACGAGCGCTCTGTCCAGATCGCAACAGAGATCCTTCTTGAAGCCGATGAGGTGAAGGATGCTATCGAACACGGAATGAAGATCATGTATACCGGAAATACGCAGATGATCGAAGGTCGAACCTGTCTGCTGTTCGCTCTCGGAACCGACAGCGAGGATCAGTTTGTCAGAGAGCGCTATTACGGCGTGTGCGACAATCTCATCTATGTCTATGACGCAGTGAGCGATACATGGGCGGTTCTCGGGAGGAAGTAAGATAAAAGGAGGAAAAAATGCGCAATTCAAAACGAAGCGGCAGTTTTTTTCCTTGTCTCTTCATCAATATACTAATGAATATTGAAGGACTGCTGCCGGCTGTGATTTTATTGGTTTTACATTTTTGGCTAAAAATATCGGTGTGGTGGTCGGTCGGTGCATTTATCGCATGGATTTTATATTTGATCATGTGGATGGTCTTTATCGGCTGGGCAGGTAAATGCGGCTCGGCGCACGATTTTCCGAAAGAAAACAAAAATCCGTATTCCATAGGGAACACGGAAAATAAACAGTGATCTGCCGGCCTCGGTCGGGGAATATACAGATCTTTCTTACATTTGGAAAGGAGCAATTATTATGGGTCTTATTAAAGCAGGTATCGGCGCGTTGGGAGGCACTCTTGCCGATCAATGGAAGGAATTCTTCTACTGCGAGTCTATGCCTAAGGAGGTACTTGTTACCAAAGGACAAAAACGCGTCAGCGGCCGTTCCTCCAATACGAAAGGAAATGACAACATCATCTCCAATGGTTCCGGGATTGCCGTTGCCGACGGTCAGTGTATGATTATCGTTGAACAGGGTAAGATCGTGGAGGTTTGCGCCGAGCCGGGCGAATTTACATATGATACTTCAACCGAACCTTCAATTTTCTCGGGAAGCTTGGGCGATAGCATAAAGCAAACCTTTAAGACTATCGGTAAACGCTTTACCTACGGAGGAGACACCGGTAAGGATCAGCGCGTTTACTATTTCAACACCAAAGAGCTTATCGACAACAAATTCGGTACGCCGAACCCTATCCCCTTCCGTGTGGTTGATTCTAAAATCGGTCTGGATTTAGATGTATCGGTGCGCTGCTCAGGCGTTTATTCCTATAAAATCGCAGACCCGCTGCTGTTTTACACCAATGTCTGCGGCAATGTTGAGCAGGAATATTCCCGCGAGGAGCTGGACGGTCAGCTGAAAACCGAGTTTGTCAGCGCTTTACAGCCGGCGTTCGGACGGCTTTCCGAATTGGAGCTTCGCCCCAATCAAATTGTGACGCACAATACCGACCTTGAAAATGCCATGAATACGGCGCTTTCGGAAAAATGGGGAGAGCTGCGCGGTTTAAAGGTTGTCAGCATCGCTCTTGGCTCGGTTACGCTGCCGGACGAGGATGCGGAGATGATCAAGCAGGCTCAGCGCACGGCTATTATGCGGGACCCGACTATGGCGGCGGCAACACTCGTGAGTGCGCAGGCAGACGCTATGAAGGCGGCGGCTTCCAACAAAGCAGGCGCTATGACCGGCTTTATGGGCATGGGTATGGCTATGAATGCAGGCGGTGGAATGAATGCGCAAAATCTGTTTGCTATGGGCCAGCAGCAACAGCAGGCGCAGCAGCAGACCCCGGCGACACCCGCAGCACCTGCGGCTGACGGTTGGAAATGCGCATGCGGAGCTACGGTAAGTGGCAATTTCTGCCCGAACTGCGGCGGAAAAAAGCCTCAGCCACAGCCTGCGGCAGGTGCTTGGAAATGCAAATGCGGCGCCATGGCTACAGGAAAATTCTGTCCCGAGTGCGGCTCTCCCAAGCCGGCGAATTCCGAGGGCTGGACCTGTACCTGCGGCACGGTGAACAAGGGGAAATTCTGCCAGAACTGCGGTGCCAAAAAACCCGAGGGCGCGCCGCTCTTCCGCTGCGATAAATGCGGCTGGGAGCCGGAGGATCCGACTAATCCGCCGAAGTTCTGTCCCGAATGCGGAGATATATTCGACGATAACGATAAAAAATAAAACTGCCGCTTAGAAGGAACTGTATTAACGGAAGTGTTATTTCGGTTAGGTATGAACGGCTTAAGCAAAAAAGCCGTTCATACCGCCGAAGGGCATTTGCGCGGCAGGATAGGTTCTCCTGCCGGCGAAACGGCAAAGAGTTTTTCGTAGGATTTGTTAAGGAGTGGTTTTATATTTGCTCGCAAAAGGAGATTCTGTTATGAGTAAAAGAAATAAAGACATTAAAATGACCATATTTATCATGGTCGTCGGCATTGGCTTAATTGTTGCAGGAATTATCGGTATAATAACAAGCCGCGCCGACAGCAGGGAATATAAAAACTCAACCGATATACGGAAAATTTCTGCTGTCATTGTTGACTTTTCAACCCAAGACGATAAGGATGATTCTGGTGATGTTCGTTATACAACATATAAATTTAAAGTTTCATATGTTATTGACGGAAAAACCTATAAGGGAAAATATGAAGAACGCGTCTGGTCAAGTTCGAGCAGCTACACAAAAAAATATACCTATGATAAATTGAGAAAAGGTGACACAATAGATGTCGAGGTTTATAAAACCTCAAAAGGTGATTACAAGCTTGCTCCTGAGGGAAATCCCGTTGGTTTTCTGCTCTATTGTGCGGCAATCCCCGTCGGTTTGTTCTTTGTTGTTATAATGATATGCGACATTGCAAAAGACAACCGAAAAAAGAAAAGCGAAAACGAAATGATCAGCAAGGAATAAATCAGAGGTGCTTTTATGGATTTATCAGTAGCACTGATTATTGCGGCTTCCTTTGCGATATTATGTACATTCTATATCGGGAAAAGAATACTTACCATAGATTTTTCGGAATACAGTTCCAAAAACTCTAAAAAAGCCAAACTGGAAAGATTGCTTGTGAAAAAGGGCACTCCCCTTCAGAATTCAAAAATCCGAAGAGATATAAGAAAAGCCTTTGAAAGAATTCTGATACCGCTGGGGAATGCGGATCAGAACCTCCTCCCGGCAAGAATGGACCTGGCATTCCGAAATAAAATCGTCAGTCAAATCAACAGACTTAATAGGAATAAGCTTTGTCGCAGAATTTACATTACGGATGTTGTTCCCATTCCTAAAAATGACTTTGAAAGATGGAACGATGATGGCAGAGAATGGCGTGAATCGGTTTTAAAGTGCAGCACACTGGAGCGTTTTGAGTCAACCGAAGACAACAAGGTTCAGCATGAGATATACCGCAAGAATTCGTATCTCAGAATACTTCAATCAAGGCACATTCGCCGCACCGATCAAAAAGAAAAAAAGAAAAGTTATTATAACGATATGTTAAGCATAACCTGCCCGTCCTGCGGTGCAGGAGTCAAGCTTGACAGTCAGCAGGTGACCTGTGAATACTGCGGCGCCGTTATTAAAAACGAGTTTTACGATTGGCAGACCGAGGCGTTTGAGATTTATGAAGCTATCAGTACAAACCTGAAAAGGTTTTTACAGCTTCTTGTGTCCGGCTCCATACTTTTCTTATGTGTCTTTCTGTGCCTATATTTAATTGAGGACACCGAGATTTCCCTTGCCGCCGGCGTTGGTGCAGCGGTTCTGACTTTCGGAGGAATCATCACACCGATTATCTGCGGGAAAATCAAGCAAGAAAAGCTTGCCGGAAAAATTGTAAGATATTCCGAGAATTATCTCAGAGCCTGCTTAAACGAACACTTTTGGGAGAATGAAAACGACGAAGACCTGCTTGATTTCAGCGTTGGTACAATTAAACTTTTAAAAGTTGCCCACACAGAAGAAACAACAACCGTTACGGCTGACATTTTCGGAACTGAAACCTTTCTTCCCGAAAATCAGAAGCCGTATACAGAAAAATTTAAAAAGAGATTGATCATACAAAGAGCAAGATATCCCGAAAAACGAAAAGCGGACGGCGAGTTTTTTGCCGAAAAGGATTGCCCGTCCTGCGGCGCCAACTTCATGCCTGATGAAAACCACTGCTGTTCGTTCTGCGGCTACGGCTTACAGGTCAACAATGCAAAATGGATCGTTAAGAAAAATCAATAAATGGAGGATCAAAGCATGGGATTATTTGACAAAAAATACTGCGACATCTGCGGGGAGAAAATTGGACTTCTGGGAAACCGAAAGCTGGAGGACGGCAATCTCTGTAAGGACTGCGCAAGAAAGCTCTCGCCGTTTTTCAGCGAGCGGCGGAACTCGACCGTGGAGGACATCAAGCGCCAGCTTGCTTACCGTGCGGAAAATGAAAAGAAGCTTGCCGGCTTTACCCCGTCGATGACCTTTGACGGGAGCAAAAAGGTATACATCGATCCTATCGGAGAGCGGTTCATTGTTACCGGGGCCTCCAACTGGCGCAGCAGCAACCCCGACCTCATTGCATTTTCCCAGGTGCTGGGGGTTGACACGGATATCCGGGAGAATAAGGAGGAGATCTTTTACGAGGACTCCGAGGGAAACGAGAAGAGCTATGTACCGCCCCGCTATGCCTGCGACTATGAGTTCAATGTGACGATTCGAGTGGATTCCCCGTGGTTTGACGAAATAGAACTGGAGCTGAGCGACGGCAACCGCCCCGACAGCCCCTATACCGATCTGTACCGCCAATATGAGCAGAGAATGCACGAGCTTGCGGATATTCTGATGCGCCGGGATAACAGAAGCCGGGTCTGGGACGGCGGCGGCACGATGAATCGGGTGGATAACACGGGTATCCGTCAGGAAAGACCTGCCTCCGCGCCGACTGCCATGGGCGGTGAGACATGGGTCTGCCCGTCCTGCGGCGCACAAAGCAGCGGAAAATTCTGCGCAAACTGCGGCACAGCCAAGCCCGTAGTCAGCTCCGGCTGTACAAACTGCGGGTGGAGACCCTCGGCGGGACAGGGTATGCCGAAATTCTGCCCGGAGTGTGGCAGACCGCTTCAGTAAATTATGAAGCGCACGGCGCGCAGGGCCGCAGCGGTTATGCTTGCGCTTTTGCCGGTTTTCGGACTTTTCGGCTGCGGCGGAAGTAAAAAGCATACTGCCGACGAGCTTATTATGCTCAACACCGTTTATTACGGCACGGCAAGGGACCCGGTATACGCCTTTGCCTTGAAAAAGGAAGAAAATGGATGGCTTTTCTCTGCGGACTGCCTTGTGGGAGAGCAGAAGGAGCATTACACCTCTTTTGCGGCTTTTCCCGTGCCGGCGGAGGATGCGGCGGAGCTCCTTCGGATCATCAGCGAGGACGGCGAGATAGAAAGACTGAAAAAGCATCGGAATCCGATACATTTTTTCCACTCATCCGACGCGCCGGCACGCATGACCCAAATGACCTTCTCCGACGGAAGCACGGTGGAGAAGGAGGCTGCAATGGGTGAAAGGGTGCTTGCTTATCTCTATGGCCTTGCCGACAGGTATTACAGGGCGGCTGAGAGTGCGGCGGACACCCCGGCGGATACGGCGATGAACGGAACGACCACCACCCTGCCAAAGCAAGAAAACTCATAAAAATAAACCAACACAGTCGGAAAAAGGAGGAGAATTATGGCCAATCAATGCGCGATCTGCGGTGCGGACATCAATCTGATCCAAACCCAAAAGCTGTCGGACGGCAACTGCATTTGCCGCAAAAACTGTAGGAAAAAGGGCTTCAAGGTATATGACTATGTGCACAGCAATCTTCCGGGTGTTAAGGCGCATCTTGCACAGGTGGAGCGCGGCACCAAGCTGTGGGACCACTATTTCGTTCCGAGGATGAAAACAAAGGATAAGAGCAAAAAACTGAAGCGTTTCGGCACCTATCTCTATGTGGCCGAGGATATCGGGCTGATGGCGTATGTGCAGAACGATTACAAGTTTATGATGTTCGGCAAGACCACCCGGGCCTGCGTGTACCGCATTGCCGACCTGCGCAGCTATAAGTATGAGGAGCAGCTTGTTAAAAACGGCGATAAGACCGAGAAAAAGCCCGCTGCAAGACTCAGCTTTACCAATACGCAGGGCCTTTACGAAATCGTTCTCCCCATGAACAACAGCAAGGATTTTGACAGACTTAAAAAGTATTTCGACACGCTGTTCGGCATACAGAATACACTCGGCAACGCCTCGAATGTGTGGAAGCAGCAGATGACGGCGGTTAAGGATATAGCGGCTGGATTTTCTGCCACGGTAAAGGGAGAGGCCGATGCCGGCGACAAGGCGGCGCAGGCAATCGACTCCCTGGATGCCGCAATCCACGGCGACCGCACCGAGTGGATTCAGAAAGCAGATGCGGCTCTTGCGACATTTAATGGGTGAATTTTTTGAGAGAGGAGATCTTTTCATGCAAACCTTGCAGGAATATAAATGCCCCTGCTGCGGCGGCGCAATAGCCTTTGACAGCACACTCCAGAAGATGAAGTGCCCTTTTTGCGACACTGAGTTTGAAATGGAGGCGCTGGCAAGCTACGACGCCGAGCTGCAGAGCGAAAAAAATGACAATATGGAATGGGAAACCACTGCCGGAGGAGACTGGCAGGAGGGAGAAACCGACGGCCTGCGCGCCTATGTGTGCAAGTCCTGCGGAGGCGAGATCGTCGGCGACGCCAACCTGGCAGCTACAGCTTGTCCTTTTTGCGGCAATCCCGTGGTGATGATGGGCCAGTTCTCAGGCGCTCTCAAGCCGGATCTTGTCATTCCGTTCAAGCTGGATAAAAAGGCGGCAAAAGCGGGGCTGATGAAGCACCTGACCGGTAAGCGGCTGCTGCCTAAAATTTTTAAGGATCAAAACCACATTGATGAGATCAAGGGAATTTATGTTCCTTTTTGGCTTTTCGATACCGATGTGGATGCGCAGATTCGCTATCGCGCCACCCGCGTGCGTACCTGGAGTGACAGCGACTACAATTATACGGAAACCAGCTATTATATGGCGCATCGTGGTGGCAGCATCGGCTTTGAGCATGTCCCGGTGGATGGCTCGTCAAAAATGGCAGATGACCTCATGGAATCTATTGAACCATACGATTTTTCCGAGGCGGTGGACTTTCAGACAGCGTATCTTGCAGGGTATCTGGCGGATAAATACGATGTGACTGCCGAGACGAGTATTGACCGTGCTAACAAGCGCGTCAAGCGCTCTACCGAGGATACCTTTGCCGGAACGGTGCAGGGATATACCACGGTCACGACGGAATACAGCAGTGTGCAGTTCCGCGGCGGTAAGGCACGCTATGCACTATATCCCGTGTGGTTGCTCAACACAACGTGGAACGGCAACCAATACACCTTTGCCATGAACGGGCAGACCGGGAAATTCGTCGGTGATCTGCCGGTGGATAAGGCTGCAGCCAAGCGCTGGACGTTTTTGCTGGCGGCGATATTCACAGCGGCTTGCTACGGCGTCGCATGGGCGTTGCACCTGATGGGGCTGATTTAAGGAGGGGACGGAATGAAAAAGAAAGTACTGACACTGTTGTTCTCGCTCGTTCTGTGCCTTTGTATAGCGACTCCCGCTTTTGCGCAGACGGACGGTTTCGCAAGTGAATACGAGCGCGTGCAGGACTTGGCGGGGCTGCTCTCTGACAACGAGGAAGCGTCGCTCGTGACAAAGCTTAATGAGCTCAGCGAGCGTCAGAAAATGGACATTATCGTGCTGACCACTGACGCATTGAACGGGAAAACCCCGCGGGATTATGCCGATGATTTTTACGATTACAGCAACTTTGGTTACGGTGAAAGCAAGGACGGCGCATTGCTCCTTATCAGCGTCGAGGACAATGACTGGTACATATCCACCTGCGGCTACGGCATTACAGTCTTTACAGACGCGGGCATTGAATATATCGGCAAGCAGATAAAAGGAGAGCTGTCTGACGGTAATTTTGCGGGTGCCTTTGATAAATTCGCCTATCTTTGCGATGACTTCATCACACAGGCAAGAACCGGCGAGCCTTACGATGTAAAAAACCTACCCAAGGAGCCGCTTTCCCTTATTTGGATTCCCATTGCCATCGTTGCGGGCTTTATCCTCTCCCTCATCATAGTGGGCAGGATGAAAGCAAAGTTGAAAACGGTCCGTTTTCAGCCGGCGGCGAACAGTTATATGAAAGCCGGCAGCATGAACATCACCGAGAGCCGCGATCTGTTCCTGTATAACACAGTCACACGCACTGCGAAACCGAAAGACAACGATTCAGGCGGAGGGAGCAGCACGCACACCTCTTCTTCCGGCTCGACCCATGGTGGCGGAGGAGGCAAATTCTAATGCGAGCTTCGCCCGCAAGAAAAAGCAACAATAAAAAATTATATAAAGGAGAGATGACCCATGAGTATCTTTGACAAACTGAAAAGCACAGCCCAGCAGGCGGTGAGCACCACCGCACGATCCATCGGCAACAAGCGGGAGACCTTCACCTTCTCGTCACTGCCGGAAAGCCTTGCCGAAATGCAGGCGCTACCCGAGGCAAGTCTCGATACGCCGTTCAAAACAGCAGCACTTACGGTTCTTGCCCTCTGTGCATACGCGGCGGATAAGCACATCGGTACCGAGATGCTGAATTGGCTGCGGGGACCCCGTCCGCTGAACGGACAGGAAATTTCCTTCCTTAACGACCGTTTCCGCGACGGCAAGACCTATCTGCCCTTCACTTATTTCTCCGGCTCCACACCGGAAAACAACTACACCCCTACTGAGCCGTATACAATTGTCGTTGAAAGCAATCATGTGTCCGGCGAGGAGCAGGGCTATATGAAGCTGTTTATTCCCTGTGGCGGTGCGGACGATCCCCGTCCCATCAAGATGCGTCAACGCGGGTCTGACGGCAAGTGGTTTTTGTGGGAGCAGTATCTGCTGACCGGCGTGCGTACGCCGAAGTCAGCCGATCCGTGGGCTTGATGATTTGATGAGAAGGAGGAAATAAAGATGGATATTCGCGGAATTTGGAAAGTAAAGGAAGTCCGTATGCCTACACCGGACGGGGAGAAGGTTTTCACACCCGATAACCCGCCGGAGGATGAGAGATTTGAGGGCGCCGTTGAAATGATGCAGTACCGGACGGAGTTTGCCGAGGACGGTGTGCTCAACACGCTCATGTTTGTGCCGGAGGAAATGCGCGAGGAGGCCGCCAAGCACGGGGCGGTTGTCCGCGAGGACGGTTATGCCCCCATCGAAAGCACCACATGGAAGGAAGCGGACGGCAAATTCTATTACGACACGAAGATCGAGGGTGAGGTTTTCGGGGAGAAGGTTGACTCTTTCGCGGAGATTCCGATCACCGAGGACGGCTGTCTGCTGTATGAACACGGAATGATTATTCTGGAAAGAGTCTGACCCGACTTTTTACAACGGTGAAGGTGATACAATGAATGTCGATAATCCGTATAACCTCGACCTTGAATCAACAGAAGCGCAGACGATAAGCGAAAATCGAGCCGATGAATCGGTTTTGAAAGAGACCTTCAAGGAATATTTCGGAGGATTGAACTATTTCTTTGCCGCAGAACAGGCCGATTTTACCCTTGAGGATGTGATCGCACATATCGGTGTTGATCCTTCGGAGTACCGTTACGATGCTGAGCGGGAGGCGCAGATTTATTCATGGTATGCTGCAAAAAGCAAAGCAAGAGTGCTGCATGTCTGGTTTAAGAACGGCAAGCTCTACGCTTGCGGCGCATACAATCTCGGTTTTCCGAAAATGTCATAGTCTATGCGGGAGAGGCTTGCTGCGGCAAGCTTCTTTCCGAAAGGCACCGAATGGGATTCGGTACCTTTCGGAAAGTAAGGATAAATGAAAAAGCTACTTTTATGTTTTATCTTGGTATTCATTTTTTTAATATCCGTTTCCGCTTGCGCTTCAAAGCGTAACAATTGTAGTAATAATGATAATAATTATTACGGAGGGGATCCTATGGATTTCAAAAGCTTTAAGCTGGTGCAAACCGATATGACGGCACAGCACCGTGTTTATGAGGGATACAAAACGGAGAACGGCGTTCATTTAGAGTATTACATCAGCACGGAAATGTGGGATGATAAGACCTCCGGAAATGTGGAGTGCCGCAATGTCGTTCGCGCAATTGACGCAGATGAGAGCGTTTTTCAAAAGCTGTGCGCAGTATTCGGTAACTATAAAATAGCGGAATGGGCAGGCTTTCGCGGGCACGATTCCCAGGCCCTTGACGGTACCGGTATGAGCTTTGAGGTCGTGTTGACGGACGGGACGGAGATAAACGCCCGAGGAACCAACAGCTTTCCGAAAAACTATTCGTCATTTGCGCAGGAGCTTTGTAAGCTCATAACGACTGAAAAAATAAGCTCGGTACGGTTTTCCGAAGGCACCTATGAGATCACACTGCCGGAAAGCTGGGTGGGTACCGTTACGGCAAGCTTTTCCGAAAACCAGGTGGCGTTTTATGTTGATAAAACCGACGGAAGTGAACTTACATTTTTTATAATCGACAACGATACATATGGTTATTCATCAGATTCCTATAAAGGAAGAATAGAAGTCGGGCGGCTTGTTTCGGACGAGGATGTCAGATTTATTACGGCACGCGACAATTATTCAATAGCTTCATATGCGAAAAATGTTTCCGAGGAAGCTGTTGCGATTTGGAATAATTATGAAAACGATAAGCTTGCCATAATTGAAAGTCTTCACGGTGTAAACGGGTATGCATTTTATCCTGAGGACGGAACAGTCCTATATTACGCAGATGCGAGGAAAATGGCAGATGAAGCGAGAAGCCTTTGGCTGAGCTTGAATTTTGCGGGTGAGTATTCGGGTAGTGCGAAGCCTCTACGGTTCAAGCGGAAGAATTATGTGCCTATGTTTCCTCCGTATGATTATATAAACACGATCGAAGGTGTACGCAAAAAATTCTTAAAGGTTTTTTCGGAGGAATTTACCGATAAAACGCTTAATCGTGCTCTTGCCGATAAAGAACTGATTGAATATAAGGGCGATGTCTATGTAGCTTGTAAGAAGCGCAAGGGCGAAGCCTCTTACAACAGCTGTGTGGACTGCGTTCGGGACGAAGGCGACGGAAAATTTACGGTTGTGATCGCTGTGAAAATGCCGCCAAGCGGCAGCAAGCTCTATGTTGACCTGCCGACAGAGAAAAACGCTGCGGGAAAGTTTGTGTTTTCAGACTATCCCTATTGGGAAAAAAGTGAATGATCTTTCCTTTTTGAACTGGAACATACTGAGATCTTTTCTCGACAGATGGGAAAATTGCCGAATCATCTGATTGGAAACGGCCTTTTTGATATGGATTTGTCAGATTCCAAGGGGCTGTTGGAATTCGGAGAAAAATAAAAAAATTCACAGGAGGAGTTATGAAAAGATTTGTTTTTGCGATTATGCTGGTGTTAGCAATTGTGGGATCTGCCACCGTAACGGTTAGTGCAGCGGGTCCGAGACCGACACAGCCCGTGATCGTAGCGGAAATGCCGGATTGTTATATGCCTATTGGCAGTGACGGTATTACCTTGTTCACTAATGCCAGTGTGCCCGACGGCGGTACGCTGAAATATCAGTGGTATGTCACGGATATAGAAAACATGGCGATGATTCGTGCCATTGACTACGCAGAGGGAGACAGCTATAAGGTGCCGGAGGAATTGGGAGTGAAATGGTACTGCTATGCTGCCTGGAATGTGGTCGGAGGTTTAGAGAGTGAGCCGACATACAGCCGCCTGATTCGTGTGGAATTTTATGAAAACAGTTCCCCACACACCCACAGCTTCGGCGAGTGGATGGTGACCACAAATCCAACCTGTACAGAGGCGGGTATTAAGACACGGGAATGTGATTGCGGTGTTACCGAACGGGCTGAAGTTCCTGCTGCCGGGCATAATTGGGATGCGGGAACAATAACCCGGGAACCTTCTCCCAAAGCCGATGGCGAAAAGACCTATAGCTGCCTTGTCTGTAAGGCAACGAAGACAGAGCCGGTAAAATACAGCGGAAGTCTTGAAGGTGACAATGATGAAAAAAGCAGCGTTGAGCCGGATAAAGACAGGAGCACCGATCTAAAAGAAAATAGCGAAAACAGCACAGAACAAACTTCTCCTGTGGAGAGCGAGAGAGTCTCTTTCCCGTGGTGGATCGTTGCCGTTATCGTTGCAGTGGTGATTGGCGGGGGTATTTTGGCAATTGTTTTAATTCGAAAAGGCAGTGATAAATGATGAAAAAATCGTTTTGGACATTCAGAGCAGTATCCATGCGCATAACATGGAACGAATGCTGATGCAGGAACTGGACGATTTCCAGATCGTAATCTCCGAGTCTCCGGCTTCCGCCGCCTGAGTGGTGCAAAATGCATCAGCCCGATGTGCTTTTAATGGAGGTCAAGGCGTTTTCGCCCTGGATGTTCTCCGAGCGTATGGCGATCCGTGATAAGGTTAAACGCAGCACGGAAAACTGTCGAGTCGTTCTTTTTTGTGGATGACGAAAGCAACAAAGAATCTTACCGAGGAAGTACAGCAGGCAAAGCGCGAGGGTCTTATCGACGCTTTCTTGTTCGACTCGGTTTCCGAGAACTACTTTGCTTCGGTGATCGACAGCGTGTAAAGACGATAGCCTATAAAATGATCCGCACTTCGCATCTCTTTTGCCAAGCTAAGGATAGATTTAGTTCAAAACTCATATAGTCGGGCGGCTTTGCTGTTGTCTGAAGTGAAAATGGCCATGTGTTCACGATTTGTTTACAATTAAAGCGGCTTTTGTCCCCACTTTTGAGGACAGACAGAACCCCTCTTTCTTGATATAATGATATCGTAAAATAAGATGAAGGAAATTTATCGGGTATATTATGAAGGAAAAGGAGGGATGGTTCGATGAAAAAAATTGTGGTCGATATGCAGAATTTTCTGTTTGCCGATTCCATAGCGGCTGCTTTCAAGAATTCGAACTATGATATCGACGTGGTTCGTGCGGAGACACCGCAGGATACCGTCGAACTGTGCCGTGTGTACAAACCGTTTGTCCTTGTAATGGAGGTTACCGCCTATACGCCATGGCTGCTCTGTGAAAGGATGAAGCTGCGGGACGAGGTAAAGACGACGTGTCCCGACTGCAAGATAGCCCTCATCGTGGATTCCAACACCGAAAAACAGGCGGCGAAGGACATCCGTGACGCAAAGAAAAACGGCATCATCGACCAGTTTTTCTATGGCTCCATGACCGCCGAATATCTGATGGATCAGATTTATGCGATGTGATCAGCCACGAAGAAAGAGGCGGCTGAAATACAGCGGAGAAATGAAAAGAAAGGCGGCGCAGACCATGATACAAAAGAAACGGTACGGCGGTTTTGCAGCCGCCAGGCGACGGGTATATGCGGCGGGCTTCGATCCGCCCGCCCTGTGCGGAGAGCTGCGAAAGGAGGAAACAGCCCTCTGCGGTCAGTAGAGAGAAAGCACGACTTTATGCACCGAAAAAAAACGCATAGACAAATCTTCAAAATGATTTTGAGGGAGGAAATAATAGTATGACAAAAACGAACACACGAAGTCGCATCGTCAGCGTCCTGCTGGCGCTTGTGATGCTGGTCTCACTGATGCCGAGTCTGGTGGTTCCCGCCCATGCCTTCTGGGACGACTACGACGACGGCTTCGATTGTCCTAACTGCGACCACTACCATTTTGGCAGCGATTATATGTGTGACTGCCTGTTCTGCACCATTGACTGTAACTATGAGTGCTGGGTTGAGACCCATTGTAACGACTGCGGTGTGTGCTTTGGAGACACGCCCTACTGGTGCGAGGAGTGCTACAAGTGCGCGGAGTGCATGGAGGAAAAGCACTGCTCCACCTGCGGAAAGTGCTACATCGGCGAGGATGACCAGCTGTGCGGCGAATGCCATAAGGGCCCCTGCTGCTCCATAACCATATGCGACTCCTGCGGCTTCTGCGACGACTGCGCAAACGATGACAGCGACCCGATGCACTGCTCGCTGTGTAACAGCTGCTTCGGCGAGGTGGACGAGTGCGTGGACGACGATGATACCGGCGTCATCCACTGCGTCGATTGCCACACGGCCTGCGAGCAGTGCGAGGAATGCCTGCTGAACCAGGAGTCCTGCGAGGAGTGCGGCCTGTGCCTGGAGTGCTGCAGGGATAACTCCGAGGACGGCGGCTGCCCGGACGGCGAGACCTGCGTGGAAAGCGCCGAGTGGGATGAGCACATCTGCCCGGGCTGCGACGGCTGGGTCACGGATAAGGAGGACGAGGACGAGTTCTGCGAAATCTGTGAGCTGTGCAAGGAGTGCTGCGAGGGCAACTCCGACTGCTCCGAGGGGATGTGCGCAATGGATACGGACTACGCGGATCACTTCTGCGAGGACTGCGGCCTGTGCTTCCACGACAGCGATCCCTGCGAGGACGGCTGCGATCAGCGCTGCAAGGACTGCTGCCGGGACGCCGTGAGCGCTATGGGCTGCGATCATGACGAATGGTGCTTCAGCGACTCTGATTTTGAGGATCATCTGAAGGCGGAGCATTCCGGCGCTGGGCATACCCACATAGCCTCCGCCACCTGGTCAGCCGACGGAACGCAGCACTGGCACCCCTGCCGCTATTGCGACGGTGAAAAGCTGGCTGCCGCCAACCATGAATTTGACGCCAAGGGCGTGTGTAAGGTCTGCGGCTACATCAGCGGCAGCGCCATCGTCATCACCCGCCAGCCCAAGAGCGTCAAGTGCAAGACCTCTATCTACGACGATTATAAGGAAGAGCCGGAAAACGGCCTGCTGTTCTATGAAAATAACCAGGTCGCCTTCTCTGTCATGGCAAGAAGCCTGAAGGGCGACGAGTTGACCTATCAGTGGTACCGGAAGGATAATGAGAATCCCACGGCGGCGCCCTACAAGCTGCCGGAGGATAGGTATTACAAGGGTGTGACGACCCCCACGTTGGAGATGCCGGTTTCCACCCAGGCCTGCCAGGAGGACTACTCCTACTTCTGCGTCATCGGCAGAAAGGGCGATGCTTCGGACACCCTGAAAACGGCGGAGGCAAAGCTGACGGCCACCCATGCCTACAGCTATCAGCAGGCCGGCGTGCCTGTGCCCACGGACGACGGCGAGAGAACTCCGAAATACAATGTCACTTGGGTCGATACGAATGGGGTTACCCATGACGGTGTCGTGGGCGGCGACCCGAAGTGCGACGGCCACAAGCTCCCGTGCCTGTTTGAAGCAGGCGAATACGAAGCGCATTATATGACCACCGGCACCAAGGAGCGCATCTTCCCGCATAAATTTGCGTATGACAGAAGCTATGACGCAGTGGGCGGCGGCAAGGTCGATGTGCTCTACTGCACCGTCTGCGACTATCCCCTTTATGTGAAGAGCCATGTCCATGATTACGGCTGGAACTGGGACTGCACCGGCTTCGAAAATATCTATAAGTATACCTTCAACATCGGCGGCTCGACCAAGACGGTGGAGCAGCTCATCCTTGAGTCCGGCTATGCCCACCCCGAAAAGTGCAAGGTTCCCGGATGCGAGGAGTTCATCATGGTTCCCCATAGCTGGGGCCGCTGGAATGTGGTTTTGTGCCCTGACACCGCAGGCGCCAAAGGCGGCATGGAGGCTGAATGCAGCATCTGCGAGTACACAAAGACGAAAGTCGATAAGGACGATAACAGCGGAGGAGTCACGCATTGGACTAAGGACAGCGCCCTCGTTACCGTAACGAACGGCCGCGCTACCCGTATGATCGTCGAGCCCGGCGACAAGATCAGGCTTTATCCCGAGGAGAGAACCGGTCAGAAAGCCATCGGCTGGAAGGTGGAGTATCTCCGCGAATACAATGAGTATGACATCATCAGCGGTACGGGATTACCTGTTCATAAGCAATGGAATACCGGCGATGCCAAGACTCTGTTCAAGCTGGTGACCAACGGCTCCGCGCTCGAGTGGGGCTGCACGATCCCGGCGTTCAGCGCCATGGGCGCGCCCGGCGGCGGCCAATTCTTCTTCGAGCCTGTCTATGAAGGCTGTGACCACAGCGGCGGCACCGCGGTGCTCAACGCGAAGGCGCAGGTCTGCGACCGCAAGGGCTACACCGGCGACACCGCCTGCGCAGACTGCGGCCATATCATCAGTGCCGGTTCGGATATCTACCCGCCTGCAAACGCCGGTCATACCGGTACACTGCAGCCTCTGTACTACTACGGCACGAGCAACTCGGCCACCACAGACGCGAGCCACGGAGGCAAACGCTATAACGCCAGATCGGGTGACTGCCGGCACCGCGCCTATGAGGGCGACTACCGCTGCACGGCTTGCGGCGGCACCGTAAAGGGCGAGACCGGCGAGTTCAGGCACAGCGGTCCGTTTGAGCTGCGGGATGTAAGAGCGGCAACCTGTACCGAGAAGGGCTATTCCGGCAACCGGTACTGCACCGAGTGCGACAGGATCGCTCAGAAGGGCAGCTCTACCCCGTCCCTCCACGAAATTGCCGGAAACTACCAGCTGATCAATGCGGTGAAGCCTACCTGCACCGCCGTGGGCTACAGCGGCGACTACCAGTGCACGGGCGACTGCGGACAGATCTTCCGCTACGGCCATGTCATTAATAAGCTCAGCCACGACTGGGACGGCGGCAAACCCGCAACACAGGGCAAGAGTGAAGGGATTCTCTACACCTGCCAGCGCGCCGACTGCGGTGAGACAAGGTTCGTAAGGAACCCTGCCGCGACCGAGTACACGCTCACGGTCATCAAGGGCACGGCCTCCGTTGCCGCAGGGACACCCATCACGGACAAGATCGCGCAGAACACCGTTGTGACCGTTACGGCGGACGCACCGGAGGCAGGCAAGGTCTTTGACAAGTGGGTCGTTCTGGAGGGCAATGTCACCCTGGCAGATGCCACCAAGGCAACCACCACCTTCACCATGCCCGGTAATGATGTGAAGATTGAGGCCACCTATAAGGATGCGCCTCCCAGCCATACCCACAGCTACGGCACCGAGTGGAAGTATGACGACACCAATCACTGGCATGAGTGCGAGTGCGGCGACAAGGCCGATGTAGCGACTCACAGCGCCAGCGAGTGGATCGTTGACACGGCAGCTACCGAAACCGCCGACGGCGCTAAGCATAAGGAATGCACCGTTTGCAAGAAGGTTCTTGAAACCGCAACGATCCCCGCAACAGGCAGCTCTCATACCCACAGCTACGGCACGGAGTGGAAGTATGACGGCACCAATCACTGGCATGAGTGCGCGTGCGGCGATAAGGCCGATATTGCGGCTCACAGCTTCCAGTGGGTGATCGACAAGGCCGCTACCAAGGAGGCCACCGGCATCAAGCACGAGGAATGCACCGTTTGCGGCGCTAAGCGCAGCGAGAATACGGTCATC
>ERZ826051.1376-NODE-1376-length-22509-cov-15.035762_pt1 | contig 22509 bp, 20 predicted proteins | sample MGYA00519928_ERZ826051 | MGnify/ENA primary metagenome ERZ826051 (study PRJEB31778, sample SAMEA3449219) | human gut metagenome | biome: human gut; feature: human-associated habitat; material: faeces | place: United Kingdom | collected 2010/2012 ...
CTTCACTAACCATGACAAAATCATGATTAAGAAGTCACTTAGAGCATATATCACCGCTGGCGAGCTTGTATTTCTTATACTGCCTCACGGCGAAGTGCTGGGGGCTGCGGCGTTCCAGCCCGTCAAACATATAGTCCACCGCGTTTTTGAAGGTTTCGTCATCCTCCCGGACTTCCATGCTGTTTATCATTTCCACCAGCGTATTCATGTTGCGTTCTTCCTCCGGCCCCTCAAAGACGATGTAGGCCACAAGGGCGCAGTACAAAAGGGTTTCGGCTTTTGTCCAGAACTCGTCGCCCTCCTTGCCGTCGCCTTTGGTGTTGGCGATCAGGGCGGTAACAAATTTCAAAACATCGCTTTCTGTCTTGATATAGGCCAGCGGATTGTAGTGCATGGATTTTGAAAAGTCGATACTGTTGAACACCCGCACCCTGTATTTCTCCCGTTGCAGAAACCGCCCGCACTGGTCGAGGGTGCCGCCCTTCGGGTCTACCACCACATACGAGGAATGGGCTTGAAGGAGCTGCGGGGTCAACCAGAACCTTGTCTTTCCCGAGCCGGACGATCCGATGACACAGGCGTTTAGGTTCCGGGCATTGGCGGGTATCTTCGGACGGGTGTTCATGGTAAGGAACTCCGTCCCGGTCAGAATGACATTGTTCTGAAATTTAGGGTCAACAAACGGCTTTATATCCTCCTTTGTTCCAAAGCGGGCGGTGCCGTACTCCGCATCCCGCCGGAATTTTTTCGCCTGCCTGATCTTTGACTGTATCAGCAGATACATCCCAGCCGCACCGGCAAGGCCCACCAGCAGGTCAATACCTCCCAGCCCCGGCCAGTAGGTTTCAAAGGCTTTGGGGAAGGTATCGAGCATCCCCATGAGCTTTGTCCCGAAGTCTGTGCCGGGGGCGATCCGGTAGGCCGTCCCGATTTTGGAGAAGAACCAGAACACAAAGAGGTACGGCAGGTTTGGGAGCACATATTTTCTGATCTTGTCACTCAACGTCCGTCCTTCACCGCCTCTCTGGTCCGCTGCTTTTCCTTTGCCTGCGTCCTGATCTGCTCCGTGAATTTCCGAAGCTGGCCGAGGATGGAAGCCTTGTCCTGCTCTTTGTTCAGCACCTTTGCGCTGTACTTCTGGAAGGCCGCCGTGATAGCGTCCGCCTGATTGGCTTTGAAAAACAGCAGGTAATGACCGGGGCTCACTTTATGGAAAGCGTAGTCCACATGGAACTCCTTCGCGATCCGGTCAAAATCCTTTGGAGCTCCCACATAGGGCATGGCACTTTTGCCGCCATAGTGGTTCATCAGCTTTTTCACGCTCTGGCGTCCCTGCGGGGTCAGCGCCTTCCGGTGGTGCTTTTGCAGTGCCCGCGCTACCTTCCCAAGAGCGGCAGCCAGCACTTTTCCCGTGAGCTTCGTTGTCCTGATCGAAAGGGCAACCGTTTTTTGGTTTACTTCTTCCTGCATAAAACCTCCTTTCCGTCGGGGTTCCCGCTATCCGGGAGGCCCCCGTACAATCTCGGGGAACAGAAAACCTCGGGCCAATGTGGCCCGAGGCTTACCGCTCGGCATCTCTGCCGGACGGAGCTTTCTTTTCCGGCTCCGTCTGGACTTTTTCGCCCTGTTCCCGCATGGTCTGCAAGATAGAGGGCTTCTTTTGAAGCTGGGAGGGCTTTTCGCCGGACAGCGGCTTGATACATTCCAGACGGTCAGCCGCCCGGATGGCGTTGTCCGTGAGCTGCCTCTGCCATGCGCCCACGCTGGGAGCCCAACGAAAGCCGCTGCTTTTCAGCTCGGCCCGGGTGTCCGCGTCAGGCTTTCCGTCAAAGAACACCTGCAAGCGGTTGTCCTCCCGGTTCATTTCCACACGACCCCCATCGAACTCCCAGCCGGAAAATTCCTGCTGTGCCTGTTTGGAAAGCTGTTCGATACGGGCCTTTACCCGGCGGATCTCCGCATTGTTGTTGGTAAGCTGGTAGCTTTCAAAGGGCCTCGGGTCGCTCCGCCAGCTTGACGCCATGCTTGCTTTCAGCTTTTCGATCTGGTCCGGCGACAGCAGCGCACAGCCGTCCAGCTTGCCATGCTTGCGGTAATAGGCGTTGACCTCCTTCATAATGAGCTGGGAGCGTTCCAGCCCGTCCAGCTTCTTCTGGAGCTTTTCAATCGCTGCCGGGTCATCGGCGCTGATCCCGCCCATGCCGGTACTGCGTATCTTATCCAGCAGCCCTTGAATATACCGCCATTCCTCCATGTTGCTGTCCCGGGCCCGGTTCTGTTTTTCCTTCTTTCCCACCGGGAAATTGGCAGGTCCGGCGATCATCACAGAGGGAACCCTTGCGTCAATGGCAAAGCCCTGGTTCATGTTTTCGGCCAGCTTGCGGGCGTAGGTGTCTAACAGATGGTCGATCTTCTCATGGTACATGGGGTCCACCCGGGATTTCTGCTGTTCCGCTATGGCGGCGGCCTTGTCCACCATTGCCCGGTATTCCGCCGTTGCGCTCCCTTCCTTGTAGTCGGAAAAGCTGTTCATTTCTTTTGCCCGGCGGGCGGCTCCTTCATTGATAGGGTAATAGTTGATGGTATGCACCTCCTTTATGCTTCGGGCCATGCTGGCCCGAAGTCTTACCGTTCTTCATGGGAAGGCCCCGCCTTGTCCTTTTTCGGAGCGGGTGGGGCTTCTTGAAACCGTTTGAGTGCAGCGAGAATGGAGTGGACAGGCTCGGCCTTTTCAGGATAGGCAAATATCCGGTGTTCCGGCGGAATGTCCTGCGGCCCGTGGTAATACTCCTTGAAGCCCTCCGGGACTGCCGACACATACCCACCGGGAGCGAATACGCCGCCCTCGTTGATACGCACATCCCGCCCGTATGCCTCATAATCGAAGTAGTTCTGAATGTGCTCCGGTATGTCGATAGTCCCAAGCTCGTCGGCGTAAAGACGGCCCAGCCCTTCATCATCGGAAATATCCGGGTAAAAGCGGTAAAGGTCAAGGTTCTGCGTCAGGTTTATCAAATCCTTCACGCTCCTTGTGTGGTTTCCCAAGACAAGAGCGGCTTCAAAGGTTTCCAGTCCGCCCTTATCCCGTACTTCCAGCAGGGCGTGGCCCAGCTCGTTCAGCTCGTCGATGTTCTCACATTCGTAGAGATAATCGTAGAGCCCCAGCACATCACTGTCAAAGCTGGTAAAGAACACTTCGCTGTACCGTTTCCCGTCTATCCCGATTTTGGCAAGGGCGGCCTGCAACTCCTGTGTCGTCATGGGGAAATGTACCGTTGTCCCTACCTCAATCCCCATTAAGGGGTATAGGGCTGTATTGGTTATATAGGCTTCAAACATGGGCTCATTCCTTCTTTCCGGCCCGGTCAGCCAGCACCTCATAAATCCCGGCCATAATGTAATCGGCGCAAGGGAGGGCAATCGCGTTTCCCAGTGCCTTGTAGCGTTGCAGAGGCCGGATCTCCACGCCGTCCGCCCCGTACTTTGTCCAGCCCTCTGGCAGCCCCATCAGCCGTTCGCTTTCCGTTTCCGTCAGAAAACGGATACAGCCGCCCTCCGGGTCGCCCTCATACCAGAAGGCAAAGGGCGTTACATCACTGGCTAAAAGAGTGGGAAAAGGGTCAGTTGGTAATCCGAAGCTGTTTCGGAAGGCCGTTTCTTCCTGCCTTTTTGCCGCTCCCCGCATACGGAAGCACTGAAAGGGGTGGATGACTGGTATCTGCCGCCCTGTTTCAAAAGAAGCTGTTCGATCTCCTTCGGCGGCGGCCCGCCCGCCCTCTCCGCAAGGCGGAGGAAGTGGGAGCATTGGACGGGGCTTAAATAGTATGTCTGCGGCACGTCTGCCTCCAAAATCCGCCACGACGAAAATCCGCTGCCTTCGTGCCAGCCTTCGGGAGCCTGCCCAATACTGGGCGTCCATGAGCCGCCAGCACACATCAGGCGTTCCCCCTCGCACCATTCCGGCGTTTCCCCATCTTCCCGAAGGAGGCATTGGAACTTCGGTGTCCGAGAAGGCGGATAGGACGGCTCTAAAGTCCATCCGGTCATTTGTAGAAAACGCTCCCATGACGTTTTCCCAAACAGCGATAGCTGGATATAGGTTATCAGTAGCATCCCTCATTTCCTGTATGATACGAAACGCCTGATAGAACAGGCTTGATTTTGCCCCGGCAAGGCCGGAGCGGTTGCCAATCAGAGAAAGGTTCTGACAGGGGGAACCGAAGGTAATTATATGGACAGGTGGGATTTTCCCGCCGTCCACCTTCGTAATATCCCCCAAATGCACCATGTCGGGAAAGTGCCTTTTGGTTATGGAGATGGGCGCTTTTTCAATCTCGCTGGCCCATACCGGACGGATACCGCACCGGGAAGCAGCCAGAGGGAACACGCCGATCCCGTCGAAAAGGCTTCCCAGCTTAATGTCCGGCATGGCCCGGGGTGCCGTGTCCCTTCACGGCAAGCACCCCTTCCAGTGTGGTCGCCGCAATGCCCAGCCGCCCGGCAACCGCAATATCGTTTTTTACATCCTCGTCCACAACGCTGCCACAGACGATCAGGGTATGGGAGCGCCGCAGCATATCCCGGCGCATATCAATCCCGGCCTTATGTTCCTCGGGAACGCTGTCATTCAAAAACAGCGGCAGGTACAAGAGCGGGCAGATTGGGGAAAAGCCCGCCTCATAAGCAAGGCGGCAGTAGTGGGCCGCCAGCTCCATATCAACATCCGGCTCGCCGCTCCATGCGGCGGTCAGGTATGCTAAAGGTCGTTTCATTGGTTGAGCCTCCATTTCTGTTTTGGTTTAGGGAAAAGCAAGAGTTCGCCCAACCCCTCCGCCCCTTCCCCCGGGAAGGGGAACGGCTCTGGAGAATTTATATCCCCGTCGCTTGACCGGGAAAAAGCATAACCGGGAGAAATCCGTCAAGGGTGCCTCTGGCACCGCCTGCGGCGGCGCTGCCCTTGACTGATTTTCCCGGCTATGCTACGGAATAACTGGCGACGGGGAATAATTTATATCTCCAGAGCTTCGGGGCGCGGGGCAGAGCCCCGCAGTCCTCGGGCCATGCTGACCCGAAGTTTGGGCTTACTTTTCCTGTTCGGTTTTCTTCTCCGGCTTTTCATGTTCCTTCTGCTGACCCTTCCAGTCGTCCAGCAGCTTGATGATCTGGTCCTTCATTTCCCTCGGCGTAGTTTCCTTGCCGAAATACTTGCTCAGTTCCGCACCTGTCAAAATCACTTTGTCTACCTCCTTTTTGTCCTCCATCATAATGCCGTCGATCACATCCCCGTTGAGCAGCTTCTTTTCGTCCAGCTCACGCATACGCTTTGCCTGCGCCTGCGAAGGAGAGGACTGCTGGCTGTCAATGGCGACGGCGATATAGTTCTGGTTCTTCTTGCCGATATAGGAAAGCTCCACCGCCGTAGTAAAACCCAGCTTTTTTTCATCCATCAGCTTCATCAGGTCGGGAACCAGTTCATTGAGCCGGATATACCGCTGCACCTGTTTGACAGCCATCTTATTGCGCTCGGCCACAATTTCGTTGGAGCGTTTTCCTGCGTCCTTCGGGTCAATCTGGCCCGAAGTGCGGGAGCCCTGGTGCTTGATAGCCTCAAGCTGCATTTTCAAGGCTTTGGCCCGCTCACTGGGTAGGATTTCTTCACGCTGGTTGAGATTGTCCTCGACCATCTGGGTGATGGCTTCATCATCCGTCAGGTTTCGGACGATACAGGGCATATCCGCATACCCGGCAAGCTCGCTGGCTTTCTGGCGGCGGTGGCCGGACACGATCTCATAGCCGCCATCCTCACGGGGACGGACAATAGCGGGCTGGGTCACGCCCTTGTCCTTAACGCTGGACACCATAGCCCGCATTTCTTCATCATCCCGGACTTCAAAGGGATGGTTCTTGAAGGCGTGGAGTTCGTTCAGCTTGATATAGACGATCTGCTCCTTGCCCCGGCGTGGAGCATCCTTTGGCTTTTCGGGTCCTTTCGGAGCGGGAGCGGCCTGTATCGTTGGAGCCGTTTTTTTCTCCGGTTCCTTTTTGACCGCCTTTTCCGGTTTCTGTGCGGGAGCTTTGGGCTTCGGGGTTGCGGCCTTGTCCTTATCTGCTTTCGGGGGACGGCCCCGGCGCTTCGGCTGTTCCGGCTCTTTGGGTTTTTCCTCTGCTTTTTTCGGAGCCTCCGGCTGCTTTTCCGGTTTCTCCTCTTTTGCCGGGTCAGACTTTTCCCCGCTGGGAGCTGCCGCCCGTTCCTCGACCTTCTTTTCCTTCATAATTTCAGCGAAGTTATAGACGGAAACCTGCGGGTTCTTTACCTCCGGTTCCGTCTTTTTTTCCGGCTCCGGAGAAACGGAAACCTTCTCCGGCTCTTTTGGGGGAGCGGGAGGCGTTTCCTTGCCCGGCCCGCTATCCGTTACCGGCTGTTCCGGCGTTTTTGTGGTTTTATCATCTGCCATAAGCATTTACCTCCTGTTTTTTGGCATGAAAAAAGGGGCTCAACTTTTCAGTCAAGCCCCCGTGGGAAGTTCCTCCTTTCTCCGCCATGATACAAAAATACCGCCCGTAGTCTCGTTTGGGCGGTACTTTGTGTAAGATTGGCAGTCCATTATTAAGTTTTTTATTATGTTCCCTTTGTACACCGTTGCAAGATATCTTCAATGAGCAAGTTAATATATTCCTCCCACAGCCATGCACCGTCAAACAAAATACCGTATATCTGCCTTGCTCCCGTGCCAATTTGATGTCTTTGGTGTCGGAGAATTAAGAGACACAACCTTTGTAATGCGAGATACTCTCTGAAATAAGCGTGGCGGACGGTATTCTTTTTATTCTGTTCAATGATCTTCTGCCTGTCATACGGTTCATATCCCAGAGTCGCATCTATAACAAGTTTTACCTCATCTTTCACTTTGATAAGAAGTTTATTTCCATAAGGCTTTCTCTTGATAAATTCTATGGTATGCCGCACCAGCTCCATCAGGCTGTTATCGTAGGAAAACTCTCTCTGGCTGTATGCAACATTTCCTACAAACGGGGTATTCTCCTCGATATGTCTTGCGACATCAATCGTGCCCTTTACATTTCCATCATTGTACCTGCGGCGGATATACTTTTTGAACAAACCCTTCCGCATAGCTGCCTTGAGGTAATACGGAAACAGAAACAGCAGAAAATTGAACAGCCGATTGTCTTGATTGGCATCGGCATCCAAATCTACAATGTTTGGAAAGTCCAGAACTTTATCTAAAAGATACTGGAAAAAGTAATCCTCACCCTCTCCGCAAAAACGGGACGCGATCACAAGCCGCTCATCACCGTAGCCAAGAAAACCCATCACATTACCGGAGCGATAGGTGTCATTGACGCTTTGGAGAATCATCTGATCTTGCGTAATATCCTCTGCATCCTTTACGGTTTCAGGAAATACGAACACACCTTCACGCTCAAGCTGTTCCAATGTTTTATCTGCAATTTTGCCTGTCAGCCTCGCTACTTGAGAAAAGACATCTTTTTTCTGATGGGAGTTATCCTTGATCCTGAGCAGCTTCATTCGCATCACCTCTGGCAGTTTTCTGATAGCCGTATGCCCTTGCGAACCGATTCATAATTCCTTCCTCATCGTACATTCCCTGAATGTATTCCTGTAGGAGCGGTTGCAGATAATCAGTCCAAAGCTGGTCAAAATCAAGTGTTTCCAACTTCAGGAAGTAAGACGCTCCGATCTGATAATTTTCATTCAGATCCTCGACCTCTGCGATTGCCTTATTGAGCGCAGCCATCCTTCTGATTGCCTCAGCCTCCAACTCCTCGTTTTCCAGCGACGCAAGCATCTCAAGGCGCTCATCCGCTCTGAGTTCTACGAAACGGAAGCGACGACGCATGGCAAAATCAAAGCTGTCCACAGAGCGGTCGATATCGTTCATGGTGCCGATGATATAGACATTTTCAGGAATATAGAACTTTTCGCCGGGGTCAGAGTGCAGATTGGAATACTGCGTGGAGATCTCTCCGGCTTTACCGCGATAACCGGGATCTATTGCAAAGAACAATTCACCGAAAATCTTTGAAATCTCACCGCGGTTGATTTCATCTATGATGAATATGTATTTTTTCAGTTCCTCCTGTTTTGCCTTTGCTTTTGAAATTGTACTTTTCTTTGCTTTGATTGCTTTATAGATGGCAAAGTCATAGGAATATCCTTGCGTAGCAAACGTCTTTCCGAAAAAGGACGTGATATCCTTTATTTTTTCAAACTTCTGCCCGGATTCCAGCATCTTCCGAACTTCATCCAAACTCAGAGCAAGCCTGTTGACAGATGCGTTTCCGGGAATAGAAATACGGATATGCCCGTCATCCACGCCGGTAATGGTAAATTCATTTCCATTAATCGTCTTAAATGTGTCAACGCCAAACTCAACGCCGGAGAAAAACTCTGTCATGGATTCTTGAACCGTGACTTCCTTTTCTACGGTTTCTCTGGATTTTTGGGAGTCCTCATAGTTCTTTCTGGCACGGGCAACAAACTTCTTGAAAATGCCATCCTGCAATTCAAAGCCCATTGTCCCATCATCATTGATTTTCGGTCTTAATCCTTCAACAAAATCAGAGTAGTCATAACTCGGATGGAACTGAACAAACTCAACCTGTTTTTTCTGCTCGTCAGTAAGGCAAGTGTAGTTGTCCTCATAACCATTGCTGATAATATCCGTAGCGATTTCTTTGGCAAGATAAGATTTTCCGGTACCGGGCGCACCTCTGAAAATCAGATTTTTTGATTCAATCAGCATGGATGAGTAGGGGTTTCGGTATTCCGCAGGCTGTTGGCCACGATCATCTCGACTCGCAATCTCTCTTTCTGACACCACGGTTTCCTTTTCATCTTTTTCGCGGTATATCAGGACAAATTGATCTCCACGCTCACCGAAATGCTTCAAACACTCCTGAACGAAAATAAGTGTAGAGAAGGTGTTCCAACTGTAAATAACAAACATACGACCGTTATCATAGCTATAGTCCATATGTTCGAATGTGTTTCGATGTTTTTTGAATTCTTCTACGCTTGTATAAATGCCGCAGATCATCTCGCGATTGGGGTTATATCTGCATACAGGAAAACTTTCCTTTTCCTCAACAGACAGGGCGGCAATTTGCTTTTCAAATATCTGGCAGGCAAGACGTGGCAGAGTCAGATTGGAATTTCTTTTTTCGCCTTTACTGTAGGCGCGTCTGATTATTTCTCCGTTTGCTTTCTGAAAATAGGCATCCAGCGGCTTATAATTGTCACCAAGGCTCAGATTATCCATCGTGAAGCGTTCGTCCGTAGAGGAAACACTTTCAGCAGTGATTATGAGCATATATTTTTCCTGCTGCTTCTCCTCAATTACGAAGCCCATGTTTTCCAGATAGTCCTTTGCGTCAACGCTGTTAAAGGATTCTGTTGAAATATCTGCGCCGTTGGCCAAATGGTCAGCAACGGCTACTACATACTTCGGCGGATACTTTTTCCCATTCTCAGACACAAGAACATATTTTACGCTCGTATTATGTTCGGGAACTCCGTTCTCGTCGATAAATTTCAGGGCATCAATAACATCCTGCTTTTTCAGCTTAGGTATAGCCATGCTGCACCTCCTCGAAAGTGTGTACACACATTATGTCACAAGGATAGCTCTGTTTTCAATACGATACCCAGAATTTATCGCCCTAAAATGTAACTTTTCTACGAATATAAGCTGATTTTCAGTTTCCCCAGTGTCGAACATACTCTGCATCAAAATACCCCTCTATCGACTTTACGGTTTTGTGGGGTATTTTGCACGACCGTAAATATGCGCACTTCCCAGCGAACCGTATACCTTATACAGCGATTCGCTGTTTCACAAAGGAACTGCATGAGAGCGATAACTATTTCACCCTTTTTACTATCCTTGCTTTACAGAGCAGAAAGCCGGTGATTTTCAACCCTTAGATGTACAAAAACAGGCAGCACCCAACCAACGTTGAGTGCCGCCTGTTTTGTTGTCCAATCCTGCTTGGCAGATGCCGATTTTGTAGTTTTCTCAAATTACTGTCTTATCGGCACACGGCAAAGGCTCTCTTTTTTGCGCTACTTCTAAATTCCCGTTAGGGAATTTAGAAGGTTCCTTTTTTTATTTTTAACGGAGAGACGAAAAGATATCGTCTCTCCTGAAAGTCCAATCGATTTGAGCATCTGCAAGAGGCTTGATTGGTTCTATCAACAGCAGTATATGCAGATATATGAAAAGTATGAGCCCTATTAAAAATGGCTTTTCCAGTCGGATGGAAAATTTAGTCTTCGCAAATCGCAAACATCAGAATATTCCTTCAATAACCGTTTGGAATCTGCCGCAAAAATCGTCCAGGAATCATCGGTTGGACGAAGATACTTCATAGAAAGCATAATCTGATATAAACCATTATATCGGGGATGCGGCTGGATGATATCAGAATAAATAAGCTGTGGTCTAGTGCTGATGGTGCGGTTGTAAATACGACCGTTGTGGGCACAAATATTTCGCATTATAGAAACAGCCTGAATCCAGGATGTAAACATATCTTTTGATGGATGAATAGCTTGTCCCTTGCTGTTTTGAAATTTATAATTTTTAATCAGCTCAGAAAATGCGCTGTCACCGCCGGTTTTCATATTTTTGATGATTTTTGATATGGTTCCGAACGACATTACCTCGACAACTGCCCATATGGGAACCGCTCCATCGTGATTATTGAAGTTATGCTCTATGAAAACATCATTTGAACGACTGATTTCAGCTGCAATAGTACTCTGATTTTTCCAGAATGTTTTCTTATCTTTAAATACAGAGGGATCGTTTAAAACGAGAGCATCCTGGGTGATCTGGAACGCATTAACAAGTCGTGATCTTAACGCAACTTCAATTTGTGATAAATAGCGGAACAATAAATGGGACAGCTCTGTATCAAAATGGTACAATTTTATAACATCAGACAGGGTTGTTCCTTTTATATACTTTTTGGTTGCGGGATCAATAAGATGAAAGCTGTATCCCTTCAATCGATAATAACCAATCGTTGTTAATGCCATTTCAGCTGTGTCATTTGCGTCGATTACCATTCCAGCGTCCTTGAGTTTTTGGATTAGTTGTGTAACGGATAGAAAATTCTTAGGATATGTATACATGGCTCACCTCCCTCTGGGTATAAAAAGTCCCGCCGGGTTGCGCATTCTTGCAAAACAAGACTAAGCGTGGCGGGTTCTGTTAAGTATATTTTACCTGAGAGAAACCTGTCTGTCAATGTTTTTGGGATGAAATTCAGTTACTCCAGCTTCTCCAACATCTCCCGATATTCTTTCGGGGAAATCCCATATTCCTTCCGAAATGCCCGGTAAAAAGCGGAATAATCCCGAAATCCAAATACCGGGTAGACGCTCGTGATCTTATCGCCGCTGCGGATAGCGCTTTTGCAGGCATCAAGCCTTTTTTTCAGAATATACCGATGTACAGAAATCCCCGTCTCATCCTTGAACACATGGGAAATATGATATTTGCTCACATGAAAGATGCGCGAAAGCTCGTTCAGATCAAGGTTTTCTTTTAAATGCTCTTCTATATAATCCATCATCATTTCATACAGTCCCTGCATCGCCCGCTCCCGGATCGGGTGCTCCTGTGCGTATGCCTCGCGATTTAAATGCAGCACAAGTTCACCAATACAGAGCGGAATCTTCGCATCCTTTCCAAACCTGTCCTGCCGCATCTCTTCTAAAAGTCGGAGCACCTTTGCCTGCGTTTCCCGAAATGCGATCTCCTCCTGATGCAGCACATATTCCTGACGCTTTGTCGCCCGCTCGATCAGATACCCATAGCTGTCTGACTGTTTTTGCAGCTGATCTGCATAACTACAGCTGATCCAGAACACAAACCGTCGGTACGGCTTATGTGGATTCTGGATGATCGCACAGTGCGGAATCTGAGGCGGAATCAGGATGATATCTCCGTACTTGAGCAAATAGGAACGCTCTCCGATCTTCATACAGACGTCCCCTTCCAGGAAAAAATAAAATTCATAATAATCGTGGGAATGCGTCCGCACCTCTGCCATCCCGCTATCGCTGTAATAATAAACTTCAAAATCCTGCGCCAGCATGTATTGGCGCGTGACAAATCTGCTCTCTAATTCTTTTTTCATAAGGCGTCCTTTCTGTAATACATCAAATTCTTTTACCACAAAACTAGCACGAAATCGCAACTTTTACAATATAGCCAACTTCTCTTACAATCGTCTTTCTGCTATAATGAGGCTATCATAGGAATGCATGATATTCAGACAGCAACCATTGAAAGGGGGAACTTTCTCATGCTACAGACAGGGGCACAGCTCTACACCGTCCGCAGCTACACACAGACGATCGAAGACTTTACCTGTACCATTCAAAAAATCGCTGACATCGGTTATAAAGCCGTCCAGCTTTCCGCCGTTTCCAAACAGATTAAGCCGGAGCAGATCCGTGAAATTTGCGACCGCGCGAGCATTTCCATTGTCCTGACCCACAGCGATCCCGAACGGATTCTGCACGATACCGACGCGCTCATCAAAGAGCACGATATCCTCGGCTGCAACTATATCGGTCTTGGCTGCATGCCGGACAAATACCGCACCAAAGAGTGGCTTTCCCACTTTATTTCCGATTTTAAAGAGCCTGCGAAAAAAATCGCGGCGGCAGGAAAGCTTTTCATGTACCACAACCATAACCTCGAGTTCGAAACTTTTGCCGCAGAAAATCTTCCAAATGCTGCGCCCAACCGCCGGATTTTGGAATATCTCCTCGAGGGCTTTGCACCGGATGAAATGGGAGTCACGCTCGATACTTACTGGGTTGCGGCAGCAAGCGCGGACGTCTGTGACTGGATCTCGCAGATGAGCGACCGGATTCCCTGCGTCCACTTAAAAGATATGAAGGTAAAAAACTGGCAGCCGGTCATGGCTCCGGTTATGGAAGGCAACTTAAACTTCTCCGCTATTTTCCACGCACTGGAAGCTTCCAACTGCAAATATATGCTCGTTGAGCAGGATGACTGCTATGGGGAAAGCCCCTTCGACTGCTTAAAGACCAGCTATGAAAACCTGGCAAAGGTTGGCTACCGCTAAATCGGACTTTCAGCCGGCAGCAAATGCCTACTGCCGGATCTGAATCGACACAGGCGAATTTTGCATTACCGGAATTTCTGTATCAAGAGGAGGTACTTATGAATCAGGTAAAACTTGGCATCATCGGACTTGGAAATATGGGCAGTGGCCACTGCAACAACATCCTCGCCGGTCTGACGCCCGAACTCAAACTGACCGCCGCTGCAGACCTGCGGCAGTCCAGACGCGACTGGGCAAAGGAGACGCTGCCCGATGATGTCGTTCTTTTTGAAAACGGCGACCAGCTGATCGAATCCGGTCTGTGCGACGCCGTTATTATCGCAACGCCCCACTACGAGCATCCGCGCCTTGCGATCCTCGCATTCGAACACGGGCTTCATGTCATGAGTGAAAAGCCCGCAGGCGTTTATACCAAGCAGGTTCGCGAAATGAATGAAGCTGCCATCCGCTCCGGCAAAGTGTTCGGCATGATGTTCAACCAGCGTACCAACTGCGTTTACAGAAAGATGCATGAAATGGTACAGAGCGGCAAATACGGTCAGATCAAGCGCGTCAACTGGATCATCACCGACTGGTACCGCACACAGGCTTACTATAACTCCGGCGGCTGGCGCGCAACCTGGGACGGCGAAGGCGGCGGCGTGCTGTTAAATCAGTGCCCGCACAACTTAGACCTCCTGCAATGGATCTGTGGACTTCCCTGCCGCGTCCGCGCCTTCTGCCACAACGGCAAATGGCATCAGATCGAGGTCGAGGTCGATGTAACCGCTTATCTCGAATTCCCGAATGGCGCAACCGGCGTTTTCGTCACGACCACGGCAGATGCTCCCGGCACGAACCGTTTTGAAATCACTTTGGAACGCGGCAAGCTCGTAGCAGAGCATGACAAACTGACGTTCTTCGAGCTCGAACAGAACGAACGTGACTTCTGCTTTACGGCAACAGGCGGCTTCGAACAGCCCGCCGGACATGAGGTCACAATCGAACTGGACGGCAAAAATCCGCAGCATATCGGCGTATTGAACGCTTTTGCAGGCGCGATCCTGCGCGGCGAACCGCTCGTTGCAGACGGGACCGAGGGGATCCGAGGTCTGGAGCTTTCCAATGCGATGCATCTTTCCTCCTGGACCGACCAGACGGTTACCCTGCCGATCGACGAAGCGCTTTTCCTTGAAAAATTAAATGAGCACCGCAAAGCCTCCAAAGTCAAAACCGAAGTGACCGAAGTGACGTTCGATACCTCTGACAGCTATGGAAGCAAGGTTTCAGACAATACCGACAAAGGAGGCGTAAAGGCATGAAAACCTGTCTGGTTGGCTGCGGTGGTATCGCCGCCGTACACGGCAGCGTCCTGACCTCCGGCATTGATACGGAATTTGTCGCTGCCGCCGATATCAAACCCGAAAAAGCGCAGAGTTATGCGGAAAATTTCCATACCAAGCCCTATCCGTCCCTCGAAAGCATGCTTGAAGCAGAAAAACCGGATGTCCTGCATATCTGCACGCCGCACTATTTGCACGTTCCGATGGCGATTTATTCCCTGGAACGAAATATCAATGTCTTTATGGAAAAACCGCCTGCGATCTCTTTTGACCAGCTCGAAGAACTGAAAAAAGCTGCTGCAAAATCTGAGGCACAGCTCGGCTTCTGTTATCAGAACCGCTATAACGCCAGCATCCGCGCGGCAAAGGATCTGATCGACTCCGGCAAAGCCGGAAAAGTCCTCGGCGCACGTGCGTTCGTAACCTGGTGCAGAGGCGCAGCTTATTATACCGAAAGCGGCTGGAGAGGCAGCTTAAAAACCGAGGGCGGCGGCGTTTTGATCAACCAGTCCGTCCACACACAGGATCTGCTCTGCTTTTTGCTCGGCGACCCGACTACGGTCGATGCAACGATGACCAACCACCATTTAAAAGACGTAATCGAAGTCGAGGATACGCTCGAAGCCTATATTGACTTTAACGGCGTCCATGCAAGCTTCTATGCGACGACCTCCTACTGCGCAGACGTCGCACCGCTGATCGAAATCGCCTGCGAACATATGACAATCCGCGTGGAAGACCCGCACGTCACGGTATCTCCCAAAGACGCTGCGCCTTATCAGCTTTCCGTCGAAACGCTGCCCCCGATCGGCAAGAGCTACTGGGGCACCGGGCACACCGCATGTATTTCGGATTTCTATCAGTCACTGCGCGACAACCGGCGCTTTCTCTTAAACCTGGAAACAATGGAGCCGAGCATCCGCCTGATGCTTGGAACGTATGAGTCCGCCCGCAGCGGACACAGTGTAACACTCATCGAACAATAGAATGCACGCTATCTCTCCGCCCCACACAACAAAAAACAACGAGGTAACCCGTCATGAACACACAACATAAACTGCTCTTTTCCTGCCCGGTCAGCTGCTTTGCCGACGAAATCGCGGAATCCTTAGACCGTCAGATCGAAGTGCTTTCCCGGCTCGGCATTTCCTACGTCGAGCTGCGCAGTGCGGACGGCATAAATGTATCCGATTTTACGATGAATTTTGCAAAAGAGGTAAAGAAAAAGCTCGATCAGGCAAATATCCGCATTTCCGCCATCGGCTCTCCGATCGGCAAAATCGGAATTAACGATGATTTCGATGCGCACCTGCAGAAGCTTTCCCATACGGAACAGATGGCAGACATCTTCGAAACGCCCTATATCCGTATGTTCAGCTTCTATATCCCGGAAAACTATGCTGCGGCAGACTGCCGCTCCGAGGTGCTTTTCCGGACGGAGGCGATGGTTGCAGAGGCTGCGCATAACAATATCACCCTGCTGCATGAAAATGAAAAAGGTATTTACGGCGACAACGCGTCCCGCTGCCTCGACCTGATGCAGCAGTTTGCAGGAAAGCACTTCTCCTGCACATTCGACTTTGCGAACTTTATCCAGTGCGGTCAGGACCCGTCGAAGGCTTATGAAATGCTTTCCCCTTATATTTCCTATATCCACGTCAAGGACGCGCTCTTTGCTACCAGCGAAGTCGTTCCGGCAGGCACAGGCGACGGACATCTGCCGGAAATTTTCCAAAAGCTCGACGCTTCCGGCTATCACGGCTTTTTGAGCCTCGAGCCGCATTTAGCCAATTTCAGCGGTCTTGCAGCATTAGAACACAACGCTGCGATTCGCACCGAAAACAACACGGAAAAGGCGTTCTGCGTTGCCTGGGAGGCATTCCAGAAGGTGCTGGGATAACATCAAAGAGCTGCCATACGGCAGCTCTTTTTCGTGGCATCTTATCTCACAGAATTAAACCTGTATTCCTCCTTGATCTGGCGAAGTCTATCTGCAGTTTTCTTAATAGATTTTAATGTCTTTTAAGAATACTTCATCCCTCGCCGCAGTGATCTGTACCTGAATCTGACAGATGCGGTCTTCCATGTCGTTGATCAGCGGATTCTGTTCGCCGAAGGGATTCTGCAGCTGGCAGATTTTGCGGTTTCCGATGACAGTGCCCTGATACAGCGGATACTGATTGCCGCTGCCGGACTGCGCCGTAATCCGAAAGCTCTCTACGCGCTGACCCTTGGTCAGATCTTCCCGCAGCGAAACATAGCGGATCTGGTCGGTGGGTTGCTTTAAGGAAATCGTATAGACCTTCTGCGTTTTGGGACTTTCCTCTTCCCGGACTTTGACATCCAGCTCAGTGCCGAACTCTTCTTGCAGCAGTGCGCCGAACTCTTTGAGACGCTTTACGTCCCGCTCATCAATCCGTCCGTCTGTGTTAGGCGGCAAATTCAGGTGCATACACGCATTCGACCCGACGCTTCCCAGATAGGTAGTAAACAGGCGTTCCAGGGAGTGAGGCTCCTCTTCCAGATGCCAGAACCAGCCCGGACGGATAGACATATTGATCTCCGTAGGCGTAAAGGTCAGACCCTTCGTGTAGAGAATATTCGGCATCGTTCCTAACTCCTGTTCGGTATTGTAAATCCAGGAAAGGCTTCCTTCCTCCGCCATCGGTCCGGGACCCGTCTGCACCCTGCTCAAATGACACAGTTCGGACGGGATGACCGCCCATTCGGAATGTCTCGGTTTACCGGCTTCGTTGCCGCACCACCGGATGTCCGGTCCGAAATCGTTAAAAATAACCGCATTGGGCTGATATTTCCGGATCAGCTCAATATAACGAGGAAAATCGTATACCTGTTTTCTGCCGTTTAAACCTTCTCCGCAGGCGTTGTCAAACCAGACATAAAAGATGTCGCCGTACTCTGTCAGAAGCTCCGTCAGCTGGTTGCAGAAATAGTCGTTATATTCCGGCGTCCCGTAGCAGGAAGCGTTCCGATCCCACGGAGACAGATAAAATCCGAACTTGATGCCGCCCCTTTTACATGCTTCGGCAGCTTCCCGGACAACGTCTTTTTTGCACGGGCTGTTTTTCACGGAATGCTCCGTATATTTGGAAGGCCAAAGGCAAAAACCGTCGTGATGCTTTGCTGTCAGCACCATTCCCTTCATGCCTGCCGCCTTGATCGCTTCCACCCACTGATCGCAGTCCAGATTTTCAGGATTAAAAATAGATTCCGGCTCGGTTCCCTCTCCCCATTCCCGATTCGTAAAGGTATTTACTCCAAAATGAATAAACGCATAGCTTTCCAGCTCATACCAGTCCAGCTGGCGCTTCGACGGCACAACATGGGCCGCCTCCTGTAAAAATTGAATCATTCCGTTTCTCCCTCTGTAATTTTATGTTTCATTCACTTCTGCTCTATTATACAGGCTGTTTGACATTTGCGTACTTTCTTTTTTAGGATTTCCATCTGTCCGATGCCACAGACTTTCCCTTCTTTTAAAACAGGCACCGTATCGACTGCGGCGCCTGCTTCCCGCAATTATTACAAAATCAGCCCCAGTTCCTATCGTTCCAGATAAGAACCGGGGCTGTTCTCTCCTTACACTCTTACGATGTAATCGTTCTTTCTCGGCTTTGCCTCCGGCAGCGGACCGTCCGCATAGCCTAAGATACAGCAGGCAACGCCAGCATAGGTATCTGCAATTCCCCATTCTTTCATCAGTGCTTTGCCTTCTGCGCTTTCAAACATCTCCTTTGCGCGGTTGATCCAGCAGGAGCCAAGCCCGACTGCATAAGCAGCAAGCATCAGATTGCCCATCACGAGCGAACCGTCCTGCAGCCATGTTCCGGCATTTGTATCTGCAAAAACGATCACTACAGTAGGCGCTCCATAAAACGGATCGGAATCTGCTCCCATAACCGCCCCGTTCATTTTGGAAAGCTTTGCAATCAATTCAGGCTCCTGAACCACAACCATCTTCGCAGGCTGACGTCCCATCCCGGACGCCGCATAAGTTCCAGCCTCCAGAACTGCATCCAGCTCTTCCTTCGAAATTTGTTCTTTCCGATAAGAACGCACGCTTCTGCGTTCTTTGATACTCATCAGTGTTTCCAGTTTCATACTATCCTCCATTCCGCAGGCGCTTTGCGCCGAAGGAATCGCGAGCAGAAGTTCCGGTTCTGCTCTGCGATCCTAGCTACTTTGTGACGCCTGCGGCACAAATAGCTGTGAGAAAAATAAGCGATCACGCTTATTTTTCTCACTATCCTCCATTCATTTTTGCTTATGCCAAGCTTGAATTACAGCTAAGTTCATGGTACGATATTTAAGATCCAAAATCAAGCGGTTCCTGAACTCAGGTTTGTTTGATGCATACTACAGAAAAGGATTTCTTACCTATGATTAAAGATTTATTTTCCCAGAAACAGACCCTTTCTTTTGAGGTATTTCCTCCCAAGAAGGACGACGAATTTACAAACGCGCAGAACGTCCTGCATCAGCTTTCCGAGCTGCAGCCGGATTTTATCAGCGTAACCTACGGCGCAGGCGGCAGCCGTTCCAAGCGCACGGTGGAGCTGGCTTCCTTCATCCAGAACAGTCTCCACATTCCGGCAGTTGCCCATATGACCTGTGTCGGCTCCTCCAAAGAGGACATTCTCACCGTTACTGATGATATGAAGCAGGCGGGTCTTTCCCATGTACTGGCGCTTCGCGGCGACAGACCGACCTGGATGGATGATGCACAGTTTGAAAACCGTGCTTTTGCCCATGCTTCCGATCTGACTCGCTTCTTAAAGGAGCATACCGATCTGGAAGTCGCAGGCGCATGCTATCCCGAAAAACATTTCGAAGCAGAAAGCCTTGACAGCGATATTGCTTACCTGAAAGAAAAGCAGGAAGCAGGCGCAGCGTTTTTCATCACTCAGCTGTTCTTTGAAAATGACAGCTTCTACCGTTTCCTGGAAAAGAAAAACCATGCAGGCATTACGCTTCCGGTCTGCGCAGGCATCATGCCGATCACTTCCGCAAAGCAGCTCGGCACGACGGTAACCCTCTCCGGCTCTTCCGTTCCGAAAGAGCTGGCCGACATCATTGCGACTTACGGAGAAAACCCGGAAGACATGAGAAAAGCCGGTATCGATTATGCGATCCGCCAGATCCTCGACTTAAAGCAGCACGGTGCAGACGGCATCCATATTTATTCCATGAACAAGCCTAAGACAACACGCACGATCGTGGAAGCGATCCGATAAGAAGGAACCTTCTAAATTCCCTAACGGAAATTCAGAAGTAGCGCAAAAAAAGAGAGCCTCCCGGCTCTCTTTTTTTGCTTCATTCCCACTCTGTATCGGAGATTTCTACTTTTTTATCCCGCAGCATCAAATCTGCCACTGCTTCCTTTGCGGGCTTTCCGCCGAACAGCACCAGATTGACCTGCTCGATGATCGGCATAGATATCTCATATTTTCTCGCAAGTCCAAGTGCAGCCTTTGCGGAGTAAACGCCCTCAACGACCATCTTGACTTCGTTCATGGCCTCTTCCATCGTGTAGCCTTTTCCAATCAGGATGCCTGCGCGACGGTTTCTCGAATGCATGCTGGCACAGGTTACAATCAGGTCGCCGATTCCGCTCAGTCCAAAGAACGTCTCACGGCGTCCGCCCATTGCAGTGCCCAGGCGTGCAATTTCCGTGATACCTCGCGTAATCAGTGCAGCCTTGGTGTTATCGCCGTATCCTAAGCCGTCTGCAACGCCCGCTGCCAGCGCAACGACATTTTTAAGCGCTGCACCCAACTCGATACCAAGCACATCCGGGCTTGTATACACGCGGAATACCGGGTTCATAAAAATGCTCTGGATTTTTTCTGCAATTTCTTTTTTCTTAGAACCGACAACGATCGTCGTAGGGATTCCCTTGCCCACCTCTTCCGCATGGGACGGACCGGAAAGTACTGCCACCTCCGCCTGCGGAACCTCTTCTTCAATGATCTGAGAAAGCGTCATCAGCGTGTTTTCTTCCACGCCCTTTGCAACGTTTACGATGATCTGTCCCTGTGCTACCACATCCTTTAACTGATGCGCCGTGCTTCTGGTAAACGGGGACGGAACTGCCAAAACGAGCAGATCCATACCCTCCACAGCAGCCTTTAAATCTGTCGTGAATACCACACTGTCATCCAGAATGACTCCCGGCAGCTTGGAGGTCTGTTCATGCTTTTCCTGCAGCATCGTAATCTCATCTGCAAGTGCGCTCCAGACCGTTACCTGATGTCCGTTATTTGTCAAAAGCCAGGTCAACGCAGTGCCCCAGCTGCCGGCACCGATCATACCGATTTTTGCCATAGTTATTTTACCATCCTACTCTAATTTATATCTGCTTTGTTTCTTAGTTCAGCGCTTCTTTATTTTTCTTAAAAAGATAGGTCTTGCGTTCTGTACCGGAAAGCAGACGTTTGATATTCTCCCGGTGCTTCCAATACGCCATTGCCGTCAGGAACGCCGCGATCACATACATCTCAATCCGGTGTCCGACCGGCATGGAAAACAGATCCATCTGTCCCATAATCACCATTTCGATCAGGAATCCTGCATAAACCAACAGGGAACCGAGGGAAACATAATGCGTCAGCAGGAAGGAACCGAAAAACAGGATCACACCCATTGGGATAAATGCCGGATGGATCGCCAGGATCAGGCCTGCTGTCGCAGCAATGCCCTTGCCGCCCTTAAAGCCGAAATACAGCGGAAACATGTGGCCGAGGATAACAAAAATACCCGCTGTCAGCTTGCCGACCGGACCGGCGAGCACCATGCCGATCGAGACCGCCGCCGCGCCCTTGGCGATGTCGCCGAGAAGCACGAGCAGCGTCTTTTTCGCGCCCATGGTGCGATATGCGTTGGTCAGACCCGCATTTCCGCTTCCGTAGTTTCTGATATCCTTACCGAGTGTCAGCTTGCTGACGATGATCGCAAAGCTCAGCGAGCCGAGCAGATACGCGCACACAGCAATGATCGCAAAATGCGTAAGTGTCATGACGTTTTTCCCCCAGAATTCATTTTTTCGGTCAGCGCACGGTTATTCCTTGTCGCCGCGCTCGCGCACGACCATGCGCACCGGCGTGCCGGTCAGGCCGAATACCTCACGGATCTGGTTTTCCAGATAGCGCTGGTACGAGAAATGGAACAGAGCCTTCTGGTTGACGAAGCAGACGAATGTCGGCGGGCGGGTGGAGATCTGGGTGATATAGAACACCTTCAGACGCTTGCCCTTGTCGGACGGCGGCTGGACTTTGGCGGTGGCACGGGCCAGCATCTCGTTCAGTGCGCCGGTGGGCACGCGGGTACCATTCTGGACATCCACAAAGTGGATGGTCTCAAACAGCTTGTCGACGCGCTGGCCGGTCTTGGCGCTGATGAAGATGATGGGGGCGTAGGACATGAAGCTGAAGTCCTCCTCCAGCTTTTTGCGCATGGCGTCCATCGTGTAGCTGTCCTTCTCAACGGCATCCCACTTGTTGACGGCGATGATGCAGGCCTTACCCTGCTCGTGGGCATAGCCCGCGACCTTGGAGTCCTGCTCGGTAAAGCCGACCGTGGCGTCGATCATGATGACGCAGACACGGCTGCGCTCGACCGCGGCCAGACTGCGCAGAACGCTGTAGCGCTCCACGCCGCTCTCCACCTTGCCGCGCTTGCGCAGACCAGCGGTATCGGTAAAGACGAACTTGCCATACTTGTTCTCGACCATCGTGTCGATGGCATCGCGGGTGGTGCCTGCCTCGTTGGCAACGATGAGGCGGTTTTCGCCCAGAATATGGTTGATTAGGCTGGACTTGCCGACATTGGGGCGGCCGATGACAGCAACGGTGATGCGGTCATCGGTGTCCTCTTCCTCCTCCTCAAAATTGAGGTGAGCGCAGACGGCGTCCAGCAGGTCACCGGTGCCATGGCCGTGTACGCCGGAAACCGGGATCAGCTCGCCGAGGCCGAGGCTGTAAAAATCATACAGCTCCATCGGCGGCTCGCCGACCTTGTC
>ERZ826051.1410-NODE-1410-length-22200-cov-3.210025_pt1 | contig 22200 bp, 16 predicted proteins | sample MGYA00519928_ERZ826051 | MGnify/ENA primary metagenome ERZ826051 (study PRJEB31778, sample SAMEA3449219) | human gut metagenome | biome: human gut; feature: human-associated habitat; material: faeces | place: United Kingdom | collected 2010/2012 ...
ACGAGGCCCCAAATAGGCGTCCAGAATGCCGTTCAGCCCGTCCTGCCAAGCGGTCGAGAGCGACTTGTTCGGATTTTCCACCACGGCGTCGACATACGCCTTGATGACCGCATCCAACTCGCCGTGCACATGCCGGTCGGTTCCGTAACGCAGGCCGGGATAAACCTCCTCGGGCACGATGCCGTAACGGTCGATGATATACACCACGTCGTTCAACGTGCCTCCGCCGCCCAGATTGGCGCTGCCGTGCATGCGGACATAGCGTACGGCTTTTTCGAAATATGCGTTGCGGACGATCCACATCTCCGCCAAATCGTGCTCTCCCTTACCCCGGACGAGCAGGTCACTCTCGACCTCGCCCATACCCGAGAAGCTCCAGCATGTGCCCGAGCGAGACTGATCCTTGACCGATGTGACCGGAACGGTCTTCACGTCTTGGAACACATAGGTCTCCGCTTTGTTGTCCTTTTTTTCCTTTTCCTTTGCCGGTCCCTTCGCCACGGCTGCCGTCGCCACGAAAACCGCCGCCCACAACAGGTACAATTTCATCAATATAAGATTAGGTTTTAATTTACCGTTACAAATATAACACTAAAATTTCTTTTTTCAGCGTTTGCCCGGAGGCTTATTGCTCGACAAAAGGCACGAATTATCAACATTCGGTCATCAGCGGGTTCCTCCAAAGCGGAACCGCTCCGCCCTGCTCTACCCCCCCGAAACGGAAACGGCAGCCCGCATTCCATGGCCGCCGATTCGCAAAAACGGCGCATCAGTAGTCGCATCGTATCTCCGTAAAGCCGCGGCCGTGACGTTCCATGTGCCGGCGCGTACGCTCGACGAACCGGTCGAAAGCGTCGCGATGCTCGGGCGCGACCGTTTCGCGCGAGTAGCTCGGCACGATATCGTAGCGACGGCCGGAGGCGCTGTTCGGGTCGCGCGAAATGCAAGTCCAAACGATCAAGTACTCCGGGAGGCAGGATGTCCGGCCCTGTTCGTCGAGCGTCAACGTCACGCGGACCGACAGGCCGCCGTCCGTATCCGGGAAACGCTGGTTCGACACGAAATTGCCCATCGAGTAGACCGTCGCCCCGCGTACGTTTCCTGCCGAATCCTCGATCGTTTCCGCCGGCTGCACGACATGCGGATGCGATCCGATCACCAGATCGGCGCCCCAGCGGTGGAAAGCCGCCGCCAGCTCGCGCTGACGGGGGCCGGGCAGTCGCTCGTACTCGTTTCCCCAATGAACGAACAGCGCGACATGAGTGGCTCCATCCTGCCGGGCCGAGGCGATCTCGCGGCGAATAGTCGTCGTGTCGATGCCGTTTACGCGACACCCGGACGGAACGGGCAAGCCGTTCGTTCCGTAGGTATAATTGAGCAGCGCGACCCGGAACGCTTCCTTTTCGAGCATCAGAGGATGCCTCTCGCGCGGCGGAACGCTGTCGGCGAAGGCACCCGTATGGAGCAACCCGGCCTCATCGAGTGCAGCCAGCGTCGAGCGTATTCCCTCCGCTCCCCGATCGCAAATGTGATTGTTGGCCAGCACGGCGACATCTACCCCGGCACGGCGCATCGCGCCGGCCAGCGCCTCGGGCGATCGGAAACGGGGATAACCGGAATAAGGCTCCTCTCCGAGCGTCGTCTCCAAATTGGCAATGACGAAATCGGCGCTCGAAAAATAGTTGTTCAGCCGGGAAAAACAGGAGGTATAGTCGAACGAACCGTCCCGCTGCCGGGCGGCGAACACCTGAGGCATGTGCTGCATCAGGTCGCCCGTAAAGATCAGCGTCAGGTTTCGCCGACCGTTTTCCGCAAACGCTTCCGTCCGCGAGGCCAGCATTCGTTTCTCCCCGCAGGAAGAACAGCCGAAGAAAACGAGCGCGAAAGCGCTCCATGCCGCGAGAAACGATCGATTGCCCATTGTACAGCGTTTGCTATCTTTGTATTCGCAAAACTAATCATTTTTACGTACGTGAACTCCTATTGGGTAGATATTCACACGCATCGGCCGCTCGATGGCCGACCTGGCATCCGCAGCCTGCGTATCGGGACCGACTTTCCCGACAGCACCGACGGCAAAATCTCGGCCGGAATCCACCCTTGGGACGCGGAGCGTGCGCAATGCGAATGGCTCGACGAAATCCGGGCGCTGCAACCGGCAGCCGTCGGCGAAGTCGGGCTGGACTATGCAGCGGACATCGACAGGGAAGCGCAACGGACATGGCTCGCCCGCCAGAGGGATCTGGCCGCCGAGCTCGGCCTGCCGCTGATCGTACATTGCGTGAGGGCTTACGACGATCTGAAGGCCATGCTGAGCGGGTTCCCGCTGCCGGTCATCGTACACGGCTTTACCGGCTCCGAACAGCTCGCGTCGCAACTGCTCGACAGAGGCTGGTATCTGTCGTTCGGCAAGACGGTCGAACGGTCGCCCAAAACCCGCCGGACGCTGCGAAGCATACCTTCCGACAGGCTGTTTCTGGAAACCGATATGTCCGGGGAGAAGATCGAGTCGGTCTACCGCCGGGCCGCCGACATCCGGAACGAACCGGCCGAATCGCTCCGCGACGCCGTTCATACGAACTACCTGAACCTGTTCGGCCTATGAAAGAATGGATGCAACGCACGGAACTGTTGCTGGGAAGCGACCGCATCGAACGATTGCGAAACGCCCGCGTACTGGTCGTCGGACTCGGCGGCGTCGGGGCCTATGCGGCCGAAGCGATCGCGCGGGCCGGCGTCGGAACCATGACGATAGCGGATGCCGATGCGGTGTCCGAATCGAACATCAACCGCCAGCTGCCGGCCTTGCACAGCACGGTCGGCGAGCCGAAAGCCGAGGTCATGGCCCGACGGCTGCTGGACATCAACCCGGGATTGCGACTGACGGTCGTACGAAGATACATCCGCGACGAGGAGACCGAGACGCTGCTCGACGAAGGGTTCGACTACGTCGTCGACGCGATCGACACCCTCTCGCCCAAGGCGGGCCTGATCCGGTCTTGTCTCGAGCGGGACATTCCGGTCGTCAGCTCGATGGGGGCCGGAGCGAAAACCGACCCGACGCGGATACGGATCGAGGACATCGCCCGGTCGCACCACTGTCCGCTCGCGCACATGCTGCGCAAGCGCCTGCACAAAATGGGCATCCGGACGGGATTCTACGTCGTATTCTCGGACGAGCCCGTGCGCGAAGGCTCGATGATGCTGTGCGAGGAGACGAACAAGAAGTCGAACGTCGGCACGATCTCCTACATGCCGGCCGTCTTTGGCTGCCACTGCGCCTCGGTCGTGATTCGCGGGCTGATCGGAGAAATGCCGCCGGCCGCATTCGCTGCGGAAACTCGGGACAACGTGCGGCACGGATAGCCGACAAGTCCCGCCGGATCGGGTCCAGCGTCATCTAACAGACCGCCCGCACCGGAACCGGCAGAAACGCCGGCAAGCACAATGCCGATGCAAAGTATGACCGACCTGCTTTCCGACCGGCCATATGCATCCATGTTTCAGAACCCGCCGAACCGCGCCGCATACCGATTCCGCGACCAGAAACGACAAATGCGCAACGACAAAAAAACGAGAAGTCCAATATAGAACCTACCAATGTGATTAATCAGATTGTTACATTTCTATTTTAACTCCGGAACTCCATTGAACCTTACCTCACTTTTTTAAGAACTCCATAATTGCGCTGGGTACTGTCTTGCTTATTGTCTACAGAAACTTCATCGTCTCCGACATATCCAATAATTACTTTACGAAGCTCTTCAGCCGTATAAGTTCTTTTCGTAACCGTCGTATCGACTTCGTATATCCCTTCTTCCCAAAGATTTCCGGACCCATCGAAAAAACATCTTACATAAAACCGGTTGACCGTATCCGTATCGTGGATAATTATCCAACAGCCGCCGTCCGCTCCACCGTACCACTGAGCCTCTTGGGGAACATTGGACGGTCTGGGAGGAGCCTCTACCTTTCGATGGATACATCCGGTCCATAAAAACAAGGAAAGGATGAATGCAAGCGGCACAAAAGCACGATCATTTCTTGGGACTATGCCACAACTTTTGCCACAAACTCTGGCAGATTGTCGTTTTTTTGTGAATGTCAATAATATGATCCTTAATGCTAAATATGGAGGGTGCTTGGCGAGCACCCTCCATAATTGGATCAATCTAATTTTAGATCGTTCGGTACGTGACATTTCACTTTTGCGTCGTTAAAAGCATCCAAACTCATAGGACCCAATACGATATGCTCTTTCTTGATTATTATCCAATAGTAAATCGTATCGGTTCCTAAAGGATAATGATATTCTTTGTCGTATAAAGGGTCCGGAGGCAGCAAAGGTTTCTGCTTCGCAATGATAAATTGTCGATTATAGTCATATGAAAAAACGTTTGCAGGAATTTCTCCTCCATTAGGGATTTCACATAAAATATCCTTTAAGTCACCCGCTTCAAAACGGAAAAAATATCCGTCGCCTAAATTATCTCCATAATCAGAGCAACTGCAACTATAACAGAAAATGAATGCAAAAATGCAGCAATATCCTTTCCTCATATGTCTTCGAACTATTTTATCCATGGTAATATTGGTTGGATAGCTTTACTACCATATAAATTGATATAATATGCTTGTCCTTTCCCTGCAACTTTTTTACCTATTATCGTAGAAATATTCCTAGGCCAATTTAATGGGTTAAACGAATTATGCATATCAAAATCGTACTTATCTGCATATGCTCTAACATGATGGTTTGGATAACGTTTCAACGTAATTGTTCCATAAACCAATGCATCATTAAAAGATTCACTTGCTAAAAAAAGACTGATTCTTTTTTCTTGCCCTACATATTTTTCACCCAAAGAATAAATTCCCGACAAATCGATTTTCTCCAACGATGCAAATAGGGGTTCTCCGTTTCCATTCCGATACCATTCATTAGCTTCTTGCAATGTCAGATATCCGTCATAATCCGGACGATCTTTCAAGCCATTGTAATGATCGGTCATACGATCTCGGGACTCTTGGTCCATCGAGTTGACGTCGACGCGCTTTGACCGTGCTTCATCGGGCGACATGCCTTGTCGGAAATTCTCGGAGTCCATAACGATCGCTTCTCCTTGCAGTCCTTCATCGTCCGTGCCTAAAAACTTTCCCTGTCTATCGTAAATGGGACTACGATTTTGCAGAGATAACAAAGCCCGACCGTCGGGGTCCGTCACCGTAACCGGATTTCCAGCGCAATAGTTATAGGGTGAAAGCGAGAAGTATTTTTCAGCCAACGGGTCCTGCGTATTCCAGCGAGCGATCCTCGGGTCGTAGAACCTCGCGCCGAAGTCGAGCATATCGAGGCTGACCGGTTCGAGCGACTCCTTGCCGCCGAACTTGTAACGATTCGTCGCCAAAAGAGACAAGGCCGAGTTTTCATGCCGTCCCCCGAAAGGATAGTAGTCGTTCCGCTCGACGGTCTTGCCCGTGTGGTCCACGACGGCACGGACGCTGCCCAAATGATCCCGGATAAAGTAATTCACTCCCGCCGACTGAATCGTTCCCTCGTCGGTCACCGCTTGCGCGAGGGAGAGAGTACCGCCGCGATAAGCATATATCAAAGAACCCAGGTACTCGAACCCGCCGGTTTTGGCTTTCTCCGAGAGCTTCCTGCCGTCCGAGCCGTAGGTGAACTGAGCTTTCAGAGCCCCGGAGGCAGTTTCGGCCGTCTGCATCAAATTTAAACAATTATAACTGAATTCCAAACGATTCAGCCCGTCTTTCACCAAATTTCCGCTCGGATCGTACTCGAACACGCCCGTCGAGGTCCCTGAGACGTCCAACAGCACGTCTCCGCCGAGGGTGAACCGCAGACTGTCGCTCACCGCGCCTCCGGCCGTCCGCGAAATCGACAGCAGGTTCCCGTTCGCGTCGTAGCGGATTCCACGCTCCGTGTAACCGTCGGTTCTCGCTCCGTCCACGAAGTGCTTGGCTGCGACCATCCGTCCGACACCGTCGTAGGAGAACACATAATCGTTTTCGGGTTGCTGTCCGTGCTTCCATGTCCACTGCGAGACCATGCCCGAGTAGAGAGGAGCGCCTCCGTACCGAGGGTTCTCAGAATATATTCATTTCGTTTCGACTTTACATTGAGGCAACCAAAATTAAGGAAGTGTATCCACGAAACATTCCGAGAATTTAACAACTCTCGGAATGCTATAACTTTATTCACAGTCGAATTTATAAGAATTCCATGTTCCAACTGTTCAAACGTCCGATTTGGCTATTTTTAATATTATACCGAAATAACCAACCCGGATTTTCAATAATGGTTGTAAAAGATTCTTTCTCTTTAGGTATGGTTACCATATTATCTTTTAAGAATATTTTATCGTAAATCATTTTATCATCATCTTGAATCTCAACGAGGAAAGTTATGTCTTTAACAAAAAAACATCCATAATATTTCGATAAATCAAAATTCATATCCGGTAAAGCTGTCAGTTGTAAATAAATGAGGCTATCTTCATTTTTTTTAACGACCATTTCAACAACATTCCAATTTATAATGCTCTTTGCAGATTTTTCTCTGATATTATTCTGAGCATTCATTTTAATAGTGTCTGCTACTATTTTTATAACACTATCGATTTTTTTGTTTTTTATCTCCAATTTGTACATCGTATGTGAGATAACATTATTCACAAATGATGAATCATGGTCAGCACTTTGACTTTCTTTGTTGACAAAATTGCAACAAGGAAAACTCAGCATGAAAAATATAATAACAGAAAAAGATTTCATATCGATAAAATTTATGGTGTAACTACAAACTCAGGCAGTTTTCCAGCCTTACTATCTCGACTAAATTGTGTATAAGGATTTTTGAGATTATATTTCAAGGGTGCATAAATGTAAAGTTTTGCATTAGGAAATCTGTCCTGTATCTTTTTTGCAATTCCAACATCTCCATGGGATACAACTGTCGAGCCATTTGTATGACTATGTTGATTAATCCTATAATTGATTAAATGATAAGAGGATGTTGTAAGTTTTTCGAATAAATCAATCCCCCCATATTCCATACCATATTCATGAGAGGTAGTCAGATAATTTATCGGTTGATGATCACGCGAATTGAAAATGTCAAGAGATGACAGGCTCCATTCAACTACAGAATTATTAGCTACAAACGAAAAAATATTTTGGGCTTGCTGATCGTTAGAAATTTCATATTGATCGTATGGATAAATTTCCCCATTAAATATTTTCATGCCGATTTGCTTTGAAGATATGATATTTTTATCTATTTGAATTGATTTGGACAAATCTACTTCTCCTTTTTCATTTTCAGCATAAATGACATCGTAATTATCGTTTGTCTTTTTCATCAACTCGATCTCTCCATTTTTCTTCAAACGATAATCGTCCATTACCATCCCCGTCGGATCGACCAACGTGATGGGATTTCCAGCACAATAATTATAGGGTGAAAGCGAGAAGTATTTCTCCGCCAACGGGTCCTGCGTATTCCAGCGAACGATCCTCGGGTCGTAGAATCTGGCTCCGAAATCGAGCATATCGAGGCTGACCGGTTCGAGGGACTCCTTGCCGCCGAACTTGTAACGATTCGTCGCCAAAAGAGACAAGGCCGAGTTTTCATGCCGTCCCCCGAAAGGATAGTAGTCGTTCCGCTCGACGGTCTTGCCCGTGTGGTCCACGACGGCACGGACGCTGCCCAAATGATCCCGGATAAAGTAATTCACTCCCGCCGACTGAATCGTTCCCTCGTCGGTCACCGCTTGCGCGAGGGAGAGAGTACCGCCGCGATAAGCATATATCAAAGAACCCAGGTACTCGAACCCGCCGGTTTTGGCTTTCTCCGAGAGCTTCCTGCCGTCCGAGCCGTAGGTGAACTGAGCTTTCAGAGCCCCGGAGGCAGTTTCGGCCGTCTGCATCAAATTTAAACAATTATAACTGAATTCCAAACGATTCAGCCCGTCTTTCACCAAATTTCCGCTCGGATCGTACTCGAACACGCCCGTCGAGGTCCCTGAGACGTCCAACAGCACGTCTCCGCCGAGGGTGAACCGCAGACTGTCGCTCACCGCGCCTCCGGCCGTCCGCGAAATCGACAGCAGGTTCCCGTTCGCGTCGTAGCGGATTCCACGCTCCGTGTAACCGTCGGTTCTCGCTCCGTCCACGAAGTGCTTGGCTGCGACCATCCGTCCGACACCGTCGTAGGAGAACACATAATCGTTTTCGGGTTGCTGTCCGTGCTTCCATGTCCACTGCGAGACCATGCCCGAGTAGAGAGGAGCGCCTCCGTACCGAGGGTTCTCGTATCGGAGTTCGGAGACGAACGGAGCGCTCGCAATCTTGCCGATCCAGCCTCGGACGTTGTACGCATAGCTTACGGGAGTCGGGCCGAGTGTTTTTTCGCTCAGTCTTCCCGCCTCGTCGTAGGAGTATCTCGCCGTGAGAGGAGTCGTCACGGATGAGAGCGTCGTCCGCCGCTGCGAAAGACGTCCGTCATGATCGTATGCGAGGGTCGTCGTCAGTCCCCTTTGCGAGCCGCTGGCCGAAGAAGAATGCGACTCCCGGGTCTGGACCGGCCGCCCCGTGAAGTCGTACCGCGCAAGATACCGGTCCTTTCCTCCGAGGTGGTTGCGGCCGTTGCACTGAACGAGTCGTCCGTGCAGGTCGTAATAGTATGCCTCGGGCATCCGGACGGTCTGCTGGGGCGACAAGCTCGTGCGGATGCTTCCCGTATGGAGGCTCTTGTCTCCGCCGGTGTACCGTTTGCCGTAGTTCGGGTCGTTCTCGAATCCGAGTTCGGAGAACTCCGAGCGGGAAAGAAAGTCGTAGGAGTCGTAATACTGGGCCGACAGGAAGCGTCCGCTGGCCAGTTCGACCGCCTGTCCGTCGAGCAGAACCGCGTACCCGGCATCGCCCGACGAGCCGTCGTATCGTGCGACAAGCGTTTTCCCGTCGAGCAGGCTTTGCGCAAGGTTCGATCCGCCGAGCGTCTTGCAAGTTCCTCGAAGAACCTCGCGGCCCAGCGCGTCGGGAATCGAATAGGACCATTCTCCCGAGCGTCGCTGCACGCCGTCCTGTGAAAAAACGGGACGGTCCGTATCGTCGTACAGATAGCGTACTTCCTGAGCCCCGGGACGCCTGACTCCGACGGGACGGCCCCGGCGGTCGTAGCGGTAGAGGTAGGTCAGATCGGCGACGGTCGCCGAGGACATGTCGAGCGCTCCGGTCTGCGACTCGAGCATCGCCGAGGCTTTCGGAGGCAGCACGGCCCGCAGCAGGCCGCAAGCATCGTAGACGTAGTAGGTGTCGAGCGCCTCGGAGCCGTTCATCTGCCGGGAGAGAACGCTCTGCCCGCCTTTGTCGTAGAACGTGTACGACAGCCGTCCGTCCTCGTCCGTCGTGGCGGTCACGAACAGCTCGCCCTCCGGATAGTCTCCCTGCCGGGAGAGCCGCACGGCGTCCCGGTCGCTGTCGGCCACGTAGCGTGCGCAGCGCAGCGAGTCGGCCGCGGAGTTCGTCAGATAGCGGTTCCGCACGGCGCGGCCGCTTTCGTGCCAAGCCTTGCCCGGACCGAAAACCGATGCCGTCCGGCCCAAAGGAGAAGCCTCGTAGAGGGTCTGCCCGTAGGGGGCTTCGTCGGCATAGAAACTCTCGGCCCGTGCGGCGAGGGTGGCCGGTGCGACATACTTGCCTCCGTTGTTCGGCACGGGTACGGGAAGCCACGACCGACTCTCGCGGCCGGCACTGTCGTAGTCGGTCCGCGTGACCAGGTCGGCTCCCGAAGGAGAGGCCCCGATACGAACGGTCTGCACGGGCCGTCCCAGTCCGTCCGCATAGGTCGCCGTGCGGCGGCACTGTCCGGCATCGAGCGTGCGCGGGTCGTCGGTTGCGGTCAACGGCTCGTACTCGAGCACGTAGTTCGCGTCGCTCAGGGGCTGCACGACCCGGATGCAGACGACGTTCGAGTAGGCGTTTTGCCCGTCGGCCCGGTTCGCTCCCCGGCGAAAGTAGGTCGTAGCCGCGAGTGGCTGCGGCCGGTACGCGAGGGCGGTAGCTCCGGCGATATGGGTCCACGGACCCGAGGAGGTCGGAGCCGATTGCCAGAATACGGCGTATGTACCGCCCGGATTTTGCGGCGAGACGACATTCGCGAGCTCGGCGGGCCGGACGCCGGCCTCTACCGTCTGATCGCCCGATATGCTGCCGGGAGTCAGCGGCTGAGTCGCCGGAGTGACCGTAACGAGCACCTCGTTCGTGTAGGCTCTTTTCTGAACTGTGCCGTCCATATAGACGGCCGCCCGGCGGTAACGAGTGCTCTTACCGAGCGCTCCGGGTTGGTAGCTCTCGGACGTAGCGCCGTAGATAATCAGCCAACCGAGCCCCAGATTCGCCTCCTCGGCGTATTCCCACTGGAAGGTGTAGGGTACCGCCGTCGAACCGTACGGCAACAGGTCGTTTCGGATCGGGGCGGGCACGGCTCCGGCCTCGATCGTCTGTTCGCCCCGGATTCTGCCGGGGTTTAGCTCGGCGCCACGGACTACCGAGAGGGAGATCAGCGTCAAGATGAGCAGCAGCATATGTCTTTTCATCGGGCGGTTGCCGGACGACGGGATGTCCGGTCCGGCCGGCCGGTTCGCGCACCACGCGCAACGGCGACTATCGGTTCTTATAGCGGTATTCATAGTATTTCAACGTTTTTTTCTGTGTACCTTCGTAGTAGTGAATCGAGCGGAGCCGGCCGAAGGGGTCGTACTCGTAGTATGTGGTGAAGCCTCGGGGATCGGTGGCCGAAAGCATGCCCACGAGCGGACGGTAGGTGTAGGTCGAGATGTGGGCCGAACTCAGATAAGGGGACTTGCACAGGGATGCCAGCACGCTCAGGAATCCCGAAGAAAGCGTATCCGATACGGTCATCGTGTGAATCGTAGGCAGGCTGACGACGGATGTCAGTTCGCCATACGAGCAGCCGACGAGTTCGGCCACCGGATGCAAACCGTTGTATCCCCACAGGTAGCAAACCGAGCGGGGAGCCGTGCGGCCGGTGATTTCGATCGGATTGCCGTAGTCGTCGAAGCGTGTCGAGAGAATTTCGGCGTAGCCCGCATCCGGCGAGAATGCGGCGCGGCCCGCTTCGGGAGCGAACGCTCCGGCCGAGGACTTGTTCGACAGGCGGAACAGGCTTTCGGAGAGATCGTCCTTCTCCAGCCGGCTCTGCGAGGTCGGATTGCCGCACTCGTCGTAACCGAACAGCTCGCCCGAGACGACCAGCCCGTCGCGCCGCCGGATGCGCTCGACGGGGACCGAGACGATGTTCCGCTCGACCAGCTCGGCAAGCGTTCCGCCGCCCGAGAGATCGTAGTCCTCGGGATAGAGCGTCTGCTCGACGAGCGTCGTGCCGTCGCTCATCGTACGTTCGATGCGCCCGACCGCATAACGGTTCGGACTGTCGTAGCGGTAACGGGTCCGGTCCGTCGACACGCGCCCCTGCGCGTCGCGCGTCTGGACCTCTTTCGTGACGAGTTGCAAACAGCCCGTGTGCAGGCCAGAAACGCTGAACTGCAGGCTTCCTTTCACTTTATCGAACTTCCACTGCTCGAAATCGCGACCGGTAACGTTCGTCTGAAACTCCGCCTCAAGCGGAGACCATACCCGGCAACGATAGATCAGAGTCGAATCGAGATACTTGTTATAAACGTATTTCTCGCGCTGTACCCACTCGTATCGTCCGTCCCGATACTCGTAACGGATCACCGAGTCGAGCGGGGCCAAATACCACTGCTCCGGCTCCAACGGATAGGGGTATAGCGGCGTGGAATGGATCGTCGGCATGGAGCCGCCGTCGTACTTGTAGACCGTCTTGCCGGACATTCGGCCGCCGTCCATCTCGTATTCGGCCACTTCGTCATAATGGACCGTGCTGCCGCTCTCGAACGAAAGGCTTTGGTTGCTGCCCATCAGATAGGTGCGCTTGCGGACCGAATACAAAAAGGTTTCCGGCTCGATACTGCCGTCGGGCAACACCTGTTCGTAATAATAATTCACCTGCTGTTCGGTGACGGCGCTTCGGCGGGTCTCGCCCCAGTAGTCCTCATCGAAATAGGGTTCGTGCTTGACATGGCCGCACCCGTCCTCGTCGGGACCGTAGCGGTAAATCTTCTCGCGCAACAATTTCGAGTCGCTGTCCCGGTAACGAATGCGCTCGATGCGATAGCCTCCCGCCCCCTTGGGCTCTTTATTCCCATACTTGCTGCGGTATCGGTGCTGTCCCATCTGGAACTCGGCGGACCCGCCCGTAGGGTACCCGATCTTGAGAAACGTTACGGGAGTACCGTCGTATGCGAATACCTCCGAGGGATCGATATGGCCGATGGTAATAGCCGTATCGGGAGGCGCCGAGGGAGCGTTGTCGCTGCCGCCTCCTCTCACGAAGCTGAACACGCCCTCGCCGCGCGATACCCTCGCGTTGTGCCTGACCACGTTTGCCTCGCGTCCGTAATGCCTGCGAAGCAGCTTGTAACCCCAATAGTCGGTAATATAGTCGGAACCGCCGCCTACCATGAACGAGTAGTCGAACGTGTAGAGCTCGTCGCCCGAGCGTACAGACCACAGTCGTCGCCAGTAGTCGTCCTCTGCGCCGTGAGAGTCGACGTAATCCTGCTCGAACCGTATCTTCTTGATCGTATCTCCGACTTGGTTCAGAATCGATATCGAGCCGAGAAGCCCGGCCCTCGGGTAATCGAACACCATTTGCCCTCCCCGGAAGTCGATTTTACGGATATGCTTATAAATCAGCTTTTTCGAATGCACGGAGGGAAGATTGTCGATCGTACCGTAGTTATAGTCATTGCCGTCCAAGGACGGAGCAGCCTCGAGCTTTCCCTGCCGGTAGATCAGCCACGTACCCATATTCGGGGCGAACTCCATGCCTTTGACTCCGGCGATCCGCCAAAAAGGATACTGGTTGATTTTCGTAATATCGTCCCATGTTTTCAGGGTTCTATCCGGTTCCTTTATCAAATCGGGTGTTACCAAACCCTGCGCTCGGTCGTAAATCTCGATCCGGTCGTTATACGTGGTGACAAACCGAGGATAGTCGTCTGTATAGGTAAAGCTTACCTCCTGTTCCCCTTGGGGGCTGTATATGGACTCGCATTTCCATGCAATCACGATATTGTCGTCCATTCCTCCCGAAATGGGCTGCTCCGTGTCGGTCGCTGCCAAGGAGAAAACGTATTTCGTGCCGTCGGTGTCCCAGACCGTGAAACGCCTGTCGCTGCCGTACTCGATCTTCACGCCGTTGTAAGGTACCGGCACCGCCTCGACGCTTCCGTCCGGTCGATGCCGGAAGTAGAACGCGCCGCTTTTGTCGAGCAGGCGGTAATAGAAGCGGTCGGGCTCCTCGTCCCGCCTTCCGTAATAAAGTTCCTTGGCATTCAGTTCGGAACGCTGTACGGCGTCGCCTTCACGGTAATCGGTCGGAATGTCGGAAGCGTAATAATAGCCCGGAGTGAGTGTGCTCGGATTCAGATCGTCCAACCCGTTTACCTGCCGGGTGATCTGCAGCTCGGTGCTCAGAGACCATCCCTTGCCCACACTTCCGGCAAGCTGATTCGGCCGGGAGTAGTTGTCGGTGTGGAACATGAGCGTGAGAGGCAAGGATATCTTTCCGATCTGCACCGTATGTAGCGGGATTCGGATGTCGGGCACTCCGGTCAGATGGCTTACCGGGTAGTCGACGTAGCGCATTAGCGAGGCGGCTTCCGGCGGCAGGAACTCGATGCGGCCCGTCGGACTCGTTCGGTCGGTCTGGCCCCACAGCGTACAGGGAAGCAGCATACCTAGAAAGGCGATTCGTTTATGGATCATATCGGTAGTAGGTTTAGGATTTCGTTTGTGTTCTTTTCTGTTCATGCCCTTCGAGGCTGATTTTACTTGCGGAGATTCACATTTTCATAGGCCAAATAGTTTTTCAGGTTCGACATCGGTTATCGGTCGGGCATTAGTATATCGTCGTGTCAGGTTCTATCCCATAGTACCTCCGAGACGGAACATGGGCAAGTACATGGCGACGAGTATGACGGCCACGAGCAGGCCGACCAGCAGGATCAGCACGGGTTCGAGCAAGTTCCCCAGCGAGCGGAGGCGGTGCTCGAGCTCCCCGGTCAGTACGTCGCCTTCTCGGGCGAGTATTTCGGGCAGCCGGCCGGTCTGCTCTCCCACCCTCAGCAGCGTGACGAGCCGCCGGTCGTAGAGCTCCTCGAAGCGCTCCAGCGCCTCCGACAGGCAAGCTCCCCGCTCCAGCTCGCGGGCGATCCGTGCAAAGGAGACGCGGTAAGGATAAAACACGATGATTCCCTCGAGCAGCACGGCCATGCCTTCGACCCGAGTTCCCGGTCCGAGGCTCCCGGCATCCAGCATCCGGGGCTCCGCCTCGCCGAATCCGACGCTCAGACTGTCCGGCGTTGGCATCCATGCCCCGGGAGTTTCGAGCAGGCGCAACAGACCGTCGGTCATCCGTCGGGCATCGGTTCGGACCGGCGGAAGCTCCTTGTCGGCATAAGCGGTACGGGCTCCTTCGATCCGTTCGCCGCAGAAAAAGACCGAACGGATTTGTCCGTACTGCACGCCGTGGCGGGGAAGCCTCAAGCATCCGTGCAGCGAGGTGCGTCCCGCAAGCGACAGCGAAGCGGCATCAGTCGCATACCAGAGACCGCTTTCTTCGCCCGGCGAACATGCGAAGGGGGCGGCCGACCCGAACAGCCGGGTCGGAGCGATTCGGGAATCGGCCGCCTCGACGCGCACGGCCTCGTACAGTCCCCATGGCCGGACGGCGATCCGCACCCGACTGTCGGGCAGGCCGTCGTAAAGCCGCAGGCCGCCCTGCTCGTCGAGCCTTGCTGTCAGCGTGCTGTCGGCGGCGTACAGAACGAAGGCCGACTCGACGTTCGCCCGTTGCCGCGAGAGGTAGCCCGCGCGGGAGAAGAACAGAAAATCGGACTCCCACAACGCGAGTACGCCCAGCACCGAAAGCAGCATCAGTGCCGAGACGACCAGTACCGTGGCCAGTACGCCGGCGGGAAGACGGTTCGGAGGATTCATTGACTTATGACGGGTTACGGTTAGCGATCGGATGTATCGGTTATGGAATCTTGACGAGATAGCACTCTGTGTCACGGACCATGACGAGCGAATCGTTCCGGATCTGTCGGAGCGTAAAGCCTCCGGCCGACTTGCCCTGCCGCAGCAGATGGTTCCGACCATCGATCGAGATCAGATAACGGTCGGTTCCTTCCTTACGGATACGGCCCGTACAGGCGAGCTTGGCGGCAGGACGTTCGTTCTTCGCTTTCGACCGTACGGGCGCTCTTGCCGAAACGGACCCCGGGACGGAAGGTCTCGTCGCAACCGCACGCAGGAACGGATCGGGATAGTCGAGTCGCAGCGTATCGATGTCCGCACGGGGATTGTTCCGGGCAACGGGCACGGCAGCCGGATCGGAAGCCGCAGGTTTCGGCCCGGAGAAAAAGAGCTTCCACGCCACGACGCCCCAGATACCGAGCGCTACGACGAGTAACAGGTATGTCAGCGGTCGCGATTTCATGGCTCGGAAGTATTACCGTCGGCGGATTCGTTCGTATCGTCCGATGCCGCGTTATGATCATCGTCGGGCGAGTTGTTTCCTTCCTGCTCATCGGACGGAGGCGTCGGATTTCCCTCATCGTCTCCGCCTTCTTCCCCGCCGAAAGGCGATTGCGACTCGTCCGCCGCAGCGGGATCGACCCTCAGCGAATAGACGCTCTTCTCGCTCCGGTAAACGCCGTTGAAAGCCTGCAGGCTCCATTGATAGTTTCCTTCGTCGAGCGTCAGCGAGAAGCGGTCGGCCGCATGGAGGGAATCGGCGCGCAATGTCGTGTCGGCCCATACGCGCGAAGCACGGGCGAAGCTCGGCGAGACGACCGTGAGCCGGTAGTTACGGGCTCCCGAGAGGGGCCGCCAGAGAAAAGTCACCTCGCCGGCTTCGATATGCGCGTCGTGCTTCGGTGCGACCACTTCGATCCGGGCCCGGTCGATATCCTGCTCGAAAATGTCGTCGCAGCCCGAAAGCAACGACAGCAGAAACAAAAGCGCGCAGGCCGTCCGGAACAGGTCGGCGGAGCCCGTTCGACGGATCGGGATCGTCCCGGACGTCGGCCGGGATTCGGACTCGCACGTATCGGCTCCACCTGCCGGAAAGCCTGCGGAGAGCCTTTCTGTCCGGATCGGCGTTTTGCGGTCGGATCGACGGGCGTCGGGCCGAAACGGCCGGAGGGAACGGTTTGTCGGATCGGATTTCATATCACAAGGGTTTACGGTTTATCGGTCAGTTGCTGGACAACGAGGGTCAACAGCAGCGAGGTCTGCCGTCTCCGGCGGACCGTTTTGAACTCCGAAGAAAGCAAACGGCAGCCGGAGAGTTCCCGCTCCGTCGCGTCGAGGGTCCGCAGCAGCGGAACGAAGCCTCCCGAAAGCACGATCTCGGCCGTGCGCAGCGTGAAGTCGTCGCCCTTGCGGGTCAGATAAGGCGTGTAGCTGACGATTCGGACGGAGCTATCCGGATCAAGGCGCTCCAGCAGATCGAGCAGGCCGCCGCCGGCGATCAGTTCCACCGTATCGAGCATAGCGGCAGGAGTATCCGGTTGTATGGAAGCGGAATCCGTCTCCGCGATCGTCCGTTCCACCCGGCACACCTCGCCCCACAGTGCGACCGTACGCCCCAGCGATAACCGGTACACGACCGCAGGCAGCACGACCAGCAGCAGGACCAGACGCACGACTCCTTCGTATTTGCCGATCCGGTTCATAAGGCGACGGTAATCTTGAATTCGGTCGCACCGCTTTCGCGGTTTTGCTTCAAGCCTTCGAGCCGAGCTTCGCGCAGCGGCGGTTCGGAGCGTAATCCGGTCATCAGTTCCGATACGGCCGACGCATCGTTCGTTACGCCCCGGATCGAAAGGGTTTTTGAAGCGAATACGGGGTCTTTGCCCTCTTCCAACGTTTTGGAAAGAGGCTGCACGGCCAGCGAGGTCAGCGTGACCGACAAAGGCACATGGGAGGCCGCCCGATCCAGCAGCAGGGCGTGGCGGTACGGCAGCCGATGCGAAAACGCCGCTACGGCCGCCCGCCGCTGTTCGGAGCGGACCTGCGATGCGTCCTGCCTCTTTTCCCGGGCGGAAAGCACGCTCCGCTGCTGTGCGCGACGCTCTCGAAGCGAACCGGAAGCAAACGTATTGACTACGAGCAGAAGCAGCATCAGGCCCAGCACGGGCAGCCGCAGGCGGCGTTCCGCCGCTTTAGCGACCATGCGGCCTTCGGGTGTAGGGCGCAGAAGCGTGCGCCATTTCAACGTATCACGGTAAAAACGTTCCGCCTGCCGCAGGGCCTCTTGCTCGGGATCTGCCGCCACTGGCCCGTAGCGAATATCCATGACAGGAATACCGTTCGCCGCGAGCCGTTGCCCGAGCGGTTCGACTTGCTCGCGGCGAACGAAGCTGATGCTCCCTGAATCCTCCCTTTCGTCCGAAAAACTCCATGCGAACGTTTCCGGCTCCGAGGTCACCTTCCCGACGATCGCCGTATCTTCGGCCGGTTTCGTGACGACGCCGTATCCGGAGACCGAGATCAGGACGGGACGGCCCGAACACTCCTTTTTCAGCGCATCGGCGTCGGGATCGGCGCACTCCCGCAGGATTCGGAGACCGCTTCGATCGAGACCGAGTACGAACAGGCGCATCGCGTAGCGGTTCGCCTCCTCGAAACGGACGCAAAGCACGGTCAAGGGACCGACAATCCGTTGTAATATTGCCTTACTCATCGTTATCAGGGATTTTATTCGACCACGGTCGGTTTGATGAATACGTTCAGCCGGCGTTCCTGTTTGTTATTCTTGTGCGTGCCGAAGATCCATTTGAGCACCGGCACGCGGGCGATGAAAGGCAGTCCCTGCGAGCTTTTCTCGCGCGACTGCCGGTCGATGCCGCCCAGCAGCACCGTCTCCTCGTTTTTCACGCGCACCATCGAGCGGAAGCTGCGCGTGGTGGTTCCCGGCGGAGCCTCCTTTTCGGTACGGTCGGTGAACTCGCTTTGCGACAGGTCGATCGTCATCGTGATATGGCCGTCCTCGCTCACATAGGGCGTGATCGAAAGGGTCATGTTCGCCTCGACGCTTTTCCAGACGTAAGAGGTCGACTGCACCGGGTTCTGCGTACCCATGTAGGTATTGTTCGTCTCCTTGTAATACTGCATCTGACCGCTGGTGAGCACCGCCTCGCGGCCGTTGAGCGTCGAGAGCCGGGGCGTCGAGCGTAGCTCGATCGTGCCGTCCTGCTCCATCGCCTTCAGGCTGGCATAAAAGTTCGGCGTCACCTTTCCGAGCTTTACGAGACCTATCTTACTTGCCAGACTGTTGACAGCTTCCGCCCCGAGCGTCATGTCGAGACCCGGGGAGAGCGTACCTGCGGTCTGCGTTGGCTCCGTACCTAAGCCGAGGCCGAGACCCGCTTCCAGCAGCACGTCCTTCGAGGCGTCGACGATCATCACCTCGATCGTGATGAGCGGCACGGTCCGGTCGATCGAGCGCAGGAACTGCTCGATGCGGGCTACCTGTCGCTGGTCGCCGCTCAGGATCATGCTGTTCAGATCGCCGAAAGCGGCCGTTTGCACCCCCTTTTTCAGGTTGTCGGGGATCGCTTCCGCGAGCTTGTCCACCGTGCGGTAGCGCATCGGGACGATGCGCGTCGAGAACAGGCCCTCGCGTTTCGCCTCGCCGAACATATAGACGCCTCCCTCCTCGTAGTAGGTGTAAGCCGTGCCCGTGAGCAGCAGGTCGAACAGCGTTTTCGCGTCGGTGTTTTTCAGGTAGATGCTCGTCTGCGCATTGACGGGCGTGATAAAGAAATAGTCGAGTTTCAACTGCTCGCAGATATCGAGTATGATGTCGTATATGTTGCCCCGGTCGATCATCGCCGTGATTCGCCCCGTACTGTCCACCGAAAGCTGAGAGGCTGCGAACTGCCGGCGGCGGACATAGTTCGAGGCGGGAGCGGGCGAGCCTCCGGTCTCGGAGGGCGACTCGGAAAACGCCCAAGCCCTGCTGCCCTTGACGGGGGTAACCTCCAGTTTGTTGATCTCGGCCAGCGAGCCGAGCGCCTCGGCGAAAGGCATCGCCGCGATGTAGCCCGATACGGGCCGTTCGTACAGCGTCTGCGGAACGATCAGGTTCACGCCCGTGCTGTCGGTGATGCGCCGGGCCACCTCGCGCAACGGCACGGCGATCAGATCGTAGCTGAGCGTCGAGTCGGAGCGGTCGAACCGCACCGACGGTTCGGGCGGCGGAGCGACAGGCGCTTCGTACGGAAAGACGGAGACGATATTCCCGATGACCTGCACGTCCAGTCCGTACTGCTCGCACAGAAACAGCAGCAGCTCGTCGATGCGGGCCCGCGTGAAGTTGCAGCTCACCGTCAGGTTCGCCCCGTCGCGCACGCTCAGGTTCACACCGCCCACTTGGGCCACCGAGCGCAGCAGCTCGGAGAGCGGAGCCTCGCCCACCGACAGATCCACCTCGCCGAGGTAGGCTTCGTCGCGCCGGGTCAGCGTGTCGAGCCGGGCGCGGATCGCGGCGATACGGTTCGCACCGTCGGACTGCGCCGACACGGCGGCAGGAAGACACAGCGTCCAGACCAGCAGAATCGAAAAGAGGTATAGGTTCTTCATAAGTTGCGAGTTATCGGGCAGGTCGTATCGAATAAAATAGGTAGTGTCGGGTCGTTCGTTTAGGCGATTCGGAGTATGAGCGGCGTATGGGTCATCGATCGTGATCCGTATTCACTCCCTGAGCAGCGGCAGCACCTCTTCGAGCGACGTCTGTCCGGAAAGGAACAGATCGAGGGCCGAGTCTTTCAGCGTAGTGATGCCCCGCTCCCTGAGTAACGGAGCGATGTCGGGACGGCTCTCGCGAACGGCCTCGGCGAGCTCGTCGTCGATCGGGATCACCTCGTAGATCGCCCGGCGGCCCCGGTAGCCCGTGTAGTAACATCGCTCGCAGCCGACGGGACGGAAGTGCGTCCGGGCAGGCGCATCCCCCGTTCCGCATGATGCGGAGCCGGTCGGGGGCGACGGATGGCCGGAGTCGTTGCGGGCCGCTTTTCCGGCCGGCTGCGGTCCGGTTCTCCCCGAAGCGGGTATACGGCCTGCGCCGTCGCACGGGTCGGCCGGCGGGAAAGGCTCCGTCCGGTTCGCGTCCGCATCGTCGCCCAGGGCTGCGGCTTCCGAGATCCGTCCTCCCGTGCCCTTTCTATCGGAGTACCTCGGCTGACCGTATATTTGTTCGTATTCCGGCTCGGTCAGCACCGCCTCCTTTTTACAGTCGGGACACAGCAGGCGGACGAGCCGCTGCGCGGCGCACAGGATCAGCGTGCCGGAGAGCAGGTACGGATGCACGCCCATGTCCCGCAGCCGCGAGACGCTGCCCCATGCGCTGTTCGTATGGATCGTCGAGAACACGAGATGGCCCGTCAGCGAGCTGCGGATCGCCATCGCCGCCGTATCGGCGTCGCGGATCTCGCCGAGCATGATGATGTCCGGGTCCTGACGCAGAAAGGTGCGCAGCGCAGCGCCGAAGGTCAGGCCGATCTCCTCTTTGAGCTGTACCTGGTTCACTCCCTCGAGCGTGTATTCGACCGGGTCCTCGATCGTAAGGATGTTGCCCGACTCGCGGTTCAGCCGCCGGAGCGTCGCATAGAGCGTCGTGCTCTTGCCCGAGCCGGTAGGTCCGGTGATCAGCGCCATGCCGTGCGGGCGCGCGATGGCCGACTCGTAGTCGGCGAGCTGCCGCTCCGAGAAACCGAGGTTCGAGAGCTCCAGCAGTTCGGCATGGCGCGTCAGCAGGCGCAACACGACTTTCTCTCCGTAAATCGTCGGAAGCGACGAGACACGCAGGTCGAACTTGCGATCGCCCCGGTGGTAGAGGATGCGCCCGTCCTGCGGCAGGCGGCGCTCCGAAATGTCCAAATTCGCCATGATCTTGATCTGGTTGACGATCGAGGCGTAGCCGCTCCGGTCGAGCACGTACTTCTCGATGAGCTTGCCGTCGATGCGCAGGCGGATGCGGCAACGCTCCTCGTAGGGCTCGAAATGGATGTCGCTCGCATATTCGTCGAATGCTTCGCCGATCAGGTCCGTAAGAAAGCCCTGTCCGCTGCCGATGCGGCTCAAGTCGGCCGTCCGCCCCGATATCGGGCGAGTCTCCTCCCGGCGGTAGTAGCGGTTCAGCAGCAGGGAGAGCTCGTCCGGCCCGACCGGTTCGATCTGCACCCGGAATCCGGACAGCACCTCGATCTCCTGAGACGCGGAAGCGTAGTCGCGCCCCTGCTCTCCGGCACACAGCACGATCCCGTCCCTGCGGTCGTAAGGCACGAGCCGGTAGTTCCACGCTTCGGCGGAAGCGAACAGTTGCACGATCTCGGTCGGTATGCGCTCGGGAAGGGTCATGGCAGCGAAAGGTAAAAGCGGTACGACAAATAAGCGGTCAGAGGCAGGCTCAGAAACGTAACCAGCGGAATCGTAGTCTCTCTCTGTACGACGACACGCACGGCGAGCCAGTAGAACAGTCCGGCCAAGCATCCCCCTAGCAGCAGCAACAGATATTGCGGCAATGGAGCGAGCGGTGTCAGCAGCAAGGCGAAAATCAGATCGCCGGAACCGACATACTGCCGAAAGAGGCTCGACGGTCGCCGGTAGCGCAGCTTCAGATAGATGCACGCTCCGCCGAAGACCCAGATCAGCAGCAGCATGTTCGTCAGCATATTGTACAGTATCGTTCCTACGGATGACAAAAACACGGACGGCGACAGTACGCACAAGCCGAATGCGGTGAGCCAGCTTACCGGGACGGTCCGGCGACGAAGATCGGAGACGGCCAATATGGTCGCCGGAACGACCGGAAGCAGGTATGCGAACGATTGCCAAGGCATAAATGAAGAGGGTATCAAACGAATTCGAGATGGAAGCGTGCCGGAAAGCGGGACCTGAGTCCCGCCTGTTCCGGTCCGCCGATCAGAAAAGGTTGTTATCAGTCCTTGACGGTCTCTTTCAGGTTCTTGTCCTGATCGATCTCCCAGACGTTGTACTCGC
>ERZ826051.1414-NODE-1414-length-22141-cov-15.518247_pt1 | contig 22141 bp, 29 predicted proteins | sample MGYA00519928_ERZ826051 | MGnify/ENA primary metagenome ERZ826051 (study PRJEB31778, sample SAMEA3449219) | human gut metagenome | biome: human gut; feature: human-associated habitat; material: faeces | place: United Kingdom | collected 2010/2012 ...
TTGTTGCTCAGGTACTTATAAAATAAGTTAAACTAAAATGCTGCGGAATTTAGGTTTAACTAAAATATTTATAGATATGAAAAGGTTATTGTTTTGCGCGCTATTGGCATTATTTATGAGCTCGTGCTACAATTCAAGGGTTTGTGTAGGAAATGTTAAGGCAGACGACCCTACTGTAAAAGTTAATTCTGTAACAAATCACCATTTTTTATATGGGCTTATTCCTGGGGGGAAAACTAAAATAGAAGCCAGTAAATACGTTAGGGAAAGGAAAAATTATGTAGTGAGAAACAACTGGACGTTTTTAAATGGTTTTCTTGGGTGTCTTACTTGTGGCATTTACACTCCTACAACGACGACTTTCTATGTACCAATAGATGATGTTTCCAAAGAAAATAATGATTAAATGGACACAAATATGAAAAAGATTTTATTTTTGCTGGCAATACTGCCAATGATTGTGTTTACAGCTTGTTCGGATGATGACGATAGCAAACAAAAACAAACAAGCTATACATTAAAATGGAATATGTCGGAGTCGTCTTCGTTGATAAGCACTGATATATGGCTATTTGAATATAACGACAAAGATGAAAGCGTAGGGAATAATACAGTAGATGATGTACAAGATAATTATACGGAAGTCTTCAAAGCTAACGAGCAAGCTGTGAAGGTAAAAGTGCAAATTCGTATGTCCGGAGGCACAACGAGCTCTAACAGGTGGGTGCAACAAGTCTATTATTTGACTAAAGGCGGAAATACCGATATTAAAATTGACGGAGAAACGATAATAGGGACGAAAGAGCCTTGATTATATTTTTTCAAGAAAAATATATTTGCCCCGTTCGTGAGTTCGGGGCTTTTTTATGCCTAAATGTTGCTTGTCAACAAGAAAAAATAAGCCACAATCTTGTAAGTACAAAAATAAGTACTTATATTTGTACTAAACAATAGAAACAAGTAGATTATGAGAACAGCTAACTATTCAGAGCTAAGGAATAACCTTAAGCACTATCTTGACGGCGTGATAAATGACAGTGAGCCGTTGCTGGTACATCGTTCAGGTAGCGAAAGCGTGGTTGTAATATCGCTGGACGAATACAACTCCATTAAAGAAACTGAATATATAATGAAATCTCCGGCAACGATGGAAGCTATCAGAAAAGGGGAAGAAGATATTAAGAATGGAAATTGCGTTTCTCAACATGAGGGAGAAAGTATGTCAGACTTTTTAAATCGCGTTGTATGTACAAAATAACACTTTCCGCACAAGCAAAAGAAGAATACCAATATTTTGTACGAAGCGGTAATAAGGCTATAATAAATAAAATATTGTCACTGCTTGAAGATATAGCTAAACACCCTTATACCGGAATAGGCAAACCGGAATCTCTGAAATATGATTTGTCCGGCAAATGGTCTCGGCGTATAAATTCGGAACATCGCATTATCTATTCAGTTAATGATGAAATAATCACGGTTTATGTGCTCTCTATGAGGTATCATTATAGCAAAAAATAAAGCCCCAATCTTTCAATGGGGCTTTGTTCATTTTTCCACGAACTTCTTTAATCTGTACAGCCTATCAATTGCCGGATTATAAAACGCATCCGGATAGTGTTGCTTGATGTCGTTGATATTTGCCCGAATATACAGAGATGTATCGTATATATGTTCGGATTCCGATAATATTACTTCCTTTGGCAATTTTGCGGTTTCTGCCCAATTCATGATTGCCTTAACACTTTCTTCGTCATATGCGTATTTGCCTTCTTGTGCCATATAAGATTATTTTTTGGGCAAAGATAACCTTTTCTCTTTAATCATTCATCAAACTTCCGGTTCTTAAACATTTCTGCATCGGAAACCTCTTGCAAAACTTCGCCAAAAACAGTATGAAGTTTATCTTTCTGCATAATAATTAAATTACGGTACGGTATTCGGAACACAACATCATCATATGACAGATGCAGATTTTCCATGAACGTTGCAATCTGTCCAAGTAGGCAGGTATTACCAGCTACTTCTGTTTTGCTGTCAGATTTTGCACGTTCTTCGCTAAAATTGACAGCTTGTAAAAATTTTCAGCAGAAATTAAAGAAAAAGCGATTTCTAATCCTTCCACAATTTCATTAAATGTGCCTTTTAATAATTCATCAAAAAGGCTATCGTTTCCTTTTATAAACCAAGACAAAGCATGTGCCGCATTATCCATATCTTTTAATGAAACAAGTATATCATGCAGCGTGTTACATTCGGGGAAATTCGCTAAGTAATACCCTGCGCCTGCTATCCTATGAATAGTAGGCGGTGATATGATATATGATTTGTTATTGACGACAATTGTCTTAAAGTCAGAGCCAATAATAGAGCTATTTACTATTTTCGCAGCATTCATTATTAATATATTAAACAGGGGTGCAATTTACACTACACCCCTTTGGTTCCATAGAAATTTATTTAAATGGTAGGTTTGCTCTTGACAGGCGCTTCTGCTGACATCAAGGCGGCAGCTTCCACTTTTTCCCCATCAAACAAATAGTCACTCTTCACATTATCATTAGGATTTTCCATCGCAACAGCAGTAACTCCCAAGCCAATGTTTTTTTCGGCCATTGTTCCTTTGGCGATAACCGCAGCATTTGTAAAGACTACATAATTGCCTGTTTTTGTCTGCCCTACAATTCCCTTATTCATAATTCCCGGAGTATCTGATGCCGACCAGCCCGCATCCGTATCAACCTTTTCGCCACCTTGCAAATCAATCTTATCGTCAAATGTATATTCACCCATTGTGAATGTAATGGTTTTTGCCCCCTTTTGGGTTACATCACGATAATAGATATTACCCGAAAGTTCGTTGATGTAATCAGTGTAGGTTGGGTCATCCTCTGTGTACTGCCAAGTATCTTGGTGTGAGTTTTTAACTTGTGTGGCAGACTCAAGCCACGTCTTTAATGATGCTTTAGTTACGGCTTCAGTAAATACATCACCGTACCATATCTTTTTAATTCCGATAAATGGTTTCATAATCTTCTCAATTTATGTTTAATACTTCAAATAATAATTTTACATTAACAAAATGACAATTTAAATCTGTATCTTCCTCTATCCCATGGCTCTCAACAGAATATTGATACCATGAACCCTTATAATATCCTACGGAATCCAAAGTCTCAACAGCCAACTGCTCAAGTTCGTTAAGCCTTTTGAGATTGGCATTCTGCTTATAATCCGGGACACAGAAATTAACTTCAATAAATCCTCTGTTCCAATAGGTATCAGATGTTTGGCGCTTAGAAAGAACAACAACGCGCTCCGTATCTACTTTCTTTTTAGGGAAAGACCAGCTACGATATAAAGGCAGACCAAAAGATTTGCAATCATTATATACTATGATACCGGCATCTGATGATGTAATCATATCCAAACCTCCGAATAATTAAAATAATTACAGCTCTTAGGGTTGCGTGCGATACCTTCCGCTTTCACTGTCTCTCCAAACAAACAGCGAATATTGCTACCTTCTTTTAAACCACGACCTTCATAGACTATATGATAATGCGACATATACATATCTCCATTGTCTGACTTTAGTTCTTGGGTGTTATCATCGTCGCACCGGCAAACACCTATAGTTTCCCACGTATTATTTTCCGGCTTTACAATAACTTGTCCGTTAGAGTCATACTCAGGTTCTTCTTCTGCTAATACTTGTAATATGTGAGGAGAAAAATACATTACCATATATCAGATACATCTTTAATCACACTCAGACCGACAATTGCAGCAGTTTCCTCATTCAAGTCTATGCCATATTTCTTTAACAGAAGTTTAATATGAGATTTAATTGAATCAGCACTCCACGATGCAGAAAATCCATTCTCGTTTACCGACGTGGGATGGAGAATATTTTTCTCAATAAAGCCATCAATCAATACTCCGATTGACCTTTTATCATCAGTAGAAGCTTCCTTATCTGCACTAAATCCAAGGTCTAATGCAAAGTCAGAAGCCCCTACATCGGACATTTCGCCGATGTAGGAAAATCTCTGCTTTATGTAGTCTGCAATTGTCATTATGCTTCTACCGTCAATGAATAGATACCGTTAATCTCGGTAATGATAGGCAGTGACAACGATTGCGCCTTCGTAAACTCAACTCCATTGGAATTGTCTGTTTCACCCTTACCCCACTGAGAAATCCGAATTCTTCCATAATTGGAATAGGTTACACCAGGTTCTTGCCTCAATTCATTGTCTGCATAGGCATTTTTGATAACCCCTAACTTTCCAGCCGGGACAAATACCAAGTTCTTATCATTCCAGGGGGAATACTCACTTAATGTTCCGTTGTTTTGAATTCGGGTGATACGTCTGATGGGTTCAAAGATAGGGAAGCCATTCTGACGCATGAACTCGTTCATATTTGACATCAACAGTGGAGTAGAAGATTTATCTGTACCAAAAACAACCTGTTTCATCTTCTTATTTCTAAGAATATATGACAAGCGTTTGGGAGAGAGAAGAATTTTATCAAGTGTCACCTTCTCTTGAGAGGCGTCCAATATCATTTGAATGTCCTCAAAACAGTCCACATTGTTTTGATTATCGTCATTCCAATTCAAAGTTGCCGATGCTATATTCTCAGCAGGCATTTTGTGGTCTATAACGCCACGGACGCCACCCTCTGGATTGTTTTTCTCATCAAATGTAAAAACTCCTTTGTTAGACAAGGCGCCCAAGAATATAATATCCAGTTTAGACTGAACAGAATTTACAACTTTCCCGACATTATTCCACATCAGATTAATGAGTTGTTGCGTTTTCTGCTCATCCGTCAGCATACGAGAATCAAGTATTTGAAGGACTTTTCTGTATTCTTCAATCGGCATAGAATAACTCATCTGATGGGTCAGCACTTTTTGCTTTAATGTTTCCAAGCCGTCCGTTCCCATAATAGGCTCTTTCCCCTTAGAATCTAAAGTCGCAGCAGCCACACTCAAATTGTACTGCCCAATCAATTCTTCAAAGTTCAGCCCAATCGTAGGAGTATCCCAATCCAAATATTTCTCATAGATGTTTTGGTCGAACAATCTTTTACGTAACTCCGATGCCGTGTCTATGCGAACTTGCACTTGTTTTGTAAGTTCGCCAAAAATAGAACTATAAAATAATCCTGCCATAATTTACCTCCTTATTGTCTAATATACTTGATAGACGGGTTATTTTTCATGCTATATCCCACCAGCCAATCCTTTGGCATTGGATAAGCCACATCTTTCAAAATTAATACCTCATATCCTGCGGACACTGTTTGAAAGGACATGTTTTTCGTAAATACAAAGTCTGTTTCAACAACCGCATCCGGCAAATCTTCCCCAATACCAAGTACAGCTCCCGCAACAGCCGTTTCTGCGGCCGCAGCCAATGTTAGCACATCATAGTCCGCGTTACTTGAATCAATAGAATTTATTGCCTGTCCGCCTACGGTTTCAGACTTAACAGCAAAACTTCCTTTTTTAATCCGCGGTTTGGTCGTGGTACCGCCATTGATAACTTCCACCGCTTTGCAAATCTTACACTCCATTTTTGCAAAATCAAGTTTTATAGGAGTGCCTTTTTTAACTAAAGTGCCTTCCGGTAAATCTGTTGTAAGTTTGAAGTCTCCCGGAAGAACGCTGCACTCACCTCTCCAAAAAACGGGGAAATTCCCTTTGACCTTTTCTTTTTCAAATGTAATAGCCATAACTTTATTTTTTAATTAGCGTCCGGCAATTTTTCAGCCCATTCTTTAGCCAGTTCTTTGCCCTGGTCTTTAGGTGTAGACAAGGAGAATGCCGAACTTTTATCCTCCAAGCCTTTTGCGACCTCATTCTGTCTCACTTTAGAAAGATAGTCTGTAATCGCCACCTCGTCCATATCATCGGAGATAGCAAATCCTTCTTCTATTCTCTCTTTCGAGATTTTGAGTTCTTTTGCTTTTGAAAGAATCAGATTGTTTCTTGCGGCACGCGCTTGTTCTGTTTTTGCATTTTGATTTTCAGTCATAAGTTTACTGATTTTATCTTCCTGCTCTTGCTTGTACCTTGTAAACCACTCTGGCTCCTCATTGGTTGGTTGCTGTTGGTCGCCCCCACCACCCTTTGCTTTCATTTCTTCCAATTCCTTCTTGTAGGTAGCGCCTTCTGTACGCAGCCTATCAAAATTACTTTGGTAAGATTTCAGCATACCTTCTTGCCCCTTTACTATAGTTGCAAGGTTATCATCGGTTATTAATCCCATAGCGTCAAGCGATGATGCTACTGATTGAAGAATCTCATCAGACAAACCCAGTTTTGAAAAATCCTGTTTAAGTTGATTAAAAATTTTCTCTTTCATACTTAGTTTTTTAAATCCAGCATAAAAGTATTGATTAGCAAATGATAGGGGAAATTTATAGAGAGTCTAAAACGAACAATTGGCAAAAGGTTTGTTTTTACCTGCAAAAGGGAGTTTATTTCTCCCTTTTTTCTTGTTCAAGTCCTTTCTTCTGAGACATTATTCGTTCAATCTCTTCCTGGGGAGTGTCAGTAAGAGCAAGCATCTTAACAGCCTGTTCAAGCGATATAATCCCATCTTGATAGGCTTTCCCTACCGCCGCCCATTTTTCCTGTACATCTTCATTAAATGGTTCTGCAAATTCGTGTTCTATGCGTAGTTTTGCTAATTTTTCCCTAAGCTGAATATGGGTGACATTCATCATAATGGCGAGAATGAGATTTTTTTCTCTGTCAACCAATATATCATATATTTCCTTTAAATTATCCCTCTTGATAAATCCCAATATCATAGCACGTTTCAACGCTTCTCCTGATAAAGTACCCAACCCTTTCATATTCTCAAAAGAAAAATCAGGAGTAAATGAATCAAAGAGAATCGAAGAATTCAAATCCTGCTTTTCGCTTTCTTTCATGGAAGAATATTCAGGCGGAGCCATATAATCAATCTGGCTTGTTTCTTTATTTGTCAATTGAATAACCTGGCCTACCGTATCTGGGTCGGCCAAAGAACTAATAACATCTGTGGTAGCCTTTATTTTAGGGTCAGCAAAATAATTATTGGTATCAGCAGCTTTAGAATCAATCATTTCCTCTCGGTCACATCTTCTTTCAGTGCCTGCCCAAGCTTTATCTTGGCGATAATAAATCACATTGATTTTTCCGGTAGGGTTTTCAACTGGAGTTACATTCCATCCGATATTACCCCGCTTGCATCGAAATATAAAATTTGGAGTTTGTATATCAAAATGTTCTATTGTTCTATCTCCCTCTTTCAAGAAGTAACCATAACCAAAAGCTATCATGTTTTCATATTGGTCAAACAAAGGTCTCAGGGTATAGCCTTTTGATTTGGATATAACGAGCACCTTTACGGCGGGCTTTCCACCATCATTATAAATATGATACACTTTAGCACTTTCGGTTTCAGCCCCCGCCAATCTTTTAGCTTGCCGCATGGTAGTATTAAACCTTGTATCTTTTAAAAACTGCATATAAGCATCAAAAGCTTCATCCTTGCCCTCTATGTCCAAAGAAGGCTTCCATGATATAGGATTTCCCAACAAGAAGAACAACTCCACCTCATTTATGTACACTTGTCTACGTCGGGGAAGTCTTTCAACTTTATAGGGCTGCTTGTTCTTTCTTGGCTTATCAGGACGCTTCATTACATCATGAAGTTCTGGAGTATATTCCTTTATGGCATCAGATACGTACGTATCACGATTTTGCATAACAGATTGTACACGGGAAATATCCTTATTTTGAATAAGTTTCATCAAATCGCGTTCAACCCCTACAGCGTTTAGGGTCTTGTTACGGATAACATTGAATATTGCTTCTATAAAATTCATATCATCAATTTTAGTATAGTCCTAAATCATCTTTATCATATTGTTTAGAAAGTAAAACCTTCCCCATTATCTTGCCAATCGTCCAGTAACGGGCAGCGTCAATCAAATGGTTATAGGCATCAATAGGTGCATTTATGAATTTACCATCCTTATTCTGTTCATATACATAATTTTTCAGTTCCTTAATGAGATTAACAGAACGTTTAGTCACGCAAAGCTTATATTCCATCATCTTAAACAGACCGCCCATGACTGAACCTTTGTACTTATCCGCTGGATAAATCACAATACCTGCATTAGAAATTTCTTGAATAAGTCTCGGATCTGCACTATCTGCATATACGAATAATCCTAAAGGCTTCAACACATCTATTATTTCACTTGTTAACATGTGGGTTTGATAACACAATTCATCAAGATACATGCAATCGTCTACTATACCACATCTTACCACCGCTGTAGGGTCAGCGCTATATCCAAAGTCCAATCCAGCTCCAACATGTTTAGCGTAAGTAGGAAATTCATCCACTATTTCAAAATCCGGGAATACAAGTCCTTCTGCCATAGCTTGCAATCCCAAACCGTACACAGTCCATAGCACTTTATTCTTATACTGGAGAGACTCTATCTCGTCTATAATAGTTTGCTCCAAAAAAGGATTATCCTTATAAGTAGAGATAAAATGAAAAGTCCGTGAATCTTTATTCAAATCACATAACCAATGCTCATCTGAAAAAGATGGATTATAATCTATAACTGAAAAGTCAGTAGTACGCATCACCAATTGTTGCCATTCGAGAAAGGAGATTTCATTGCCTTCATTACAATACAAAATATTACGTTTTCTTCCCCGTATCTTCTGTTCATCATCAGTTGAGAAGAATTCGCAAAAAGAACCATTAGGAAACGTATATACCATATCAGATTTGTTCATACAACGATTATCCCACATCTGGAATTTATCCTGCATTATTTCCTTAAAGTCGCGGAATACTGACCCCTTTAGCGATGGTAACGTTTTACGTACAATGGAAAGAGAGGTCTTAGGATGTTGGAGTATATATATTAAAAGATATATCAGTATATTATAGGTTTTGGAACTTCTTGAACTTCCTTGTGCAGAAACGACTTTATATCCTGCCCTTATCGCGCTATCAACTGTTGCATATATCTTAGTTGTCTGTATCAGCATCAACAATATCCTCCCTTCTATCTATTATCTGAATTGTTATAGAATCACGTTTGCTTTTCTCTGCAATATCTTTCTGTTCAGATGTATCCCAACCCAACAATTTCGACAACTTCTCTATTGCATCAATCTTGTTATATAGTTTTAGTTCATAGCCCTTATCTGTACTTTTTACAGAAAGGATGGCTCTTTGAACACTAATAGGCAAAGTAGCTACATCCCTTACCACTATGGTAGTAAACATCTCATTAGACTTGATTTCAAGAGCATCAACAATATTCGCCCTCGCAATATCCGCCAGAATGCCTACTGCTTCATCTTTTGTAATATCTGACCGGCGTTGCATTTCAGAGCGCAATTCACTTATCCTTAGGGCAACCTTAGGGTTATTAGCCAACCTGGATGATTCTACCCAAATCGTATTATCAGATTTACCCTTACATGAATAAGCACGACGATAAGCGTCAGAAGCATTTCCACTTTCAACGTAATAATTGCAAAATTTTTCTTGCTTGATTGAGAGACTCATCCTATAATTCCTATATTCATTTACTTCAAAGATAATCATAGTATAAGGAATCAAGGAATAATCAAGTTACCGATAACAAACAATTAAGGAAAGGTTCGTTATTTGCCCGAAAATACTCAGAATTATCCAAGACCATCACCCTCTTTTAGCCGGTTCAGTATCTCATTATAGATAATGTTAACATCGCTTCTGAAATACTTGTATTGCTGATACAAGAAAGCCACATCCGCTATATTGTTTGAGATTGTACAAGGTCTTACTTTTGGAAATACATTTTCAAGAGCCTTTCGTACACCATTGGGGATACGTCCACCTGCCAATACACTCGGAACAAATAAAAAGAGGACAATAAACAAGAACTCTTTTCTTTGAATTATTCTTCCACGAGACGGTAAACCTATTACGCACAATACCTCTTTAAACATGTCATATATAGTCGGTATAAGTTCAAGATTCGTTAATCGAGGTTTTACCAATTCAGCCTCTCTTTCCGAGAGTCTTGACTTCTGCTCTCGTATATTCTTTATCTCAGCAATTGAAGAAAATTCCTTTGTCAGATACATAATAATAAGGTGTTAAGCAGTGAAGCATAACAAAAATAGCATATTAATAGGGAAAAATGTATATAATCAAGGGTTATTTTATTAATTATCAATGTGTTAGTTAATATATTAATTAATAGACTAATTAATATATTAATTCGACAAAAAAGAAGTAGTATTGCATATAATCTTGAATATAAGGCGGTTAAATATAACTAAAAGACAATATTCCATGTAAAATTACTGCCAACAGTTACATATAAGCAATGCATTGTTAAATATTTATAATAGATAAAATCTACCTTCTGCAAGTCTTATCTTTGAAAGAGAAATGAAAAACACAAAAACAAGTTGTGCAAATGTTGTGCAAGGAATATCAAACAAAAAACGCTAATCAACTTATTTTTAAGCGATTAGCGTTTTATCATGTACTCGAAGCGGGACTTGAACCCGCACAGCCGCAATGGCCAAAGGATTTTAAGTCCTTCGTGTCTACCATTCCACCATTCGAGCATCCTAAAAAGGGAAAAGAGAGCGGAAAACGAGACTCGAACTCGCGACCCTAACCTTGGCAAGGTTATGCTCTACCAACTGAGCTATTTCCGCAGGTTTCCGGAGAACGGATGCAAAGATAAATAGTTTCCCCGTTACAGCCAAACTTTTCACCGGAAAAAAGTTAACTAAGTAGCGTGTACGATGTTAACCGAGCTGTCATTGATTAGTTAACATCCTGAGCAGAGGAAGTTAACATCGTACGCCACAATAAGTTAATTCTCTACGATTACCGACCGAGCAATACTTTCTCGGCCTGTTCCATTGTCTCAAAATTAAAGCCATCTACAACTTTCCGCATCAAACCGGAGATTTCGTCATTGCACAGATTACCTATACTGCCTTCATGCGTATGATGTACCTCTTTGCCATGAGAGAACTTACCGGCTTCAATGTCCAAACCGACTTTCTTATAAGCATCCCGGAACGGCATACCTTCGCGAGCCAGACGATTCACCTCTTCCACACTAAAAATAAGCAGGTACTTATCGTCGTCAAGGATATGTTCGTTCACTTTGATTTCGTTCATTATATAAGTCGTCATCTGCAAACAATCCTTCAACTCCTGAAAAGCAGGCAGGAATACTTCCTTAATAATCTGCAAGTCGCGGAAATATCCGGAAGGCAGGTTATTGGCTATCATCATTATCTGCTGGGGCAACGACTGAAGCTTATTGCATTTGGCACGTGTCAGTTCAAAAACATCCGGATTCTTCTTATGCGGCATAATGCTTGAACCAGTAGTGCACTCATCCGGCAACTTCACAAATCCGAAGTTCTGGCTATTGAACATACAGGCATCAAACGCCAGCTTGGAAATCGTACCCGCAATGCTTGCCAAAGCAAAAGCTACATTACGCTCCATTTTTCCACGCCCCATTTGGGCATACACCACATTATAATTCAGCGAATCGAAGCCCAACAGCCGGGTAGTCATTGTACGATTCAAAGGGAAGGACGAACCATATCCGGCGGCAGAACCCAGCGGATTACGATTACACATCTTAAAGGCAGCCTGCAAGAACAGCATATCATCCACCAGACTCTCCGCATAAGCGCCAAACCACAATCCGAAAGACGACGGCATCGCTATCTGCAAATGAGTATAGCCCGGCATCAGCACATTTTTATAACGTTCGCTCTGCATGATGAGCACATGGAAAAGTTGCTCCACAGCTTCGGCGATTTCCTTTATCTCCGTACGGGTAAAGAGTTTCAAGTCCAGCAGCACCTGGTCGTTGCGAGAGCGACCGCTATGGATTTTCTTTCCCACATCACCCAACTTACGAGTCAGCATCAACTCCACCTGAGAGTGAACATCTTCCACCCCCTCTTCTATCACAAACTCCCCATTCTCTGCAGCCGCATAGATATTCTTTAATTCCGCGAGCAGCAGGGACAATTCATCTTTCGTCAGCAAGCCGATACTTTCCAGCATCGTGATATGTGCCATAGAACCCAACACATCATGCTTTGCCAGGTAAAGATCCATCTCACGGTCACGTCCCACCGTAAAACGCTCTATATCCTTATTTACCTGAACGGACTTTTCCCAAAGTTTCTGAGCCATAAGATTTAGTAATTAATAATTAATCAGCGACAAAGTTTCCGCCATTTTCTCCAATCCTTCCTGCAAAGGTTTCTGCACCATGGTTTTCATAAACGGATTCAACTCCATTCCGATGGTAAGCTTCATTTTACATTCCGTCTCCGTAACGGGCACTATCTGTATCCACAGGTTAAAGGGCAGAGGCGAGGTGGTTGTTGCAAACTTGATGCACTTGCAAGGCTCTTTCTCTACAATCTGTAATACTATTTTCCCAACCGGCGGTACTTCTATCGACAATGTTTCCGCATCGAAACTCAAATTCTTCACTTTGTCCTGCGGCAGGCGGTCTTTCACTTTCTCCAAATTGCTAAGGTCTGAAAGCTTCTCATAAACAGCTTTTTGCGAAGCAGGTATCACCTTTACCGCACTTTCAAATTTAGTCATAATACAATGGTCTTTAAAAGACAAAAAGAACTATCCGGACAGCAACTATCCGAATGGCTCTTTTGTCATAATCTATCATTATGTAAAATAAGTCTTATTTTCCGGCTTCCCAATGCGCGGGGTCTTTACGCCATTCGTTCAGCGTAGGCACATCTTCCTCTTCGATGTAACCGGTGCGAAGGGCAACTTCCATCACTGCTTCGTAATTGGTCAATGTCACCAAAGGAACTTTTGCATCCTTGAATGCTTTTTCTGCAATGGGGAATCCATATGTGTAAGCGGCAACCATACCGATTACTTCGCATCCGTCGCGACGGATGGCTTCAACAGCTTTCAAACTGCTTCCGCCGGTAGAAATCAAATCTTCTACCACCACCACTTTCATACCCGGACGAAGTTCACCTTCTATCAGGTTCTCCAAACCGTGGTCTTTCGGGGTAGAGCGTACATATACAAACGGCAGGTTCAACGCATCCGCCACCAATGCACCCTGGGGAATAGCTCCCGTAGCAACACCGGCAATGGCATCAACCTGACCGAAACGTTCCAGAATCAGACGTGTAATTTCCACTTTCACGAAATTACGGAGAGAAGGATATGAAAGAGTCTTACGGTTATCACAGTAAAACGGGGATTTCCATCCTGACGCCCAGATAAACGGGTTAGCGGGTTGTAGTTTAATCGCCTTAATCTTCAGCAACTTCTCTGCAAACAATCTTTCTAAAGTTTTCATAGCCAAACTAACTATTATGATAAATATGCCGCAAAAATACAGAAAGCTGACGAGAATAAAAAAGAATACGGATAAATTTTATTCCAATTCGTCATTTTCATCAGAAAGCGTAATACAGTGGCGGATATCTTTCATTTCGAACCCCCGGCTCAAAGCAAAACGCACCAGTTTATTGTTCAGTTCGTACTCATTCTCCGCATGCACGCTCTTGCGCTTTACCGCCAGCAAATTATCCAGCACGGCAAGATATTCATCCTCGTCGATTTCATTCAGGTAACGGTAAAATACACTTTGGGGAATTTTCTTCAGTTGAAGCGCCTGCCCTATCTTTATCTTCCCCCATTTGGCGAAGCGGTACTTATCATGAATGAAGGCACGGCAAAAACGTTCCTCATCAATATATTTCTCCTGTTCCAAACGGTTGATTATGCGGTCTATGGCATCATAGGGAATACCCCAACGCTGCAACTTCTCCGTAACTTCCGCACGGCAATGCTCCGCAGTGGAGCAATAAGCAGCCACACGGCTTAAAGCATCTGTTTCTGTAATTTCTATCATCGTTCTGCGATTACTATTCGGTCATTTCCGGAAATATCTTTCAACACCCGTAGATTGGTGTACCCCTGTGCGCGAAGCATCGTCGCCGTAGCTTCCCCGAACGCACGGTTTATCTCAAAATAAAGTCTGCCGCCGGACGCCAGCATACCCTTGCCCAACTCTGCAATGCGCCGGTAAAAAAGCAGCGGATCATTATCCGGAACAAACAATGCCGAAAAAGGTTCCCAGTCCAAGACATTGCGCTCCATTTCCTGCTTTTCCGATTCAGTGACGTATGGCGGATTGCTGACAATCACATCATACCGTTCCCCGCTGCCGGGAACATACGCCAGCACATCCCGCTGTACAAAACACACGGATGCCTGCAATGCCTCATTATTGCGGCGGGCTATGCGGAGGGCAGTGTCCGAAATGTCCCATGCCGTCACTTTGGCATCCGGCAGCATCTTGGAGAGAGAAATGGCAATGCAGCCGCTCCCCGTCCCAATGTCAAGAATACGGGCTCCGGACGGAACTTCCTTCAGCATCACCTCCACCAGTTCCTCCGTTTCCGGACGGGGAATCAGCACGCCGGGGGCCACATGGTAGGAGCGTTCCAGAAAACGGGCGGTGCCCTGCACATACTGTATCGGCTCGAAATTACGCAAGCGGGCAAGAATGGTGTCTAAATCCTGCATCTCTTTTGGGGATAAAATCATATCTTTGCCCAGGTAATAATCGACCGCAGTCTGCCCCAGCATTTCGCAACAGACAATGCGGGACAGATTGGCAGCTTCTTGCGCAGAGTAACTCTCCTGCAAAGCATGGCGGATATGAGAAACGGAAACAGTCATAACATTCGGCATTTCGGGCTGCAAAAATAGTGGAAGTTTAAGAGTAATACAAAGTATGGAAGAAGAAAAATACATGCGCCGCTGCATTCAGTTAGCCCAAAACGGGTTATGCAATGCAGCCCCCAACCCGATGGTGGGCGCAGTAATCGTATGCGACGGAAAAATTATCGGCGAGGGATACCATGTGCGTTGCGGCGAAGCGCACGCCGAAGTCAATGCAATCCGCTCCGTAAAAGACCCCTCGTTGTTGAAGCGTTCTACAATCTACGTCAGCCTGGAGCCTTGTGCCCACTACGGAAAAACACCACCCTGCGCCGACCTTATCATAGAGAAAGAGATTCCGCGCATCGTAATCGGCTGCCAGGACCCGTTTGCCAAAGTAGCAGGACGGGGAATCCGGAAGCTGAAAGATGCAGGACGGGAAGTCATCACCGGGGTGCTGGAAGATGAATGCAGAAGTCTAATCCGGCGTTTTATCACGTTTCATACCCTTCATCGCCCCTACATTACCCTGAAATGGGCGGAGTCTGCCGACAAATACATCGATAAGAACCGTGAGGACGGGCAACCGGTCATTCTATCCACCCCCCTGACATCCATGCTTGTGCATAAGAAACGGGCAGAGCACAGTGCCATCATGGTAGGTACACGTACGGCAGAGCTGGACAACCCCAGCCTGACCGTACGGAACTGGCAAGGCCGGTCGCCAGTACGAATCGTAACAGACAGACAGTTGCGGCTGTCTCCCAAGCTGCATGTATTCGATGGAAATGTCCGCACACTTGTGTTCACCGAGAAACCGTGCCTGCCAAAACCCAACGTTGAATACATCCCCATTGACTTCCAACGGGATATACTGCCGCAAATCATGAAACACCTGTACATGCAGGGACTACAATCTCTGTTAGTCGAAGGCGGAAACATCCTGTTACAGTCCTTTATCGATGCGGAATTGTGGGACGAAGCCTTTGTCGAAGAAAGTCCTTTAACGCTATTATCCGGTATCAAGGCACCTGAAATTGGCAATAAAGCGCCCTGTACCAACGAAGTTTATTTCGGCAGGAATTTCCGGCATTACAGCGCCACAAGATTAGGCTAACAGCCTTATTCAAGGGCATTTTTATCGAGAAAAACAGCCATATTATCTATAATTTTATATAAAACTTGCCGATAAAGCTGTTTATAGAAAAAAATGTTCCTATTTTTGCAACTTGTAAATAAACACTATCTTTCAAATGAGAATAAAGTTTTTAGCTATAATCGCAAGTTTTCTTTTTGTATCAATCGCAATAAGCTCGTGCCTGGACTCTGACGACACGGTAGAACTAAGTTCCGATGCAACGGTACATGCTTTTGGCATTGATACGGTATACGGCAAACATTATAAATTCACGATAGACCAGTTAAGAAGAAAAATCTACAACCAGGATTCATTGCCTATAGGAGCAGATACGATTATCGACCGCATATTAATTGACACGTTCACCGTAAGCGGCTGGATTACTTCAAGAGATGAGATGAATAGTATCAGCGGTGATACGATATTCAACAGAGCCGACTCGGTAAATCTTACGAAAGCCATAAACACCGAAAACGGGATGAAATTCAAAATACATGCCCCGGACGGCTTTACCGTAAATGAATATTCCCTTGAAATCAGAGTACACAAGCAGGATCCGGACTCCTTAGTGTGGGATAAAATGGGAAGTGCACCGACACTTTCAGGTGAACAAAAGGCCATCCTATTCAACAACGAACTGTGGGTATTTACACAATCTGCGGCACAGAAAACACAGACAAGAGCAGGTGCATATTGGCTGGACACAGAAGAGACATACGGCTGGGATGCAGTGTCCGGAGCTAAACTTCCCGACAATGCAAAACTGGAATCCCTCGTCTGCCTGAAATACAAAGACGGAGAAAATGAGAAACAAAGACTTTACATCGTGACAGAAGACGGTATGGCACATTCTTCCGATGACGGAATAAATTGGACACCAGCCAATTGGGAAGGGAACAGCAATATCCGGACACTGATTGCCGGTTTTACCGATGTGCTGACTGTCGTTACCTCAAACGGTGAGGTTTACACAGTTGACAATCAAGGCAACAAGACAGAAGGAAATATGGGTAAGGCAGAGGCTGACTTTCCTACATCACATATCTACTCCACCAACTTTGACAGCAACAATCAGTCACAGGCAATGGTAGTGGGTCGTACCGTTAATGACGTTCAGCAAACCATCCCCTGGGTTTCTTCCAACGGCAAAGACTGGTATTCATTGGCAAACACCAGTTCCTATGATGTGTATTGTCCGAAATTTGCCAATCCTGCCGTAATGTACTATGGTGAGAACTTTTATATCTTCGGCAGCAAAGATGAAAACAAGCTTGATGCCATTTATTCTTCCGTTGACGGTATTTCCTGGCGTGAGCCTCAAAGAAAATTCTTGTTACATAAAGATATGACAGATATAACTGCTCCCTATTCCATTGTTGCAGACAGCCCTTATATATGGGTTATCTTCGGCGGAAACGGAACAGATGCTGCCGTTTGGCGCGGACATCTCAACAAACTGATGCCAGTCAGGGTGCAATAAATTCATTACTTCTGTTTCCTTTATATATATAAAAGTATAAAACGAGAATAGTAACCAAGACAAGAGATGTAAGTATAAAAAGATGCTAAATAAAGAAGAACTTGATTTAAGCCGGATTCCACAACACGTGGCAATTATCATGGACGGCAACGGACGTTGGGCAAAGTTGCGCGGACAAGAGCGCAGCTATGGACACCAGGCCGGCGCCGAGACAGTGCATGTCATTGCAGAAGAAGCGTCTAAATTAGGCATCAAATATCTGACTTTATATACGTTCTCCACCGAAAACTGGAATCGCCCCTCTAATGAAGTCGCTGCATTGATGGCGCTTCTGTTCGACTCTATCGAAGAGGAAACATTCATGAAAAACAACATCAGTTTCCGGGTTATCGGAGATCTGACCAAGCTGCCCGGCAATGTGCGGGAACGTTTGGAAACCTGTATAGCACATACCGCAAATAATACTGGGATGTCTCTGGTACTGGCAATCAGCTACTCGTCCCGCTGGGAAATAACGGAAGCCGCCCGCCGCCTTGCAGTCTTAGTGCAAAAAGGCGAACTGACTCCCGAACAGATTGACAGCACCCTGTTGTCCCAATATCTTGCCACCGACTTCATGCCCGATCCGGATTTATTGATACGTACGGGCGGAGAAATCCGCTTGAGCAACTACCTGCTCTGGCAATGTGCTTACTCGGAACTTTATTTCTGCGACACCTACTGGCCTGACTTCCGTGAAGCAGAACTTCACAAAGCCATCCACGACTATCAGAAGCGTGAACGCAGGTTCGGAAAAACCAGCGAACAAATCCGCTGACCGGACAAACACAAATTGTAAATAGTAAATCGTAAATATAGTAAATAAAAAAATGTACTATCGTATTTCCTCCATACTCGTAACGTTTATCTGCCTCTTTAGCTGTGTACTGACCAGCTCGGCACAGGACACCAGCAATACCGATGAAACCGAAAAACCGGTTATTCTTTATTCGGGAACACCCAAGAAATATGAAATAGCGGATATTAAGGTAGTTGGAGCCAAGAATTATGAAGACTATGTAATCATCGGTTTATCCGGATTATCAAAAGGCCAGACAATTACCGTGCCCGGTGATGAAATAACGCAAGCCTGCAAACGCTACTGGCGTCACGGGTTGTTCTCCGATGTGCAAGTTACTGCGGATAAAATCGAGGGCGACCGGATTTGGCTTACAATCCACCTGACGATGCGCCCCCGAGTTTCCGATATTCGCTATCACGGTGTAAAGAAGTCGGAACGTGAAGATTTGGAAGCCCGGGTAGGTCTGATTAAAGGAAACCAGATTACCCCCAACCTGATAGACCGCGCCAAGACATTGATTAAGCGCTACTTTGACGATAAGGGTTTCAAGAATGCCGACATCATCATCACGCAAAAGGATGATCCCAACAACGAGAACCAAGTCCTGGTAGATATCAATATCGACAAAAAGGAGAAAGTAAAGGTACATCAGATTACAATCACCGGTAATCAGGCCATCACAACCAAGAAGCTGAAACGTGTGATGAAGAAAACGAATGAAAAAGGTAAACTGCTCAACCTTTTCCGTACCAAAAAGTTCGTCGAAGAAAATTTTGAAGCCGACAAGCAACTGATTATAGACAAATACAACGAATTGGGTTATCGTGATGCCATGATTGTAAAAGACAGCATCAAGTCTTATGACGACCGTACGGTGGATATTTTCATGGAAATCGAAGAAGGACAGAAATACTACTTGCGCAATGTAACGTGGGTAGGTAACACCCTCTATCCTTCCGAACAACTGAATTTCCTGCTCCGTATGAAGAAGGGCGACGTCTACAATCAGAAGCTGCTGGAAGAGCGTACCAGTACAGATGAAGACGCTATCGGCAACCTCTACTACAACAACGGTTACCTCTTCTACTCGCTCGACCCCGTGGAAGTAAATATCGTAGGTGACTCCATCGACCTGGAAATGCGTATCTTCGAAGGCCGTCAGGCTACTATCAATAAAGTCAGCATCAACGGTAACGACCGTTTGTATGAAAACGTAGTCCGCCGTGAGCTCCGTACCCGTCCGGGACAGCTTTTCAGCCGTGAAGACCTGATGCGTTCCATGCGTGAAATCCAGCAAATGGGACACTTTGACCCCGAACAAATCCAACCGGATATCCAGCCCAAACCGGAAGACGGTACGGTGGATATAGGTTATGACCTCGTCTCCAAAGCCAACGACCAGGTAGAGTTCTCTGCCGGTTGGGGACAGACTGGTATTATCGGTAAACTGAGTCTGAAGTTCACCAACTTCTCCGTTGCCAACCTGTTGCATCCGGGTGAGAACTACCGCGGTATCCTGCCGCAGGGTGACGGCCAGACACTGACTATCAGCGGCCAGACCAATGCCAAATACTATCAGTCATACAGCGTATCGTTCTACGATCCGTGGTTCGGCGGCAAACGTCCGAATGCGTTCTCCGTATCTGCATTCTACTCCCGCCAGACGGATATCAGCAGCCGTTACTATAACGATGCGTACATGAACAGTTATTACAACAGCTACTATAGCGGCATGTACGGTTATGGTATGTACAACTATGGCAACTATAACAATTATGAAAACTATTACGACCCCGACAAGTCCATCCAGATGTGGGGATTGGCTGTAATGTTCGGTAAGCGTTTGAAATGGCCGGATGACTACTTCCAATTTACGGCAGAATTGTCCTACCAGCGTTATATTCTGAGCGACTGGCAATACTTCCCCGTTACCAACGGTAAGTGTAACAACCTGAGTATAAACCTCACCTTGTCGCGCAGTTCTATCGACAATCCTATCTATCCGCGCCAGGGTTCCGAATTCTCGCTGTCAGCACAACTGACACCGCCCTACTCCCTGTTCGACGGTACAGATTACAGCAAGTACAGTACCAGCAATCAGGATGATATGAACAAGATGCACAAATGGATAGAATACCACAAGTGGAAATTCAAATCCAAAGTATACATCCCGTTGATGGACCCTATCGCCGTAAAACGCACTCCGGTGCTGATGGGACGCGTAGAATTCGGTCTGCTGGGACACTACAACAAATACAAGAAATCTCCGTTTGAAACCTTTGACGTAGGTGGCGACGGTATGACAGGATATTCCAGCTATGCAACCGAAAGTGTCGCCTTGCGTGGATATGAGAACAGCTCTCTTACTCCTTATGGCTACGAAGGTTATGCATACGCACGTCTCGGTTTGGAATTAAGATATCCGCTGATGCTGGAAACAAGTACCAGTATTTATGCGTTAACTTTCGTTGAAGCCGGTAACGCCTGGCACGACGTAAACAAGTTCAACCCGTTTGATTTGAAACGTTCTGCCGGTGTCGGTGTCCGCATCTTCCTGCCTATGATTGGTATGATGGGTATCGACTGGGCCTACGGTTTCGACAAGGTACTCGGTTCCAAGCAATACGGCGGCAGCCAGTTCCACTTCATCCTGGGACAAGAGTTCTAATTTGTTTAACTAAAACCAGAACATTATGAGAAAGAGTTTATTAATCATGTTTCTGCTGTTTGCCGCAGGCATTACAGCCAATGCACAGAAATTCGCCCTGATCGACATGGAATATATCCTAAAGAATATCCCTGCCTATCAAAGTGCGAGCAATGAATTGAACCAAGTGTCCAAACAGTGGCAAAACGAAGTCGAGAAGCTGGGCAAAGAAGCCAAGAGCTTGTACGACAGCTACCAGGCATCTGTCAAAACTCTTTCCGATGCACAAAAGACAAAGAAAGAAGAAGAGATTGTTGCCAAAGAGAAATCCGCAGCCGAACTGCGCCGTAAATACTTCGGTCCGGAAGGCGAACTTTTCAAAAAGCGTGAAGCGCTGATGCAGCCCATCCAAGATGAAATCTATGAAGCTGTAAAGGAAATCTCCACACAGAAAGGTTATGCGGTAGTAGTGGATCGCGCATCCGCATCAAGCATCATCTTTGCCTCTCCGAGTATTGACATAAGTAATGAAGTGCTTGCAAAATTAGGATATTCAAATTAATTTCATACATTTGCAGCCTATACAAAGAATTATCATTCAAAATAAATAGTAAATATTATGCTTAAAAAAATCGCACTGCTCGTAGTTATGTTTGCCCTCCCCCTGGGAGCTATGGCGCAAACTAAATTCGCTCACATGAACTCTCAAGAAGTAATTGTCACCATGCCGGAATACACAAAAGCACAAGCCGACCTGGATGCTATGTCTAAAGAGTACCAAACAGAAATGCAACGTACCCAGGAAGAGTTCAATAAGAAATATCAGGAATTCTTGGCACAAGCCGACTCACTTCCGAAAAACATTGCAGAAAGACGTCAGAAAGAACTGCAGGACATGGCACAACGCCAAGAACAGTTCCAGCAGGAAGCATATCAGTCTATGCAAAAGGCACAGCAGGATGCCATGACTCCTATCTATAAAAAGCTGGACGAAGCTATCCAGGCTGTAGGTAAGGCTGAGGGTGTAGTATATATCTTCGACCTGGCCCGTACTCCGATACCTTATGTAGGTGCACAGAGTGTAGATGTAACTGCCAAAGTTAAAACGCAACTCGGCATCAAATAACACCGGTATCAAACAAACCGCATACCTCTAAACGAGGAATTCATCGAAAAGAGGTTGTGTCAAAATGCTGACACAGCCTTTTTTTATGCGCAAAGCCCAGACTTT
>ERZ826051.1433-NODE-1433-length-22002-cov-3.470360_pt1 | contig 22002 bp, 20 predicted proteins | sample MGYA00519928_ERZ826051 | MGnify/ENA primary metagenome ERZ826051 (study PRJEB31778, sample SAMEA3449219) | human gut metagenome | biome: human gut; feature: human-associated habitat; material: faeces | place: United Kingdom | collected 2010/2012 ...
TGTATATTTTCCTGTCAGAGAAGATTATCGGCGGTGTTACCGGTGGTATTAAAGGATGATAAGATGAATGTAGAAGTTACCAGGTAATCTGAGAGTAACGAAGAACATTTAACCGAATCAAGCAGCAAAGCGGATTGCGAATATCCGCTTAACAGAAAAGAGGAAAAATATCATGAATAAACCAGTATTAGTAGTTATGGCAGCAGGTATGGGAAGCCGTTACGGCGGTCTGAAACAGATCGATCCGGTGGACAAAGAGGGACACATCATCATGGATTTCTCCATTTATGATGCAGTACAGGCCGGATTCCAAAAAGTAGTATTTATTATCAAAAAAGAAAATGAGGCAGACTTCAGAAGCGCCATCGGTGACCGCCTCAGTAATCAGCTGGAAGTATCATATGTTTTCCAGGATCTTCACAATATTCCGGAAGGCTATGAAGTACCGGAAGGACGTGTGAAACCATGGGGAACCGGACATGCCGTATTAAGCTGCATCAATGAAATCGATGGACCATTCGTTGTGATCAATGCAGATGACTATTATGGAAGCCATGCATTTAAGATGGCATATGATTTCCTGACAGAGAATGAAGACACCTCAGACATTTACAGGTATATGATGGTCGGCTATAAACTGGAGAATACTTTGACAGAGAATGGACATGTGGCAAGAGGTGTGTGCGTAACAGATGAAGAAGGACATCTTCTTAAGATCAATGAGCGTACCCATATCGAAAAGCATGACGGCGGCACAGCTTATACAGAAGATGATGGAAAAACATGGACTATGCTTCCGGAAGGCAGTACAGTATCCATGAATATGTGGGGATTTTCCGCAAGTATCCTAAAAGAGCTGAAAGACAGATTCCCTAAATTCCTGGATGAGAATCTGAAAGTAAACCCGCTGAAATGCGAATATTTCCTGCCATTTGTAGTAGATGAACTTCTCGGTGAGAAGAGAGCAACTGTAAAGGTTCTGAAATCTATGGATAAATGGTATGGCGTAACCTACAAAGAAGATAAACCTGTGGTAGTAGCTGCCATTCAGAATTTAAAAGATGGAGGGCTGTATCCACAGAAATTATGGGAGGAATAATTGAGTGGAAATTAACCGGGAAATAAAGAATATCACCAGTGCATTTGTTCTGGAAGATAATCTGACAGAATGTATTCCTTATGGAAGCGGACATATCAATGACACTTACCGCCTGACTTATGATACAGGCAAACATTATATTCTTCAGAAAATGAACAGGAGTATTTTTACCAAACCTGTGGAACTGATGGAGAATGTCAGCGGTGTTACTGCCTGGCTGAAGAAAAAGATCCAGGAAAACGGTGGAGATGTGGAGAGAGAGACTCTGAATCTTGTGATGACAAAGGATGGACTTCCTTATTATGTAGATGAGGACGGAGAATACTGGAGAGTATATTTGTTCATTGAAGATGCCACATGCTATGACATGGTAAAAGATGAGGAAGATTTTTACCAGAGTGCAGTTGCTTTCGGGCATTTCCAGAGGCTGCTTGCAGACTATCCGGCAGAAACGCTTCATGAGACTATCGTAAATTTTCATAATACGGTGGACAGGCTGGATAAGTTTAAAACTGCTGTGGAAAAAGATATATGTCACAGAGCAGCAGATGTGGAAAAAGAGATTCAGTTTGTGCTGGACCGCACAGAACTGGCACATGTCCTGTGCGATATGCAGGATCAGGGAAAGCTGCCGTTGCGTGTTACACATAATGATACCAAGCTGAATAACATTATGATTGATAATGCAACGGGAAAAGCCATCTGTGTGATTGATCTTGATACTGTAATGCCGGGGCTTTCCGTAAATGATTTCGGTGATTCTATCCGCTTTGGCGCAAGTACCGGAGCAGAGGATGAGAAAGATCTGACGAAGGTGTCCTGTGATCTTCATCTGTATGAAGTTTATGTTAAAGGCTTCATTGAAGGCTGTGGCGGTGCGCTGACTGAGACAGAACTGGATATGCTTCCCATGGGAGCAATCCTTATGACCTTTGAATGTGGAATGCGTTTCCTCACAGACTATCTGGAGGGAGATCATTATTTCAAGATTCACAGAGAGGGACATAATCTGGATCGCTGCAGAACACAGTTTAAACTGGTGAAAGACATGGAAGAAAAACTTTCCCGGATGAAAGAGATTGTAAATAAGTATAAACGTTACTGAGAACGGAGTGAACAGTAACTATAAACAGGTATAAAAAAAATGTACATGTCCATAAAGACTTGTATTTATGAACTGATTCGGATAGAATTATCCTGCGGGGATATGAGAGAAATCATATTTTCGCAGGATTTTCTACAATACATGATGTGCCAGGTAACGGTATTTTACAGTTCTGAATATAGGGTGCTGTAAAATACAGAGGTAAATTTTGCAGATGTGAAACAGGATATCCGCAGAATTTTATAGATTACACTCAGAATTATCAAGGATATTTCTGATACTGTGAACTAATATAGGTATTGTTGAAAGAGAAAAAAACAGAAATTGCAAAAAACAGGTATTGTAGCAGGAAGACAGGTTAGGAGGAATTATTATGGCAATTTTAGTTACAGGTGGAGCAGGCTATATTGGAAGCCATACAGTTGTAGAATTGCAGAACGCAGGATATGATGTTGTAGTTCTGGATAACTTAAGCAATGCAAGTGAGAAATCTCTGGAAAGAGTTTCCAAGATCACAGGCAAACCAGTGAAATTCTACAAAGCAGACATCCTGGACCGCGATGCTTTAAATGAAATTTTTGATAAAGAAGATATTGATTCCTGTATTCATTTCGCAGGTCTGAAAGCAGTAGGGGAATCTGTTGCCAAACCTTGGGAATATTACGAAAATAACATTGCAGGAACCTTAACACTGGTAGATGTTATGAGAAAACATAATGTAAAGAACATTATCTTCTCTTCATCTGCAACTGTATACGGAGATCCGGCAATTATCCCGATCACAGAAGAGTGCCCGAAAGGACAGTGCACAAATCCATATGGATGGACAAAATCCATGCTTGAGCAGATCCTGACAGACATTCAGAAAGCAGATCCGGAATGGAACGTAGTTCTTCTCCGTTACTTTAACCCGATCGGTGCTCACAAGAGCGGAACTATCGGAGAGAATCCAAACGGAATCCCGAACAACCTGATGCCATATATCACACAGGTTGCAGTAGGTAAACTGAAAGAACTTGGGGTATTCGGAAATGATTATGATACTCCGGACGGAACTGGTGTGAGAGATTACATTCACGTAGTTGACCTTGCAAAAGGACATGTAAAAGCTCTTAAGAAAATCGAAGATAATTCCGGATTAAGTATCTACAACCTTGGTACAGGAAAAGGCTACAGTGTTCTTGATATTGTGAAGAATTTTGAAGCTGCTACAGGTGTTAAAATTCCATATGTGATCAAGCCACGTCGTCCAGGCGATATCGCAACCTGCTATTCCGATGCTTCCAAAGCAGAGAGAGAACTGGGATGGAAGGCCGAAAACGGTATTAAAGAAATGTGCGCAGACTCCTGGAGATGGCAGTCCAATAACCCGAATGGTTATGAAGAATAATTAATTAAATCAACTGAATGCAGGTGCATTTAGCAACTTACCTGCGGAAAATCAATATCCCCCACACATGGAAGGAATGTTCATGCGTGGGGGATGTTTTAATGTAGGATTGGCGATGTGATTTTTTTCGGCTATAATAGATAAAAGAAAGGAGAGGACGCATATGAAAGTAGCAGCAATTCAGATGCCCACAGTAAAAGATAAAATACAAAATATCCGTACTGCCGGCACTTATATAGAAAAAATAAAGGCGGAAAATCCGGACTTTGTAATTCTTCCGGAGATGTTCTGCTGTCCGTATCAGACCGAAAATTTTCCAGTTTATGCAGAAAAAGAAGGTGGTCCATCCTGGCAGGCAATGTCTGATTATGCCAGAAAGTATCATATTTATCTGATCGCAGGTTCCATGCCGGAAGCAGATGATGTGGGAAAGGTTTACAACACTTCTTATATTTTTGACAGAGATGGAAAACAGATTGGTAAGCACAGAAAAGCTCATCTCTTTGATATCAATGTAAAAAATGGCCAGCACTTCAAGGAATCTGATACTCTGACTTCGGGAGATCATGCTACCGTGTTTGATACTGAATTTGGGAAAATGGGTGTCATGATCTGCTACGACATCCGCTTCCCGGAGTTTGCCCGCACAATGGTACTGGACGGTGCAAGGATGATTTTCGTCCCGGCAGCATTTAATATGACCACAGGTCCGGCACACTGGGAACTGACTTTTCGTGCAAGAGCCCTTGACAATCAGATCTACATGCTTGGATGTGCTCCTGCCAGAGATACACAGGCAGGATATATTTCCTGGGGACATTCTATTGTAACAGATTCATGGGGAAAGGTTATGAAACAGTTGGATGAGAAAGAGGGTATTTTAATAGAAGAAATAGATCTGGACCGGGAAGACCAGATCAGAGAGCAGCTTCCATTATTAAAACACCGCAAATCTGAAATGTATCATTTATAGGAGAACACATTCTTTTCGCAGACAGACCATAGATCAAACACATTTGTCAGATATAGTAATACCATCAACAAAAACAAAAGAAACAGAGAAAATTCAAAATATAAAGAACAGAGAGGTATTATTATGAAATATAAACATCTGGCAATGCTCATGGGAGTTATGATAACAGCAACGTCTGTGGGCTCTACGGCAACTGCGTTTGCGGCGGACAGCAAAACAGAAAGTACTCAGGATGCAGATGACACCACAGAAGATACAGCAGAAGCATCTGACGAGAAAGCAGACGACAGCAAAGAAGAAACAAACGAAAATGAAATTTTCGGAGAAGTAAAATCTGTAGAAGATGGAAAAATCACCATTGCGGTAGGAACCAGAAAAGAAATGAGCCAGCCTGGTGAACAGCCCCAGGGTGGCGAAAATAGCGAAGCGCCGGAGAAACCGGATGGAGATGATGCAAAGGCAGATGGCGATGCCAAAGGTTCTAAAGATGCAGACAGTGAAAAAACAGACGATGCCAGCACAGACGAGTCATCAGATACAGATGAAGAAACAGAAGATACTGAATCAACGGATGACGCATCCGCAGATAACACAGACAAAGGCGAAGCGCCAGATGGTAACGGTGATGGTCAGGGAGCTCCGGACGGAGAAGCACCATCCATATTAGATCTGACAGGCGAAGAACAGGAAATCACAGTTACAGACAGCACAGTGATTACGAAACAGTCCATGGGCGGTGGTCAGGGAGCACCTGGTGGAGAGGCGCCGGAGAAACCAGACGGAGATAACGGAGAAACGCCAGAGAAACCGGATGGAGATAATGCTGATGACAATGCAGATGCAAAATCGGAAGATACTGAAAACACTGATGATTCAGAAAAGACAGATGCATCTGACGATTCAGAAAGCAGTGACGCAGAAAAGACGGAAAAAGCATCTGACAGCGACAATACAGACAGCGAAGCTACGAAAAAACCAGAGGGAGAAGCCCCGGATGGTAACGGTCAGGCACCAGATAGTCAGGGAGCATCAGATGTTGCAGGTCAGACCGAGGAGATTACATTAGATGACATCAAAGAGGGAGACGTAGTAGCTATCACATTAGATGACGACGGAAACGCAGCAACCATCACAGTCCAGTCCATGGATATGGGCGGCGGACAGGGTGGTCCTGGCGGCCAGGCTTCCGGTGTAGACAGCTACGATGTAGCAAATGAATACAGCTCAGATGAAACAGTCTCCGATACCACTCTGGAATCTACAGGAACAGACGAAAACGCAGCACTTGTTTCCAATGGTGCAGAGGTTACCTTCAGCAATGACGCAATCTCAAGAACATCTTCCGACAGCCAGGGCGGTGATAACTCCAGCTTCTATGGTGTAGGTGCAGCAGTTCTTGCCACAGACGGAACTGCATATGTTAAAGGCAGTACAGTAACCACAGACAGCAAAGGCGGTGCAGGACTCTTTGCATACGGTGACGGAACTGTATATGTAGCAGATACAGATATCACCACACAGCAGGATACTTCAGGCGGAATCCACGCAGCAGGTGGCGGCCAGCTCTATGCCTGGGATCTGAATGTAGAGACAAAAGGCGAATCCTCCGCGGCAATCCGCAGTGACAGAGGCGGTGGAACAATGGTAGTGGACGGAGGTACTTATACATCTAACGGGGTAGGCTCTCCTGCGGTTTACTGTACAGCGGATATTGCAGTCAATAATGCTGAATTGACAGCAAATGGTTCAGAAGCAGTCTGCATCGAGGGATTAAACTCTCTGAGACTCTATAACAGCAATCTGACCGGAAATATGAGTGATGATGAACAGAATGATACCACATGGACAGTCATTCTTTATCAGAGTATGTCCGGTGATTCTGAAGTAGGTAACAGTACATTCCAGATGGATGGTGGAACGATCACATCCAAGAATGGTGGCTTATTCTATACAACAAATACAGAATGTACTATCACATTAAAGGACGTAGACATCACATACAATGATGACAATGAATTCTTCCTGCAGTGCACAGGAAATAACAACCAGCGTGGATGGGGCCAGAGCGGTGCTAACGGATCTGACTGCAATTTCACAGCAGACAGCCAGGATATGAAAGGAAATGTAATCTGGGATTCCATCAGTGACCTTGATTTCTACATGACCAACGGCAGCACACTGCGTTTGTCAATGATGAATCCAACGCAGGAAACGGTGGAGACGGATATTGTAACGTAGTAATTGACAAAGATTCTACATGGACAGTAACCGGCGACAGCATCATCACATCCCTGTCAAACGCAGGAACCATCACAGATGCAGACGGCAAAACAGTTTCCATCGTAGGTACAGACGGAACAACTTATGTAGAGGGTGACAGTGATTACACAATCACAGTAGGCTCCTATCAGGACAGCGCAGATACATTTGTATCTACTACAGTCGATGACTGGTCTAGCTATGAGGTGGAAAGACCGGAATCTCTGTAAAGTAAAATTCAAGTAAAATGAGAAAAAACTCATTTCCAATGCATGAATAAGGTAGAAACAGATAATTAAGACAACAGCAATAAAATCAAAATGTAAAAAAATCACGGCGAACAGTCGTGATTTTTTTATGCGCATTTAACATTTATTTGCCAAAAATAAGATTGTTGGTGATGTCAAAAAGTTTTTATAATAATGCCAGAGCGTATTTGAAAAATCATTCCCGCAATCTGCATTTTTCAAACACACTCCAGTGTCAAATGCAAAAAGTCGGTGGACAGTGCAATGACAATAAAAAGCAATATAGTTAAAAAAGAGGAGAGAAATATCAATAATATGCAGAACAATCTTGCATCAATGATAAAAGAAAAAAAACTGTTCCTTCTGGATATTGACGGAACTGTTGCTCTGGGAAGTGAACTTCTTCCGGGTGCAGCAGACTTTCTTCAGACAGTAAAAGAAAACGGTGGAATTTTCCGTTTTCTGACAAACAACTCGTCTAAAGCAGCCAGTGATTATGTAGAGCAGTTTCATGACTGGGGAATTGAAACTACGGAAGAGGAATTTATCACTGCAGGAACCTACGCCAGAGATTTCATGAAGAAATATTACGGAAACGAAAAAATCCTGGTAGCAGCTACCGAAACCTACTGCAGCGAACTGCGAAAAGCAGGTCTGAACATCACAGATCAGGCAGGAGATGATGTAGACTGCGTACTTTGCGCTTATGATACAGAGCTTACCTATGAGAAACTGGTTCAGGTCTGTAAACAGCTCACAGAGACAAAAGTTCCCTGGTTTGCAACAAATCCGGATCTGCGTTGCCCTATTGATTTCGGAATGATACCGGACTGCGGTTCCATCTGCCGGATGATTACGGCATCTGTTGGCAGAGAACCGGAATATATCGGCAAACCTGCACCCGGAATGGTATATGCCTGTCTGGAAGAAACAGGATGCACTCCGAAACAGACCCTGCTTATCGGTGACAGAATCTATACAGATATGGAATGCGGGAAACGGGCAGGCATTGACAGTTGTCTGGTGCTTACAGGCGAAGCCAGTGCAGAAGAATGGAAAAATGGTTTCCGGTGCCAGTCACTGGGGAAACTTGCCGGATATTTTTCATAAAGATAACTGAAAGGTATTGCCAAAGCAGCCCGACAAAAAAATATCAGTGAAAAATATTAATCGTAAAAGCAGGAGAGGAAAGGAAATCAAATGTCGGAAATCATACTAAGAGACATCTGCAAAAGCTATGAAAACGGCTTTCATGCAGTGAAGAATTTTAACCTGGAAATAGAAAAAGGAGAACTGGTAGTTTTCGTTGGTCCGTCCGGATGCGGAAAGTCAACCACACTCCGGATGATCGCAGGACTGGAAGATATCAGCGATGGTGAATTATGGATTGGAGATAAACTGGTTAATTATCTGGAACCAAAAGAGCGCGATCTTGCAATGGTTTTCCAGAGCTATGCTCTATATCCTCAGATGAACATTTACGATAACATTGCTTTCTCTTTACAGGTAAGAAAAGTACCGAAAAAAGAAATTGATAAAAGAGTTCACCATGTGGCAGAACTTCTGGGACTGGAAAATCTGCTGAAACAAAGACCGAAGAATCTTTCAGGCGGTCAGCGTCAGCGAGTAGCCATCGGAAATGCTATCATCCGTGAGCCGAAAGTACTTCTTATGGATGAGCCATTATCCAATCTGGATGCCAAACTTCGTACCCAGATGAGAGTAGAACTTGCAGGTATTCACAAAGCACTTGGGAACACCATTATTTACGTCACTCATGATCAGACAGAAGCAATGACTCTGGGAGACAGGATCGTAGTGATGAATCAGGGAGCAGTACAGCAGGCAGATACTCCGCAGAACCTGTATGCTTACCCAGTAAATCGCTTTGTTGCAGGATTCATCGGTTCTCCATCTATGAACTTTATCAAAGGTCTGGCAATGGAAAAGGTAGGAATCCCTACATTCCGTACAGAGAACGACGGAGACATCCCAATCCCGGATTTCTTATGGAAAATCCTGAAACGTCAGGGCTATGTTGGAAGAAACATTGAACTCGGAATCCGTCCGGAACATTTTCTGGAAAAACCCGCAGAAGCAGATACCAGAGGAGAGTGGAAAATGGAAGTCACAGTCACAGCCAGAGAACTGCTTGGGGCAGAAGTAATTCTTCATTTCAATCACGATGGTCAGGACTGCTGTGCAAAAGTTTCCGGTGACAGTCTGCTTGATAAAGGCGATAAAGTAACACTCTGGATCGACATGGCATACATTTCAGCATTTGATCTGGAAACTCAGGAGAATATCACTCTGAGAAAAGGGATGTTTTCATAAGCAATGATATTGTTCAAAAGTTCAATATAAAACTCATAAAAACAGGAAAGGTGTTCAATACATGAAGAAGTTAAAAAACACAGGTGCCTACGCATACCTGTTTCCAAGCTTTCTGATCTTTGGAATCTTCTTATTCTACCCGTTTTTTAAGACTTTATACTTAAGTCTTTTTAAAACGAATAAGATGGGACAGGCAAAACTATTCGTAGGACTTGGCAACTACAAAGAATTATTACAGTCATCCTCATTCTGGAACAGTCTGGCAGTTACCCTGATCTTTGTTGTGATCGTAGTTGCAGTCAGTATGATCCTGGGACTTACAACAGCAGTCCTCTGCAACAAAACATTTCCGGGAATCCGTTTTTTCAGTACTGCATATGCACTGCCAATGGCAATCGCATCCAGTTCAGCAGCAATGATCTTCAAGATCATGCTTCATCCATCCGTAGGAATCATCAATAAGATTTTTCATCTGGATATCAACTGGGTCAGTGATCCGAAATACGCACTGATCTGCGTAGCAGTTCTTACTGCATGGCTTAACAGTGGAATCAACTTCCTGTATTTTTCAGCAGGATTAAGTAACATTGATGAAACTATTTATGAACGAGCTTCCGTAGACGGCGCAAGTTCATTCCAGAAATTCTACCGCCTGACACTTCCGGGACTGGCACCAATGATGTTCTACACATTAGTGGTAAACATCATTCAGGCATTCCAGTCATTCGGACAGGTCAAGATTCTGACACAGGGTGGTCCCGGAGAATCCACAAACCTGATAGTGTATTCCATTTACAGAGATGCCTTCTTTAACTATCGTTTCGGAAGTGCAGCAGCCCAGTCAGTGGTACTTTTCCTGATCGTGCTGGTACTTACTCTGGTAATGTTTAAAATTGAGAAAAAAGGAGTGAAATATTAATGTCACAGTTAGGCAGCATCACTGCTGAAAAAGAAAAACAGATGGATCTGGAACGCCAGAGGTTTCAGGAAGTAAAAGCAAAAATGCTGGCGCAGCAGAAATATAAAAGAGCGGCCAGAACTGCCGGCCACATTGTCTTAAATATTGTTGTGGCATTAATTGTTCTTCTGCCTCTTTTATATGCAGTAAGTATTGCATTTATGCCATCCGGTGAACTTTTTACTCTGGATATGAATATCCTGCCCAAACATCCGACATTGGAGAATTTCCGACAGGCACTGCAGAAGGTTCCACTGGTTCGTTTTGTAGTAAACTCTTTCCTGGTAGCAGGTCTCATCACTTTCGGACAGATCATTTCCTGTTCACTGGCAGCATTTTCCTTTTCCTTCCTGGACTTCAAAGGAAAAAATGTGCTGTTTATGCTGGTGATGGCAACTATGATGATTCCGGGAGAGGCAACGATTATTTCCAATTACCTGACAGTCAGCGGATGGAACTGGCTGGATTCCTATCAGGTACTGATCGTGCCCTATCTCACATCTGCAATGGGAATCTTCCTGTTCAGACAGTTTTATCTTACATTTCCGATTTCGCTGTATGAATCAGCGAAGATTGACGGCTGCTCCAATCTGCGATTTATCTGGCAGATTCTGATGCCGCTGACAAAATCAGCAATGGGAGCTATGGCAGTGTACACATTTATTAATGCATGGAATATGTACATGTGGCCATTACTTGTGACAGGATCAGACAAGATGCGTACTGTACAGATCGGTATCGGTATGCTGGACAGCGTAGACTCCCAGTCTATTACATTGATGATCGCAGGCGTAGTACTGATTATCCTTCCGTCCATTTCCATATTCATTGCAGGACAGAAGCAGCTGATCCGAGGTATGTTCTCAGGTGCCGTAAAAGGCTGAGAAATAGAGAAAACAAAAACAAACAACATGAAAAGAAAGAGGTAAGTTATGAAGCGTAAACTCGCAGTATTATTAACAGCAGCAACAGTATTCAGCGCAATTCTTCCAACTACCTGCATGGCAGCAGAGAAAAAGGCAGACATTCCGGAGGGAACAACGATTTCATTCTGGCACGCAATGGGCGGTGTCAACGGGGAAGCACTGGACTATCTGGTGAATAAATTTAATGAAGAAAATGAATATGGAATTAAAGTGGATTCTCAGTATCAGGGAGAATATGACGATGAGATCAATAAGTTAAAGAGTGCCCAGCTTGGAAATATGGGAGCTGATCTGGTGCAGATTTATGATATCGGAACCCGTTTCATGATCGATTCCGGATGGGTGATCCCAATGCAGGACATGATTGACAGCGAAGGATATGATGTATCTGATCTGGAACCAAATATCACAGCTTATTATACAGTAGATGATAAATTATATTCCATGCCATTTAACTCCTCTACACCGATTCTTTATTACAACAAGGATATGTTTGACAAAGCAGGTGTGACAGAGGTACCTACAAGCCTTGAGGGAATCGCAGAGGTTGCAGATGACCTTGTAAATAAAGGCGGTGCGGGAGAAGCATTATCCATGGGAATCTATGGATGGTTTTTCGAAGAGTTTATGTGCAAACAGGGTCTGCCATATGTAGATAACGGAAACGGACGTGAGGCAGCAGCTACAAAGGTTGCATTCGATGAAAACGGAGGTGCACTGAATATTCTTAATGAGTGGAAGAAACTTTATGACGCAGGCTATGCACCAAACGTAGGAAGAGGCGGAGATTCTGGACTTGCAGATTTCTCTTCCGGAAAAGCAGCTATGACATTAGGTTCCACAGCGTCCCTGAAACAGATTCTGCAGGATGTAAACGGTTCCTTTGAAGTAGGTACCGCATACTTCCCATCCATTACAGATGATGATAAAGGTGGTGTATCCATCGGTGGTGCTTCTCTCTGGATGCTTGACAACCAGGATGATGCAAAGAAAGCAGCTACATGGGAATTTGTAAAATATCTGGTATCTGCGGAATCACAGGCATACTGGAATGCACAGACAGGATACTTCCCTGTAACAACAGCAGCACATGACGAGCAGGTATTCAAAGACAACATTGCAAAATACCCACAGTTCCAGACAGCCATTGACCAGCTTCATGATTCTGCACCGGAATATGCAGGTGCACTTCTCAGTGTATTCCCGGAAGCACGTGCGATTGTAGAAACAGAGATTGAGAATATGCTCAACGGAAAAGAATCTGCAGAGGATGCGGTGAGCAAAATGGCTTCTGATATGAACAAATCCATCGAAGATTATAACTTGTTGAATGAATAAAAATATTGATAACAGTACATTGAGAAGTGTTATAATCATTCACAGGAAAAATATTTATACTTAAATGAGGACAGGGGGCTGCGTATGCGGTTCCCTGTTTATGAAGATTTACGGTAATTTCCCCAATATGACAGCCTGGCTGTCCGGGTATTTTGCAAAAAAGCGGAGATGGAAAAGGTGAAATATATTATTGGGGGAGTATTGTAAATGAATTTTATATAAGAGAGGCATATGGAAATGACAGAAACAACAAAGAGAACAACAAAAGTATGGGCACACAGGGGTGCCAGCGGATACAGACCGGAGAACACTCTGGAAGCATTTGAACTTGCCATCAGACAGGGCGCAGACGGAATCGAAATGGATGTACATACTTCCGCAGACGGCGAACTCATCGTTATGCACGATGAAAACGTAGACCGCGTCACAGACGGAACCGGACTGATCAAAGATATGACACTGGCTCAATTGAAAGAATTAAAAGTCAGTACACCCGCAGAACCATCAGGAATTTATCACATTCCAACTCTGGCAGAAGTACTGGAGCTCATGCGCACCACAGATATGATGGTAAACATCGAACTAAAGAACAGCATCTGCTTCTATCCGGGAATGGAAGGGAAAATCCTGAAACTGGTAAAAGAAATGAACATGGAAGACCAGCTGATCTATTCCTCCTTTAACCATTACAGCCTGTTACAGTTAAAACAGCTGAATGACCATGTACAGACCGGAATCCTTTTCAGTGACGGATGGGTAAATCCAGCCATGTACGCCAAAAATCTCGGAATCAACGCCGTACACCCTGCAGTTTATCACCTGAAATACCCACAGTTCATAGAAGAAGTCAAACGTGCCGGACTGAAAATGCACGTATGGACTGCCAACAAACCAGAACACATCCAGCTGGTAAAAGACGCAGGTGCAGAAGCAGTCATTACCAATTATCCGGACAGAGCGATTGAGATTATAGAGAAATAAAAAATTCCTGCCTGTTCATATGAAACTGTCATATGTTCAGGCAGGATTCTTTCTTGTATCATTATATAGATATTGTGGATTTTCAGAGTTTTCTGTTGCTATTTGAAAACCATTTCAGAAATTATTTCTGCAGTTTCTTAGCATGCTCAGATTTCGGTTCACAGGTAAGTTCAACACCCAGCTTACGGAATTCCAGGATATCCACCTGAGACAGAAGTACGGAAGTATGAACCTGGCAGCCTTTTAATTTTGGAATCTGTTGCAGGGCAAGCTTGGCATCTTCATTATCTGCGGCACTGATGGAAAGTGCGATCAGAGTCTCATCAGAGTGAAGTCTTGGGTTTTTGCTTCCGAGATATTCTGTTTTGAGTGCCTGAATCGGTCTTAATGCTTCCGGAGAGATAACATGTTTGTCATGATCGATTCCTGCCAGTTCTTTCAGTGCATTCAGAAGCAGTGCTGAGGATGCCCCGAGAAGTTCAGAAGTCTTACCTGTAACAATACGTCCGTCAGGAAGTTCCAGGGCAGCAGCAGGTGCACCTGTTTCTTCTTCGCGTTTCAACGCAGCAGGAACCACCTTGCGTTCTTCGATGGTCACATGAGCCTGTTTCAGCAGAAGCTCAATCTTATAAACTTCTTCTTCGCGGCCTGTTCCGCGAACCAGAGCTTCCATGCTCTTATAATATCTGCGGATGATCTCCTGACGTGCAGCTTCCTTGCAGACTTCATCATCAACGATGCAGTTACCGGCCATATTAACGCCCATATCTGTGGGAGATTTGTAAGGGCACTCGCCCATGATCTTTTCAAACATAGCCTGAAGAACAGGGAAAACTTCAACGTCACGGTTGTAGTTAATAGTAGTCTCACCATATGCTTCCAGATGGAACGGGTCGATCATGTTCACATCATTTAAGTCAGCAGTAGCTGCTTCATATGCCAGATTTACCGGATGCTTCAGCGGGATATTCCAGATTGGGAAAGTTTCAAATTTGGCATATCCTGCCTTGACACCGCGCTTGTATTCATGGTAAAGCTGAGAAAGGCAGGTGGCCATTTTTCCGCTTCCGGGTCCTGGAGCAGTGATGACAACCAGTGGTCTTGTTGTTTCGATATAATCGTTCTTGCCATATCCCTCATCACTTACAATAAAGGAAGTATTATTCGGATAACCCGGAATCAGATAAAGCACGTATACTTTGATTCCAAGCTTCTCCAGACGTTTCTTAAACGCATCTGCGCTTTCCTGTCCGGAATACTGGGTGATGCAGACACTTCCTACATAAAGTCCGCGCTCTGTAAAGACTTCCATAAGGCGGAGTACATCTTCATCATAAGTGATACCAAGGTCACCTCTGACTTTATTTTTATCAATATCAGCGGCGCTGATTACAATAACGATCTCTGCCTGATCAGAAAGCTGCATCAGCATACGCAGTTTGCTGTCCGGCTCAAATCCCGGAAGAACTCTGGAAGCATGGTAGTCATCAAAAAGCTTGCCGCCAAATTCCAGATAAAGTTTGTTTCCAAACTGGTTAATACGTTCCCGAATATGTTCGGACTGCATTTTCAGATACTTGTCGTTGTCAAATCCTATCTTCATTTGTTCATTTCCTTTCCTCATCACATTTTTAGTACTGCTCATTTAGAATATCCCGGGACATACAGCGCAAATTTATGCGGTCAGCATAAATTCTGTGTATTGCGGAGTGCATTACCGGGAACGAAGTGAGCAGTAATCAGTTTGTCAATAGTATACTACAAATAAAGCCATTTGTAACAGGTGAATTTGTAAAACTTCATATAAATTTTATAGGGTTTATAGAAAGATATGCACAACCGGACACAATTTTCACAATCTCGCAGTTGATTTATACCCGAATTCTCTTTATAATAAGAACGATAACGTTTAGGAGGAATGAAATGGATAATCATATGGATAACAATCCGAATGGCAATCGTCCTGATAATAATAAAGGTCCGGGCAGACAGGACCCGAACAAGAATCATCAGTCGATACTGGCCTTTCTGGTATGCCTCCTGGTAACTCTGGTATGTTTCGCCATGTTTACCAATATGCTCAAGGATAATTCGAGTGAGATCACTTATGATAAATTTATTGAGATGGTAGATGATGGAGATGTGAAAGAGGTTACGCTTCAGTCAAATACACTGACGATCACGCCGAAACATCAGTCATCAGGATTTTCAGAAGAAGTTTATTATGCCAATCAGATGGAGTCAGTAGATAAGCTGACGGAGAGACTTGAGGGAACAGGAATCAAGTTTGAGTATAAGAAGCCGGATGCAGCAGGGGAAATTATTTCTATGCTGGTCAGTGTGCTTCTGCCAACGATTCTGCTCTTTGTACTTCTGACAGTATTTATGCGCCGCATGAATAAGGGCGGTGGAATGATGGGCGTTGGAAAGAGCCGCGCCAAAGCCTACATTCAGAAAGATACAGGAATTACTTTCAGGGATGTGGCAGGGCAGGATGAGGCCAAGGAATCACTGCAGGAGGTGGTGGATTTCCTGCATAATCCCGGCAAATATACCACCATCGGAGCGAAGCTGCCGAAAGGAGCTTTGCTTGTAGGACCTCCGGGAACCGGTAAAACACTTCTGGCAAAGGCAGTAGCAGGAGAGGCACATGTGCCGTTTTTCTCCCTGTCAGGTTCTGAGTTTGTGGAGATGTTTGTAGGTGTGGGTGCATCACGTGTCCGCGATCTCTTTGAGGAAGCAAAGAAGAATGCACCATGTATCATTTTTATTGATGAGATTGATGCAATCGGAAAGAGCCGAGATTCTCATTATGGCGGCGGCAATGATGAGCGTGAGCAGACCCTGAACCAGCTTCTTGCGGAAATGGACGGATTTGACACTTCAAAGGGACTTCTGATCCTGGCTGCTACCAACCGTCCGGAGGTTCTTGATCCGGCACTTCTTCGTCCGGGACGTTTTGATAGACGTGTCATTGTGGACAGACCGGATCTGAAGGGAAGAATCGAGATCCTGAAGGTTCATGCAAGAAATGTACATCTGGATGAGACTGTTGATTTTGAGAACATTGCACTTGCAACTTCCGGGGCAGTGGGTTCGGATCTGGCTAATATGATCAACGAGGCTGCTATCCTTGCTGTTAAGAGTGGACGCAGCGCAGTATCCCAGAAAGATCTTCTCGAAGCTGTTGAAGTAGTTCTGGTAGGTAAAGAGAAGAAGGACAGGATCCTCAGTGCACAGGAGCGCAGAATCGTATCCTATCATGAGGTAGGACATGCACTGGTAAGCGCCCTGCAGAAAGATGCAGAGCCTGTACAGAAGATTACTATTGTGCCGAGAACAATGGGGGCACTTGGTTATGTAATGCAGGTACCCGAGGAGGAGAAATATCTCAATACAAAGAAGGAACTGGAAGAAATCTCCGAGGTATGCCATAAATACGATCTTCCACTGTTTCTGGACGGAGCAAGACTTGGCTACGGCCTGGTAAGCCCGGAGACAGATGTGACACTGGAAGATATCGCCAGATATACCGATGTATTCTATATCGGTGGAACCAAGGTAGGCGCACTTTGCGGAGAGGCAGTCGTTTTTACGAAAAAAGCTCCGAAGCATTTCATGACCATGGTAAAACAGCAGGGTGCCCTTCTTGCAAAGGGACGTCTTCTGGGAATCCAGTTTGATACGCTGTTTACCGATGATCTGTATACAAAGATCAGCAAAAATGCCATCGAGACAGCCATGAAACTGAAAAAAGCCCTTCAGGAAAAAGGCTATCAGTTATATCTGGATTCTCCCACAAACCAGCAGTTTGTAGTTCTGGAAAATAAAAAGAAAGAAGAACTGGGCAAAAAAGTTCAGTTTGATTTCTGGGAGAAATATGATGAAGATCATACAGTGATCCGTTTTGCCACAAGCTGGGGAACGAAGATGGAGGATATTGATGCGCTGATCGAACTTCTGTAAAGTCATGAGCAGACAGAAAAACAGCTGAGATGATCCTGCATGCAAATAGAAGCTGCATTGCAGATCCCATCAGATCCTATAGCTGACATAAGACAGAAAAACTCCGTGAAGTCTGCATGACGGCAGAATGACACGGAGTTTTTTCATGTCAGTAACAATGCTGAATCTGATCAGATCAGGCGGAGGATATTTGGCTGCCTGACCGTTAGATGCTTTCAAAAAATTATAATTTTTTACCCTTCTCAGCAGCAGCAGTAAGCGCTTCAAACACAGCACTGCGGAAACCATTCTTCTCCAGGGTACGTACACCCTCGATGGTAGTTCCGGCAGGGGAGCAGACCATGTCTTTCAGGTCTCCCGGATGACGTCCGGTTTCCAGAACCATTTTTGCGCTGCCGAGAACAGTCTGGGAAGCAAATTTATAAGCCTGTTTACGAGGCATTCCCTGGCTGACAGCGGCATCTGCCATGGCTTCGATAAACATAAACACATAAGCCGGTGCACAGCCACCTACAGCACCGGCCGCATCCATCAGACGTTCCGGGATCACTTCCGTACATCCGAAGCTGTCTGTGATCTTAAGAATCTCAGCAAGTTCCTCCTGTGAAACCCGTTCATTGGCACATACAGCAGTCATTCCCTCACCGACCTGCGCCGGGGTATTAGGCATAAAACGGACAACTTTCAGAGGAAGACCGGCTTTTTCTTCCAGCCATGCAAGAGTTTTACCGGGCGCAATTCCTACGATCATATGCTGTGGTGTCAGGAAATTTTTAATTTCACCGATTACCTCCTCATAGAATTGAGGCTTTACTGCTAATATAACAATATTTGCATTTTTCACAACTTCACAATTATCCAGAGTTGTCACAACTCCAAGTTTTTCCTGACTTCTTCTACTTCCTTCTTCTGTGAGATTTGAAACAATAATCTCATTTTTTTCAAACACACCATTTTTCAGGATTCCGCCGATCATTGCAGAACCCATATTTCCACATCCGATAAATCCGATTTTCATATCTTCTGCTCCTTTCATGTAGGTCGTTGTTTAGAGCGTGTTTGAAAAAGGCTTTCTGCAAGATGTGCGTCACAATTTGTGGGAGATTTTGTCCGGATGAAGGCGCCGTAGCGGGCTACGGCAACTGAATTCGGGCAAAATATACCGCAAAATGGGGCGTGCAGATTGTGGGAATGATTTTTCAAACACGCTCTAATACCTGTTCTTAATTTTACAGCATCATCGTCCGGAGAACAAGCTTATTCCATATTATTTATTTTTTCAATTTCTCTTTTTTTCGTTTCGTCATCAATCCTCCAATCCTTCCGGTCTCTTTCGCAGACAGACTTTTCCATCCATCACTCAATACTCTGTCCAACAGTCCCATTTCCTCTGCAATTTCATACTTCATTCTGACCTCCGGCAATAATTCTCCATCAAGATAAGCTTTTATTTCCTTCTCTTTATCCAAAACAGCCCACACTCCTTTTCTTTGGAGTATGGGCTGTTTTCTTAATTTTTATACTGTATTTCACTGTATTTCATTCAAACGGATATTCACAATCCGCTTCGCTGCCTGCCTGATTCGGTTAAACTTCTGTCTATTACAGATTGGATTCTGAGATTCTGTTATCTTTTGGGAATAATAATTGCCGCAATGATATATGCCCAGATTCCCGCACCGCCAAAGCAGGTAAGGATCACCCATGCCAGACGCACCAGCGTAGGGTCAATATCAAAATATTCTGCGATTCCTCCACATACACCGCAAAGCATACTGTTTTCTGATGATTTGTATAAACGTTTGTCACCCATGTTCCATTTCCTCCTTAAACCCAGATTAGTCAAGCAGATAAAATCATCCGCTTCGCTACTTACTCTACACCGAATAACTTCCTGATTCGGTTAAATACCACTTTTATTTCTGCACGTCAGAGTATATGCTCTTCAGGATATCTGCAAATCTCTGTGCTCTTTCCCGGAGAAATCTACTGATATATTTCCCATACCGCACTCCAGATCCAGTTTCCTGTCTGCGCCTTTATTGGAAATGGTTTTCTCCCGTCCAAGTCCACTGTAGGAATCAGAACCTACATCCAGATTTCCCACTCCACATTCCAGATCATAATTATAATCCTCCTGCGTACCGGTCAGTGTCAAATCCAGTTCACCCAGACCACATTCTCCATCTGTCTTCCTGGCGCTCAGATCTGCAAATGTCATACTTCCGGTTCCGATTTCCAGATCTGCCTCCCTTGCAGTCACCGGATTCTTACTTTCAAATTCCCCGGCTCCCATCTCCACACTCAGCTTCTCTGTCTCAATATCTCTGTTCAGATAAACAGTACCTGCACCCATCTCAATCTCCAGCTCCTGAAGCTTAACATCTTCCGGATAGGAGATACACACCTTTCTGTTTTTAGACAGTTTTTTCGTGCTTCTGACCTTAAGAGTATCCGAACTCTCCTTCACTGTCACATTCTTCCCACTGTCATCATAAACTCTGACACAGAAACTGTCGCCCTCTTCCAGAATCAGCTCATCGTACTTCAGCTCTATATCCAGCTTTGTGGGCTGATACTTCAACTGATATACAGTGCCATCTTCCTCATTCTCATCAACAGCGCGGGCATAATCATCACTGTCGTCACAGTCGTCGCTGTCGTCATAATCATCGCTGTCATAGTCATCGCTGTCATCATAATCATAATCGTCATAATCATCATCGTCATCATAATCATCGCTGTCATCATAATCATAATCCCCATCTGCCACCAGAAGCACCCTTTTCAGACTTTTCACCCCTGTCAGTTCCGACATACTGGCTCCCATAACACCACCGGCAGCTGTCAGCCCGATTCCCACAGCACCAAAAATCCCCGCTGCGATCAACATTCCTTTTGTAAACTTCTTCATTTAACCGCCTCCTTTCTCTTTCTGTAAAGTACCCTGTTAAAAAAGTCGGTAATCTTCCGAAACCACTTCGGCACAATACGTACTGCGACACTGATCAGCCCCAATACCATAAGAATTGCCAGAGCAATCATCAGACATCCAATTCCTATGGTCAGGATCCCGGTTCCGGTCATTACAGCCAAAAGCCCTGCTCCAGCCACAACAGCTGCAATTCCGCCAACCAGTAAAGCCACAGCACCTATGCCCAATCCAACGATCAGCCAGAACGGAAGCAGTAAGATTCCAACTGCAAATGTCAGAATCCCACCAACAGCCCCCTTAACAAAAGGAGAAATAAAAACCAGCAGGATCACCGCAAGAATCAGCACCGCCTGATTCCCCTTTCTGAAAAAACGCTTCCCTGTTCCCGACTCTTCTCCATATTTCTCAGGCATCTGTCCTCTCTCTTTAGTCCGGGCATCCTCATAGCCATGCTCCGTATATTCTCCATACTCATAGCCTCCTGCCGAACCTTTCAGATCCGCCTTGATGATCGCTGCAACCTTCTCTGGACTTCCAAGTTCCCTGAGCACCGAAGCTTCATTCTCAGCTCCTGCATCATCGAAATAACTATTATAAAAATCAAGGGCATCCTGCCTCTCTGTCTCGGAAATATCAGCAAGCAGCTTCTCCAGCTCCTGCATAAACTGCGCCCTGTCCATCATCCTATTCCTCCCTCAAACATCCCGCTTATCTTGGATGCATAAATTTTCCATTCAGCTTTATAAAACTCCAGCTGCGCAGCACCTCTGTCCGTCAGCTTATAATAACGCCTGTTACGCCCTGCATACGCCATATCATAAACCTCCAGACAATCATCCTTCTGCAGCCTCCTGAGCACCGGATACAAAGTAGACTCCGAAACATCCAGAACTCCACGCACATCCTGCGTGATCTTATACCCGTAAGTCCCTTCCTTCTCCTTAGAAACAACCGCCAGAACAACCGCATCCAGAAGCGCAGCACCCGTATTAAAAACCATATGCTCACTCCCTCGTTTCAATTATGTTCTGTACAGACAGCATCATCTCTGCAATCCAGCCTTAGAGCGTGTCTGAAAAATGCTCCAGACTATACCAAAGGTAAACGCCATTTCACATCTGATACATTTATTCCATCCTGTTCACATACTATACAGAACATCAATATTGTTTTGTTAACGATATTATATGATATATAATATGATTTTGTCAATACTATTTAGCAAAAATCATTTATACTTTATAATCATATTGATACCTTTACTGAAAATACCTCCTTAACGTCTTCCGGTTCACTATAGCAATCCTCATAAATAATGCATTTAAAAGCATTGCTATATATCAATTTCTTATTTCATAAATTACTGCAAACAATCCAGTCCATCATAGAATGAAGTCCTGCTGAACTGTCTTGATTGCATTATTTTATGGCATTGCTATAGTATTTCATAAACTTAATATTCCATAAACCTCACGTTATACTACAGTTAT
>ERZ826051.1444-NODE-1444-length-21875-cov-3.276581_pt1 | contig 21875 bp, 20 predicted proteins | sample MGYA00519928_ERZ826051 | MGnify/ENA primary metagenome ERZ826051 (study PRJEB31778, sample SAMEA3449219) | human gut metagenome | biome: human gut; feature: human-associated habitat; material: faeces | place: United Kingdom | collected 2010/2012 ...
GGTACGCACCGTACGCGACCGCATCAACGAATATTTCGGCAAGAAATACCCCCGTTCCTTCACCGCCAACGACGTGAAATATCATATCGAGGCCCCGGAGGAACTGGCTGTCCTGAACTATACATCAGGCACGACCAGCTTCTCGAAAGGGGTCATGATCCCCTACCGCAGCTTGTGGAGCAACACGCAGTTTGCCTACGACCGCCTGCCGTTCATCCATCCGGGGGACAACATCGTCTGTATGTTACCTATGGCACATATGTACGGGTTAGCGTTTGAAGTGCTGAACTCCGTCAACAAAGGCTGCCACGTTCATTTCCTGACACGCACACCAAGTCCGAAAATCATTGCGGAAGCATTTGCGACGGTTCGCCCGGCTTTGATCCTTGCCGTGCCACTCATCATCGAGAAGATCATCAAGAACAAGGTCTTCCCCGAACTGGAAAAGCCGTTGATCAAATTGCTGCTGAAAGTGCCGTACATCGACCAAAAGGTACGCGAAAAGATCGCCCAAAAGCTAGAAGCCTCTTTCGGTGGAAACTTCGGCGAAATCGTGATCGGCGGTGCAGCCATTAATAAAGAGGTAGAGACGTTCCTCAAATCCATCAACTTCCGTTATACGGTAGGTTACGGGATGACAGAATGCGGACCGCTGGTTTCCTACGAACAGTGGGACACGTTTAAACAAGGTTCGGTAGGCCGTGTCGTCGACCGCATGGAAATCCGGATCGACTCGAACGATCCGGAAAACGAAGTAGGCGAAATCCTGGTTCGCGGTATGAACGTGATGTTAGGCTACTACAAGAATCCGGAGGCGACGAAAGCGGTAATGCTACCCGACGGTTGGTTACGGACAGGTGATTTGGGGACACTCGACAAAGACGGTTTCCTTTATATCCGCGGACGAAGCAAAAGCATGATCCTAAGCTCTAACGGACAGAACATCTACCCCGAAGAGATAGAAGACCGTCTGAACAATATGTTGTACGTGGCGGAGTCGTTGATCATTTCGCAGGGAGGAAAACTGGTTGCACTGATCTATCCAGACTGGGAACAGGTGGACAAGGCTGGCATCCAACACTCTGAAATCGAAGGGCTGATGCAACAGAACATCGACCAGCTGAATACCGAAATGCCCGCCTACAGCAAAGTGTCCTGCTTCAAGCTTTATCAGGAAGAATTCGAAAAGACACCGAAACGGAGCATTAAGCGGTATTTATATCAGCCCGCAGAGGAAAATTAAACAAATAAAATCGTACCTTTGTTTTCTGTTAATTTACAAACAGCTCATATGAACAAAGGGAAAATTACTGTTGCCGGCATCGGACCGGGAAGTCGCGAAGACATAACGCCCGCAGCGTTATCTGCCATCAGGCAGTCGGATGTGATCATCGGATACAATTATTACTTCCAGTTTATACAGGATATAATCCGTCCGGATGCCCAATGTATCGATACCGGGATGAAGCGTGAGAAAGCACGTGCCGAAGAGGCCTACAAATACGCTTCGGAAGGTAAAACAGTGACAGTGATCAGTTCTGGTGATGCCGGAATCTACGGGATGGCCCCGTTGATATATGAAATGCGAGCGATGAAAGAGGCGCCGCAAGTGGAGATCGAGGTAGTGCCCGGTATCAGTGCGTTCCAAAAAGCAGCTTCGCTTCTGGGAGCACCTATCGGGCATGATCTCTGTATCATCTCCCTCTCCGACCTGATGACTCCCTGGCTACGGATCGAAAAACGCATACGGGCCGCCGCTATCGGCGACTTCGTGACAGCCATCTACAATCCGAAAAGCGAAGGGCGCTACTGGCAGTTGCATCGTCTCAAGGAGCTGTTCCTCGAAGAACGTGCCCCCGAAACACCGGTCGGCTATGTCCGTCAGGCCGGACGCGAAGAGCAGGTCGTCAACCTGACCACGCTGGCAGAGTTCGACCCTGAGCTGGTCGACATGTTCACTGTCATCCTGATCGGGAACTCGCAGTCATATGAGGCCGACGGTAAATTCATCACACCACGCGGCTATTACGGAGAGATCAAGATGAAAACAGATGTCGGGATCGGCCAGGACATCATGATCCGCAGTTTCCACACCATCGAGAAAGAACTCAAGAACAAAGAAATACCGCTCGACAAGAAATGGGCTTTGCTCCATGCCATCCACACGACAGCCGATTTCGATATGGAAAATATCCTACGGATCGACGATCACGCGGTGGCTTCCCTTTACGGGAAATTCAGCCGGGGGGAGGTGCGCACCATCATCACAGACGTCACAATGGCTGCTTCCGGCATCCGCAAAGGAGCTTTGCAGCGTATGGGAATCGAAGTGAGATGCTATTTGCAGGACGAGCGCACCGTACAACTTGCAACAGAAAAAGGGATCACCCGCACACAGGCCGGCATCCGGCTTGCCGTACAGGAACATCCCGGCGCTCTATATGTATTCGGCAATGCGCCGACCGCATTAATGGAACTTTGTGACCTGACAAGGAAAGGGAAAGCCACTCCCGCCGGCATCATTGCCGCTCCTGTCGGTTTCGTACACGTACAGGAATCCAAACACATGGTAAAGCCGTTTGTCTCTATTCCTAAACTCATCATCGAAGGACGGAAAGGCGGTAGCAACCTCGCCGCGACTTTGGTAAATGCGATTTTATGCTACAATGATGCAGAACAATTAAAACCAGGTAGAGACGTATGAGAACTCAAGAAATTATAGAGGCTTACGGCAAAACACACATCTATATGGTCGGGATGGACGACAATCCACAGCCTAAGCATGTAGAAGTCATTATCAAAAGTGTCAAACACGACAATATCTTCTCCGGAGGGAAGCGGCATTACGAGATTGTGAAGCCGTTCCTGCCCGCTGATGCGGTATGGATCGAAATCAAGGCTCCGATAAATGCCGTCCTTGCGGAATACAGCCGGTTGATCCAAGAAGGCAAAGTGATCGTCTCCTTCGTTTCGGGAGATCCGTTCTTTTTCGGTTTCGCTTCCACCATCCAGAAAAACCTTTTAGGGGTAGGCATGAAAGTGTTCCCCTACTTCAACTCATTGCAGATGTTCGCACACCACGAACAAATCCCGTATGAGAACATGCACGCCGTGTCCGTTACCGGACGACCGTGGCACGAACTCGACCGGGCATTACTGGAATGTCGGCCGTTGATCGGTGTGCTGACCGATCATGTCCATACGCCCAGGGCTATAGCCAAGAGGATGATGGAATATCATCTGGACAAGGATTACACCATGCGGGTAGCCGAACATTTAGGTAACCCGAAGAAGGAGAAAATCTATAATATCTACTCGATCGAGGAAATCAGCGAAATGAGTTTCAGCTGCCCGAACTGTGTCCTGCTGATGAAGGCTCCGAACAGCACGCAGCAACGACCGGCCTTAGGCATACCCGACACGAAGTTTGTCTTGCTGAACGACCGGGCTAAGATGATTACCAAAGCACCGATACGGGTGATAGACCTAAGCCTGCTGGAACTGCATAACAGCCGTACCTTCTGGGATATCGGCGCCTGTACCGGCTCTGTTTCGATCGAAGCACGCCGCCAGTACCCCCACCTGAATATCCAGGCTTTCGAAGTGCGGGAAGAATGCAAAGACATCATCCGGGCAAACGCACGTCTGCAAAGTGCTCCCGGCATAGACCTGCATATCGGTAACTTCCTGAACCTGCCAATCGCAGAGGATGCAATTGTCGATGCTGTTTTTATCGGCGGTCACGGCGGCAAACTGAAAGAGATCATCTGCAAAGTCGCTTCTCATCTGGATAAGCTGAAAGGCAAGATCGTCTTCAATTCCGTTTCGGAAGAAAGCAACAAGCTGTTCCGGGAGGCGGTCGAAGAAAACGACCTGAAACTACATTCGGAAATGAACATTACGGTCGACACCAATAATCCTATTACAATTCTTTGTGCAACAGGTAAATATCATGTCTAAAAACATATTGAACATTCTTGTGGTTTCGGCAAGCAGTCTGCCGTTAGCACGCAAAATCCGGGACAAATATCAGGGTAAAACCACTATCTATTGTAGAGAGGCGGATAACGATGTCGAACCATTCACCTCTTTCGAGGAGCTGGCCGGCGATCTTTTCGATAAATCGGAAGCGATGGTCTTTATCGGGGCGATGGGTATTTGCGTACGGAGCATCGCTCCGTACGTCAAAAGTAAGTACACGGACCCGGCAGTCGTCTGCCTTGACAGTACCGGCAAATATGTCGTGTCGGTACTATCCGGCCATATCGGCGGGGCGAATGAGCTGACACACGAGTTGGCCCGCCTATTGGATGCCGAGGCGGTTGTCACGACACAGAGCGACAATCTGGGACTCTGGCCACTGGACACTTTGGCACAACAATACGGCTGGGAACAAGACGTCTACAATCTGCAAGACGACATACATAGTTTTTTCGATACGAATTTCGATAAAACAGACGAAGAGGTCTTTGCTGCCTCCAGGAAGAAAGCGATGAACGAATGCGTCACACGTTTCGTCAACCGCAAGTCGACCGCTCTCCTGCTCGACATCCGCACGAAAGAAACGGACTATATGGAAGAGACCTGTCCCCCACACGTGGATATCTTCTACAAATATGAAGATATCGACTTGGAAAAATACGAACTGCTAATCACGGTCAGTCCGACTTTCTACCAAAAAGTTCCTATCCCCTGCCTGTCATTCTTCCCGAAAGTGCTTCACTTAGGTGTCGGATGTAAAAAAGGATTGACGGATATGAGGTCCGTTCTCACAGACTTATTTATCTGCTCCATCTTCTACGGATTCAACCTGAAGAGCATCGCTGATGTCTCCTCCATCAATCTGAAGAAAGACGAACCGATATTAAAGGAACTGGCGGACATCTACCTGCGTAGCCCGTTCAAGACCTATGCGGCAAAGGAGCTGGACAAAGTTCCCGTCCCCCATCCCTCTTCCAAAGTAAAAGAGGTCACCGGATCGGACAGTGTCTCGGAGGCAGCCGCCATCCTGAGCGCGGAAGGCGGCCCGTTATGGGTGGAAAAACAGAAGGGACAGACAAAGAACTTCACTTATGCGATCGCCATCAGCAAATCGGCAGTACGGGATGAAAAAGAAGACGAACAAAAAAGGAAACCGAAACAGGGTCACATCGAGATTGTCGGAGCCGGACCGGGCGACCCGGAACTGATCTCCATCCGGGGCCGGCGGATGCTGGAAAATGCGGACCTGATCCTCTATGCCGGAAGCCTCGTACCCAAAGAGCTCACCCTATGCGCTAAAAAAGAGGCAACAGTTCGCAGCTCCGCCGACATGAACCTGGAAGAACAATTCGCCCTTATGAAAGAGTTTTATGACAAAGGGAAATTCGTCGTACGCTTGCACACAGGCGACCCCTGCATCTACGGGGCGATACAGGAACAGATGGCCTTCTTCGACCGTTACGGCATGAGCTACCATATCACACCGGGGATCTCCTCGTTCCAGGCAGCAGCAGCAGCTCTCCGCTCCCAGTTCACCATTCCAGAAAAGGTGCAGACCATCATCCTTACGCGTGGCGAAGGACGTACCCCCATGCCGGAGAAAGAGCAGCTGCATAAACTGGCCGCCAGCCAAAGCACGATGTGCATCTTCCTGAGCGCCGGTATTGCCGGACAAGTCCAGAAAGAGCTTCTGGAACATTACCCGCCGACGACACCGGTAGCCGCCTGCTACAAGTTGACTTGGAAAGACGAACGCATCTACCGGGGCGAATTGAAAGATCTGGAACGGATCGTAAAAGAAAACAACCTGACGTTGACAACCTTGTTAGTCGTCGGCGATGCCATAGACAACAGGGAGGGACTTTCACGTCTTTATGCAGACGAGTTCAAACATCTTTTCCGCCATTAGCGAGACGCACATCATGATACTGATCTTAGGAGGAACAACCGAAGGACGAAAGGCCGTACAAGTCGTTGAAAGCGCAGGTAAACCTTACTACTACTCGACGGTTGGTAACGAACAGGCGATAGAAACCGTCCATGCCATCCGCCTCACCGGTGGTATGGATGAAGAAGAGATGGCACGATTCTGCCGCGAGAAAGAAATCTCGTTACTGGTCGATGCCGCTCACCCTTTCGCCATCCAGTTGCACCGGACACTTGCAAAGGTTTCCTCCCGCCTCCGGATTCCTGTCGTCCGGTTGGAAAGGCAATATCCCGCACATGACAAGCGGTTGATATGGTGCACGGATTATGCCGCCGCCATCGACCGCCTGCGTGCGGACGGGATCTGCAACCTGTTGGCCCTGACAGGCGTCAAGACCATTGCGAAACTGCGCCCTTACTGGGAGCAGACACCCTGCTGGTTCCGTATTCTGAACCGGAAAGAGTCGCTTTCGCTGGCCGAATCCAACGGATTCCCGAAAGAACGGATCATTTTTTTCCATGAAGGAGAAGACGAGAAGAAGCTGCTGGACCGGCTTCATCCGGATGCTATACTGACAAAGGAAAGCGGGGAAAGCGGATATTTCAAGGAAAAGGTCGAAGCAGCACAAGCCTGCGGCATTCCCGTCTATGTCATACAACGCCCTCCCCTGCCCGACAGTTTCACCTTCGTGCAAGGCCCGGAAGGACTTCGTAAAGCCATCGAACGCCTCGCTCCCGGTTTCTTCCCGCTCCGGAGCGGCTTCACGACCGGCGCATGTGCTACGGCTGCCGCCAAAGCCGCCTTAGTCGCTCTTCTGAGCCAAACGGTACAAACCACAAGTTGCATCACGCTCCCTTCCGGAGAAAAGATCATACTCCCTGTCACCGCTACCGAATGGGTGGATAACGCCGCCCTGTGCACAGTTATAAAGGACTCCGGCGACGATCCGGACGTGACAAACGGCTGTTCCGTCATCGTCCGTATCGAGTTGCAGGCAGGACAATCCCCCGTCCCCGTTATCCTGTTTCGCGGCGGTGAAGGGGTCGGTACGGTAACGCTTCCCGGTCTCGGCCTCGAAATAGGCGGACCAGCCATCAACGCCACTCCCCGCCGCCTGATTATCGAAGAACTGACAACAATACTGGAAGAAAACGGCCTGTCGGGCAAGATAAAGGAGGTGGTCGTTACGATCTCCGTTCCGGGAGGGAAAGAGTTGGCTGCCCGGACATTCAACCCGAAGTTGGGAATTGTCGGCGGAATCTCGATCATCGGGACATCCGGAATCGTACGCCCTTTCTCGAACGATGCCTTTATTGCCTCGATCAGGAAAGAAGCCGAAGTTGCGAAAGCAATAGGATGCTCCCGCCTCGTCATCAACTCAGGGGCGAAAAGCGAGCGTTTCCTGAAAGGCTACCTGTCGGAACAGTTGTCGGAAGAACTTCCTCCACAGATGTTCGTGCACTACGGGAACTTTATCGGAGAAACACTGAAAATAGCTACCGAACTGCAATTCGCCGAAGTCATCATGGGAATCATGATCGGCAAAGCCGTCAAACTGGCAGAAGGAGCACTGAACACGCACAGCAAGAAAGTCGTCATGAACAAAACCTTCCTGAAAGAACTGGCCGGAAAGGCAGGCTGCAAACCGGAATCCGTACAAACAATAGATTCCCTGACACTGGCCAGGGAACTATGGGAACTGTTCAGTGAGACCGAACAGCAAAGCTTCTTCCCCCTTCTGTTGCAGAAATGCCAGGAGCACTGTGCACCCCTGTTCCCCGATGGGAAACTGTCTGTCCTACTGATTTCGGAAAGCGGGGAAATAGCCTTTCAATCGTGATTATTCAAATGTAACATCCTTGTTCTGCACATAAGAGACATCGATCTTTCCTCCTGCATTGCCGTTGCTCTCCTGCAAAGGGAGTTTCCTGACGCGGCTCAGGAACAAAGTTCCTTTGGCGGCAGAGGTCGGATTCGTAAAGTTCAGCGTGATAAAGGTCGCACCTTCCTGCGTATTGTTGATATCATAAACACCACCATTGTAGGTCAGATGTGCCTGGACATATTCATCCTTTCCGACCGGCTTTCCTACCCAAGTGATAACGGTCGTGCCATTACCTTTAATAGACGTCAGAGATTCGGGAAGCGCGATCGGATCGACATCGTCGATAGAGGCCTTGTTTGTATAAACCTGGTCCTTCCAACGGGTAAAGGTGAACGTGACCGGGTCCAGCCCGGACTCGGACAGCATATACATATAGGTTCCCATCCCCAAAAAGTCAGGTGCTTTCCCGTTAAAGAGAATACCTTTGGCCGGCAGGCGCAGATTGGCTCCTTCACTGTTATACTTATTGAAATTTGCGCCTATATGGGTATGATTCTGCGTAACATTATATTCGACACCCAAATTCTGGTAGAAAGGGATCGACGGATCAATCCCGTCCGAATCATCGTTACCGCAAGCGGTAAACACACCTGCGAACAACAGGCAAGCATAAAGGAAATACTTTCTCATATCGTTTAATTTTATCCGAGTTCCGGAAGGTATAAGATATCAATTGCTTCTCCGAAGACTCTACTGTTCTTTGATAGAAATAACAAATGAGGCGGGAAAAGTTTTTCCTTTTAGGCTTTTTTGTCATACGGAAAGCTGTTGCAAAAGGGATTCTATCGTATCAGCAGACAGCGTACATCCATCAGACTGGTGGATCAGGAATGCAGAACCGGCAGACAGCTCGCCCGTCTCGATCCATACAGGCGACTCCACATGCCTACCGGCACGTATGCCGTTCCGCTGGAGCGCCTTACGGACCATCGCATACTTCTGTCCGTGACCGGTCAGACGTATCTCTCTCGAATACTGGTTATCGATACGGAACAAGCCGGTCTCCGTGTCGAACACGATCCCCTTGCGGGCGAAGAAACCGCTCAAATGGCCACTCAGGGCAAGGTCTTCGGGCGTACCGGTCGTAATCCCGTTCGTCCGGTCCATCAGCCAAATCTTGTCGGCGATCTGGAGCGCCAGTTCGAGGTCGTGTGTGGAGAGGAAAATCGTCTTATTTGTGCTTCGTGTCAGATGGTGGAGCAATTGCATGATCTCCACCTTACTCGGAAAATCGAGGAAAGCGGTCGGCTCGTCCAGAAAGATAACAGGTGTTTCCTGAGCCAGCGCCTTGGCGATCATGACCTTCTGCCGTTCTCCGTCCGAGAGGGTATGCACCATGCGGGAGGCCAGGTTCTCGATCCGTACCAGAGCGATCGATTTTTCTACGACTTGCTTGTCCTCCTTGCCCAACCGCCCCCAAAAACCGGTGTAGGGACTGCGTCCCATCTCGACCAATTCCCGCACAGACATATTCCGGATATCACATTTCTCCGTCAAGACCACACCGATCGTCGTGCTCAGTTCCTTGTCCGAATAGCTATCCACATCACGTCCCAAGACGGCGATCTCACCTTCCAACTTCGGCTGGAAAGCCGACAACGTGCGTAAGAGCGTCGACTTCCCGACTCCGTTCGCCCCTAACAGGCAGGTTAATTCTCCGCTATAAATCCGGGCCTGTATATGGCTTGCCACCAACTTGGTATCGTTCTTTGTCCGGTAACCGATAGAGAGATCATGTATATGGATCGTATCTTGTTTCATCATTCGTTCAGTTCGTTCTTACGTTTGCGGAATAGTACGGAGGCCACTACAGGAGCACCGACCAAGGCAGTCACCGAGTTGACCGGCAAAGCCCCTTCGAAGCCGGGCATCCGGGCAATCAGGTTACAGGCGAGCGCCAATGCGGCACCGGCAAACAAGACGGCAGGCATCAGGACCCGGTGGTCGGAGGTTTGAAAAATGGCCCGGCACAGGTGCGGAACGGCCAGGCCAAGAAAGATGACCGGTCCGCAATAGGCCGTCACGATCGCCGTCAGCACTCCTGCCGAGGTGATCACCAAAAGACGTGCCCGCTTGATGTTCAATCCCAAGTTACGGGCATAGCCGTCGCCAAGCAGCATCAGGTTCAACGTCTTGATCAACAGGAACGACAAAGGGATCAGAATCGCCATGATCGCAACAAACAGCATCATCTGGTTGCCGGAAACACGTGAGAAGCTGCCTAACCCCCAGATCACATAGGCGCGAATATCCTCCTCCACGCTGAAGAACTTTAGCACGCCGATCACCGCATTCGCCACGTAGCCGATCATCACGCCGATGATCAGTAGCGTCACGTTCCCTTTCACCTTCTGCGACACATATACGATCAACGCCATCACCGACAGCGAACCGATCACAGCCGCAATCGAAAGCGCAATTTCTCCCATAAACCCTAATTTGCTAAGCGCAACTCCTCCGAGGCTACCGCTCAACAACACCACGAAGGCCACGCCCATACTCGCACCGGAACTGATCCCCAACACGGAAGGCCCCGCCAGCGGATTCCGGAAAACAGTCTGCATCTGCAAGCCGCTTATCGCCAAGCCCGCTCCCGCCACCAAAGCAGTCAATGCCTGCGGAAGACGTGATTTCCAGACGATATTCTGCCAAGTCACCGGCTCGTCTCCCAGTCCGCAAATAATGTTCCAGACAGACTTCAACGGGATAGACACCGATCCTAACACCAAATTCAGGAACATCAGGACCAGGATAGACGCTACGATGAGCAACATAAGAAAAGTAGTGGAATGTCTCATTCGTGCAGCTTATTTGAGTCGGGCATAATAAACAGGCGTATGATCGGGCAGCAAGTCCGGATGGAATATATGCAGCAGGTCGGCCAGTACGACTTCCGGCTCGGTCGGCATACTTTCGTAAAAAGGCGTATCTTTCATGTTGCAATAGATGATCCCTTTCTCTTTGAAGGCACGGAAATCGGCATAACGCGGGTCCTGCTCCTTCAATGCCTCATAGCTGAACGTACCCGGATAGCTGTTCACAATGCGCCAGTAATCGGCTTCGTCACCCTGGTTGTAGACAGTTTCGAAATCGAGCGTCACACCCCCCGAACGTTTGTCGTCTTTGAGGAAATAGTCGGCGCCGGCGTCCTTGAAAAGCTGGGCGAGAAAGCTCTCCCCTCCTACGGCATACCAGTTACCGCCCCGCATCTCGCCGCTCAACACGACCGGACGTTTCTTCACTTTTCCTTCCGCCGTCAGCTCCTTCAATTCATTGTAACGGGCCGCGATGGCGTCGAATGTCTCGTTTGCCTTTTGCTCCTGTCCCACCAACAGACCGACAAACTTCACCCATTCTGCCTGTCCCAACGGCGTCATCTCTTTATAGCCTAAATGCGGGATCAATGGGATACCGACATCCTTCAAGGTCTCATATCCGCCCCGTTTAAAAGGCGAAACAAGGATCAGGTCGGGGTTCATACTCATGATCACCTCGTTGTCGAAATTCCCTTCTATGCCGATTTTGGCGGTCTTCCCGCTCTTGAGACGTTCGTTCATCTCTCTATTGAACAGATGCCGGGTACTGGTCACCCCTACGACCTTGTCCAGTTCGCCCATCTTGATAAAATTGGACAACTGCAAAGATGTCATACAGATAACACTTCTGATGGGTGTCTCGATCATAGTATACGATTCGGGGATGCCGGCCGGTTTCGTTCCTCTCCTGACAAGCGCATAATGGAAAGTCGTACTTTCCTCATTCTGCGGGTCCTGGATATCCAGCAAGACATACCCGTCCCGATAGGATAATTCGAAACCACGGGCATACTCCGGTACAATATGGACACCGGAAAACGCGCTTTTTTCCGTCGTTTCCACCTTGTCGGTCCGTTGATTGTTTTTGGTCGTACACGAGGATGCGACACACAACGACATAAGCAGGCAGCACCCTGCCAGGCATTTTTTCATATTCAATATTATTTTATTATAACCAGGCGAGCGTTGTCCACCCCACGAGGACGAGACTCTTCTAAACCGAAACGGCAGGTCTTCTGACTTACTTCCATCCCCGGACACCTTCCCGATCCCCCGATCAGTGGCATTGAGTATTGCCGGTATGTTACCGAAGTTTCACAGCAGCGTGGTCTGTCCGGGATTCCCACCCGGTTCCCTTTTCATCCCTGTCCTGTAAGGAGGACAGGGAAACCTGTTTCAAAGGGCAAATATAATAATATTACTTTTCTTTCAAGAGAAAAGTGGCAGACAAATCAGTTTTTCTTACGAGCCGCCAGATATTCGTCTTCCGGCATGACTTTCAGCACATGGCCGCTTTCGTCGAAAGCGACAACCAGATTCCGCTGATCAGTCGTCTCGAGAGAGACCTTATACTGGATAGGGCTGCCGCCACCATTCGACTTGTACACCTCTTTGATCAGGCAATTTTCATAAGCGTTGTAAATCGCTTCCTGTGTGGCAAGATCCACATCGACGATATCGACCGCATAGAAATTTTTCATACTCAACATATCGATATCCGTATTCCCGTCCTGCCCTGCCTGCGCATAACCATTTTGAGACATACAGACACACGAAACCACCATAACCATCATCAATACTAACTTCTTCATAACCTAAAATTTTAAACAATCTATTTACCTTTTTCTAATCGCCCCATTAAATACAAATTATATGCCAAAGAACATAAAACGGTATTCTCCTTCTGAAACATTCTTCACTGCTTTTAAAAGTTTCAAGAGTTCCATCAGGTTGAAACTTTTGTTTCATCCGGGGAAACTTTAGTTTCATGCGGCAGAAACTTTAGTTTCATACTTTGAGACAGAATGAAACTAAAAAAGATTGTGGAACAGGATATGTAGAAATTATCCCCACAATTGTGGAATGCCGATTTGGAAAGTTCCTCAATTCTCCTCACTTTTGCACATCAAATAAATCAAACGCATATGTCGTACCCCATCTGCTTCGTATCGCTCGGTCCGGGAGACCCCGAACTGATCACCCTGAAAGGCTTGAAAAAGCTCCGACAGGCCGAGATCATCTATTGTCCCGCCACCATGAACAAAAACGGGCAACTCCTCTCCCGTGCGGCCCGTATTATTGAAGAATTGGGAATCGGCGAATCCGCGATCCGGCTCTTCACGCTTCCGATGAGTAAAGACCGCACCGAAGCCTGGAAAGTCTACGATGCCTTGTATGAAGAGGCAGCATCCGCTTGGGACGAAGGGAAAAAGGTGGTCATTGTGGCGGAAGGCGATGCCGGGTTCTACTCTTCCATACAATATATATACGACAAATTCAGGGAGAACCGCATCGAAGTAGAACGAACCGCCGGAATCCCAGCTTTCATTGCGGCAGGTGCCTTAGCCGGCTTGCATATCGTCAAACAGGAAGAACAGATCATCGTCATACCCGGAACGCTGACAGCGGAAGAATTGTCGGAAAAAATCAAGGCCGGCTATGTGATCGTCATCATGAAGCTGTCCCAATGCGTGGAGGCCGTCCATACCTGCATCCGGTTGCATCCGGAAGCGAACTTCCACTATTTTGAGAATGTCGGAACCGGGAAAGAGTTCTATACTTCCGACCGGAAACAAATTCAGGGAAAAATATTCCCATACTTTTCCCTGATGATCATCCAATAGTATATCTATCTAAACTATGCTATTATCGCATTCAGGCTGTCTATATGGAAACGAAGCGTCTCGATATAAGGCAGGACCGAATTATGATATATGACTGCTTTCATATGCGAATCTTCCATTTTGTTGGCCTTGCGGTTGGCTTCACGCGTCTTACGGGCGTTATACAAGATAGCGGAAATATGATTCGAGATCTCATCCAGCACCTTATTCCCGGCATGGCAAATAGCCTCCGCCTCGTCCGGAGCGTATATCGAACTGGCCTGGGATACAGCCTCCAACATGGACTGCTGGTATGCACCTGCCATCGGGATCAGTTTATGAATTGCATGATGGCATAGCGAATGGGCCTCCTTCTGCTGCTGCTTGAGCGCAAGTTCCCATTTTGTTTCCTGGCTGTCCGAGCAAACCTGCTTGGATATCGAACGGGCCCCGAAACACTCTGATACCATTTTTAACCAAGTTTCTGTTTCAAATACTTTGGATGCAATTACTGCTAAACTAAATCTTACTGTTGACATAATTCATATCTCCTCTAAATTGGTTTAAAGATTCTAATACTTTCTTTTTATCACATTAAAACTGTTTTTTGATTTCATTTTATCATCATCACGATGCAAAAGTAAACAAATTATCAAACCTACCCCTACTACTTCCATACAAGAAGGTCTATTTTATAATTCTTTAAGAGAATAGATAGCTAAATGTATATATTTTGCCAACTCTGGTTTACAAAATATCAACAAAACAACAAATACATATTACATATTGCATATTCAAAAGTCAAAAAGGCCAACATTTATCAATTTAACACTTTTATCGGGAGAGAATTACCACCTGTAAACCACCCGAGCTTTCATTTTGTTATTATATAAAAATATATTTACTTTTGTTTTCCACTTAAACTTACATAAGACATGAAATCGGACATAGAAATTGCAAGAGAGGTCTCTCTGCGCAAGATAAAAGAAATCGCGACCGGATTAGGCATCCCGCGCGAAGAAGTTCAGAATTACGGCAGATACATCGCCAAAATACCTCTCCATCTGATCGATGAAGAGAAGATCAAACAACACAACCTTATCCTGGTTACAGCCATCACTCCTACGAAAGCGGGTATCGGCAAGACGACCGTTTCGATCGGGCTGGCTTTGGGATTGAACAAGATCGGTAAAAAGGCGGTCGTCGCTTTACGCGAACCATCACTGGGCCCGTGCTTCGGCATGAAAGGTGGAGCTGCCGGAGGCGGATACTCGCAGGTGTTGCCGATGGAAAACATCAACCTGCATTTTACGGGGGATTTCCATGCGGTTACTTCCGCCCACAACATGATCACGGCATTGCTGGACAACTACATCTACCAGACGCGTAATACCTGCGAGGGGCTGAAAGAAATCAAATGGAAACGTGTGCTGGATGTGAACGATCGCAGTTTGCGTAACATCGTTTCCGGCCTGGGAGGATCGGCCAACGGCGTACCGACAGAGACTGGTTTCGACATCACGCCCGCTTCGGAAATCATGGCGATTCTCTGTCTGGCAACGGACATCGAGGACCTGAAACGTCGCGTCGGCAATATCTTGTTAGGATATACGAACGATGACAAGCCTTTCACCGTAAACGACCTTGGAGTGGCCGGAGCGATCACGGTATTGCTGAAAGACGCCCTCCTGCCTAACTTGGTACAGACAACCGAGAACACGGCCGCATTCGTACACGGAGGTCCGTTCGCCAACATCGCACACGGCTGCAACTCCGTCCTGGCGACCAAAATGGCGCTGACGTATGGTGATTATGTCATTACGGAGGCCGGCTTCGGTGCCGACTTAGGAGCTGAAAAGTTTTTCGACATCAAATGCCGCAAAGCCGGATTGACACCGAAACTGACGGTTATCGTGGCAACGGCCCAGAGTTTGAAGCTGCATGGAGGCGTACCGGAAGACAAGATCAAAGAACAGAATATAGAAGGGCTGAAAAACGGTTTCGAGAACCTGGACAAGCATGTCGAGAATATGAAACGTTTCGGCCAGGAAGTGATCGTGACCTTCAACAGATATGCATCCGATACGGACGAGGAAATCGCGCTGGTTGCAGAACATTGTCGCGAGATCGGTGTAGGTTTCTGTATGAACAACGTATTTGCTGCCGGTGGCGAAGGGGGTGCCGAGCTGGCGAAATTGGTGGTCGACACGATCGAAAAGAAACCTTCCGCCCCGCTCAAATACATCTACGAGGACAGCGAACCGATCCGCAGCAAGATCAAAAAGGTATCCGAACAGATCTACGGAGCCGCTTCCGTTGTCTACACGACCTTGGCGGACAAGAAAATCAAACAGATCGAAAGCCTCGGCATCTCCCACTACCCGATCTGCATCGCCAAGACACAGTATTCGTTCTCTTCCGACCCGAAAGCATACGGGGTGGCCAAGAATTTTGAGTTGAAAGTGCGTGACATCATCATCAATAACGGTGCGGAGATGATCGTCGTTATCATGGGCGAGATCATGCGTATGCCGGGACTACCGAAAGACCCGCAGGCAAAACGCATCGACATCGTGAACGGCGTGATCGAAGGGTTAAGCTAAAAAAGAGAAGGGTGTGTCAATTTGATATCACTGGACGCAGATGACGCAGAACACACAGACGGACGCAGATTTATTTTGCTGATAATTAATAATATCTGCGCTCGTCTGCGTTGTCTGCGTCCCATGAAACCAATATTCGGCACACCCTCTTTGACTTCAAAATATAGGGATTTCACAACCAGTCCTTATCCGGTTAATCCTTTCCTTTGTTTTTATCGAAGAACTTCTTAAAGAACATGATCTGGTAGTCGATCGAGTTTTTCCAATACTCCCCGTTATGCGATCCGGGACGGACCAGGAAATCATGGTCGATCTTATATTTCAACAGCTTCTTATGGAAGTCGTTATTCACTTCGAAAAAGAAATCACTGTAACCGCAATCGAAGATGATAGCCAGCTCACCATTCTTAATGCGGTCGATCTGCGTGATTGCCGTATGACGGTTCCAGACCTCCTGGTTGTCGCTCTCGCTTCCGAGCTGCTTACTCATCTCCCAGTTGTTAGGGAAGGGCCGGATATCGACTCCGCCACTCGTACTACCGGCTGCGCCAAACACATCCTTATGACGGAAAGACAGCCACATGGCTCCGTGTCCGCCCATGCTCAACCCTGTGATGGCACGACCGGAACGGTCTTTCACTGTCGGATATTCGGAATCGATATACTTGATTAATTCAGAGGATACGAATGTCTCATAACGGTAAGACGGATCTTTCGGACTATCCCAATACCAGCTGTTCTTGCCGTCGGGACAAACAAAGATCAGACCGTCGCGGTCTGCAATATCTTTCAACTCCGGCTTCATGGAAATCCAGGTTTTCGCATTTCCTCCATACCCGTGCAACAGGTAGACAACCGGTTTCGGCGCACGATTATTATCCGGAGAAACGACAACGACTTGGACATTCTTCTTCATTGCCTCGCTATAAACATCCAACGTATCGACAACCGCTCCTTTCACCGAAATGGCGACCAAGACAAAAACCGCCACGAACATCATCAATCTTGTTTTCATATCTCTTTCATTTTTTATTAAATGACAGCAAATGTATACAAAAAAATAATATGGATCAATCTATTCGATACCCATCGGTCAAGGTATGCATGAAAGCGACAATGGCCGCTTCTTCTTCCGGGGTGAGTCCGAGATTCCCCAGTTCGTCGCGGTTGACGGTCTCCGCATATTCGGGAGCCGGGTACTCTTCCACATCACGCACATTATAGAAATGGACAATCTCCTCAAGTGTCTTGAAATAGCCGTTATGCCCGTAAGGAGCTGTCAGGGCGATATTGCGTAACGTGGGTACCCGGAACTTGCCGAATTCGGTACTGTCATGCAGGAAAGCCCCTAACCCCAGGTCCATCGTGTCCCGCCCGACCGTGTTATGGGGAGCGGGAACCCGGAAGAACGGATTGTCCGGGTTGTGATTGATAAGGTCTGTCCTTTTGCGGCCCCGCATCAAGTGCGGGGACAAGGGGATTTTGACACACTCTCTGACAGGGAAGCTAAAAGAGCGAAATAATAAAGCTGATAACCGGAACGAGGATAGCCGTCATGATCCCCATCAAGCCGATGGCAAGTCCGCTCAAAGCCCCTTCCACCGCACCTATCTGGATGGCAACGGAAGTGCCTACCCCGTGCGAAGAGGCACCCAACGCCAATCCTTTGGCTATACGGCTTTCAATGCCTAAGACTTTCATCACGAACGGTCCGACAATGCTACCGAAGATTCCGACTGCTACAACGATGACGGCTGTCAGGGAAGGAATGCCGCCGGATTTTTCAGCAATGCCCATCGCGATCGGTGTTGTGACCGACTTCGGCTCGAGCGTGGCGACTAACGCGGCATCTGCTCCCATCAGTTCGCCGATCGCTATAACACTGACAATCCCGACAATTGCTCCGACAAAGACGGACGTCAGGATCGAAATCACATTTCCTTTCAGGTATTGAATCTGCTCATACAGTACATATCCTAACGCCACGACCGACGGCCCCAACAAGAAATGGATGAGGTGACTGCCTTTCTGAAACGATTCGTATTCGATATCCATCGCTTTCAGAACAACTATAATGACTAATATGGAGGTGATAAGAGGATGCAGCAGACTGATACGTGTCTTTTTGTACAAAGCCAAAGAAGCCAGATAAGTGCCGATTACCAAAGTCAGCGAAAATACTTCCGATTGTGCCAGGTTATTCATTACTCTCCGTCTCCTTTCCTAATTTTTGCTGGATGAGTGCCACGCTGGCAATTACGAGTAGGGTACTGACAACGGAGGCTGTTACGATCACTACCCAATACTGGGAGATGATGCCGAGCGAGTTCATCAATCCTACACCCGCAGGTAGGAAAAACAATCCCATGTTTTCGGTCAGAAGCGTGGAGAGCTTCTTCACTTTGTTAGGTTTGACTATCTTGAATGCCAGCGCCAGGAATAACAACACCATTCCAATTACGCTACCCGGGATAAACCCGTCGATAAAATAACTGATAAACTCTCCTGTAAAATAGAAGAAGAGGATGTAAAATGCTTCTATTAGCATATTCTTACTGTCTTTTAGATAACCGCTGCAAAGATAACATCTTTGCAAGAAATATGTTCTACAACATATAATATTTAACTATCCGGCCAGTGCAGACGTAATGAACATGTAGATCATCATACCGATAATGTCGTTTGTAATCGTGATAAACGGCCCGGTAGCCAAAGCGGGATCGATCTTTAGTTTATCGAGTGTCATGGGGACCAATGTTCCAAAGATACTGGCGAACATCACGACTGCAAACAGGCTTAAGGAAACCGAAGCGGTGATGCCTCTGTCGCCTAACATAAAAAAATTATAGATAAATACGACTAAACTAATGATGCTGGCATTGATCAGCGAAACGACAGACTCTTTCAATATCTGAGGCAGAATGTTCCCTTCCTTCAAACTGTTGTTGGCCAAGCCTTGTACTACGATGGCGGAAGACTGGATACCGACATTTCCGCCTGTTCCCCCAATCAGCGGGATAAACAGTGCCATCTTGGGGTTGACGGCAAAATTTCCTTCGAAATTACCTAAGATCAGGGAGTTCCCGATACCGCCTATCATGCCGATCAGGAGCCAGGGAAGGCGGGCGGCTGTTTGGGTGAAGACGTTATCCGAAGTTTCCACATCCTGCGAGATACCGGATGCCAATTGGTAGTCACGTTCGTGCTGTTCGCGTACTTCGTCCATGACGTCGTCGATGGTGATACGTCCGACAAGACGCCCGATACTGTCGATAACCGGCAGGGCGACCAGGTCATATTTCTCGATTGTCTCGGTCACCTCTTCGATACTGTCGCTGTCGCGGACGGAGATCGGGTCTTTCTTCATCACATGCTTGATCTTCGAGACGGAAGGATTGGTGATCAACTTCTGCAAGGGGAGGACTCCATGTAGGCGCTCGTCGTCATCGACTACATAGACGTAATAGATTTCATCCATGTCTTCGGCTTGCTTGCGCATTTCGTCGATACATTTGGGCATACTCCAATTTTCGTTCACCACGATCATTTCGGTCCCCATCAAACCACCGGCGGTGTCTTCGTCGTATTTCAGCAGGTCGACGATATCACCCGCCTGCTCTACGTCTTCGATGTGCGAAAGAATTTCTTCCTGGGTATCTTCGTCCAACTCACGCATCAGATCAACAGCGTCGTCGGTCTCCATATTGTCCACGAAGCGTTTGGCAATCAGTTCGTTCGGGAGTTCCTTCAGCAACTTGTGACGGTCTTCTTCGTCCAGCTCCATCAAGACATCCGCTGCCTTTTCGCCATCCATCAGCAGATAGAGGTAGATCGCCTCTTGAAGATTTAGTTCTTGGTACAGTTCGGCTATGTCCGCCGGATATAGTTCGTCCAGTATCTCCTTGATCTTTGCGTCATCCTTCTCTGTGATGATGTCTTTTAGATGGTCTATATATTCTTTCGTCAGTTCAATCATGCTTTGGAGAATTTATGATTTATGATTTATGATTTGTGAAACAATGCAAGCTCCATAAGTCATAAATCATAAATCTGAAATCATAAATCTTTTAAGTTTCGCTCCGTTATCAGCGTCAGTTCCACGAACTGCTCTACGGAAAGCTGTTCCGGTCGTTTGTTAAAGATCGGGAGCGAATAATCGGGACAATCCTTACCCAGCAGAGGTTTCATGGAGTTGCGCAATGTTTTGCGACGTTGGTTGAACGAGGTTTTGACAACCGTCTTGAAAAGCTTCTCGTCACATCCCAACGATTTTCGGTCATTGCGCATCATCCGTATCACTGCACTCTTGACCTTTGGAGGCGGATCGAATACATTCTCGCTGACCGTAAACAGATATTCCACTTCGTACCAGGCCTGTAGCAGGACGCTCAGGATGCCGTATGTCTTACTGCCCGGACCGGCAGCAAGACGTTCGGCCACCTCTTTCTGTATCATACCCGAACAGCAGGGAATATGTTCCTTGTAGTCGAGCACTTTGAAAAATATCTGACTGGATATATTATAAGGATAATTGCCAATCACACAAAACTGGTCCGGAAACAACTTGCCGAGATCCAGACGCAGAAAGTCTTCGGCCAAAATCTTGCCTTCCAAGCCGGGAAAGTTCTGTTCCAGGTAATCGACCGATTCCATATCCAGCTCCACTACTGTCAGATCGTGTCCTTTTTCCAGTAAGAATTGGGTGAGGACGCCCATCCCAGGGCCAATTTCCAGTACAGGTAACTGCTTGTAATCGGACAATGTATCTGCAATACGCTCAGCTATTTGCAGATCTTTCAGGAAATGTTGTCCTAATGCTTTTTTGGGCTTAACTAATCTCATCCACTTCTTTGGTGTAATGTGTTCGTATTTAAATATAATGCTTATCTTTGCAGGCGTACAAAAATACAACAAATAATTTAAAGTCATCTACGTATAATGGATTTTAAAGCAATTCTACGCACGTTTCTCAAGATAATTCTCCCGCTTGCATTCGGTTGTTTACTCCTTTGGTATCTGTACAGTAAGATGGATATTGGCGAGATCTGGAATGTGATTCGTAAGGGGGTCCGCTATGAGATTATTCTTTTTTCCCTTTTGTTTGGCTTGGGAGCCAATATTGTCCGGGGATTGCGTTGGGGACTGCTGATTCGTTCGTTAGGTGATAAGGTGAAGACCGGCAACGTGATTTATGCCGTGCTGGGGAATTATGCCGTGAACCTTGTGTTGCCGCGTGTCGGTGAGGTCTGGCGTTGCGGGATGATAACCAAATATGACAAAATACCATTTACCCGCCTATTGGGGACACTGCTCGTCGACCGTGTGAGCGATACCATCATGGTCGGACTGATCACAATGTCCATCATTATCTTCAATTTTGATTTCTTCTCCATCAAATTCCACAACGTCTCCGTTGTATAATTTCTTACCTCTTCTGGTATCTACTTCGCCATTTACTTTTACAAGTCCGTCGTTGATCACATATTTTGCCTCAACACCGTCTGATACAAGTTCAGCAAGTTTCAGTGCCTGGCCAAGTTTGATAAATTCATCTCTGATTCTGATTTCCAATTTTCTGCCTCCACTCTTCTGGCATCACGACTGCAATTCGTTTTCCAGACTGTCTCCAGCCATTATTGGCAGTCCGTGTTCACTTCCATACTCTTCCAATTGTCTGTTACGTTTCTCTCTGTGGCAAGTGTCATTATCTTGCCTGGTTCTGATTTATGTTAACCGGAAGAATCAGATACGTGTAAGTTTCTTCCTCATCTCTGATAAAGCAAGGTGCTTTCGGGTTTACCAGGTAAATGTCGATGGTCTCATCATCAATAACCTTCAGTG
>ERZ826051.1454-NODE-1454-length-21772-cov-2.975457_pt1 | contig 21772 bp, 15 predicted proteins | sample MGYA00519928_ERZ826051 | MGnify/ENA primary metagenome ERZ826051 (study PRJEB31778, sample SAMEA3449219) | human gut metagenome | biome: human gut; feature: human-associated habitat; material: faeces | place: United Kingdom | collected 2010/2012 ...
GAGATTATCATCTGGATACAAAATATTACAATATTGACGCGCTGGGACACGAATTGTTGGGAAGCATTGCCGCACGTAACGGTAAAATAAAATGCAAGGTCGAACTGGATTTTAAGATTCGATCCAAGGGAGATCCTAAAACTGCGTTGACCTATGGCAGCTTTAAATCAGGAAAAGGATCGTACTATATTATTCCTTTTGACAGTATCAGCGGCGAGTTTTCCAATCAAAATAAACATCTGGAATTTAAAAATGTTGTCATTGAAACCAAGATGGGGACAATCAAAACAGATGCTTTTGATATAGTGAACGGCAAGCTGCGTATTGGCGAGATATATTTGGAAGAGCCGGAAAACGGACAAACTATTAAAATAATCTGACAAAAAATGATTCAGAAATCGGAGGAAGGCAGCGATGGGCAAATATAAAAAACTTTATGGCACGCTTTTGCTGGGTCTGATTGCCATTATAATTTTGCTGACGGCTGTTTTTTCCTATAGCAGAAGTATCGAAGAGAGTTACAAAGAAGAAAATATCAACTCACTGAAAGAACTTTCTAATCAGGGAGCTTTGATGCTGCATAATGAAATCAAAAATAAACAAAATCTTTTAGCTGAACTTTCGCACGATGTCAGTCGGATTTTTGTAAATGATCCGCAGGCGGCCGCCGCTTATTTGGAGGAAGCCGCTGAGCGCAACAGTTTTAAACGAATTGGCGTAGCATTGACGGATGGACGTGCTTATACAACAGATGGTGTTGAATTGAATATCTCAGAGCGAGAGTATTTTAGTAAGGCGATTCTCGGGCACACGGCTGTTTCACGTAATCTGGATGATTATACGGATGGCGGCAGGATCGCAGTTTATGCGGTACCGATTTTTGAAGATGGAAGCGATAAGAGGATTGGAGTTTTGTTCGCTACTTACAGCCTGGATACATTTAGAAAAACTATTGAAGTATCGTTTTTTGGCGGTGCTGGATATTCTTATGTGGTACAGGAAAATGGTGATGTTGTAGTAGATTCGCAGCATTCAGAAAGCTTTAAAAACTTTAAAAATGTTTATGCGGCCCTGCTGACGGCAGATCCGGTAAATAATAAAGACAGTGCTGAAAAACTCTGGCAGATGATCAACAGTAAAAAAGGCGGTTATATTGAATTTTATAACGGCAGTCAGAAATATATGTACTGTTCGCCGATAGGTGTTAATAACTGGATGCTGCTGACGGTAACTCCAGCCAGTGTTATCGAAGATAAAATCAATATGGTGCTGAATAAAACTTATTTACTGGGTATTTTGTTGATTGCGATTTTTTTATTGTTTATCTGGCACATTATGCGTATCCATACCCGCAATCAAAAGGAACTGATGGATATTGCTTATGTTGATGAAGTTACTGGTGGTTATTCTTTTGCCAAGTTTTTTAAAGAAGCAGAACTGTTGTTACCTGAAACAGATAAAAAGACAGCAATCGTAAGTATGGATATCGACGGTTTTAAATATTTCAACGATATGTTTGGCTATGGAGAAGGCAATGACCTTTTGCGTTATATTTGGCAGGAAGTAAAAGCAAGCCTGAATGAAGGCGAAATATTAGCGCATGGTGTTGCCGATACATTTATTTTTTTGCTGCGATTTGATACGAGAGAAGAACTGCTTTGGCGTATCAATGATTTATGTCTGCATTTGAATAACTATATTACAAAAAGCGGACAGGTCTATAAACTATCCCTTTCTATGGGTATATACGAGGTTGACGGTGAAACTGATGATATCGTCAGTATGGCAGACAGAGCTTATATTGCCCGGCAGACAATAAAAAATAAAGGTGACACAGCCTGGGCTTTTTATGACGGAGCCGTACGTGATAAGCTGTTGCACGAAAAAGAAATTGAAAGTCAGATGGAAAAAGCTTTGGCTGAAGGCGAATTTATTGCTTACTATCAGCCCAAGTACAGTACCAAAGAGCAGAAACTTATCGGTGCAGAAGCTTTAGTACGCTGGCGCAGAAGTGACGGTATTATTGTTCCGCCCTATCAATTTGTGCCGCTTTTTGAACGTAATGGATTTATCAATAAGGTTGACCGTTATATGTTCGAACTCGTCTGTCGCCAGCAGATGCGTTGGCTTAAACAGGGGCTTATACCTGTGCCAATATCAGTCAATATGTCGCGGATGTGCCTGTATGATCCGCATATTGTTGACGAATATATCGGTGTTTTGAATGGAAGCGGTTTGTCTGCTGCTTATATAAAGCTGGAGCTGACGGAAAGTGCCTTTTTTGAAAATATCAGTATTATGAATAATGTTATCGAAGCATTGCATAAAGTTGGCATCAAAGTCTTGATGGATGATTTTGGAACCGGTTATTCTTCGATGATGATGCTTAAAAATGTAGCTATCGACGTTTTGAAGCTGGACAAAAGCTTTGTCGACGATATTGGGGATGACCGCAGTGAAAAAATCATTTCAAATATCATTTATCTGGCTCATTCTCTGCAAATAGAAGTGACTGCCGAAGGAGTAGAGACTGCAGCGCAGTTTGAATTTTTGAAAAGTGTTGGCTGTGATTATATTCAGGGGTATTATTTTGGTAAACCGCAGCCGGCTGAAGATTTTGCGGCGTTGCTGCAAAAAGAATTTTATGATGGAAGTGATGCGGGTGCTGATAAGAAAGGCTGAATTACAGGATGTAAGAGCTGTGTACGCTCTGATTTGTGAATTAGAGGAGCAGGATTTGCCGCTGCTGGAATTTGAAAATATCTTCGGCAGTTTATTGAAGCTGCCGGAACATTTTCTCATGATTGGTGAAATTGAGGGCAGAACTGTTGCATTTTTACATTTGCGCGTAGAAGGACAGCTGCATCATGCCGCTAAAATAGCAGAGATTTTAGAATTTGATGTGGAGCGATCCCATCGCGGCAGGAACTTAGGGCAGCAGTTTTTTGCTTATGCGGAGAAGCTGGCCCGGGACAATGGTTGTATTCAGTTTGAACTAAGCAGTAATATGCTGCGGGAAAAGGCGCATTGTTTCTATGAACGGCAAGGCATGCATAAATTTCACTACAAATTTACGCTCCCTCTGTCTGGAAAAACAGTAAATGAAAATAAGTTAGGTGTTTAAAAGCAACGGTTCTGGCAGCTGTTGCTTTTTGTCTGTGCTTAATACTGGAAACTGCTGTTTTGTGGTACAATAAATATATAATTTTATTGAGCGGAGAAGAAAAATGATCGATTTATATACAGTACCGTTAGGTGCTACGGCCAGGGATTTTTTTTCGGCAGAGGCAGAAAACAAATATAGCTATGATGAAGCGTTGCTGGTGCTTCCAAGCAGATTGCTTGTGAATCATGCCCGCCGGTCAGGCAGGGCGCAGGCAGTTAATTTTGAATATCTGCCCAACCGTATCGTAGCATTAAACAGGCAGCTGCTGGATTTGCCTCCGGAAGTGAAATTAGAAATGATTTCCCGGAGGACACAGGAACTGCTTGTGGGTGATTTGCTGCACCAGCTGGCTAAATTGCAGGGCCTGGACTATTTTAGTAAACTGGCAGATAAAGAAGGTTTCGTTAAAGCTGTTACCGGGCTTTTGGGTCAGCTTTCACGCAGTGGGTCGACACAGGAAGAAATTACTACGGCGCTGCTGGAATGGGAACAGCGCAATCCTGCCTATGTGATGAAGGACCGTGAAGTAGCGGCACTTTATAACCTTTATCGCAATAAGCTAAAACAAAAAAACTGGTATGATGTAGAGGGTTTATACCGGTTAGCAATAGCGGTTTTAGAAAGACCGCAGGCCAAGCTGCCTTGGCAGCAGTTATATTTCAGCGAATTTTATCATTTTGATGCTTTGCAGCGTTTGCTTATAAAATCTTTGTCACGGCATTGTCAGATCAGTATCGGTTTGATGTACGAGCCCAAACGACCGGAAATATTTGCTGCTGTAGAGCGGAGTTTCGGTTATTTAAGCGGTTTTGCTCAGCTGCATGATCTGCATATGGAAGGTTCAGTACGAAAGCCTGATCTGCAGCACTTAACGGCTAAGTTAGGTGCTGGAAGCTACCAGACGCTGGCTGTTGCTGACAGTATAAATTTTATTGAATCAGGAGATAGTGAAGGTGAACTGCGGGCAGTGCTGCGTTCTATAAAAGCTAAGCTGCAGCATGGCGCCGCTTATAATGATTTTTTGGTTGCTGTACGTGATTTTAAGACTTACAGCGGTATCAGAGCTGTTTGTGATGAATATGGTATACCTGTTACTTTACCTAAGATCGCTTCTCTGAGTGCTCAGCCTGTCTGTGAATTTTTACGTTTACTTTTGAACGTAGCTGCCGGCGGCAGTGAAGCTATCGCTGCTTACTGGCGTCTGTTAAAATGCGGCGTTGTAAAGCTGGTCTATAGCTTTGACGGAGAGCAGCTCAACAGATTGAAACAGGAATATTTATATAATGATCTGCGGCAACTGCGTAAGGCAGTTCGTGATAAGGCTGATGCCAATGAAAATAAGCAGTGGTCAGCTGATTTAGGCGAACTTGAGTTGCTGCTGGACAAGGTGCAGCGGCGAGATACGGCGGCTGCTTATGGAGAAACATTTAAAACAATATTAGAAGCTTTGGCGCTGCCTGTTAAGGCTGGCGAAAATTATAAAAATGGCAGGGCAGATCTGCTTGAGGTTAAAAATATAGTAGAGACAGTACGGCAATTATCCGAAGTTTTGGATACACTGAGTGAAGATTATCAGAATGGCGGTTTGGAAAGTGTGCCTTTAAAAGCGGAGGAATACAGCCAGCTGCTGATTTCTGCCTGTTCCGAACGGCAAATCATTTTAACAGCGGCCGACAGTGAAGGTATTTTATTCGGAGAAGCTGCTAATCTGCAGGGGCTGCTGTTCAAGCATGTTTACATTATGGGACTGCGCGAAGGTGAGTTTCCGCGCAGTAAAAATGAAAACTGGATCTACAATGACAGAGAACGGGCCGAATTGAGCGGTGTTGGTGTGGAATTAGATAATACTGCGTGTGCTTATGCTGAGGATAAATTCTTTTTTGCCGCAGTGGCAGCAATGGCAACAGAAACTCTGACTTTGAGCTGGTACAGCGACGATACAGCTGGCGCTTCCGCATATATTGAAGATGTGGAACGATTATATGCAGCCGGGTGTATAACCAGAAGCAGAGCTGGACGTATAGGCTGGCAGGAGGCTTTGTCTGAGCAGGAGCTGCTGCTGGGGATTACCCAAAAAGATACCTGCCATAATTGGTTGTTGGAGCGGTTGGGAGCAGATTGGACACTGCGCAGCAGTATTGAAAGAATTCGTGAGCAAGGCGATAGTGTTTATAAGGGAGTTTTTGAAGACGTACAGCTGCAGCGGGCTATTAATGAAGCTGTTGGCGGTTTATTCAGTGCGTCGCATTTAGAAACCTATGCTCAATGCCCATACAGGTTTTTACTAAGCTATGTCTGGAAACAGCAGCAATATGAAGAACTTACAGAAACGGTGGAGCCTGCTGTTGAAGGCAGCCTGCTGCATGATGTTTTAGCACGATTTATGGCGGGACATTTGCACGAAAAGCTTACCAAATATCCGCCGACTGATCTTATAAGTCAGCTTGACGACATTATGACGTCAGTTTGCGATGAATATATTACTGGGAAAAAGATTGCCGTTACAGATTTCTGGCCTTCGCAGCGTCGGAAGCTGAATTTGCTGCTGCGCCGCTGGCTGCAGCGGGAGCTTGTATACCAGAAAAAATGGGAACCTTTTGTACCGGTAAAAATAGAATGGGATTTTGGGCGTAACGGCAGTGCTCCGTTGGTGCTGGAGGTCAACGGCGGAAAAATTTATTTGAACGGACGTATCGACCGTATCGACAGTGACGGTAATGGTATTTTTGTTACGGATTATAAACGCAGCCAAACTCCGTCGGGCAGTGAGCTGACAGAAGGACTGGATTTGCAGATTCCGGTATATCTTATGGCGCTTGCAGCCTTAGAGCCTCAGAGTAAAGTGCTTGGCGGCGGTTACTATTCACTAAAGGAAGCGAAACGCAAAGGCGGTTTTGCCATGCAGACTTTAGGAAAAACGCCTTTTACAACAAATAATAAACCGTTCAGTGATGCAGAAGATCAATGGCTGGCTTTTGCAGATTTTTGCCGTACGACTGTCAGAGGATATATCAATACCTTGCGGCAGGGGAATTTCCCGCCGGCGCCGCGTAAAAACTGCCCTGAGTATTGTCCTGGGAAGGATATTTGCCGGGCCTACGGCGAACTGGCAGCAGAAGGCGGTGAAGAAAATGTTTGATTTTACTAAAGCCCAGCAGGAAGCGATAGAGACGCTGGATAGAAATGTATCTGTGTCTGCCGGCGCCGGCAGTGGTAAAACACGTGTTCTCGTAGAACGTTTTGTCAACATTCTTCGACAGAGCCTCAGGCAGGGCGGCAAACAGGTAAGTGCTGCCGATATTCTGGCTATTACCTTTACGCGCAAAGCCGCGGGTGAAATGAAAGAAAGGGTTCGCAGACGTTTGGCGAAATTGGAGCAGGAGGATGCTTTGCATGCATCTTTCTGGCAGCAGCAGCTGGAACTGCTGGAACAGGCGCGTATCAATACTATACATGGTTTTTGTAACAGTCTGTTGAAAGAAAATCCCGTGGAAGCAGGTCTTGATCCTGCTTTTCAGGTAGCTGAAGAAGTAGAAATGGATGAATTTTTACTGCGCACTGTGCAGCAGTTTGTAAAACAGGGACTGCGCCGCGGTGACAGTGATATTTTACGTCTGGCTGATGAATATACCGCAGCTGATGTTGTAAAACAGCTATTGCTTGCCATACCTAAAATGGATGCGATTTTGAACTTTGGTGATTTGTTACAGCCGTATCAGGCAAAGATGAACGAGAAAAACGTATTACAGGTACAACTGCAGGAGCTGCTATTGGAACTGGCAGAAGACAAAATGAAGGTGAAAGCCTCAGCTCATAGGCAAAAGCTGGAATTGCTGCGCGAACACCTTCCGGAACTTTTAAAGGCGGCAGCAGACAGCAGCAAGCCTGAAAATATGACGCTTTTAGACAGCTATGTGGGTACTCTAGCTGCAACAAGCAGTGATAAAGCAGTGGTCAAAGCGGCTAAAGAAATTCTGCAGCAGCTGCATTTGCTGGCGGCAGACGCAGCTGCACTGAAATTGATACCCTGCTGGCAGCAGGCTCTGGTGAATTGCAGTGCTTATCTGCGTGAACAGCAGGAGCTTAATAATATGCTGGGCTTCGACGACTTGGAAAGCAGGGCCTTGGAGCTTTTAAAAAATAACCGCCAGGTTTGCAGTAAAAACAGCAGCCGCTATCAGTATATTATGGTCGACGAATTTCAGGATACTAACGAACGCCAAAGAGAACTTGTTTATTTGCTGTGCGGCGGTGATAAAGACAGGCTGCTGGGACATAAGCTGTTCGTAGTAGGTGATGCCAAGCAATCAATTTATCGTTTTCGCGGCGCTGACGTAAGTGTATTTGCTCGTGTCAGGCGCGATATAGAAGCTGGCGGCAGTAATATCGTTTTAGATGATAACTTCCGTACAGTTGATAAAGTGCTTGATTTATGCAATTTGGCCTTTGCGGCATTATTAGGTGAAGACAGACAGCAGGACGTTTATTTTGAAGCGTTGAATGCCAATCGTGCGACTGATATTTTGCCGGAAATGCTGGTAATCGCATACGATAAAGAAAGCAAAGCCATCCGCAGGGAAGCGGAGGCAGCAGTTATAGCAGAACGGATACTGCAGCTGCATACCGAAGAACAAATATCCTACAAAGATATGGTAATACTACTCGGTGCATTAACATCGGCTAAAAGTTTTGCCTCTGCTCTGCAGCAGGCGGGTATACCTTATACTATCGTTGATGGTAAAGGTTTTTATGAACGACGGGAAATCATTGATTTGATCAATTTACTGGTATTTTTGGAAGACAGCAGCCGCAGTCTGGAGCTTGCTGGTGTGCTGAGGTCGCCATATTTTGCTGTTGATGATGAAAGCTTGACAGCACTTTTTCTGGAGCTGAACAAGCAGAAGGAGCAGATAGTTACCTTATGGCAGCTGCTGCAGAAGGATGCATGGCTGTTGATCGATTATCAGAAGCGTTGCCATCTATTGACTGCTGCGGAGAAACTTCGGCAGCTGCGGCAATATGCGGAGACGATGCCATTGCCGGAATTGCTGCATACTATTGTTGACGTCTTGCAACTGGAACCGCTTCTGACAGCGCAGGAATTTGGTCTGGAAAAGCTTGCTAATATAAAAAAAATGATTGCTTTGGCTGAGGCCTATACCATAGAAAAACATGGGACGCTGGCAGAATATCTGCTGCGGCTGCAGCAGCTGCGCCAGGCCGGAGCAAGAGAGGCTGCTGCTGCAGATACGACTGGCTGCGATTTCGTGACGATTATGACGATCCATAAATCCAAAGGCTTGGAATTCCCTGTAGTTTTTGTACCCGCGCTTGATGCCAAGGGCAAAGGCGATACGGATATGCTGAGATTTAATGCAGACGCAGGTTTAGGCATTAAAGTTGATATCGGCGGTGAATTGCAGGATACAAGCGTCATGCTGGCAATCAAAGACATAGAAAAGCAGTTGGATAGCGCTGAAAAACAGAGGCAGTTATATGTTGCAATGACAAGGGCGCAGGACAGGCTGATCCTATCAGGGACTTATGACAGCAGCAGCAAAAGCAGAAGTGAGACATGGTTCAGCAGCCTGCGCAATATTTTACAGGAATATGATCATTTCCTGTTAAAGGAATATGCAGCTGATAAAAAAGAAATTTCTGTTAACGCAGCAGCAGAGTTGGAGAAGGTTATTGTAACAGATGAACTGCTGCAGCGGATCAAACCGCTGCCGGAATACGGGTTGGAGTGGCAGCGCAGCTTGTCAGCAACAGCGCTGCAGACGTATCTTGATTGCCCCCGCTGTTATTATTATCAATATATTTTGCAGATGCCGGGGTATGAAGCTGTAAAGGTAACTGATTCAGACGGTTATCTGCCGGCGGCACTGCAGGGGACTGTGATCCATAAGGCTTTGGAATTACTGACGAACGGTTACGAACCGGAACAGGCTTTCAGATCAGCGCTGCAGATAAATAAGGTACAGGGAAGCGCTGCACGGACATATGATATATATATGCAGTATATTAATGGACCTCTTTATCAAAAGCTGCAGAATGCTGAACGTAAGGCTGAAATTAGCTTTGAACTACCGTTGCTGCAGGAATATGGGATTGCTGCTGCTTTCAGCGGTTATATTGACTGTACTGTTTTTAACAGTGACGGTACGCTGAGGATCGTTGACTATAAGACAGGCGTGCCGCCGGAAGCAGGCGAACCTGCACCGGGTTATATTTATCAGTTGGCACTGTATCAAAAGGCAGCTGCAGAATTATGGCAGCGTCCGGTGACATTGGCCGAGTTGCACTTTTTACAAAATAATTCCTGCTGGCAGCTGCAGGATTGCAGTGATAGATTGCAGGAAGTTGCTGAGTTATGCAGGGATATTTTTTCTAAACGCAGAGAAAGTGAATTTACTGTGAAGACGAAATATTGTAAAAACTGTCCGTTTGCCTACTTCTGCGCAGGCCAAGAATAAATAGTTGAAAATTAATAAATAAAAAACACCTGTGAATACAGGTGTTTTTTATTTATCTGTAGTTGTTCAAATTTAATATTTTCATAGGTTAAAGAAGCGCAACAATGACGATACATACAGTATTTTTAATAATTCTATTCACTTGTATCTATAAATCACAAACATTCCTTATAGTTAACAAGAATGGCAAAATATCACAATAAATTAAATCTGAAATTAATTATGTAAATAAAGATATCTTGCATACTCAAAACAAATATGTTATTATACCTAAAAATATCTATAAAGAAAAATAAAAATTTAAAAAGACAAACTTTTTTCAATAATGTGAATTAAAATTTACAAATTATAAATTTTTGCAATAAGAGGAAGTTTAAAAAATATCTGACAGAGATAGTTTACTTTTAAAAAAGTGTAACTGACGGGTGTCCTTAGCAATAAGCAAAAACAACGTCGTTAAAACGGCGCTCAATAATTGGTACCCCGATGAATATAAAGCTCAAAAGCCTTGTAAGGGAGTGATAAAGTGAAAATTCCATTGAAGTAAGCTCAGACCAAAAAATATTCTGAGTTTGGGGTGATCTGCTATGAAAGAAAAAGAAACAATGAACACAATTGAAACAAAAGCTAAAAGCATCGTCGGTTCTCTGGTGATGATTTGCCCGGTTTGCGGCAAAGAATTCGTCTGTAATAAAGCTCATCATGTTTACACGGCTTTGATAAAAAGAAAACGCTACTATTATTGCAGGTACTCCTGCTTTAAGAATAGACCGGGAGCTAAGTAATATTTAGACTGATGATTTGGCTGATTGACATGGAAATGCTTTAGTTAAGATATAATTTCCCCGACTGTTATACAGTCGGGGGTTTAATATATTGAAGTTTTAAAGAATTAAAGGACGGTGGAACTTGGATAAAGTTTTACTGTTTTTTTATTTTTCCTAAACATATTTTTGCAACAAACTTTACAAATCTTTAACAAAAACAACGTTTAGATTTAATCAAAATTCGTTATCATACATAACAGAGCTCGTAACTAAAAAGTGGAGGGTAAAAATGATGATGAAGAAGAAACTTGCGGCACTGCTTTTGGCAGCTGCCAGTGCGATGGTCTTTACCGGCTGCGGCAGCAGTGATAATCAGTCTAAAGGCGGTGTTGACAAAAAAGTGCAGATTGAATATTGGCATGTAGCCTCCGAAAGCTTCGGCGGTACAACGGTTAAAGAACTGGTTGCCGATTTTAATGCCAAGCATCCCAATATCCAGGTTGTCGAAAAATATAACCCTGATATGTATAAAGGGTTGACACAAAATCTGCAGGCAGCTATCGCTTCCGGTAAAAATCCTGACGTTGTGCAGATGGGCTGGTCTTATTTGAACTATGCCGCTGAAAATCTTAAATACACTGACCTGCAGCCGATGATCGAAAAGCAGGCTCCTGAAGACAAAAATTTCTTGAAAGAGAATTATCTGCCTAATGTTCTGGCATTGGCTCAGACTGATGACGGCAAACAGATCGGTATTCCATATTCTATAAGTGTGCCGGTCCTGTTCTATAATCCTGAAATTTTTACTGCAGCAGGACTTGACCCCAATAATCCGCCTAAAACCTGGAAAGAGGTAGTGAGTGCGGCAAAACAGATCAAAGAAAAGACCGGTAATATGGGCTTTTTTATGCAGGAATATGCTGATAACTGGACTCAGCAGGCCATTATTGAATCTAACGGCGGTTCAATGCTGAAAAATGAAGGCGGCAAAGTCAAAGCCGGTTTCGATACTCCCGAAGCAGCAGCAGCGTATCAGTTGTTGGCTGATATGGTCAAAGACGGCAATGGCCTGCATGCTACTAATGAAGAAGGGTTTCAGGCTTATCTGTCCGGTAAGCTGGGGATGGTTTGCACTACTATTGGCAAACGTGCCAATTTTGAAAAAAGCGCCAAGTTCAAAGTTATGGCAGCTCCTTTCCCACAGTTTGAAGGCAAAGAATTGAAAGTGCCGGCAGGTGGTAACTTCCTGATGCTGTTCTCAAAAGATGCCGATAAACAAAAAGCAGCATGGGAATTCATTAAATATATCGAATCTCCTGAAGCGCTGGCTAAATGGAGCACCGGTACAGGTTATCTACCTCCGCGTAAAGGCGTAGCAGACGACCCCAACGGTTTCAAAAAAATGATCGAAGAAAACAAAAATATCCAGGTTGCCTTGTCTACGATGCCTAATCTGGTAAAATGGGCCAGCTTCCCTGGCGCTAACGGATTACAGGCTGAACAACTCCTGATTGACGCACGCGATATTATACTGAGCGGCAAAGAAACTGCCGCCCAAGCGCTGCACGAAACTGCAGAAAAGATCAATAACTTACTGTAATACAAACGATTGAACCAATCAGGATGCTGCTTGTTGCGGCATCCTGATTTTTACCAAAGGAGAGTTGTTATGAATAAAGCCAAGTGGCCTGCGTTTTGGTTCTTACTGCCGGCGGCTCTGCTGTTTATTATTTTCTTTTACTGGCCGTTGCTGCAGAATCTGTATCTTAGCTTCTTCAGCTGGAATATGATCAGCCCGACGATGAAATATGTGGGACAGAGCAACTACATTGATATTTTAGGCAGCAAAGAGCTGTACAAAATCATTGGGAATACGGTAATTTTTGTGCTTATTATGCTGCTGTTCAACTTTGTCTTGCCGTATCTTTATTCGTTTATCCTCGGGCACCTTCTTCAGCGGGGAAAAATGTTTTATCGCACTGTTTTGTTTCTGCCGGCAACTTTATCCCTGGCGGTGGCAAGCATTCTGTTTCTGTGGATCTATAATCCTTTGGCCGGACCGCTCAGTATAGTGCTTGCGTGGTTTGATATGGAATCGCCGCGCTGGTTTAAGGAAAATCTGCTCGTTATTTTTTCTATCTGTACTATCATTGGCTGGAAAGTATTTGGTTATAACCTGATCGTGATGCTGGCAGCGATGGTTGCCGTGCCAAGGGAAATGATCGAAGCAGCCAAGCTGGAGAACGCTTCGAACTGGACGATCTTTAGACGTATTATCATACCGATGACTTCTTCTACTGCAATTTATGTTTTCACGATCACTGTAGTTTTCGGTCTGCAGTATGTACTGGTACCTGTCAATATGCTGACGCAGGGAGGACCGGATCAGGGCAGTTCCAATTTGGTATATATCGTCTATCAGTATGGTTTTATTTTCTTCCAAACCGGTAAATCAGCGGCTTTCGCTATTATCACCATGTTCTGTTATATGGCGTTCCTGTATCTGAAAAATAAATATCTGGAGAAAAAAGTTTATTATGAAAACTAAAACACATCAAGATCTTTGCTGGCATCTGCCTTTGCTTGTGGCAGTATTTATTCAGCTGTGGCCGATAGTTTTTATGGTTTCCACATCGCTCAAAGATATGGACCAGATTTTTCAGGCAACACTCAATCCATTGCCTCTGCCACCGACATTGAATAACTATCTTACCGTATTAGGCAATTTTCCGCTGTTTACTTATATCTATAATACATTTTTCATTGCTGCGTTCGTAACAGTATTCAAAGTGCTGACCAGTGTTTTGGCAGCTTTTGCCTTTATCTATTATGACTTTAAATATAAAGAAACTGTTTTTAACAGCATGCTGCTGACCTTCTTTATTCCGATAACGGTACTGATCATGCCGAATTATTTGCTGATGAGCAGGCTGGACCTGCTGAATACTCCCTGGGGTGTTATGCTGCCGCAGTTTGTTGATGGTATGGGTGTGTTCCTGATGCGTCAGACGATGCGCGGCATACCCAAACCATTGCTGGAAGCCGCTGTTTTAGATAATGCCGGCCCGCTGCAGGTATTGCACAAGGTTGTGCTGCCGCTGATCAAACCGTCGATAATAGCAGTCGGTATCCTGTTTTTTATCAACTCATGGAACGAATACTTTTGGCCGCTGCTGGTGCTGCAGGACAAAGAAACCTATACCCTGCCGCTGGCACTGCAAATGTTTATCAGCGCTGAAGGCGGCAGTGAGTGGGGGATAGCTATGGCTGTCGCTACTCTGACCAGTCTGCCGCCGCTGGCATTATATCTCGTCTGCCAAAAATTTATACTCAATACCTTTATGCAATCGGGGGTCAAAGGATAATATATGAACAGTATTGTATTTGAAAACGTCTGTAAATCTTACGGCGATGCTAAAATCGTCAAGTCTTTGAATCTGGAAATAAAAGAAGGCGAGCGCCTGATTTTGCTGGGGCCTTCCGGCTGCGGCAAAACTACTACGCTGCGAATGATCGCTGGTTTGGAAGATATTACCAGCGGTCAGCTGAAAATGGGAGGCAGAGTAGTTAATGATATTGCTCCCGGTGAACGTAATATTGCCATGGTTTTTCAAAGCTATGCGCTGTTTCCGCATCTTTCTGTCTGGGATAATATCACCTTTGGCCTGCATATCCAAAAGCTTCCGGAATCGGAAATCAAAAAAAGAGCCGATGAAGCCTTAGAAATACTTAATTTAAGAGGCTATGAAAACTATAAGCCCAAACAGCTTTCAGGCGGGCAGAAACAGAGAGTGGCCTTATGCCGTGCCCTTGTAAAGCAATCACCCTACTTTTTATTGGATGAACCGCTGTCCAATTTGGACGCTCAGCTGCGGCAGCAGGCCAGGACAGAACTGGTACGTATTCATGAGATCTATAAACCGACAATGATTTATGTAACGCATGATCAGGTAGAGGCAATGACTGTCGCCGATCGTATCGTTGTGTTGAAAGATGGCGAACTGCAGCAGATAGCCGCTCCGGATACGATCTACCGTCACCCGGCTAATACATTTGTTGCCGGTTTTATTGGCGCCCCGTCAATGAATATCCTCAAAGCATGTTTTAACCGTGATTGTATTTGTATCGGCAAGGCCGTACTGCCGGTACCGGAGCTGTGGCGTCAGGTGATCGGACAGCGCAGAGACCTGCTGCTGGGTATCAGGCCTGAGCATTGCCGTTTAAGCGAGGACGCTGCTGTGCAGGGAAGTATAACTTATGTAGAAAATACAGGTAATCAGCGTACTGTTGAATTACAGCTTGAGAGTGGTGAGAATATCAGCGTTACAGTAAGTGACCGCAATGCGGATGTACAAAATTCCAGCGGGATCTGTTTCAGCTGGGACGATGTGAGTCTGTTTGATGTGACAAGCGGCAGGAATATTGGCTATATAGAAAAAGGGGAGGTTTTTACTGATGCAATGGGCAGTTAGTGATCTGGCTTTTGGCGGTTTCAATAAAAAATATCTCAGCGGTTTGCCGTTGACCTATAATATCGAATTTTTTTATGAATTCGGGACCGACCATTATTGGGATACGGTATTGCTGCCGCTGGCGCAGAATAATAAGGAAAAAAGAACATTTTCTATCCATGGTCCCTGTGTTGCTGTAAATCTGGCAGACAGCAGTGATGAATATTATTTAAAAGCCTACGCTCAAACCTTTACCTATGCCCAAAAGATCAAAGCAGAATTTGTAGTTGTGCATACCAATGAAATTTACCATGGTGAGGTTGCCGCAGTTAAAGAACTGGTCTATCAGCGCTTGGCTGAAGTGATCAGCCTGGCACAAAGCTACGGCGTTCAAGTTGTTATAGAAAATGTGGGTCTGCGTCCCTGTGGATCACTGCTTTTTGATTTTGAAGAATATCTGGCACTGTTTGAACGTTATCCGCAGGCTCTGGCACTTTTGGATACGGGACATGCCCACGTTAATGGCTGGAATCTTCCTGAAACCGTGAAACGGCTGCAGAAAAAGCTGTTGGCTGTACATGTGCATGATAACGATGGCAGCGGAGACAGCCATCAGCCTGTAGGATTGGGAACGATCGAATGGGAACCTTATTTTGCTTCTATCAGGGATTATGCACCGAATGCACTGCAGATATTGGAATATGCTTATATTGAGCCGGGAGTTCTTACCGAACACCTGCATAAGCTGGAAAGCCGTTATGGTGCACTGCGATTTTAAGTATAAGATGTAAATAGTGATTTTTAGTTTAGTAAAGCATTTGATTTAAATAGTGATAATAAAAAAGCAAGCCGCTAGCGGCTTGCTTTTTTATTATGCTTTTGAGCTTTATTTTGACTGCAGCCACTGCTGTTTTTCAGGATTGAAGCATTCTCCAAATATGGCGCCGCCAAGTATAAGTACGGCTCCGAGCATTTGTAAAGGCAACAGGACTTCATGTAAAAAGAGTACAGAAAAAACAACTGCAGACAGTGGTTCCAGATAACCGCATATGGCAACGGTCTGGACTGGCAAGTCTGTAATAGAAGAAAAATATAAATAACAGCCGATTCCTGTATTAAGCAAGCCGAGCAGTAAAACCGGTATCCAGTCAATCGTTGTCAGTGACAGAACAAAGTTTTTCTGCATACTGACAAATGCGACGACGATAAAAGAGCCGATGACAAGTTGCAGCAAAGAATTTTCCAAACCGGATTCAGGTTTGGCTTTTTTATTTGCTGTTACCATCAGTGCATACATAAACGCAGACATTAAGCCGCAGAAAAGACCCCAAATAGTTTTACCTTCGTCCAGCGCCTGTAAGTTCACTAGGCACATCCCGGCCAGAACAGTTAAAAAACCAGCTATTTTAGGCCAGGTCAGAGTTTCACGAAAAAGAAAAGGTGAAAGAATCATAACGATTACCGGACCGCAGTAATAGGCTAAAGATGCTATGCTGATCCCGACCTGCTGATAGGCTTCGTAAAGCAGCATCCAGCTTGCTCCCATAGCTGACGCCGAAATGAAAAGATAAAGGCAAGTGTGCTTATTCCGGTAAAAAGTAAACCTTTGTCTGGAAACCGTAAAAACAGTTATAAGAAAAAGGCTGCCAAGCAATAGACGCAGCAGAACGATTTCGTAGCTGGGCAGATTGATATTACTGGCAACGATGCCGTTGAAACCAAATAACAAAAGCGCAGCAAAGTATTTATAGTAAGATGATTTCATAAAATACAAAACCTTTCTTCAAATTGTTTTTATACCAGCCTGCAGTAAAGTTTATTCAAATAAACTTTGCTGCAGGTCTGCCTGATTGCTTGGAAAAGTGCTCAGATAGGCAAATAACTGCTGATTATCCTGAATGATACCATGCTGATGGCATTTTTGCCGCAGCAGCTGCATCAGCTGTTTACTGTTGGGACTGTCGATAACGTACTGATTTCCGTAGGTGTCGATATAGCGTTTTTTCAGTCCGGGGAAGTGTCTGTCCAGCTGCTGGTAAAAGTATTCGCGGTTACCGTCGCGCAGCGTCAGACCCATACCGAAACAAATAATGCCGTAAACGCTGGCTTCGATACAGTAATCTAAAATACCGCGGAGATTAGCTTCGGTATCGTTGATAAAAGGCAGAATGGGAGCAAGCCAGACTACAGTCGGTATACCTGCGTCACGTAATTGCTTTAAAGCTTCGAAACGCTCATGGGTCGTGCTTACATACGGCTCTATTTTTTTGCACAATTCTTCGTCGTAGGTGGTCAGAGTCATTTGGACTACGCATTTTGCAGACGCGTTTATTTTTTGAAGCAGATCAAGATCCCTCAGGATCCGGTCCGATTTAGTCAGCACTGTAAAACCGCAGCCATATTTATAAACAAGCTCCATAGCATGCCGCACGCTGCCGAGTTCGGGTTCCAGAGGAATATAAGGATCTGTCATCGACAGTACAAGAGCGTTTTGTTTGACTTCTATATCCTCAAAAGCATGCGGCATTTGATAACAGCTGCTGCGTGAATCACAGTAAATGCAGCCGTGCGAGCAGCCGCGATACAGGTTCATACCATTTTTAGCTGAGAGGATACCTTTTACTTGCACATAATGCATAGCTGTACCTTTCTGTGTCCGGACAAGCGAAAATGCCGAATAAAAAATATCAGAGTTGTTAAATGACTTTCATTATACCATATCTGTCGGTACTGTATTGTGAAAGTGTTGCGTGGACTGGCAGCAGTATTATTTGACAGAGGTAAGTTTGGCTATTATTAAAACGTAAGAGCAATAACGGAACCGGACGGCGGCGTAAAAAAGTTCTTGTATGTCTTGTGGAGGGTTACAACAGTTCTAAAATTATAGAAAATATTGTTTGGTAAATGTTCTGCAAGTAATAGCAGATAAAGTGCTGGTAATTTTTAAAAATATGATCTGCTTGCATTAAGATGTGAGGCGGGCAATATGTACGATGAACGCTGTTTGAAAATAATCGGCGCTAATATCAAGCTGCTCAGGACATGCCGCGGTATCAGCCAGGGTGAACTGGCCCGGGCTTTGGTTATCAGTCAAACGCATCTGAGCAATATTGAGTGCTGCAGGGTCGCAGTTAATTTCCGTCTTTTACTGCGTGCCGCTAATGCGCTGGAGTGTACATTAGATGATTTGCTGCAGCTGGAATTTACGGAACTGACGAAAACAGTGATGGAGGTCAGGGAATATTTCTCTGCACAGGACGGTTATGCGCTGAATGTCACCGGGAAGCTTGTCATTAAGGAAAAAAGCCCAGAACCGGAGCCTTCGTCAGATAATTACGCCCCGTCCTCCGACAGTAAATATACGGGGACTCTGACGAATATTAAGGCTGAAAAAATGCAGCAGGAAGAATACCGTAATCTTGATAAACGCCGCCGCAATACGATCGAACAGGCGTCGGTATCAGTTGAAGGCGACGGTATCAAACTGGAATAGGCTGCTGCAGAAAAGAATATGAACAATCAAATAGCAGCATCAAGAACAAACCCCGCCGCCGGTGGGGTTTGACTTTTGTAAAAGAATAGTGAAATTTGCCTGTTAGGTAAGTTTTTTGGTATAATATAACGATACGAAGGGAGGTAAAAGCCTATGCCAATCGAATATATTTTACTGGGCGTCGGGATCGTGCTTTTGGGAATCGAAGCAGTGGTGCCGGGGTTTGGCTTTTTTGGCGTTACGGGTCTGATCTCGCTGCTGGCAGGCTCATATTATCTGCTGGGCGGCGGCGCTGAGGCCGCGTATATTTTGCTTGGTGTTGTACTGGCACTGGGCGCAGTAGTTGCCCTGCTGTTTGTTTATCTGCCCGCCGAAAGCAAGTGGAATCCCTTTGTTTTATGGGAGAAACAAGAGAACCGTCACGGTTATACAGGTGCCGAGGATCACTCGCAGTATCTTGGTAAACGTGGAGAGGTCGTAGCACCGCTGCGTCCTGCGGGAACTGTCATCATCGACGGCGAACGTGTCGACGTGGTGAGCTTTGGCGATTATATCATGCCGGGCGCATTGGTAGAGATCGTGAAAGTGGAAGGCAATAAACTGTTTGTTCAGGAAGTAAAAACTAACTAGTAAAGGAAGTGTTGTGATGTTTGATTTTTTGTTTAACGGCGGGTTCATGTTTATCCTGATCATTGCCGGTATCGCCGTATTTTTGAATTTTGTACCGCTGGCGCTGTGGATCTCGGCTATCGCTGCCGGTGTCAACGTTGGTATTTTCAATTTAGTGCGGTTCCGCCGCGTGCCGGCTTCCCAGATCGTGCTGCCGCTTATCAAAGCCAATAAGGCAGGTCTGGACGTAAATGTCAATCAGCTGGAAGCGCATTATCTGGCAGGCGGTAACGTTGACCGTGTCATCGATGCGCTGATCGCTGCTCACAGAGCTCAGATCCCGCTGTCTTTTGAGCGTTCCTGCGCTATTGACCTTGCCGGACGTAATGTGCTGGAAGCAGTACAGATGAGCGTTAACCCCGAAGTAATTGAAACGCCGGTAGTTTCGGCAGTTGCTAAAGACGGCATCGAACTGAAGGTCAAAGCCCGCGTTACCGTACGCGCCAATATTGACCGTCTGGTCGGCGGCGCTGGTGAAGCGACTATTATCGCCCGTGTCGGTGAAGGTATCGTTACTAATGTTGGTTCTGCTGTTAAACACAGCGATGTATTGGAAAATCCTGATTTCATTTCGCGTACCGTTTTGGCTAAAGGACTTGACGCAGGTACTGCTTTTGAGATCCTGTCTATTGATATTGCCGATGTCGACGTAGGCCGTAACATTGGCGCCGCTTTGATGACTGACCAGGCTGAAGCCGATAAACGAATCGCCCAGGCCCGCGCCGAAGAACGCCGCGCAATGGCAGTTGCTAAAGAACAGGAAATGAAAGCCTATACCCAGGAAATGCAGGCGAAGGTCGTCGAAGCTCAGGCCAAAGTACCGACTGCGTTGGCAGATGCTTTGGAAAACGGCCGTTTAGGCGTGATGGATTACTACCGCATGAACAATATCAATGCTGATACTGATATGCGGAAAATGATTGCCGGTTCCAGCCCTGAAAATAGCGGCGAAAAAGGCAGCAACCCGAAATAAGCCGACTGTATGAGCCGGTTATTGTATTGAGATGAGGCGAATGTATGGACAATTTAATGCTGTTTTATCCTCTCATCGTACTGTTGTTTTTTATCTTTTTCGATGTCCGTAACCGCAAGAAGCGTCCTGCGCCGCCACCGCAGCAGCCTGCTGATTGGCAGACGCAGCTGCCGGAGGAAAGGCAGGGGCGCGGCTATGAAGGTGAGGACGAAGAAGCTGTACCGTGGTATGTGGAGTTTCCTGAAGACCGGGCGCCCAAAAAGCAGCCTGAGGCGGAAAATACCTGTCAGGAACCTGCACCGGCAGCAGAAGCTGCTGTTCCGGAACCCTTGTATAAACGTTTTGAGCCACAGAAGCCCCAGCCTGCCTTTAAAGGCTTTCGCAGCCGCGGGACAGTAGCTGAAGATGTACGCTATGGCTTTGTGATGGCGCAGATATTGGATAAACCTCGGTCGCTGAAACCGTACGATGATAGTTTTTGATAATTGGGCAAGATTATTTTTCTAACGAAAGAAGTGTTGTTAGTTAATGAATAAAAAACTTGCTGCTGTACTGCTGGCTGGAGCGCTGCTTTTTGGGGCCGCTCCGCTGCAGGCACAGGAAAGTTCTTCGATCGATGCCGTTACTGCCGGCGTAGCCGATACAGGCAGGGCTGACAAAGAGGCAGAGAAAAAAATAACTGCTTCGACAGTGCCTTATTCGGTGGCGGTGCTGCCGTTGCAGAATTCGATGAGGTGGAGCACTTCATCGATGTAAGCGGGCATATCCTCCTGCGCCACCGGCACCGGGCCTTGGCTGGTGTTTTGGCAGCTCACGCCGGCGGGCAGCACCGGCAGCGGCTTGGCGCCGATTGTTTCGCACAGGCACAGGTATTCGTAGTAGCCGATGCGGAATGACTGGTGGTAGCCCCAGAGGTTGAAGTTGTGCGGACGATGCTCGACCGGTCCAATGGTGCGGTCCCAGTGGTACATGTTGTCCATGCCGAGGCCGTGGGTGATGCAGCCGCCGGGGAATCGCATGAATCGTGGTTTGAGGTCGGCGAGCGCCTCCACCAAATCCGGGCGGAAGTGCTTGAGGCCGCGGTAGGTGGTGCGTGGCTCCAAGGTGACGAAGTCGAGGTCGATGACGCCTTCGCCGTCGAAGGTCAGGCGCAATGTGCCCTGTGTGGCCACGCTCGAGCCGGCATCGCCGTGCTCAGGAACGGTCAGCGAGGCTTGGTATGTCGTCCATGCCGAGGCTGAGACGGTGATGGTGTTTTCGGCGATGATGCTGCCGTCGTCTCCGCGCAGCGAGACCGTCACCGGCATCGCGCTTTCCGATCGCACGCGCATCCAGGCGGTGAAATCGTAGGTTTCTCCGGCGTGGAACACCATGCCGTCCCAGCCGGTGTTGTCCAGCGCGGCAGGGGCGTGTTCGACTTCCACCGTCGCGTAATGCGGGTTTTCGGTGGCGACCGGGTCGTTGTCATGGATGCAGAACGCGGCGAACGAGCCTTCCGGCACGATTTTGCGCCAGAAGCTGTAGTTGCTCCAATCGATGGAGTCGGCGCGGTTGTATTCGAAGGCGCCGTTCTGCACGAGGTCGGCGTTGAGGCCGCCGTCGCCGGAGTAGCTGATGTCTTCGAAGAAGATGCCCCACAGGTCGGTGCTGATGGCGCGCACGCCCGCTTTGTCGAGTGTGGCGGTGAGTTTGTCGGTCATGGTGTGGCCGTCAGCCGGATATTCGTCAGCCGGGGCGACGGAAACGGTGGTTGGGATCGTCATCGAACCTCTCTTCG